>Ga0256883_1000005_pt1 | contig 80699 bp, 67 predicted proteins | sample MC6MC0491MT_FD_186337 | JGI IMG/M metagenome (GOLD analysis project Ga0256883, IMG submission 186337) | Metatranscriptome of enriched soil aggregate microbial communities from Iowa State University, Ames, United States - MC6-MC0491-MT... | ecosystem: Environmental > Terrestrial > Soil >...
AATGGGTCCGTTGTACCCGCCCCCCGGACCACTACCAACTCCTCCACCTACTCCCTCACCTGCTCCTCCGCCCCCCCCCGGGACACTTGCCTCCCTACGCTCCATCGGAGTTCCACCCGTGAAGTTCTGCGAGTTTCGCGTATAAATTACACAATACCCCTCATTACAAACCATTATTCGATCACCAGCGATCGGGACATAGTTGGGCTTTGTTCTTGCAAGCCAATCGCTCATGTAGTCCAAAAAGGCGACAGTAGCTGCCTCAGGACCAGGTGACTTTAACTTACACGCATTGCAGTCGAAACTTCCATAGAACTCTGGATAACCAAAGACACGATTTCCCGCGAAGCCCACCCAAACACCCGCGAGAAACAAAGCACCGCCAATCAACGCTCTCCTTAACATACACCCCCCTATTTAATAATCGAACAAGCGTCCGTGGGAAAAACCACTACTCGACCTAAACACCACCCCCAACAGCCACCTACGAATCCGCCCCTCGGGCATCTTAGGGCTCGCAACACTTCGACTGTATTTGTTGAGCAATCGCTCGAGCCTCCGCCTCCTGTGTTGAAGTCAACCCGTCCATCGTGAAGTGAGTTGGCTTTACAGGAACATCAAGGGGTGCGACACGTTCCGCCGCCATCCTATATGCGGCCGAAAGCACTTTGTCACTAGGAATAAGGTCGCTCGACTTGTACAACATTGAAAGAAGAATCATTGCATTTGCATCACCCTGCTCAACCAAGCCATCCATGTAATTAAGGCTGCGTTCTATATAATTAGAAAGACGCTCATCACTCACCTCAAATATGGGGACATCACCAAGGATTGCGGCTGGGTCCGCTGCATACATAATCATTCCTTCTGCGTAGCCCCTCTCCGCAGCTAACTCCAGCCACTGCCCTCTAGAAGCGACCAACTCGCCTGCCCCCTGGCAATCAGTACGCTGAAGAGCCACCTCTTCATCAATGGCTTCATCGCTGATACCCACTCGACGATATGCGGCTCTAATCTGCTCGGTCACCTCATTGCTTGATGAATCAAAGCACCGCGAAAGTTTCGCATATATTTGGAATGCGGCATTTGCATCCCCATTCCTTGCAGCCGCGCCCAAACTCTCCGCCACATCTAAAGCCCGACCGGGAGGGACATCTTCAAAATCGCGAAATCTCGGAGACGCGGCCCTATCGGCACTCGATCTGCGAATAGTACGATTTTGCGTTGGCGCTCCCTCCTGCATTCCACCCACGCCCTTGCCAGTTGATGAATATCCCTTATCAAGGCCCATCCACCAAGCGACTCCAGAAACCACTACCGCCACGGAAAATAGAGATAGATAGACGACTGATCTTTTCATCCAATTCACCCGATTAGGTCAAACCCACACCCCGGAATTCCGAACGCTTCAACAATAGCCACAAAAGATGGATGACACTTGCCATCCAAAACCAATTCCGCTGGCTCGGCCAGATTCAACCAATGGGTGATCGATACAATTGCAGCCAGCGGCGGAATGCGCTGAGGAAATACTTCGTGCGACAAATATGCTACCTAATTAATATATTTCGCAATGTAGGAACTCTCCTAAGCAGCCATAAGGAAGAGCCGCGAAAACATGTACACCAAGGAAGATGAAGGCTAACGCGAAATCGCTCACAAAATTTCGCGCCCAAGAAGTTTCATAGAATCAATGACTCCCTCAGCCCTTACAGATTACCGACATTCGAGACCTCAACGAACAACGCAACTCTTTTCGCTAGCCAATGATGAAGTCAAATTTCAGAGGCGGTGCAGAAGTATTTATTGACGTGCATCTATCGATTGGCGGCGAGACCATTCCTTTTAATCACATGCGGTAAGCACTTGCACCACCGATCGGCGGCCTCAAGAAGCAAGCGCAACACGTGATCTGAATTCAGCGATCTCTTTGTCCATCGCCTCGGCGGGTGTCTTCCAGCCCAGCGTCTGACGCGGCCGCGTGTTCACGAGCATCGCAACGTGGTTGAGATATTTCTGGCTCGCACTCGACAGATCAATACCCTTGGGCAGGAACTGCCGAAGCAATCCGTTGGTGTTCTCGTTGCTACCGCGCTGCCATGGCGCATGTGGATCAGCAAACCACACACCGATATCCAGACGGTCCATCAGCTCCGGGTAGCACGTCAGCTCCGTGCCTCGGTCGTAGGTCAAACTGGTGCGCATGGATTGGGGCAGCTTCTTGAGCTGGCGACTGAAACCCTCCAGTGCCGCGTCAGCTGTGCATCCGTCCATCTTGCAGAGGATCACAAAACGCGTCTTTTGTTCGACCAGTGTCCCTACGCAGAAGTGGTTGAAAGCCCCCTTGATCAAGTCGCGTTCCCAGTGGCCAGGAACCAGTCTTTGCCGCACTTCTTCCGGGCGATGCACGATACGCAGCTGCTCAGGAACCCATGTCTGCTTGGCTACCGTCGTACGGCGTAGACACCGCGTCGACTTGCTCTGCCCAAGCACTTCCTCCAGCTCTTTCTTCAGCCCTCCGCGCGGGTGGGCATAGATGCTGGCGTAAATAGGTTCGTGGCTGACGCGCTGGCTGGGATCGTCCGGGTGCATGTCGCGCTGGGGCGACCAGCGATACAGCACCAAGTGATCACAAAAGAACTGAGACAGCTCGCTGCCCTGGGCAAACCGACGGTGTCGGACAGAGCGGAGGCGGCGCGTGCGATAGGCTTTGCCTGCCTCGGTGGCGCTGTACGCCGGCGCACCTTGCCGGGCCACCTCGCGGCTCAGGGTTGACGGACTGCGGCCCAAGCGCCTGGCGATGGATCGCATGCTCTTTCCATCTTGGATCTCGATCTGGGCAACGGCGCGTTCTTCCGCGCTCCAATGGTTGTAATGTCTGGACATGCTGACACCCTACTTGTTAGTGGGTGTGGCACTTGGAAATTGACTCTAAGCAGCCGTCGGGTATGCCCATGAAATGGTGGCACAAGGAAACGCCAGCGCCGCGCTATCTGTGCGGTTTGACAAGGCGCGCGATGAGGCAGGCATTGCAAAGGAGGAGTTTCAGTTCCGGGACCTGCGCGCGAGGGCGGGAACGGATAAGGCCGATTCGGCACAGACACTCATTCAGTCACGACGAGGCTGCGCAGCTCGATGCAGCACTAGTCGCGACGCGACGCGATCAAGATCCTACCGCAAAAAGCCGATCCATCTGCTTCGCAAAGCCATTGCGAGCATGAATTGCGGAGCGGTCTGGATATTGCGGAGCGGCCTAGATTCCCGCAGGCATTAGGGGATATGGAGCGGGTGAAGGGAATCGAACCCTCGTCAGTAGCTTGGGAAGCTACAGCTCTACCATTGAGCTACACCCGCAAGGCGCGGCGTAAGTCTATTCGGGCGGGGCCCTCAAACGCAACGGGCGGCACTGGGCCGCCCGTTGTTTCACGTCTTCCGCCGCCGTGCGCGGCGCCCGCGAACGGGCACTGCGCACGTTGGATCAGAAGCTGGCGCCAAAGCTGGCGAACAGCGAGACGTCACGTGCACGCTTCTGCATCGTGGTGGTGCTCATGCCGATGTTGCTGCTCAGGCCCCACAGGTTCAGGCGCGCACCCAGCACGGCGGTGGCGTAGTTCCGGTCGAACTCCAGGCCCGGCACCTTGTACATGCCCACGTCCGGCATGGACTGCAGCCAGGCGCTGGCCTGCTTGCTGTCCTCGAACTCGTGGTCATAGGTGACCTGCACGTACGGCTTGACGTTGCCGCCATCGAAACGGGCCTGCCAGCCGACGCGGCCGACGGTCGAATCCGTGTCCTGGTCGCCGTAGCCCAGCGCCGAGGCGCTCGGGTTGGACTCGGTGTAGCCATCCAGCTTGACCTTCTGCCAGATCACGGCGGCGACCGGACCGTGGCGGAAGCCGCCCTCGGTGCCGAACTCGTAGCCGGCGTTCAACGCGGCGGTCAGGTTGCTGCCTTCCGGCGAGCCCTTGTGGATGCGCGTGGCCGGGCCGAGCTGCAGCTTGCGGGTCACGTCATAGTCCAGCCAGCTGTAGCTGAGCTGGCCGTTGACCCAGGCGCGCTCGCCGTACCAGCCGGCGAACAGGCCCAGCGTGGTGTCGGACTGGGTGAAGTCGCCCTTGTTGTTGCCGAAATCGGCGTCCATGCGGCCATAGCCGGCGAAGCCGCCGACCACCATGCCATCCCGCGCCCAGTCCACGCCGAACAGGCCGGCCGGGGCCATGCCGTCGTACAGGTCGGCGTGGGCGTAACGCTGCATGTCGCCGCGCAGGTTGCCCCACCAGCTCAGGCCGTCGGCCGGACGGCCATCCACGTGCCAGCTGACCTGGTCAGCGCGCGAGCGGCCGATGGTCTGCGCCGAGTGGGTCAGGATCTGCTGGTTGCGCGGGGCTTCCAGGATCGACAGGGTGTACTGGCCCAGCATCTCGTGGGTGGCGGTGGTCGGGTGCACACCGTCGGCGAACACGTAGCTGTTGGCGGCGTCCGGGGTGACGTAGCTGGTCGGGTTGCAGGTCAGCGAGGAGGCCGTGGTGCAGGCCGGGCTGGTCACGTTGACGAAGCCGTACTGGCCCGGGTTGGCGACGATTTCCTGCAGGATGTGGAAGGTATCCACCGGAATCACCTGCAGGCCGGCGGCCTTCAGGCCACCGAACAGGGCGTCGTTGTAGGCCTTGGCCAGCGCGGTACCGGCGGCCATGCCGGCCGGGCCACCGGCGCGGGCGCCCGGGGTGAGGCCGACGTCCGGAATGGTCGGCACCACGATGTACTCGGCGCCAGCAGCTTTCAGGGTGCCGACGATGCCGACCTGGTCGGTGACGGCACCGGTCAGGGTCGGGACCAGCGGTGCGCCGGCCTGGATGGCGAACAGGTCATTGGCACCGCCCCACACGGTGTACAGCGCGTTCGGGTCGGCCTTGCCACCGTTGGCCGCCAGGTACTGCGCGGTCTGGGTCTTGAGCGAGTACACCGGCACCGCCGGGGTACCCGGGGCGAGCACCTGGCTGGTGTCCACGCCGACACGGGCGCCGCCGATGGCGTAGTTGTCACCGTTCTGGCCGTTGCCGTGGGCAGCGCCGTTGGTGCCGTAGTAGTTGGCCACGTGCTCAGCCCAGGTCCAGCCCGGGTTGGTGGTGAACTGGCCGGTCACCGGCCGCACCGCGGCCGGCAGCAGCGGGCGGAAGTAGCCGGCGTCGGTCAGGCTGTCGCCGATGAAGACGGTCTTGGTGTACGGCGACTGTGCCATGGCCGGCACCGCCGCCAGGGCGATGGCCACGGCCATGAGGGAACGGATCGGGCGTTTGCTGAGCAACATGAAAACTCCTTGAAGGTGGGGAAGACGGCGGACGTACGCCGGCGCACGGTGCCATGTTTCCACTGCACCCGGCCCGCATCACGCTGCGCTGCGGCATGAACGCCCCAGCCCCGCCGCCCGGCCATCGTTGGCCTGGCGCTCGCGGCACCTCTGCCGCGGGGCGCACAGGGTACGCACTGTGGGGTGATTGGGGGACAATACCGTCATGAACATCCAGCTCAACGGCGAGAACCGCCAGCTTCCGCACACCGCCACCGTCCATGACCTGCTGCTCAGCGAGCAGCTGCTCGAGCGCCGGGTGGCGGTCGAGGTCAACGGTGAGATCGTGACCCGCAGCCGGCACGCCAGCCATGGCCTGTGCGAGGGCGACGTGGTCGAGATCGTGCATGCGCTGGGTGGCGGCTGAGGCAGCATCGTGACGCGCGATAGGCGATAATTCGGGCCATGAATGCACCTGTCCCTACTGATTCGCTGGTGATCGCCGGCAAGACCTATGCTTCCCGCCTGCTCACCGGCACCGGCAAGTTCAAGGATCTGGAAGAAACCCGCCTGGCCACCGAGGCCGCCGGCGCCCGGATCGTCACCGTGGCGATCCGCCGCACCAACATCGGGCAGAACCCCGGCGAGCCGAACCTGCTCGACGTGCTGCCGCCGGACCGTTACACCATCCTGCCCAACACCGCCGGCTGTTATACCGCCGAGGATGCCGTACGCACGTGCCGGCTGGCCCGCGAGCTGCTGGACGGCCACAACCTGACCAAGCTGGAAGTGCTGGGCGACCAGAAGAGCCTGTACCCGGATGTGGTGCAGACCCTCAAGGCCGCCGAGCAACTGGTCAAGGATGGCTTCGAGGTGATGGTCTATACCTCCGACGATCCGATCCTGGCCAAGCGCCTGGAAGAGATCGGCTGCGCTGCGGTGATGCCGCTGGCCGCGCCCATCGGTTCGGGCCTGGGCATCCAGAACAAGTACAACCTGCTGCAGATCATCGAAGACGCCAAGGTGCCGATCATCGTCGATGCCGGCGTCGGCACCGCCTCCGATGCGGCGATCGCGATGGAGCTGGGCTGCGACGGCGTGCTGATGAACACCGCCATCGCCGGCGCGCGCAACCCGGTGCTGATGGCCAGCGCGATGCGCAAGGCCGTGGAAGCGGGCCGCGAGGCCTTCCTGGCCGGCCGCATTCCGCGCAAGCGCTACGCCAGTGCCTCCTCGCCGATCGACGGGTTGATCGGCTGATGACCAATCCTTTCGACAGCGCCGGTGCCAAGGCGCCGCCCAAGCCCTTCACCATCACCGAAGGCCGCCGCGAGGTCCGCAGTTTCGTGCTGCGCCAGGGCCGCTTCACCCCCGCCCAGCAGCGGGCATTCGATGATCGCTGGCCGCGGTTCGGGCTGGATTTCACCGGTGAGCCGCGCGATCTGCAGGCCACCTTCGGGCGCGATGCGCACAAGGTGCTAGAAATCGGCTTCGGCAACGGTGCCGCGCTGCGTTTTGCCGCGCAGCAGGACCCGAGCCGCGATTACATCGGGCTGGAAGTGCATGCCCCCGGCGTGGGCCGCCTGCTCAATGCCCTGGCCGACGACAACGCCGACCACGTGCGCCTGTACCACCACGATGCCGTGGAGGTGCTGGAGAAGGAAATCGCCGATGGCGCGCTGGATGAAGTGCGCATCTATTTCCCGGACCCGTGGCACAAGAAGCGCCACAACAAGCGTCGCCTGATCCAGCCCGGCTTTGCCGACCTGCTGGTGCGCAAGCTGCGCGTCGGTGGCCGCCTGCACTGCGCCACGGACTGGGAAGACTATGCCGAGCAGATGTGGGACGTGCTCGATGCCACCGCCGGGCTGACCAACCGTGCGGGCCCGCGCGGGCAGGTGGAGCGGCCGGAATGGCGCCCGCAGACCCATTTCGAAACCCGTGGCCAGAAACTCGGCCATGGCGTGTGGGACCTGTTGTACGACCGCACCTGATCCGACAAGGAACCGCGCCACCCCATGGATACCGCGCTGACGCTGACTACCGATATGAAGCTCGTTCTCGGGCTGGTCGGCTTCACGATGGCGATGTTCCTGTTCGAGCGCATCCGCGCCGACGTGGTGGCGCTGGTGGTGCTGGTGGTGCTCGGCGTCACCGGCCTGATCGCCCCGGAAGAAATCTTCGGTGGCTTCTCCGGTAACGCGGTGATGAGCATCATCGCCACCACCATCCTCGGCGCGGGCCTGGACCGCACCGGGGCGCTGAACCGGTTGGCGGCCTGGCTGCTGCGGCGCGGGCATGGCGTGGAAACGCGCCTGCTGATGATGACCACGGCGATCGCCGGGTTGAATTCCTCGTTCATGCAGAACCCTTCGGTGATGGCGCTGTACCTGCCGGTCGCCTCGCGCCTGGCCGCGCGCACCGGGCTGACCCTGCAGCGCCTGCTGCTGCCGATCGCCGCGGCCATCGTGATGGGTGGCGCGCTGACCATGGTCGGCAACTCGCCGCTGATCCTGCTCAACGATCTGCTGGCCTCGGCCAACAACAACCTGCCCTCCGGCCTGGCCACCATCGAGCCGCTGCGCATGTTCGCGCCGCTGCCGATCGGCGTGGCGCTGCTGATCGCCTCGCTGCTGTACTTCCGCTACTTCGGCGACCGCAAGCTGGTGGAAGAAGAGACGCTGGCCAACGACGGCGTCACCCCCTCGCGCACCGAAAGCTACTTCGCCAAGACCTACGGCATCGAAGGCGATGTGTTCGAGCTGGTGGTCACCGCCGAGAGCCCGCTGGTCGGCATGACGCTGGGCGAAGCCGAGAACGTGCACGATGCGCCGCTGCTGCTGGCGCTCAAGACCGGCAACGACACCCGCCTGGCCCCGCCAGCGGAGATGCGGATCTGGGTAGGCAGCGTGCTCGGCGTGATGGGCGCGCGCCAGCAGGTCAGCGATTTCGCGCAGAACCAGTTCCTGCGGATGTCGTCGCGGCTGAAGCACCTGGGCGATCTGTTCAACCCGAGCCGCGCCGGCATTTCCGAAGCGGTGGTGCCGCCGACCTCCGATGTGATCGGCAAGAGCGCCTCGGACCTGCGCCTGCGCAAACAGCGCGGCATCAGCCTGCTGGCGATCAACCGCGACAAGCAGGTGATCCGCGAAGACGTGCGCAACGTCGCGCTGCGCGCCGGCGACATGCTGGTCTTCCACAGCATCTGGACCGACCTGGCGCAGGCGGCCAAGAGCCGCGACTTCGTGGTGGTCACCGATTACCCCAAGGGGGAGCAGCGGCCGCACAAATTCAAGATCGCGATGAGCATCTTCGCCATCACCATCCTGATCGCGCTGACCTCCAAGCTGCCGGTGGCGCTGACCCTGATGACCGGCGTGGCCGGCATGCTGCTCACCGGCGTGCTGCGCATGGACGAGGCCTACGCCTCGATCAACTGGAAAACGGTGTTCATGATGGCCGGGCTGATTCCGCTCGGCTGGGCGATGGACAGCAGTGGCGCGGCGGCATGGATCGCCGGCCACACCATCGACCGCCTGCCGACCGGCATCCCGGTGTGGGTGCTGGAGATCGCGCTGGCCTTGCTGACCACGATGTTCTCGCTGGTGATCAGCCATGTGGGCGCGACGATCGTGATGGTGCCCATCGCGGTGAACCTGGCGCTGGCGGCCGGTGGCAGCCCGACGGCGTTCGCGCTGATCGTGGCGTTGTCGGCGTCCAACAACCTGATGACGGCGTCCAACCCGGTGATTTCGATGATCACCGGCCCGGCCAATTACACCCCGCGCGAGTTGTGGCGCGTCGGCGCACCGCTGTCGTTGATCTACACGGTGGTGGTGGTGCTGATGATCAACCTGATGTTCTAGGGATCACCCCAGCCAGACCTGCCCGTCGCGCACCTGCACCGGCACCGTGCGCAGCCGATCACCGCGGCATGGCCCGGCCACGCAGTCGCCGTTGTCCAGCGAGAACGAGGCGCCATGTGCGGCGCAGACCAGGTGGCCTTCCTTGCTTTTGAGGAACTGACCCGGCGCCCAGTCCAGCCGGCGCCCGGCGTGCGGGCAGATGTTCAGCCAGGCGCGCACCTGATCACCGTCGCGGTACAGCACCACCGATTCGCTGTCGCCTTCGATGCGTGCATCGATGTCGGCAAAACCCCCGTCGGCAATGGCATCCAGGGCAATGAGGGCGGTGGCGGTGGTCTCGGGCGAGGACATGGCATCCAGCAACAGGCAACGGAAGCACAGTGTCTCACGCGCTCATGTCACTGGCTGCCGGATGAATACAAGTCATTGATTTGCAATGAACGCGCGCTACGTTTAACGACTTTTTCACTCAATGACAAAAGCCAGCACGGATACTCATCCCCTGCTGACCTCAGCCAAAAAGAGTGCCATGTACAGCCGCATCTTCCAGTTCAACCAGTTCCGCACCCTGTTCGCGCCGCGCAAGCCGCGCCACCCGCTGGTGCGCGTGGCGGTCGGTCTGTTGGGCCTGGCGATCCTGGCCGCGCTGGTGTTCGTCGGTGTGTTCGTGGGCGCGGCGATGATCATCGCCGGCCTGGCATGGAAGCTGCTCGCCCAGCGCAAGAATGCGCGCACCGCTCCGTCGCAGGTTGTGGACGGTGAATACCGCGTGGTCCGCAAGCAGGCCTTGCCGATGTCGCGTTGATCGACGCGCTTTCCTCCTGATGACGGCCGCGCCCTGCGCGGCCGTTTCTGTTTGTGGGAGCGGAAAAACGCTCTAGACTGCGGCGAAACCTCTCCACAGGACGCGCGCATGACCGATGTAATACCCACCCCCGAGCAGCCCCGCATCCCGGTCGCCGGTGGCGGTACCTTCCCGGTGCGCCGGATCTACTGCGTGGGCCGCAACTTCGCCGATCACGCGCGCGAAATGGGCGCGGCCGTGCCCGCCGCCGATGACCGCGGCCGGCCGATGTTCTTCAGCAAGCCGGCCGATGCCATCGTGGTCGGCCATGACGATGTGATCCCCTACCCGCTTGCCACCCAGGACCTGCACCACGAGGTGGAACTGGTGGTGGCGATCGGCAAGGACGCGCCCGCCGGCGAGCTGCCGGTCGACCAGGCCGAAGCGCTGGTGTTCGGGTACGGCGTCGGCCTGGACCTGACCCGCCGCGATCTGCAGGCGCAGGCCAAGGCCAAGGGCCACCCGTGGGACCCGGCCAAGGGCTTCGATCAGTCCGCCCCGGTGAGCGAACTCGTGCCGGCCGGCGAAGTGGGCGATCTGGCCGCCCTCAATCTGTCGCTGGAGATCAATGGCGAAGTGCGCCAGCAGTCGCTGCTGGACCAGATGATCTGGAACGTGCCGGAGATCCTGCACGAACTCTCCAAACTGTGGGCGCTACGCGCGGGCGATCTGGTCTTCATGGGAACGCCCTCCGGCGTGGCCGCGTTGAAGCCGGGCGACCGTTTCAGCGCACGTCTGGAAAACGTGGCCGAGCGCCACGGCATCATCGCCGGATGACAATGGCTGCGTTACGCTGCGGCGTCATTTGATTCCCCCACTACGACAGGAGAGCCCGATGGGTGTACTGACTGAGTTCAAAGAATTCGCCATGCGTGGCAACGTCATCGACCTGGCGGTCGGTGTGGTCATCGGTGCGGCGTTCGGCAAGATCGTCACCGCGCTGGTGGACAAGATCATCATGCCGCCGCTGGGCTGGGTGATCGGCCGCGTGGACTTCTCCGAGCTGGCCTGGACCCTGGCGCCGGCACGGATCGCCGAAGACGGCAAGGAGATTCCGGCCGTGGTGATCGGCTACGGCGATTTCCTCAACACCGTCGTGCAGTTCGTGATCGTGGCCTTTGCGATCTTCATGGTCGTGAAGTTCATCAACCGCCTGGCCCGCAAGAAGCAGGCCGAGCCGGCCGCCCCGGCGGCGCCGAGTGAAGAAGTGCTGCTGCTGCGCGAGATCCGCGACAACCTGAAGCAGTAAGAGCGCACTCCCGGTAATGCCGGCCTCTGGTCGGCTCAACGGATATCCTGCATCGCGCGGAGCCGGCCGGCGGCCGGCACTACCTGAAAGCCCCGCCCTGGCGGGGCTTTCGCTTTTGGAAATCAGCATCCGCCGGAGCATGACCTCCCGCCCATGTACGCGCCGGGGAGGCTGGTAAGCTCGGACGCTTCCGCCCCGTTTCCCCGGAGTTCGTCCATGCGTCGCCGCGTCCTTGCCATCGCATCTTCCCTCGCCCTGCTGGCCGCGCCCGCGTTCGCGGCGACCGGTATCACCACGCTGCCGCCGACATCGCTCGCCACCGCCGCCGAGCTGCGTGAGCAGGCCCTCAAGGACGACACCGGCTGGAAGGTGGTCGAGTCGCTGACCACCGAGATCGGCCCGCGCATCGCCGGCAGTGAAGCCGACGCGCGCGCCGTGGCCTGGGCGGTGGCCAAGTTCAAATCGCTGGGCTTCGACAAGGTCTGGACCGAGCCGGTCACCTTCCCCAAGTGGGAGCGCCGCAGTGAGCACGCCGAAGTGATCGGCAAGCATGCCCAGCCGCTGACCATCACCGCGCTCGGCGGCAGCCCGGGTGGCACGGTGGAGGCGGAAGTGGTGCGCTTCGCCGACCTGGCCGCGCTGCAGGCCGCGCCGGAGGGCTCACTGAAGGGCAAGATCGCCTTCGTCGATTACCAGATGACCGCCTACCGCGATGGCCGCGATTACGGCAACGGCGGCGCGGTGCGCAGCAAGGGCCCCTCCGAGGCGATCCGCAAAGGTGCGATCGGCTTCGTGATGCGGTCGGCCGGTACCGACTCGCACCGCGTGCCGCATACGGGCATTACCCGCTTCGATGACGGCCTGACCCCGGTTCCGGCCGCGGCGCTGTCGGTACCCGATGCCAACCAGCTGGCGCGCCTGGTCGCGCTGGGCAGCACCACGCTCAAGCTCAGCCTGGATTGCGGCTGGGACGGCAAGGCCACCTCGTACAACGTGATCGGCGAGATCACCGGGCGCAGCCTGCCCAAGGAAGTGGTGGTGATCGGCGGTCACCTCGATTCCTGGGACCTGGGCACCGGCGCGGTGGATGACGGTGCGGGCGTGGGCATCACCATGGCGGCCGGCCATCTGATCGGCCAGCTCAAGCAGGCGCCCAAGCGCACCATCCGCGTGGTCGCCTTCGCCAACGAGGAGCAGGGCCTGTACGGCGGCAAGGCGTATGCCGAGGCGCATGCCAAGGACGTCGTGCTGCACCAGCTCGCGGCCGAAAGCGATTTCGGTGCGGGCCGCATCTATGCCTTCAACACCGGCTCGCCGAACCCGGCCAATTCGCGCGAAGCGACCCGCCAGATCGCCGAAGTGCTCAAGCCGCTCGGCATCGAGTACGCCGCGGACAAGGGAGGCCCCGGCCCGGACGTGGGTCCGCTGGCCGCCAAGGGGGGCGCGTGGGCGTGGCTGGCACAGGACGGCAGCGACTACTTCCACCTGCACCACACCGCCGACGATACCCTGGACAAGATCGACCCGGCCGCCCTGGCGCAGAACGTAGCGGCCTACACGGTGTTCGCCTACCTGGCCGCCGAGGCCGATGGCAGCTTCGGCAGTGAAGCCAAGCCGACCACGCCGCCAAACGAATAATCCAAACACGCAAGCGGCAGGTACCGACCGTTGGTCGGTACAAAAAAAAGCCCGGTCGCAATGCGACCGGGCTACCGGGATAACGTCACACCCCACGCGGTGAGCGCCGCTAGACCTTCGCGGTCCGGACAAGCGGATCGCCGCGCTGCGGGGGTGTCTCTCCTCACCCACGCAGCACAGCGTCCACCCGGCACTGTGCGCAGTTTGCACTGCATGCACTATGCGATTAATCCGAATCGGATGTAGTCACGACGATTTCGGTGAAACCGATCACACCGTGGGTGGCGCGAATGACGCCGCGCTCCCCCCGAAAACGCACGCAGTGGTCAAACGCGACTGCGTCCGTACCACTGCGCCAACAGTACGGCCGTCGCCGAAGCGACGTTGAGGCTTTCCACCACGCCGGTCCCCGGGATCGAAACCTGATGGTCGCAGTCCTGGGCCAGCGCGCGGTCCATGCCTTCGCCTTCCGCACCCATCACATACACCAGCCGCGGCGGCAGTGCCGCGGCGAACAGATCATCGCCGCCCTCCACCAGGGTTGCCGCCAGGCTCAAGCCGGCGGCACGCAACTGTGCCATCGCCTCGGGCAGCGCCGGCAGGCGCACCAGCGGCACCGCCTCGGCGCCGCCTTCGGCCACGCGTGCGGCCGCACCGGACAACGCCAGCGTGGAATCCGGCGGCAGCAGCAGCCCGGCCACACCGAAGTGCGCTGCCGAGCGCAGGATCGCACCGAAGTTGTGCGGGTTGCCCACGCCATCCAGCCACAGCGCCAGCACCGGCTTCCCGCCCGGCAGCGTGGCCAGCCATTCGTCCAGCGCCAGCATCGGCGCGCGCAGCACGTCGGCGACCAGCCCTTCGTGATGGGTGGTGGCGGCGAGCTTGTTCAGATCGCCCTCTTCCACCACGCGATACCCCACGCGGTTGGCCACACACCACTTCAGCACCGGCTGCATGCGCGGAATCAGCGCCTCGGTCAGGTACAGCTTGCGCAGCGCCTGCGGGCGATGCTCGAACAGTGCCTGCACGGCATTCCAGCCGTACAGGCGCAGCTCGTCGTTGCCACGGCCGGGCGGCGGCGGGGTGCCACCTTCGCGGGGCGGCAGCGGCGTGGCGCGCGGCGGCCGCGAGGACGGACGGCGCGCATTCTTCCAGGGATCATTCACTACGGGACAGCTCCAGCTTGCGGGTACGCCAGAAATCGGCGTTCTTGATGCCCAGGGCATCGGGGTCGAAGGTCGGATCCAGGCCGAGCTTCTTCTGGCGTTCGTAGTCGCGCAGGGCCAGCATCGCCGGCTTCTGCACGATCAGGATCGCGATGATGTTCAACCACGCCATCAGGCCCACGCCGATGTCACCCAGCGCCCACGCCATGCCGGCATTGTGGAACGCACCGAAGATCACCATGCCGATGATGCCCAGGCGCAGCAGCAGCACGGTCAGCGGACGCTTGGCGTTGTTGTTGACGTAGGTCAGGTTGGTCTCGGCCATGTAGTAATAGGCCATGATCGTGGTGAAGGCGAAGAAGAAGATCGCGATCGCCACGAAGCCTGCGCCCCAGCCCGGCAGCACGGTTTCCACCGCGGCCTGCGCATAACCTGCGCCTTCGGCCACACCGGCCAGGCCGGCGAAGACGGGCGCGCCCCCCGGCACCGGCGAATACACGTTGTAGGTGCCCGCCGCCAGGATCAGGAAGGCGGTGGCGGTGCACACCATCATGGTGTCGAAGTAGATCGCAAAGGCCTGCACGTAGCCCTGCTTGGCCGGGTGCGAGACCTCCGAGGCCGCGGCCGCGTGCGGGCCGGTGCCCTGGCCGGCCTCGTTGGCGTAGATGCCGCGCTTGACGCCCCATTCCACCGCCAGGCCCATCATCGCGCCGAACGCGGCATGCGCACCGAAGGCACTGCTGAACACCGTGTGGAACATGTCCGGCACACGGTCGTAGTTGATGATCATGATGACGATCGCCATCAGGATGAAGGCGGCGGCCATGAACGGCACGACCACCTCGGCGAAGTTGGCGATGCGCTTGACGCCGCCGAAGATCACCACGGCCAGCAGCAACGAGACCACGATACCGATGCCGAGCTTGAGCGCCTGCACCGATTCCAGGCCCATGAACTGACCGTCCAGCGGCCCGCACAGCGCACCGCCGCGGCAGGCATTGATGATGCTGTCGGCGATGGCATTGGCCTGCACGCCCGGCATCAGGAAGCCGGCGGCGATGATGGTCGCCACGGCGAAGGCCAGCGCGTACCACTTCAGGCCCATCGCTTTTTCGATGTAGTACGCCGGGCCACCGCGGTAGCGGCCTTCGGCATCCTTGGTCTTGTAGATCTGGGCCAGGGTGCACTCCACGTACGACGTCGAGGCGCCGAGGAAGCCCATCACCCACATCCAGAAGATCGCACCGGGGCCGCCAAAGGCGATCGCGGTGGCCACACCGGCGATGTTGCCGATACCCATGCGGCCGGCCATGGACATGGCCAGCGCCTGGAACGAGGACACGCCCGCCTCGGATTTCTCACCCTGTACGGTGAGCCGGCACATCTCCACGAAACCACGGATCTGCATGAAGCGGGTGCGGGCGCTGAAGTACAGGCCTGCGGCAAGACACAGGAAGATCAGAGCTTTGCTCCAGATGATCCCGTTGATGAAACTGACTACTTCTTCCACGCGCTCTCTCCAGTCGGCGGAAACAAAAGGAACGTCCCCGTCGGCTGGGACCCGGTCGATTCTCCACGATCCGCGCCGGGCTGCGTAGTGGCAATTTCGATGAATGGGCGGCAGTGCCGCCCATTCGGGTCAGGCGTGCCCGCCCACGGAGGGGGTTTCCGCTTCCTGGCGGGCCAGTTCGCGCGCCACGGCTTCCGGCGAACGCGTGTACGGGGCCAGCAGCGAGTAGAAGGCGGGCACCACGAACAACGACAGGAAGGTGGACACGGTCACGCCGAAGATCACCACCACGCCGATCGTGCCCCGGCTGGCCGACCCGGGGCCACCGGCCACCACCAACGGGATCGCACCGACCACGGTGGCGATGGAGGTCATCAGGATCGGGCGCAGGCGCACCATGGCCGATTCGACGATGGCCTGGTGCACGTTGCGGCCCTCATCGCGCAGCTGGTTGGCGAACTCCACGATCAGGATGCCGTTCTTGGCCGCCAGGCCCACCAGCATCACGATGCCGATCTGACTGAACAGGTTGATCGTGCCGCCGCTGACATACAGCCCCAGCAGCGCGCCGAGCACGCCCAGCGGCACGGTCAGCATGATCACCAGCGGATGGATGAAGCTCTCGAACTGCGCGGCCAGCACCAGGAACACCACCAGCAAGGCCATCGCGAAGGTCAGCAGGACGGCGCTGCCGGCGTTCTGGTACTCGCGTGACTCGCCCTTCCAGCTGATCTGCGCATGCTGGGGCAGCTCTTCGCTGGCCACCTGCTGGGCCCAGGCGATGGCTTCACCCAGCGGATAGCCCGGGGCCAGGCCGGCGTTGATGGTGATCGAGCGCAACCGGTTGAAACGGTTGAGGCTGCCGGCCTCGGCCACTTCGCTGAGCGTGACCAGGTTGGACAGCGGCACCAGTTCGCCACCACTGGCGCGCACGCGGATCGCGGCCAGATCCGACGGCGAGGCGCGGCCTTCGCGGCCCGCCTGGACCAGCACGTCGTACTCCTCGCCGTTGTCGACGAAGGTGGTGACGCGGCGCGAGCCCATCATGGTTTCCAGCGCGCTGCCGATCGCGGTGACCGACACGCCCAGATCGGCCGCACGCTGGCGGTCGATGTTCACGCGCATCTGCGGGCGGGTTTCCTTGTAATCCGAGTCCGCGCCGACCAGGCCGGGGTTGTCGGCCATGCGCAGCAGCATACGGTCACGCCACTGTGCGATTTCCGCGTATTCCGGGCCGCCAAGCACGATCTGGAACGGCTGGCCCTGGCTGCGCACCAGGCCGCCACCGACCTGGGTACGCACGCGCACGCCACGCAGATCGTTGAGGTGGGTCTGCAGCTCGGCCGCCACATCCGGGGTGGACACATCGCGCTGGCGCCACGGCTGCAGGAACACGCTGATGCGGCCGGTATGCATTTCCTCGCTGGAGCCCCAGCCACCGGGCACGCGCGGGTTGGCGCGCACGATCGGCTCCTTTTCGCCGACGAAACCGGACACGATCTTCTCGACCTGCTGGACCTGGCCGACGGTGTAGTCGAAGCCGGCGCCTTCCGGACCGTCGATCATGATCTGGAACGAGCCGCGGTCTTCGGCCGGGGCCAGTTCGGAGGGCAGCACCTTGAGCAGCAGCGCGCTGGCCAGCAGTGAGAGGATCATCACCACGATGTAGACCCAGGTGCGGGTCACGTGCGCTTCCAGGAAGCGACCGTACGCGGCCGAGAGGCGATCCAGATTGCGGTTGATCACCCCGTGCAGGCCCTTCGGTGCCTGGCCGCTATGCGGCTTGAGCAGCTTGGAGGCCATCATCGGGGTGAGCGTCAGCGACACGAACGCGGACAAGGCCACCGCCGCGGCGAGCGCTACGGCCAGCTCACGGAACAGGCGGCCGGTATTGCCTTCCAGGAACCCGACCGGCAGGAACACCGCGACCAGCACGGCGGTGGTGGCGATCACCGCGAACGCCACCTGGGTGGTGCCGCGCTTGGAGGCGACCAGCGGTGGCTCGCCCAGGTCGATGCGGCGCTGCACGTTTTCCACCACCACGATGGCGTCATCCACCACCAGGCCGATACACAGCACCAGCGCGAGCAGGGTCAGCAGGTTGATCGAGAAGCCGAAGGCATACAGCGCGATGAAGGCGGCGATCAGACAGACCGGCACCGTCACCGCCGGAATCAACGCGGCGCGGAAACTGCCCAGGAACAGCCAGATCACCGCCAGCACCAGCAGCATCGCCTCCACCAGCGTGGCGTACACGCGATCAACCGCGGCTTCGATGAAGGTGGTGTTGTCGAACGCGACGAAGATGCGCGTGCCTTCCGGCAGCGTGCTGCTGATCCGCTCGGCCTCGGCGCGTGCTTCGCGCGCGACATCCAGCGCGTTGGCGGTGGAGGTCTTGACGATGCCCAGGCCGATGTTCGGCTCGCCGTTGCTGCGGTAGTAGGCACGGCGTTCGGAAGAGGCCAGTTCGATCTTGGCCACATCGCCCATGCGCACCACGTAGCCATCAGCGCCCTTGCCGAGCGGAATACCGGCGAAGTCTTCGGGTTTGACGTAGTTGCGCTCCACGCGCAGGGTGAAATCGCGATCAGCCGATTCGATGCGGCCCGCTGGCAGTTCCACGTTCTCGTTGCGCAGCGCGGTTTCCACATCGCCCACGGTGAGGCCGCGCGCGGCGAGCTGGTCGCGGTCCAGCCAGATCCGCATCGCATACCGCTGGCGGCCACCGATGCGGACCTGGGCCACGCCATCGAGGCTGGAGAACCGGTCGACGATGTAACGGTCGGCGTAGTCGCTCAGCTCCAGCGTGTCCATCGAGGTCGAGCTCATGTTGAGCCAGATGATGGGATCGGCGTCGCTCTCGACCTTGGCGATTTCCGGCGGCCGCGCCTCTTCGGGCATGCGGTCGGCAACGCGGCTGACCGCATCGCGCACGTCGTTGGCGGCCGCTTCGATATCGCGGTTGGAGGTGAACTCGATGCTGACCTGCGAGCGCCCGTTGGAGCTGCGCGCGTTGATGGTGTCGATGCCTTCGATACCGGCCAGGGCATCTTCCAGCACCTGGGTGATGCGGCTTTCGATGACCGCCGCCGATGCACCGGTGTAATCCACCGAGACCGACACGATCGGCGGATCGATCGCCGGCAGTTCGCGCAGGGTCAGGCGGGTGAACGACATGAAGCCCAGCACCACCAGCAGCAGGCTCATCACCACGGCGAACACCGGCCGCTGGATGGAAACGTCGGAAAGCTTCATCCGGCGGTGTCCGGTTCAGCCGCGGCAGCAGCGGCCGGCGTGGCCGGTGCCGCCTCTTCGGCCTGGATCTTCAGACCCGGGCGCAGCTTGCCGGTGCCGTCCACGACGATGCGGTCACCGGCGGCGAGGCCATCGCGGATTTCGACCACGCCACTGCGGCGCGCGCCGGCGGTGATATCCACACGCTCCACCACCTGGTCCGGCTTGACCCGGAACACGTACGAATCGCGCCCGACCTGCACCACGGCGATTTCAGGAATCACCAGCGCCTGGCGCTCGGGGCGGAACATCCGCACATCCAGCAGCATGCCCGGGCGCAGTGCATGGTCGGCATTGATGAAGTCCGCGCGCACGGTGACCGCACGCGTACCCGGGTCCACGCGGGTATCGATGGTGGCGACCTGGCCTTCGAAGTTGCGGCCCGGGTAGGCCACGCTGGTCGCGTTGACCTTATCGCCGGTGCCCAGCGAGGCCAGCTCGGCTTCGGGCACCTGGAAATCCACGTGCATGCGCTCGATGTCGTCCAGCGTGGTGATCGCGGTGCTGGGGGTGACCAGCGAACCGGCGCTGACCTGGCGGATGCCGAGCACGCCGGCGAACGGCGCGCGCACGCGGCGATCACCGATGTCCGACTGCATTTCACGCACGCGGGCATCGGCGGCATCGCGGATGGCGCGCTGCGTATCCAGCGTGGAGCTGGCCACGAGCTGCTGGGCGGCGAGTTCGCGCTGGCGCTTGTACAGCTGGTCCGCTTCCAGGAAGGTGGCCTGGGCCTGCAGCAGCGCGGCCTCCTGGGCCTGGCCGCGCAGGGTCACCAGCGGCGTGCCGGCGCTGACCTGCTGGCCGCTTTCGAAATGCACCGTCTCGATGATTTCGCTGACCTTGGCGGTGACCGTCACCGATTCGCGCGCCTTGGCCGTGCCCAGTGCCTGCAGCGTGTCGCTCCATGCCGAGGTCTGCACCACCTGGGTGGTGACCGGTACGGCGTCTGCCTGCCGGCGAGCGGCCTCGTCTTTGCTGCCACACCCAGCCAACGCGACCAAGGTGATGCCAGCGGCGAAGCGCGCTGCGATGCGTCCCAACATGTAATCCATTCCCGGTTGTTTCTCGACCGCCGAGTGTATAGAGGGGTCGAGCCGGGGCATATGTGCCAAGCGTTTACCGCCCTCTTCACATCTGCCGGTGACGGGCGAAGGCCTTTCCGTGCTGGGGCCTGCGCGGGATGTATCGCCATGTATCGACGCATGTCGAAATGCGCCGGCGGTGCCGGGCTGTCGTACCCGGCGGCGGCAGGCGCCGGGCGGGAGGCTGGGCCCCCGCCCGGCCGTGAGGCTCAGTAACGATAGTTCACTTTCAGCCAGGCCGTGCGGCCGGGCTCGTTGATGCGCACCGGATCGGCAGGGAAGCCGAAATCGGCGCTGCCGGCCAGATTCAGATGCTCGCTGTAGGCGCGGTCGAACAGGTTGTCCACGCCTGCACTGACCAGGAGCGCCTCGTTGATCCGGTAGCTGGCGTTCAAGGCCAGGGTTGCGAAGCCGGCGCTGGGGCCGAGATCGCGGGCGACCACGTTGCCCTGCCCGGCCGCGACCCGGCCCTGCCGGGAGACCGCACGTGCCAGCGCCCCCACCGTCCAGCGTTCGCCTTCCCAGGCGGTGCTGAGGCGGGCTTCCAGCGGCGGCATCTGCGGAAGGGCGCGACCGTCGCTGCGGTTCTCGCCCCAGGCATAGGCCAGCGTGCCGCCGAGCTTCCACTGCCGGGCGAGCTGCCATTCCGCGCCCGCCTCTGCGCCGGCGATGCGCGCATCCACATTGGAGACCTGGCTGGTGCTGCCCATCATGCCGCCGTCGCGGTAGGTGAACAGGATGTAGTCCTGGAGGCGCCCGGCGTAAGCCGAGACCCAGGCATTGAGGCGGTCGGTGCGGTACTGCAGGCCCAGATCGAGCTGGGTGGTTTTTTCCGGCTGCACGCCGGTGAAGGCGTTGATCGCGCCCACCGGGCCGAGATTCGGCGAGAACAGTTCCCAGTAGTCGGGCATGCGCTCGCTGTGGCCAACGCCGGCGTACCAGGTCAATGCGGGGGCGATGTCACGCTCGAACCGGACGAAGCCGCTGCCGAGGTTCTCGCGACGGGTCTGCCCGGCGGTCGGGTTCGGCATCGCCATCATGCCGGCGGTGGCGCGCTCATCCTTCACCTCGGCACGGTCGATGCGCAGGCCGCCGACCCAGCGTTGCGCGGTGCCCTCGCCCAGGGTGATCTCGGTGAACGCCCCGAGGTTCTCCAAGCGTGCATCGGTGCGCCACGGCTGCTGGCGGTACACGTTGCGACCCATCGCGTTGCGGCTGCGATGGCGGCTGTCCTGCGCGTCCACGCCGGCCACGATGGCGATGTCCTGCCAGCGCCATTCCGAGGCGATACGGCCACCGGTGGTGCGGCGATCAACGTTGGAGGCCATCGGCATCGGCATGCTGCTGGCCGGGTTCGGCGTGCGCAGCGTGTAGTTGTCCATCACGTGGTCGGCGTCGTTGTAGTACACGTTGGCCTGCAGCTTGTCCCATGCACCGGGCAGGTTGTCCCTTTCGAAGCGCGCGGCGTAGCTGGTGCGCTTGAACGCGGCACCGTCCATGCCACGGCCGGCGTAGCGCGCGATCGCATCGCCGGTGCCGGCCGACAGCTCCAGCACGGTATCGGCGTCGGGCGTCCAGCCAACGGCGACATCGCTGTTCCACTTGCGCCACTTGGAGGGCACCACATCGCCGTTGCCGTCTTTGTAGTCATCCGATTCGGAGCGGTTGCCGTTGACGCGCACATACCCCGGTGCGGCGCCGGCGGTGAGATCGAGCACCTGGTCATTGCGGTTGCGCGAGCCGACCAGCGCACTGGCGTTGATATCCATGCCCGGTTGATCGAAACGCGGGGTATCGCGCTCGAAGCGCACCGTGCCGGCCGAGGCGCCGGCGCCCCAGCGCACGCTCTGTGGCCCCTTGATGATGGTCAACCGATCAAAGGTTTCCGGGGCGATGTAGGACAGCGGGTTGTCCATGCGCGAGGGGCAGGCACCGATCAGATTGCCTTCGTTGCTGACGATGTTCAGGCGCGAGCCGAACATGCCGCGCAACACCGGATCGCCGTTGGTGCCGCCGTTGCGGACCGCGGCGAAGCCGGGAACCGTCTTCAGGTAATCGGCGCCATCGCTGGCCGGCACCGGCTGCCGCGGCAGGCGTGGATCGGTGACCCAGTGCAGCGGCGAGGACGGCGCAGTGGCAGTGACCACCAGCGTATCGAGGGTACGGGCGTCATCGTTGGCGGCATGCAGCGGCAGCGCGACCAGGGCCAACGAGAGGGAAACAGACAGGCGCGTCAGTGCGCCCGCGCTGCGGGAAGAAACCGTCATGGTGAAACTCCAGAAAAGCACGCAGGCACGCGCCGCCATCACGGCGACACGGGCAGGAAGGGCGGTGGTTTCAGGAGCGTGCGGGCGGGCCGCGTGCGGCGTGGGCGGGCCAGCGCAGGCTGCGTGGCGTGGGCACCGCGCGCAGCACGCGCGGTGCGATGACCGGCATCGCCGGCAACAGCAGGATCAGCACCGCCAGCCACGGCATCAGCCGCGAAGCCATCATGCAGTACTCGCAGGCGTCGCCATGCCCGGCATGCTCGCTCATCGGCGGCGACGGTGCGGGGGCGTCATGGGCAACCGGCGTGGCATCCACCGCCATGGGCTGCATCGCCATGTCGTGATGCGGCATGAGGTGATGGTGCATGTCGTGCTGCGGCATGGCGTGCCCTGCGTGCACATCCGGCAGCGCCGGCATCGCGTGGGCCATGCCGGTCGGCATCAGCATCACCGGCGCCTCGGCATGCGCCTGCTGCCAGCGGCTGACCAGCGGCGCCAGCGCCATCAGCAGCGTCGCCACGAAGGCAAGCTGCAGAAAGACGGCATACGGGCGACGGCGAACATTCACCCCGTCATGGTAGCGCCCGACCGTGCGCCGGGCAGCCCGAAACCCTGCGACCAACCGTCGCAGTGGCCTTTTCGAAGCCCCCCACCGAACCCCTCAACCCTCTGGAGAAACGCCCCCTTCTGTTGAAGGGGGCGCGCCAACGGCGCGGGGTAGAGGGGGAATGCGCGGGCAGACCATCATCGTCGTCAGACGGTGATTGTCTGCGTCAGCGATTCCCAGGTCGGCGGCAGCGGCCAGTTGGCATCCTGATTGCCATCGATCACCCGGCGCAGGTCGCGGGTGTCGATCTGCGGGGCAAGCACGTGCACCAGTTCCAGCGCGTAGTCGCGCAGTACGCGGTCGCGCGGCAGCACCGCCCAGGCGATGCACTCGTCGATCGGCGCCGGGGCCGGCCAGGCGCGCAGGTCTTCATCGCTGGCGTTGACCGCCATCTCCGCGAGCAGGCCAACCCCCAGCCCGGTGCGCACGTAGGTCTTGATCAGGTCCGCATCCAGCGCGGTCAGCGCGATATCGGGGGTCAGCCCGGCGCTGGCGAAGGCGCGCTGCAGCGAAGAGCTGCCGCGGGTGGAGGATTCGTAGCTGATCAGCGGATGGCTGGCCAGCGCCTGCAGGTCCGGCGCCGCGCCCGGGCGGTCCAGCGCATGCCCGCGCGGCACCAGCACCAGCCGGCGCCAGCGGTACAGCGGAATGGCCAGGCCGGCAGTGGGTTCACCGCCGGCGGTGCTGATGATGGCGATGTCCGCATCGCCCTGGCTGAGCAGGTCCAGCGCATCGCTTTCCGCCGCCTGCTGCAGATGCACGCTGACCTGCGGGTAGGCCTGCTTGATCCGCGCCACCGCCGGCGGCAGCACGAAGCGCGCCTGGGTATGCGTGGTGGTCAGCACCAGCTGGCCCTGGCTTTCGCGGCGCTGGTTGGCGGCATAGGTGCGGATGTTGTTGGCTTCGCCAAGGACGGCGCGGGCGCGACCGATCACTTCCACGCCGGCCGGGGTCACTGCTTCCAGGCTGCGGCCCTTGCGCACGAACAGCAGGAAGCCGAGCTCATCCTCCAGTTGCTTGAGCTGCTTGGACAGCCCGGGCTGGGTGGCGTGCACACGGGACGCGGCCAGCGTGATGTTCAGCTCGGCGTCGGCGATGGCGACCAGATAGCGAAGTTGGGTCAGCGTCATGGGCGGGCGATACGGCGCATGGAGAGGGGGCCATCCGACTGTAGGGCAAATGCCGTCACCAGCTTATAACCAAACGTTGTTTAAGAAGGTAATCAGGTCATTTCGCGCAGTCATATGCCAGCGGTACGGTCTGACCGACCCCGGGCCGGATCACGTGCGGGCGCCCTGCGCCGCCACCGGCCGACCCTTCCCCGCCGCACGGCCCCCGGGCGGCACCGACACCTCCGGAGCATCTCCATGGCCCTGTACGACTCCATCCTGGACACCATCGGCAACACCCCGGTGGTGCGCCTGCACCGTCTCGCCCCCGAGCACGTCACCCTGTACGCCAAGGTCGAGTCGTTCAACCCGGGCGGCTCGGTCAAGGACCGGCTGGCGCTGGCGATCATTCTCGACGCCGAAGCCAAGGGCCTGCTCAAGCCGGGCGACACCATCGTGGAGGCGACCTCCGGCAACACCGGGGTCGCCCTGGCGATGGTCGCGGCCGCGCGCGGCTACAAGTTCGTGGCCACGATGGTGGAGACCTTCTCGATCGAGCGCCGCAAGTTGATGCGCGCCTATGGCGCGAAGGTGATCCTGACCCCGGCCGCCGAGCGTGGCTCGGGCATGGTGCGCCGCGCGAAGGAACTGGCCGAGGAACACGGCTGGTTCCTGGCCAGCCAGTTCGCCAACCCGGCCAACCCGGCCTATCACCGCAACACCACCGCCCCGGAAATCCTGCGCGATTTCGCCGGCAAGCGGCTGGACTACTTCGTGACCGGCTGGGGCACCGGCGGCACCCTGACCGGGGTCGGCGAGGTGCTCAAGGTCGCCCGCCCGGACACCCGCATCGTCGCCACCGAGCCCGAGGGCGCCGCCCTGCTCAAGGGCGATGAGTGGAAGCCGCACAAGATCCAGGGCTGGACCCCGGACTTCGTGCCGGAGGTGCTCAACCGCGGTGTCTATGACGAACTGCTGACCATCGACGACGCCCGCGCGATCGAGACCTCGCGCCGGCTGGCCGCCGAGGAAGGCATCTTCGTGGGCATCTCGGCCGGCGCCACGGTCGCCAGCGCGCTGGACATCGCCGCCAAGGCCGCGCCCGGCGCGGTGATCCTGGCGATGCTGCCCGACACGGGCGAGCGCTACTTCTCCACCCCGCTGTTCGCCGACATCAACGAGGGCTCCGACGACGACTGGCTGGCCGGTCTGCCCTGATCTGCCCGTTGGTCCGCAGGAACGACGCGCCCGCCCTTACCGGCGGGCGTTTTGCATGGCGCGCTTCATCTGCGGTGAAGCGATCCGGCGGCATCGTGTGAAGGTCAGCCAGCGCTCGCCGGGTCGCACTGCCTGAGACGACGATGACGCAGCCTAGATGTCCTGCCGGGTACCGTGCAGGTCAGGCATGTCATTCCGTTGTATGGACCCGGTAACAGTGAGTAAGGAGCGGTACGCATGAAGATCGAAGTGTGGCAGGGCGACATCACGACCCTGGCGGTGGATGCGATCGTCAATGCGGCCAACGAGTCCCTGCTGGGCGGCGGCGGTGTGGACGGCGCGATCCATCGCGCGGCAGGCCCGCAGCTGCTCGACGCGTGTCGCGCCCTGCCGGAGATCCGCCCGGGCATGCGCTGCCCGACGGGCGAGGTGCGGCAGACGGCAGCCTTCAACCTGCCGGCAAAGCATGTATTCCACACCGTCGGCCCGGTCTGGCAGGACGGCCTGCGCGATGAGCCGGCGCTGTTGGCCAACTGCTACTGGAAATCGCTGCAGCTGGCCGAGAAGCTGGATCTGGAATCGATCGCGTTCCCGGCGATCAGCTGCGGCGTGTTCGGCTACCCGCTGCACCAGGCCGCGCACATCGCCGCCACCGAGACCCTGACCTGGCAGCGCTCGCACCACCAGCCGCGCCGGATCATCCTGGTGGCGTACAACGCGGCGACGTACAAGGCCTACCAGTCGGCGCTGGCGGCGGCAGGCCAGCCGGTTGAACCCTCGACCTCGGCGATCTTCGCACCGCTGCCGTTGGGGTTGCCGCCGGCGGCAGCGCACTGACGCGTCAACCGACGCCGTAGACCCACTGCGCGAAAAACGGCTGCAATGATCGGCCGGCCGCGGTTTCCATCGCATGCTGGAAATCGGCGGTCACCACCGACCGCCCATCATTGGCCTGCGTGTACGCACGGATGCCGCGCCAGAACGCGGCCTCGCCCATTTCGCCGCGCAGCAGGTGCAGTACGTACGCGCCCTTCTGGTACACCACCGCGCGGTCATCGCCGGTCGGCGCGCTCCAGTCCGCGTACACCAGCGCATGATCCGCGCCCTTGGCACGCAGCGCGTCCAGCCGCGTGCGCCAGATGGTGACCTGCACCTGGTAGGCCGCCTCTCCCTGCGCCTGCTGGAGGTAGGCGGCGGTCATGAAGTTGGCCATGCCTTCGTTGAGCCAGAAATGTTCCCAGCCGGCGCAGGTCACCCGGTTGCCCCACCACTGATGCGCGGCCTCGTGCGCCATCAACGCGGTCTGGGCGGGGTCTTCCAGCAGTTGCTGGCCGTAGCGCTCGGACATCAGCGACAGCCCGGCCATTTCCTGCCCGATCGTGCGGGCCACCAGCGCCTGCTGATAGTCGCCGCGATACGGCAGTCCCGCGCGTTCGGCGAAGAAATCCAACATCGCGCCCGTCGCGGTGAACACGCGCTGCAGCTGCCCGGGCGAGCGCTCCCTGGACAGGAACCGCAAGCCGGTCGCGCCATGCTGCTGTGTGGCTTCGTGATAACGGCCCGCGGTGAAGCCGTAGACATACCCCGGCATCGGCGTCTCCAGCTGCCAGCGATGTTCGATGCGCCCATCGGGAAGCGTGCGCACCGGCAGCGCGCGACCGGTCCCGGCGGCCAACAGGCCCGCCGGCAAGGTCACGGACAGGGCCAGCGTGGCGCGCTCGTCGGGAGCATCCACCGAGGGCATCCACTGACTGGTCGAAAAGATCGTGTAGACCTCCTCGCGCTCGGGCGCGAATTCCAGGCCATACGGCGGTTCGCCGTGATAGCGGATCGTCACGCTGGCGGTATCGCCCCGCGCAAGCGGTTCGGCCAGCGTGATGTGCACCTTCGCCTCGTCCTGCGCGAACGCCAACGCGCGATCGCCCTGCAGCACCGCCGTCACCTTGAGCGCGCCGCTGTCCAGCGTCACTGCGCGCAGCGCACGCTCGGCCTGGAACCGCACCGTCTGCTGACCAGTGACGCGCTTATGGGCGATGTCGGGCACCAGCGCGACCTCGTAATGCAGCACATCGAAGCCGCGCGATGCCACGGCGTGCGCCGATGCGCTCACCAGCAGCAACGGCAGCACACACAGCCAGATACAGAGGCGAGCGAACATGAGACCCATCCAGGCGAAGGTGGATCGCATCGTGCCAGAGCACGCGCGCCTTTGCGCACCGTTGTATCGCGCAAACAAAAACGCCGGCACAAGGCCGGCGTTCTCGTTGACGGTGGTCAGGCGTGAATCAGCCGTTCCACTTGCCCAAGGCGGCCTGGCCGTTTTCCTTGGCGCGGTCGAACACGGTCTGCTGTGCCTTGGCGACGTTGGCCTTGGTGTCCTTGGCCCACAGCTTCAGCGCGGCCTGTTGCATGGCACGGCCGTAGGAGAAGCTCAGCGGCCACGGCAGGTTGCCCATCTGGTTCATGGCGTTCAGATGCGCGGTGGACTGCTCATCGCTCTGGCCACCGGACAGGAACACCACGCCCGGCAGGATCGCCGGCACGGTGCTCTTGAGGCACATCACGGTCGACTCGGCCACTTCCTCGACGTCGGCCTGCTCTTCGCAGCCCTTGCCGGAGATGACCATCGAAGCCTTCAGGATGGTGCCTTCCAGCAGCACGTTCTGCTGGTACAGGGCGTCGAACAGCGAACGCAGGGTCGCTTCGGTGACTTCGTAGCAGGTTTCGATGTCGTGGTCGCCGTCCATGATCACTTCCGGCTCGACCATCGGCACCAGGCCACATTCCTGGCACAGCGCGGCATAACGGGCCAGCGCATGGGCATTGGATTCGATGCAGGTGCCCGACGGGATGCTTTCACCGATGTTGATGACCGCACGCCACTTGGCGAAGCGCGCACCCAGCTTGTAATACTCCTGCAGGCGCTCGCGCAGACCGTCCAGGCCTTCGGTGACCAGCTCGCCCGGGCAACCGGCCAGGGCATGGGCGCCCTTGTCGACCTTGATGCCCGGAATGATGCCCTGGGCGGCCATGTACTTGGCGAACGGGACGCCGTCCTTGGTGGACTGACGGATGGTCTCGTCGTACAGGATCGCGCCGGAGATGTGCTCGTTCAGCTTGGGCGTGGTGAGCAGCAGTTCGCGGTAGGCGCGACGGTTCTCCTCGGTGTTCTCCAGGCCGACGCTGGCGAAGCGCTTGCCGATGGTGCCGGTGGATTCGTCGATCGCGATGATGCCCTTGCCCGGGGCGACCATGGCCTGTGCGGTTTCAGCCAGCTGTTCGATGCTCATGTACTTCCTGTGGCGGGTGCGGGAAAACGCCAATTATAGACCCCGCCTCCCGTGAACTGGCCGTCCACGAAATCTGGAAACGATTCCATCTGAAACGACGAACCCGCGCGGCCGTGAAGCCACGCGGGTCCGGGTGCTGCGCGGCGCGTCGGTTAGAGCTCGCCCAGCCCGCTCGCACGGCCGTCTTCGCCCACTTCCAGCAGGCGCAGCGTGTTGGTGGCGCCATGGGTTTCCATGTGCTCGCCGCTGGTGAAGACCACGCGGTCGCCGCCCTGCAGCTGGTTCGCTTCGAACAGCAGGCGGATGCTGCCGCGGGCGGCTTCGCGCGGGGTCAGGCCGCGGCTGTCGAAGTTGATCGGGAACACATCGCGCATCAGCGCCATCTGGCGGCGGGCGCCGTCGTGGCGGGTCACCGCGAACACCGGCGCCGAAGCACGGAAGCGCGACAGGTAACGCGCGGTGCCACCGGATTCGGTCATCGCCACGATTGCGCGCACGCCCACGTGCTGGGACAGGAACATGGTGGCCATGGCAATCGCCTGGTCGGCCCGTTCCAGGTTGCGCGGCGAGGCGCCGAAATCGGTCTCGGTCTGGAACTGGCGTTCGGCACCCAGGCAGATGCGGGCCATCGCTTCGACCGCCTTGACCGGGTACATGCCGGCGGCAGTTTCAGCCGAGAGCATCACCGCATCGGTACCGTCGATGACCGAGTTGGCCACGTCCAGCACTTCGGCGCGGGTCGGGATCGGGCTTTCGACCATCGACTGCAGCATCTGGGTGGCGGTGATCACCACCTTGTTCTGCGCCAGCGAGGCCTTGATGATCTTCTTCTGCAGGCCCGGCAGTTCGGCATCGCCGATTTCCACGCCCAGATCGCCACGGGCGACCATGACCACGTCGCTGGCGTCGACGATCTCTTCCAGGTTGTCGATCGCTTCGGTGCGCTCGATCTTGGAGACCAGCGCGGCGTAGCAGCCGTGCGACTCGGCGATCTCACGCGCATCGTTCATGTCCTGCGCGTTGCGGCAGAACGAGACGGCGATGAAGTCCACGCCGATCTTGGCCACGATGCCGATCAGTTCCTTGTCGCGCTCGGTCAGCGCGCCCAGCGACAGGCCACCGCCCTGCTTGTTCAGGCCCTTGCGGTCGGAAAGCACGCCATCGTTGAGCACGGTGTTGATGATGCGCTCGCCCTGCACTTCGGTGACCTGCAGCTGCATCAGGCCATCGTCGAGCAGCAGGATGTCACCGGCGGTGACGTCCTGCGGCAGGCCCAGGTAGCTCACGCCCACCTGGGTGGTATCGCCGGCCGGTGCGTTCGGCGAGGCGACCAGGTCGAAGCGGTCACCCGCCTTGAGCTTGATCTTGCCTTCGGCAAAACGCTCGATGCGGATCTTCGGGCCCGGCAGGTCGGCCAGGATGCCCACTTCCACGCCCACGCGGGCGGCAGCGGCACGCACATCGGCGGCGCGCTTGGCCTGGCCGGACGGGTCACCGTGGCTGAAGTTGAGGCGAACCACGTTCACGCCGGCGCGGAAGAGATCCTCCAGCACGCCCGGCGGGTCGGTGGCCGGTCCGAGGGTGGCGAGGATCTTGGTGCGACGCTGACGCTCAATCATGGTTAATGGGCTCCCGTTAAAGGAGCGAAATTAGCACACCCTTCACGTCCCATGAATACGTTTACAGCATTGGCACAGTTGGGTTTCGCTGTTGTCCTGCAGACAGCGCGAGACGGCCGGGCGGACAGCCGATTGGCTCCCTCCCGGCCAGCGCCAGCCCCGGCGGGGCTTTGCGCAGGACATGCGGCGGCGTACGGGACGCCGCCGGGTGCCTCAATCGATCAGCGTGAGCAGGTCATCCGGGGCCTGCGCCAGGTGCGCCGCACCGGCCGCCGTGAGCTCTTCGGCACCGCCGAAGCCCCACAGCACGCCGATATTGCGCAGCCCGTGATGACGCGCGCCTTCGATATCCATGCGCCGGTCGCCGATCATCCAGCACTGCGCCGGGGTGAGCGACAACCGATGCAGCGCCTCGGCGACCAGCTGCGGCTTCTCGCTGCGGCTGCCATCCGGGGTGGCGCCGATCACGTCCTCGAAGCAGTCACCGAACGGCAGGTGCTCGACGATGCGCCGGGCATGCGGCTCGTTCTTGGCGGTGACGATCGCCAGCCGGTGGCCGCGATCCTTCAAGGCCTGCACGACCTGGCCGATCCGCGGGTAGACCTCATGCTCGCGCCAGCCGACCACGTCGAAGCGCTCGCGGTAGTACGTCACCGCCTGCTCGACCTGGGCCGGATCGTTGAACAACGGCGCGAAGCTGGTCCGCAGCGACGGCCCGATCCAGCGCCGCAGTTCGGCCTGCGGCGGGACCGGCTGGTCCATCTGCGTGAGCGCATGCGCCACGCACTGGGTGATCCCGACGGCCGAATCGATCAGCGTGCCGTCGAGATCGAAGAACAGCACATCGCGGCTCACGAGCCGCGGGCCTCCAGCGCGGCGACGGCCGGCAGGGTCTTGCCTTCCAGGAACTCCAGGAACGCGCCGCCACCGGTGGAGATGTAGCTCACCTCGCCCGCGATGTCGTACTTGTCGACCGCGGCCAGGGTGTCGCCGCCACCGGCGATCGAGAACGCCGGCGACGCCGCGATGGCGCGGGCCAGTGCTTCGGTGCCATGGCTGAACGCCTCGAACTCGAACACGCCGACCGGGCCGTTCCAGACCACGGTGCCGGCCTTGGCGATCAGGCCTGCGTAGTGCTGCGCGGTATCCGGGCCGATATCCAGGATCAGGTCATCCTCGGCCACGTCGGCAACGGCCTTCACCGTGGCCTCGGCATCGGGCAGGAACTGCTTGGCCACGACCACGTCGGTCGGCAGCGGGATGTCGGCGCCACGCGCCTTGGCATCGGCCACGATCTTCTTCGCGGTGTCCAGCAGGTCCGGCTCATACAGCGACTTGCCGACCGGGTAACCGGCGGCCGCGATGAAGGTGTTGGCGATGCCACCGCCAACGATCAGCTGGTCGACCTTGCCGACCAGGCTGGAGAGCAGCTCGAGCTTGGTGCTGACCTTGCTGCCGGCCACGATCGCCAGCAGCGGCTGGGCCGGAGCGAGCAGCGCCTTGGCCAGCGCGTCCAGTTCGGCCATCAGCAGCGGGCCGCCAGCGGCGACCGGCGCGAAGCGGATCACGCCATGGGTGGAGGCCTGTGCACGGTGTGCGGTGCCGAAGGCATCCATCACGAACACATCGCAGAGCGCGGCGTACTTCTTCGCCAGCGCTTCATCGTCCTTGCCTTCGCCGACGTTCATGCGGCAGTTTTCCAGCAGCACGATCGAGCCCGGCGCAACCTGCACGCCATCGACCCAATCGCGCACCAGCGGCACTTCCACACCGAGCAGCTGCGACAGGCGCAGCGCCACCGGGGCCAGCGATTCGGCTTCGCTCCACACGCCTTCCTTCGGACGCCCCAGGTGGGAGGTCACCATCACGGCGGCGCCCTTCTCCAGCGCCAGCTTCAGCGTCGGCAGCGACGCGGTGATGCGCTGCTCGGAAGTGATCTGGCCGTTGTCGATCGGCACGTTCAGATCCTGGCGGATCAGCACGCGCTTGCCGGAGAGATCGAGGTCGGTCATGCGAACGATGGACATAAGCAACTCTTTGGCTCTGAAGAAGGAAGGGCGCCGTGCGGCGCAGACGATCATTGTCCCGGCTGCGACGGCGCATCGCAAACCTCTTAACGGGGACGGGGGTAGTTAAGCGCGCTTAACTGCCCCCGTCCCCGTTAAGACGCGGCTGGCGCAGCAGGCTCACCGCGAACCCGCCGACGATCAGCACGCCGATCACCAGCAGCGCCCACAGCAGCCACTGCTTCCAGTCGCGCTGCGGGGCCAGCGCGGCATCGCCGGCGAGCACTTCCGGTGCGCCCTGCACGGTCGCCTGGGCCGGCTGCCACTGCGCGCCATGCTGCTCGCGCAGCTGCGCGATCACGGTGGCGACCGGCGCGTCCTGGCGCTCGGCGCGCACGCTGCCGGCGGCCACCGCGTAGGGTGGCTCGCCCTGGCTGAGGAACACCAGCGCTTCGGGCTGGTAACCGAGCTTGAGCGTCGGCGCGGGCATCGACTGCGGCTGACCTGCGATCAGTTTCCAGTAACGGTCACGCGTGCTGCGCGTCAGCGGCTGGGTCTGCGATTGCCGGCGGTCGGCGGCGTCCTGCAACTGATAGGCCACCCACGGGCCCGCGCGGACCTGCCACGGCTGGTCGGCGTCGTCGCGGCTCAACAGCGTCCACTGCACCACGCTGTTGTCGGCCGTGGCGATATCCGCCTGCGCGATCGGGAAGCGCCCGTCGAGTTGATACTCGAATTCGCCGGGCTTGCCGGCGGTCCCGGTCAACGACTGCCAGCGCCACGCGATCGCCTGCGCGGCCGGCACCAGCTCGGCCTGCACGGTGGACAGCGCCGGCAAGGCATCCGCGCCGATCGGCAGGATGCGGAAGTACTTGGCCTGGCGCGCGATGTCGATGCGCCGCTGCTGAAGGCGGCGGCCTTCGTGCTGCAGGTCGACCAGCGGCACGTCGTCGGCGATGCGCAGCCAGTCGCGCAGATCGTTGCTCATCTCCACGCGAACGCGCGCCTGCAGTGGCGACTGTGTCTGCCAGTCCAGGCGCAGTGCCTGCACACCGGTCTTCAGTGCACTGGCGTCGATCAGCCAGCCCGCCGGTTGCCCCGCCGCGCCACCGCGCCCCAGCCGCGCTTCGACCCGGCGCACGCTGCCATCGGTGTTGCGCTCGGTGAGCAGCTGCAGGTCATCGCCGGAAGTACCGGCCATCGGCGGCAGCGGGAACCAGGACAGCGTCTGCCACTGCGGCGCCTGCGCCAGCGGCTGGTCGGCAGCCAGCAACGCCGAGGGCAATGCCTGGCCCTGCGCGTTGAATACCTGCACATCGGCCAGGCGCGGCGACACCGCGGTGCGGTACACGCCATCGTCCAGCGTCAACCGGTACGCACCGGCCTGCGGCTGCGCAAGCTGCAGCGGCCACTGCTGGCGGAAGGCTTGGCGGTCATCGGCCGCCTGGGCCTGGGTCAGCGCCGGCAGCACCAGCGCGGTGAGGAGGATCAGCGGGCGAAAGGTCTTCAAGACAGCGGCTCCACGGCGGGGTCCGGTGCGCGCGGCGGCGCCGGTGCCAGATAGCCCACGACCGTACACAGCAGGCCGTAGGCGATGAAAGAAGAAATCCCGAGCAGGTTGCCCAGGTGCTGGCGGTCGATCAGCACCAGCTTGGCCAGCACCACGCCCATCAGCACCGCGCCGACCAGCCACAGCACGCGTTGCCCGCGACGCGAGCCCCACACCCAGCTGATCACGCCGAGCACGCTCCAGACTACGGTCAGGCTGGTCTGGGCCAGGGTCGAGGACCACAAGCGCTCGTTCCACGGCACCGCGCCCCAGTGATGCACGGCGTGCAGGGTGATGCTGGTCAGGGCGACGAAGCCGGCAATCGCCAGCACCGGGATACGGACCGCACGCAGGCCCTGCGGCGCCTGCGCGGACCACAGCCAGCGCGCGGCGAGCACCAGCACGGCGAGCTGCGCCAGTTCCACCGGGTTGAGCAGCGGCAGCCACGGCAGCGGGGCGGCCCCGGCCGGGACCAGCAACAGGCCCACCCAGCTCGCGCCAAGCACCGCGAACAAGGTGCTCTGCAGCGGCGTACGCATCGGATCGAAGCGCTCGCCCAGCGGCACCGTCAGCCAGTGCCAGCGCAGCAGCGCCACCGCGGTGACCAGCAGCCACGGCAGCAGCATCAGGGCCAGGCCCCAGCCCTGCGCCAGCGCGAAGTGGTCGGCCAGCCACAGGCAGGCCAGCGACACCACCGACGGCCACAGCAGCCACCACAGGAACTGCGCCGCCAGCGAGGTGCGGTCTTCCCCCCCGCGCAGGCACCACAGGCTGCGGACGCCGAGCAGCGCGAACACCGCCCACGCCAGCGCGCCATAGCCGGCGAACGGCTGGTCATGCACATCGGCCTGCCACAGCGCCAACGGGAAGGCGGCCAGCACCATCGCCAGCGTGGTCAGCACCAGCGCGCGCGCCGGCCAGCGGCGATGCACTTCAGCGGCCAGCCACGCGGTCACCGCCGCGGCGATCAACAGCGCATCGGGCTCGCTGCGGTGGGCGACGAAGCGCAGGATCTCGTGGCTGATACTGCCCAGCCACCACAGCAGGCCCCACAGGTAGTACACGATGGCCGGCGCCTCCTGCTGGGCGCGGCGGTAGCTGAAGGCCGCGGCAAAACCGGCCAGCGCCAGCAGCAGCCCGCTCATGAAGGTCGGGTTCGCAATGGCCGTGGCGTCCAGGTGCCAGTAATCCGCACCGACCACGAAGCCGAACGCGGCCCCCAGGGTCAGCAAGGCGCCAGTGACCTGTGGCAGCCAGCGCTGCTGGCGCAGGCCCAGCCAGGCCAAGGCGGCGCCTTCCAGTGCGAACACGCTGGCGGTGGCGCGTGCAGACAACGCCAGCGGCACCGCCAGCGTGGCGAAGCCGACCGCGAGCACCGCATGGGACTGGCCCAACGCGGCGTAACGTTCGCGCTTGATCAACGCCCATGCCAGGCCCGCATACAACGCCGCCAGCGCCAGCGAGCACAGCGCCAGCAGCAGGCGGTCGTCATGCAGCAGGCCGGCCTGCAGCGAGAACGCGATCAGCGGCGTGCCGAACACCAGGCTGCCATCGATAAGATCGCGTTTCTCCGCACGCTGGCGGCGCGCATAGAGGATCGGGATCAGCAGGTAGAAGGCGAAGAACAGCAGCAGGAACGGCTCGGTGCTGGCGAACTTGTCCGCGCTGTACTGGAGCACGCCCCAGGCCGTACCGATGCCGAAAGTGAAGGCGAAGCCGAGCAGGTTCAGCGCGCGCCACGGGCGCCACCAGGCAATGGCCAGGATCGCGGCGTTGAGCACCGCGTAGTACGAGAACAGCGCGACATGGTTGCCGCTGCCGGTGGACAGCCAGATCGGCGCCATGAAGCCGGCCAGGATGCCAAGCACCGCCAGCGTGCGCGAATTCTGCACCACCGCCAGCACGCCCATGCCGGCGATCAGCAGCACGCTGAGCGCGAACGCCGGCGCGGCCGGCACCAGGTCATAGCGCTTGAACGCGGCGAATATGGTCAGCAACAGGATGCCGATCGCCCCGCCCTGCAGCGCCAGCGCGAACAGGCGCCGGGTATCGCGCTGCACCCAGCCGAATACCAGTCCGGCCAGCGCGGCGACCGCGATGGCGGCCAGGCGCAGCTCGATCGGGGCGTTCAACCAGCCCTGGTCGCTGGCGTACTTGAGCAGCGCGGCCACACCGGCCAGCAGCACCAGCATACCGATCTTGACCGGCACGTTGCCTTCGGTGAACCACTGTTTGAGGGTGCCGACAATGCGCTCGCCGATGCCGGGACCCTGCGGTTCAACCGGCGCTACCGGCGGCGCGGGCCTGGGCGGAATCGAGGCGGCGAACGGCAGCGGTGGCGGCATGGCGGCCGCCGCGGGTGCAGCCACGCTGTCCGCGGTCTCAACGGGCGTTTCGCCGCCGGGCTGCATGGCGACGTCCAGCGGCGCGGCCACGGTGTCGACGGAGTCGATATCCGCCCAGCGCAGCGGCCGTTCGGGCTCGGCCGGTGCCGGCGGGGTCTCCCAGGCAGACCCGGCAGCGCGCTGCTCCAGCGCCGCGACGCGTCGGCGCAGGCCGGCGATCATCACCAGCGCCACGATCAGCAGCAGCGGGATGGCCAGCAGTACCAGCACCAGCAGGACAATCAGAGCTTCCATTCCAGGCCATCCTCAAGAGGTCGCCACGGCTGCACCCGGCAGGCACAGTGCCGGCGGCACGCGGGCCATGCTAATGGATCGGGAGCACAGGCGGGATCAAGGCCGGGGCGGCGCCCGCCTGAAACGACAGACCCCGGCACGGGGCCGGGGTCTGTGGAATGACGCAGGGGTGGCGCTGGCTTACGCCGCGACGACCTTGACCATTTCCAGGCACTTGTTGGAATAGCCCCATTCGTTGTCGTACCAGGACACCAGCTTGACGAAGGTGCCATCCAGCGCGATGCCGGCATCGGCGTCGAACACCGAGGTGTGGGTTTCACCGCGGAAGTCGGTCGCCACGACCTTATCTTCGGTGTAGCCCAGAATGCCCTTCAGCGCGCCTTCGCTCTGTGCCTTCACTTCAGCGCAGATCTCGGCGTAGGTGGCTTCCTTCTCCAGCTCGACGGTCAGATCGACCACCGACACGTCCGAGGTCGGCACGCGGAAGCTCATGCCGGTCAGCTTCTTGTTCAATTCCGGGATCACCACGCCCACGGCCTTGGCCGCACCGGTGGAGGACGGAATAATGTTTTCCAGGATGCCACGGCCACCGCGCCAGTCCTTGTTGGACGGGCCATCGACGGTCTTCTGGGTGGCGGTCGCCGCATGCACGGTGGTCATCAGGCCACGCTTGATGCCCCACTTGTCATTGATGACCTTGGCCAGCGGGGCCAGGCAGTTGGTGGTGCACGACGCGTTGGAGACGATCGCCTGGCCGGCGTAGGTCTTGTCGTTCACGCCGAACACGAACATCGGGGTGTCGTCCTTCGACGGTGCCGACAGGATCACCTTCTTGGCGCCCGCATCGATGTGCTTCTGCGCGGTTTCCTTGGTCAGGAACAGGCCGGTGGATTCGATGACGACGTCCACGCCGACTTCGTCCCACTTCAGGTTGGCCGGGTCGCGTTCCTGAGTCAGGCGGATCTTCTTGCCGTTGACCAGCAGGTCGTTGCCGGAGACCTCCACGTCGGCCTTGAAGCGGCCGTGCACGGAGTCGTACTTCAGCATGTACGCCAGGTAGTCCGGCTCCAGCAGATCGTTGATGGCGACGATTTCGATGTCATTGCCGAAGTTCAGCACGGCCGAGCGCAGTACGTTGCGCCCGATGCGACCGAAACCGTTGATGCCAACCTTGATTGCCATGTTCACAAGCTCCTGCAGCCGCGACGGTGCGGCGCCGATGGAAAGGGGCGTTCATTCTAGCAGGGCCGGACCCGGGCAGGCCCGCCGAGGCCGAATGGGAACCGGTTACAACGGCAAATACCCGGATTGATCCGGATCAAGGCACAACGCGGCGCGAACGGGAAAACTGGCGCCATTCCCACCCGCCACGAGACCGTCTCATGCGCAACACCTCCCCCCTCCTGCTCTCCTGCCTGGCCGCCGCCCTGGCGCTGGCCGCCGCCCCCGCCATGGCCCAGTCCAAGGGTGACTGGACGATCGGTGCCGGCGTGCACCAGGTCGCCCCGAAGTCCAACAACGGCTCGCTGGCCGGCGGCACGCTGAAGGTCGATGTCGACAACGACATCAAGCCGACCATCACCGGTGAGTACTTCATCGCCGACAACCTCGGCATCGAGATCCTGGCCGCACTGCCGTTCAAGCACGACATCAACATCGCCGGCCTGGGCAACGTGGGCAGCACCAAGCACCTGCCGCCGGTGGTCTCGCTGCAGTATCACTTCAACAGCAAGGGCAAGGTCTCCCCGTTCCTGGGCGCCGGCATCAACTACACCACGTTCTTCAGCGAGAAGACCGGCGGCGCGCTGGCCGGCAGCAAGCTGAAGATGGAAGACTCCTGGGGCCTGGCCGCGCATGCCGGTCTGGACTTCGCGATCAATGACAAGGGCTCGCTGCGCGTCGACGTGCGCTGGATGGACATCGACAGCAAGGTCAAGCTCAACGGTGAAAAGATCGGCACCGTCAACATCGACCCGCTCGCCTACGGCGTGTCGTACGTGTTCAAGTTCTGATCGGCGGATCAGAACCCAACAAGGCAACACCCTCGCAGCAAGACAGTTTCCCCGGCTTCGGCCGGGGTTTTTTTTGATTCATCCCGCCAACAGATGTTGGCCTGCCGCCTGCGCATGCAGCGTGGTCGTATCGAACACGGGCACGGGTGCATCCTGGGCGCCGACCAGCAGCATGATCTCCGTGCAGCCCAGGATGATGCCCTGCGCACCGCGATCCACCAGCCGCTGCATGACGGCGCGATACGTCTCGCGCGATGCCGGCAGCACCTGCCCCTGCACCAGCTCCTCATAGATGATCCGGTGCACCGCCGCGCGGTCCTCGGCGTCCGGAACCAGGACCTCCAGGCCATGCGCCTGCGTGAGCCGGCCCGTGTAGAAATCGTGCTCCATCGTAAACGCGGTGCCGAGCAGGCCGATGCGCAGCAACCCGGCGCGCTTGATCGCTTCGGCCGTGGGATCGGCGATGTGCAGCAGTGGAATGGCGATCGCCGCCTGCACCGCATCCGCCATGCGGTGCATGGTGTTGGTGCAGATCACGATGGCGGTGGCCCCGGCACCCTGCAGGCGCTGCGCCGCATCGATCATCCGCTGCGTGGCACTGTCCCAGTCGCCGGCATGCTGCAGCGCTTCGATCTCGGCGAAATCGAACGACCACAGCAGAATCCGACCGGAATGCAGCCCACCCAGCGTGTCACGTACCTGCTCGTTGATCAGGCGGTAGTAATGCGCCGAGCTTTCCCAGCTCATGCCGCCGATCAGGCCAACGATGTGGGCCATGGGGACCTCCTGTTTGCGCCCGATGCGGGCACCGGCGAGCCTAGCCGAACCAGGGGGGTGTTGCAGCCGGCCAGATCCCGGCAAGCCCGCGCGCGGCCAGCCCGCTAGAATGCCGCGGATGAAAATGCCTTCCCTGCTTCCGGCCACCGCCCTCGCGCTGGCCCTCACCCTTGTTTCCACCGATGCCCTGGCCTGGGGCGCACAGGGCCACCGCCTGGTGGCGCGGATCGCCGAAACCCGGCTGACCCCGCAGACCCAGGCCGAGGTGGACCGCCTGCTCGCCGCCGAGCCGGACCCGACACTGCACGCCATCGCCCCCTGGGCCGATCAGCTGCGCGCCAAGGACCCGGGCCTGGGCAAGCGCTCGGCGGGCTGGCATTACGTCAATATCGGCGAGGATGATTGCCACTATGAAGTGCAGAAGCACTGCAGGAACGGCAACTGCGTGGTCGAGGCGCTGAAGGCGCAGACCGCGATTCTGGGCGACCGCAGCAAATCCGACGCCGAGCGTGCGCAGGCACTGAAATTCGTCGTGCATTTCGCTGGCGACATCCACCAGCCGATGCATGCCGGCTACGGCCACGACAAAGGTGGCAACGATTTCCAGGTGCAGTTCAACAACCGCGGTACCAACCTGCACTCGCTGTGGGACAGCGGCATGCTGAACGAGCAGACGCTGGATGACGACCAGTACCTCAAGCGCCTGCTGGCCCTGCCCAAGCCGGCGTTCGCAACGCGCTCCAACATCGATGCGGATGCAGTGCAGTGGGCCGAAGCCAGCTGCCGGATCGCCATTGCACCTGGCGTTTACCCGGACAAGCGTACGCTGGACCCCAGCTATGCGGCGACCTATCGCCCGGTCGCCGAGCGCGAGCTGCGCCTGGCCGGTGAACGTCTGGCGGTGCTGCTCAACGACACCCTGGGCAAACGCTGAGGTCCGCACCATGTCACTGCACGTCGCCAGTTTCTTCCACCCGGACAGTCACACGTTCAGCTATGTGGTGCATGACCCGGCGACGTTGCAGGCAGCGGTGATCGATCCCGTGCTGGATTACGACCCGGACACCGACGCGCTCGGTGCCGGGCCGCTGCAGCCGCTGCTGGCCCATGTGCGCGAGCACGGTCTGCAGGTGCGCTGGCTGCTGGATACCCATGCCCACGCCGACCACGTCAGCGCCGGGCGCTGGCTCAAGCGCCAATGGCCGGACGCGACCCTGGCCATGGGCGCGGGCATCGTGCAGGTGCAGCGCACCTTCGCGCCCCGTTACGCGCTGGATGTGCCGACCGACGGCTCGCAGTTCGATCATCTGTTCGCCGATGGCGAACGCTTCACGCTCGGTGATATCAACGCCGAGGTGGTCGCGGTCCCGGGCCATACCAGCGACAGCGTCGCTTATCGGATCGGCGATGCGCTGTTCACCGGCGATTCGCTGTTCATGCCCGACGGCGGCACCGCACGCTGTGACTTCCCGGGCGGCGATGCGGCGCAGCTGTACCGTTCGATCCAGCGCTTGCTGGCATTGCCGGACGCAACACGTGTGTTCATCTGTCACGACTACGGCCCCGGTGGCCGCGAGGTCGCCAACGAGACCACCATCGGCGCGCAGCGCGCACACAACATCCACCTGCATGACGGCGTCAGCGAAGCCGAGTTCGTCGCCACGCGCCAGGCACGCGATGCCACGCTGGCCGAGCCCAAATTGATGGAACCCTCGGTGAAAGCGAACATCCAGGGCGGTGCCGTTCGCGGCGGATAGGCATCTCACCGCGTCGTGGGCGCACTGCTTCGCTGCTTCGCCGGCGTCCCGCTGCGCACGGTCGCCTTGCCTTTCACGATTTCAAAGGTGAAGGCATACAGCAGGCTCACCGGGACAGGTTCGATGCGCGCGGCACCCTTGCAATCGCCCCGATCCGCTGGAACCTTCCCCTCCGCGAAGTGACACACCGCTGCGGGCACGTACTGCCAGGCCGCCACCGCATCCTGCGCGGACTGCAGCAACGGCGCATTCTCAGGGGCATTGCCAGCGGTGCATTCTTCGCGGTCCTGCACCGGCAGACTTCGCTCCACGCGACCCTGCGCATCGATGACCAACTGCAGGCACACCGTCGTGGGCGCAAGCTCACTGCGCGGATCGCGAGCGCCCAGCACGGGGTCCGGACCTGCATTCAGTTGCGGCATCCGGTAACCCTCCGCAGCCTTCAGCTGGTAGCTCGCCACCTGCGCAGCCCCCGTGCCGGTGGTCGGATCCAAGCGCTGGTGACCCACGTTCTCCGCCCGCGTGTCCACTGACGTAAGGGTCTCATGGGTGGCACAGCCAGCCATCAACAGCGCCGCCACTGCCAGCACGGATGACTGCCTCATGGCGTTGGCACCTCATCATCCATGGCGTAGGTGACCGGAATCTTCAGCGCCGAGGCCACCGCCTTGCCATTCCGGATCGCCGGTTCGAAGGTCCACTGTTTCGCGGCAGCGACCGTCGCGTCGTCGAATACACCCGCCGGGCTCGCCTGAAGCACGCGCACATTGGTCGCCCTGCCTTCGGTATCCACGTCCACCCTGACCACGACCTTGCCGACGATGCGCTGCTCGGCCGCCGTTTTCGGGTAGGACGGCGGCGGCATCTTGTGCGCGATCGCATCGCGATCAGCGGCGACCGCGGTGCCCTGGCCCGCCCAGGCCACCGTGCCCAGACCCACGCACATCCCGACCACCAGCACCTGCCCGGTCAACCACGGCAATGTCTTCCGCTTGTGTTCCTTCAACATGGCAATCCGCTCCTTCAACATCGGTTGGCTGCGCCAGTGGCAGGCCATCGGTGCAACCGGGTGGACCAACTGCGCCTTGAGCAGCGCGTTGGCGTAGAGCCGGCGCAGTGCCGGATGCGGATCGACCGTGCGGGCGTCGCAGGCCAGTTCCTGGTCACGCAGGAAACGGCGCGCCGCCCACGGCAGCAACGGGTGGAACCAGAACACGCACCGCAGCGCGGCCAGCGTGGCGTTTGCCCAGGCATCGCCATGACGACGATGGCTGTGTTCGTGGCGCAGGATCAGCTCCTGCTCGGCGGGGCTGAAGCGCTGTTCGAAGTCCGGGCCAACCACGATCCGCGGCCGCCACAAGCCGACCAGCGCCGGCAGGCCCGGATCGCCACTGGCTTGCCAGCTGCCATCCGCGCGCGGTTGCAGCGCGCCCAGGGCATGCTCGAAGCGGCGCTGCGCGCGCCAGCTGATGCCGGCCATCGCCACCGAGCCCAGCAGCCACACCGTCAACAGCAGCAGCGGCCACTGCGAGGCATCGGCCGGCACGCCAGGCGCGCGCAGCGCCGAGGCCATCACCATCACCGGGGCCGTCTCGGTGATCGGCAGCCGCGGCAGCGGCAGGTACGCAGCGATCAGCACCAATGGCAGCAGCCACCAGCTGCGGTAGGCCAGCGCTGCGCCCCCCAGGCGCAGCAGCAGCGGCCGTGCCGCGGCCAGCACCACGGCCGCAAGCGCCAACCACACGCTGGCCTGCAGCAGTCCGTCGAGCAGCTCACTCATGATCCAGCTCCCGGATCAGTTGCTTCAGTTCGGCGATGTCCTGCGCGCTGAGCTCGCCGCGCTGGCTGAAATGCGCAACCAGCGGCGCGACGCGGCCGTCGAACACGCGCTCCAGAAAGCCCTCACTCTGCTCGGCCACCCAGGCCTGCCGTTGCAGCACGGGCGAGTACAGATAGCGACGCCCCTCGCGGCTGGCACTGACCGCCCCCTTGGTCAGCAGCCGGTTGAGCAGGGTCTTGATGGTAGGCTCGGCCCAGTCACGGCTGGCCAGCGCGGCCACCACATCATCAGCGCCCAGCGGATGGTGCCGCCACAGCACCTCCATCACGACGGCTTCGGCTTCACTGATCTGGCTCATCATTTACATCCGTAATCGACAATTCGATTACGCCCGTAATCGAAACAGGTGTCAACCCCTTCGACAGCCGGTTCATGCAGGCGCTGAGAGCATCGGCGCATGCCCCGCGGAGCCCTCGATGAGACGCTACCGAAAATTCGATTACCCGGTGGACGATGTGCGCCGCTTCCTGGAACCCGGCCCGGTCGTGCTGATCAGCTCGGCCTGGAAAGGCCAGCGCAACATCATGACGCTGGGCTGGCACATGGTGCTGGAGTTCACGCCCTCGCGCCTGGCGACCATGATTTCCACCGGCAACCACAGTTTCGAGCTGATCCGCCGCAGTGGCGAATGCGTCATCAATGTACCCACCGCGGAGATGCTCGATACGGTGGTGGGCATCGGCAACAGCAGCGGCGCGGAGATCGACAAGTTCGCGCACTTCGGGCTGGAGGCGGTCGCCGCCAGCGAGGTTGCGGCCCCCTTGATCGCCCAGTGCCACGCCAGTTTCGAGTGCCGGCTGGCGGACCGCAGCCAGATCAAACGGCATGGGCTGTTCATCTGGGAGGTGGTCAAAGCGCACGTCGCGCGCTCACCGAAAGTGCCCCGCACAGTGCATTACCGCGGCGATGGCCAGTTCATGCTCGCCGGTGATGAGGTCTCGCGTCGCCGTCTGTTCAAATCGGAAATGCTGTAATGACCCGCATGATTTCGCAGGATAGCGCCGCATGACCGAACACCTGACCGACCTGGACGCCGCCGTCGACTGGCTGCTGCAGCGGGTCGATGGCCCCCTGCGCATTGGCGCCCCACTCGCGCTGGGCAAGCCGCACCGGCTGCTCAACGCCCTGTATGCCCGGGTGGAAAATGATCCCTCGCGGCCGCTGCAGCTGTATACCGCCCTGTCGCTGAACCCGCCGCGCGGCGGTGCCGGGCTGGAAGCCCGCTTCATGAAGCCGTTCGCCGAGCGTCATTTCGGTGCGGACTTCCCGCGCCTGGCCTATGCCGATGCCATGGTGCGCGACCAGCTGCCAGCGCATGTGCAGGTGGAAGAGTTCTACATGCAGTCCGGGGCATTGCTCAATTCCTCGCAGGCCCAGCGCAGCTACACCAGCCTCAACTACACGCACGCCGCCGATGCGGTCGCCCAGCGCGCGCCGCAGGCGATCGTGCAGAAAGTGGCGATGCGTGCGAACGACCGGCGCCTGTCGCTGTCGTGCAACAACGACATCACCCAGGACACGCTGGATGCGATGGTCGCGCGCGGCCTGCCACGCCCGTTGATGATCGCCGAGATCGATCCGCAACTGCCGTACCTGGCCGGTTCGGCCACGGTGGATGTGTCGTTCTTCGATCTGGTGATCACGCCACCGGGCCCGTATCCGGACCTGTTCGGCCTGCCGCGCCAACCGGTGAGCGATGCCGATTACGCGATCGGCCTGTACGCCAGCACGCTGGTGCGCGATGGCGGCACCCTGCAGATCGGTATCGGCACGCTGGCCGATGCGCTCAGCCATGCGCTGGTGCTGCGGCATACCGACAACGCTCGCTACCGCCAGATCCTGCAGGCCCTGGATCCGGCGTTGGCCAGCCACCCGACGGTGCTTGAATGCGGTGGCCTGGAGCCGTTCGAGATCGGTCTGTACGGCTGCAGTGAGATGCTCAACGAAGGCTTCCGTCGGCTGGTCCAGACCGGCGTGATCCGGCGCAAGGTGCATGACGATCTGGCGTTGCTGCAGCGGATCGAGAACGGCACCGCCTGGACCACCGATTACGCCACGCTCGAAGCCGAGGGCGAGTACCTGCACGGCGCGTTCTATCTGGGCTCGCCGGAGTTCTACCAGTGGCTTCGCGACCTGCCCGATGACGAGCGCAGCGCGATCGGCATGCGCCGGATCAGCGAGATCAACCAGCTTTACGGTGGCGATGAAACGCTGGAACGGATGCAGCGTCGCGATGCGCGCTTCTTCAACTCCTGCATGATGGCCACTGCGCTGGGCGCTGCCGTCTCCGATGCACTCGAAGACGGCCGCGTGGTCTCCGGCGTGGGCGGCCAGTACAACTTCGTGGCGATGGCGCATGCCCTGCCCGGCGCACGCAGTGCGCTCATCTTCCGCGCCACCCGCGAGGACAAGGGCGTGCTGCACTCCAACGTGCGCTGGAACTACGGGCACACCACGATCCCGCGGCATCTGCGCGATCTCTACATCAACGAGTACGGCATCGCCGACCTGCGCAACATGACCGACGAGGACTGCGTGATCGCGATGGCTGCGATCACCGATGCGCAATTCCAGGCCGCACTGTTGGACAAGGCGAAAGCCTCGAAGAAGCTGGCGCCCGGCTTCGCTGCGTCCGGCGATGGCCAGCGCAACACTGCCGCGGCGGTCAGCGCGGCGCTGGCACCGTTCCGCCAGTCCGGCCTGCTGCCGGATTACCCGCTGGGCAGCGATTTCACCGAAGTGGAGCAGCACCTGGTCAAGGCGCTGGGCTGGCTCAAGCAGAACACGCAGACGCCGATGGCCAAGCTGCGCACGGTGCTGGCCGCAGCCACCCAACCGGCCGGCGATGGCGATCAGGCCTATCTGCAGCGGATGGGGCTGGAAGCGCCGAAGACGTTCGGCGAACGCATCGAAGCGCGGCTGCTGCGGCTGGGGTTGGCCCGCACCGCATGATGCGCAGTGCCCTGGCACGCGGGCAGTACCGGCCGCGGGCCGGCGCGCGCCAGGCAAGGGCAGATTGCAGCGGATCGCGCCCGCCATGACGCCAGAACGCAGAAGGCCGGCTTTCGCCGGCCTTCCGTTTACTGGCGCCGAGCAGGGCTCGACGCCCTCCAGCGGCGATCAGTTCGCCAGCTGCGCCTTGGCCGCAGCCACGACGTGCTCGGCGGTGATGCCGAAGTGCTTGTACAGCGCTTCCGCCGGGGCCGAGGCACCGAAGGTGTCGATACCGACCACGGCACCGTCCAGGCCCACGTACTGGCGCCAGAAGCCGGTGACGCCGGCTTCCACGGCCACGCGGTTGCGCACCGCATTGGGCAGCACGGATTCGCGGTACGCCGCGTCCTGGCGCTCGAACACGTCGGTGGACGGCATCGACACCACGCGGGTCTTGATGCCGGCCGCCTCCAGCTCCGCCTTGGCGGTCACGGCCAGGCCCACTTCCGAACCGGTGCCGATCAGGATCACGTCCGGCACGCCGCCTTCGGCGTCGGCCAGCACGTAGCCACCGCGCGCGATCTGGGCGACCTGATCGGTGCTGCGCGGCTGGTGCGGCAGGTTCTGGCGGCTGAAGACCAGGCAGCTCGGGCCGTCCTTGCGGGTGATCGCCGACTTCCAGCTGACCGCCGATTCGACCGCATCGCACGGGCGCCACACATCGTTGTTCGGGATGTAGCGCAGCGAGGCCAGGTGCTCCACCGGCTGGTGGGTCGGGCCGTCTTCGCCGAGGCCGATCGAGTCGTGCGTGTACACGTGGATCGCGTGGGCCGGGATCAGCGCGCTCATGCGCACGCCGTTGCGGGCGTAATCGCTGAACACCAGGAAGGTGGCGTCGAACGGAATGAACCCGCCATGCAGGGCCAGGCCGTTGGCGATCGCGGTCATGCCGAACTCGCGCACGCCGTAGTAGACGTAGTTGGCGTTCGGGTCATCGGTGGCGACCGACTTGCTGGCCTTCCACAGGGTCAGGTTGGAGTGCGCCAGATCGGCCGAACCACCGACCAGTTCCGGCAGCAGCGGCGCGAACGCTTCGATCGCCAGCTGCGAGGCCTTGCGCGAGGCGATGGTCTGGCCGTCGGCCTGGACCTGGGCGATGTAGGCATCGGCCTTGGCGATGAAATCGGCCGGCAGCTCGCCATGCGAACGGCGGATCAGCTCATCGGCTTCGGCCGGGTACTGCGCGGCGTACTTGTCGAATTGCTGTTCCCACTCGGCCTGGCGCAGGGTGCCGGTACCGCCGGCACGCCAGCCGGCGTAGATCTCTTCGGGGATCTCGAACGGGCCGTACGGCCAGCCCAGCTGCTTGCGGGTGGCCTCCAGCTCATCCTTGCCCAGCGGGGCGCCATGGCTGGATTCCTTGCCGGCCTTGTTCGGCGAACCGAAACCAATCGTGGTGCGGCAGCAGATCAGGGTCGGCTTGTCGAACTGCGACAGCGCGCTGTCGATGGCGGACTTGATGCTTTCCGGATCGTGGCCATCGACGCCGCGCACCACGTTCCAGCCATAGGCTTCGAAACGCTCGGGGGTGTTGTCGGTGAACCAGCCATCGGTGTTGCCGTCGATGGAGATGTGGTTGTCGTCCCAGAAGCAGACCAGCTTGGACAGGCCCCAGGTGCCGGCCAGCGAGGCGGCTTCATGCGAGATGCCTTCCATCAGGCAGCCGTCGCCCAGGAACACCCAGGTGCGGTGGTCGACGATCTCGTGTTCCGGGCGGTTGTAGCGCTGTGCCAGCAGCTTCTCGGCCAGGGCGAAGCCCACGGCGTTGGCCAGACCCTGACCCAGCGGACCGGTGGTCGTCTCCACGCCGGGGGTTTCATGGTGCTCCGGGTGGCCGGCGGTCTTGCTGCCCAGCTGGCGGAACTGCTTGAGCTGTTCGATCGGCAGGTCGTAGCCGCTCAGGTGCAGCAGCGCGTACTGCAGCATCGAGCCGTGGCCGTTGGACAGCACGAAGCGGTCGCGGTTGAACCACTTCGGATTCTTCGGGTTGTGACGGAGATAGTCGTTCCAGAGCACTTCGGCGATATCGGCCATGCCCATCGGCATGCCGGGATGACCGGACTTGGCGGTTTCGACCGCATCAGCGGCAAGGAAGCGGATGGCATTGGCCAACTGGCGGCGGGTAGGCTGCGTCATGGTTCTGTCGGAGTCGGGAGGCTCCCGCGGAGCTGCGGGCAGCCCATTGTCCCACAGGTGATCGGCGGGGTCAGGCCGGAGACAGGCCAGGCCCTTAACGACAACGCCCCGCACAAGGCGGGGCGTCGGGAACCAGCAGGGCTGCGCAGGCTCAGTCGCGCGGGGCCGGGGCCGGGGCCACCGCGGCCACTGCCGGGCCATCGTCCACCTCGCCCTTGGCCACCAGGGTGGTCAGGGCCAGATCGCCGGTGACGTTCAGCGCGGTACGGCACATGTCCAGGAAGTGGTTCACGCCCAGGATCAGGCCGATGCCCAGCGGGTTCACGCCGACCATGGCGCAGATCATCGCCACCACCGGCAGCGAGCCCGAGGGCACGCCGGCCGTGCCGATGCCGCCCAGGATGCAGACCGCCATCACCATGAACTGCTGGCCGATGCTCAGGTCCACGCCGAAGAACTGTGCCAGGAAGATCACCGTCACGCCCTCGAACAGCGCGGTGCCGTTCTGGTTGGCGGTGGCGCCCACGGTCAGCACGAAGCGCGAGACCTTCTGCGGCAGGCCCATCTGATCGGCCACGCGCAGCGCGGTCGGCAGGGTGGCGTTGCTGGAGGCGGTCGAGAAGGCCATCACCGTGGCCTCCTGGGTATCGCGGAAGAACGCCAGCGGCGAACGGCCGGAGAGCCACACGGCCACGCCGTAGGTCACCACCATGTGCAGGCCCAGCGCCAGCACCACCACGCCCACGTAGGCGCCCAGGCGGATGATCAGCTCGAAACCGAACAACGCGGCCAGGTTGAACATGAAGCAGGCCACCGCGTACGGGGCCAGGCGGATGACCAGGTTGATCAGGGTCATCGAGATTTCGAAGATGCCTTCGATGGCCCGACGCAGCGGCGCGACCTTCGCTTCGTCGGTCAGCACCATGCCGATGCCGAACATCAGCGCGAAGAACATCAGCGAAAGGATCGCACCGTTGCTCGACGCGGCCTCGACCACGTTGCTCGGCACGATCGACAGCAGCATGTCCATGCCCTTGGGCGTGCCATGGATACCGGCAACGATTTCCTTGCTGCGCTCGGCGTTCTCGGTGAGCATCTGCGCGGCCACGACCGGGTCTACGCCCGCGCCGGGCTTGAGCACGTTGACCAGCACCAGGCCGATGCCCACGGCGATGCCGGAAAGCAGGATGGTGTACGCCAGCGTCTTCCAGCCGATGCGGCCGAGGGCGCGGATGTCGCCCATTTCCGACACACCCATGATCAGCGCCGAGAAGATCAGCGGCACGATCAGCATGAAGATCAGATTGAGGAACAGGCCCGAGGCCGGGGTGGTGACGTAATCCATCACCCACTTGGCGCCGGTATGCAGGCCGTCGATGCTGCCGCCGAGGGCATGGACGGTCAGCCCCAGGACCAGGCCGATGATGAAGCCAATGCCCATTTTCCAATGCAAAGGCAGTTTCTGCCGGGTCGTTGCGGCCTCAGTCATGGAGCGGCGTTCCTCGAAAAAATGAAATCAGCTTAGCAAAGGCGGCCGCTCGGACCGACACGCCTTTTTATGAATGCGCAGATGGGTACAACGGCGCCAGGCCATTGTTCTGCGGGGCCGCCGGGGCCCGCCAGTGTGGTCCGTCATGGAAGGCACGCCGCAGCTCCTGCCGTGCCTGGCCGACATCGCCGCCCTGCCCGCTCCAGCGGACCTGCTGCATCTGCACCAACGCGCCGCGCTGCTGCGCGTCGTCGAGGCGCTCCAGCACCTGCTCCAGGGTCTGCACCCCGCCCATCCCGGCCAGTACCGCGATGATCTCGTCGATGCCGCCGGCATCCATGGCCCGGCGCAGGTCGGCACGGGTGTAGGCGCTTGCCGTCGAAGCAGCCGGCACCACGCCGGGGGCGCTCCGCGCGATCACCGGACGACCGCGTCGGCGCCAGCCCCAGACCAGGGTCAGCAGCCACAGCACGGCCAGGCCGGCGGACAGCGCGATCCAGCCCCACGGCCGTGGCGCGCCCTGCGCCGGCGCCAGCTGCAGATCGGTGGAGGCAGCAGCCGGTTCGCCCGGTAGCGCCGACGTGGTGTCCACCGGCAGGGGCGGTGCGGCATTGCCGCCCACGCCGGCAGCGATGTCCAGCTGAAGGTCCGGCAGGCTGGCGTTGCGCGGCTGGCCGGCGGCCACATCCCACCACGCCATGCGCAGCCCCGGCACCGTCAGCGAGCCGGGCTGGCGCGGCACGATCGCAAAGCGCCGGGTCGCCTTGAGCTGCGGGGTGCTGCCGTTGAAGGTTTCATCGAACTGCGGCGGCTCGGCGAAGACCTGTGCACCCGGCCCGACATCGGGCACCGGCAACTCCGGGAACTGCGCCTTGGTGGCGCCTTCGGCCACGGCCTCGACCACGATGGTGGCCGCTTCACCCGCACGCCCGGTGGTGGGCGCGGCGGTGTAGCGCAGGCGCAGCCCGTGCAGCGGCAGCCACGGTTGCGGCGCAGAGGCGGGCTGCGCCTGGACCTGCAGCGTGCGCTCGGCCGAGGCGGCGCGCAGGCGGCCATCGCCGCCGAACATGTCATTGAAGAAACCGCCGGCGCTGCGCCCGTTGAACTGGGCGGCCGGCAGCACCAGCGCTCCGCTGCGCTCGGGGATCAACAGGAAGCGCCGTTCCACCACGTTGTAGCGGCGGCCGTTGACCTCGCGCACCAGCGTGCGGTCTTCGCCCACCCGCTGCAGCGAGGCACCGGCCGGTGTGTCCAGCACCAGTTCGCCACTGAGCAGTTGCGCGGCGTAGAACAGGCGCACCACCACACCGACGCTCTGCTGCACGTATGGTGTGGGATCGTCGACCTCGGTTTCGAGGAAGGCCGCGGCAGTGCCATTGGCCGCCGCGGTAGCGGACGCATTGCTGGCGCCGACCTGCAGGGTCAGGGGCTGGGTACGGCTGCCGCCCACCTGCAGGGCGGGAATCTGCAGGGTGCCGGTCCGCTTCGGGCTGAGCGCCACCGCATACAGCGCACGCGAGGTCATCGCGCCATTGCTCCACTGCACCTGGCGGCTGCTGGTCTGGCTGCTGAGATCGAAGTCGCTCCGCAGCGGGCCATAGTCCGGCGCACCGCCGCCCGCATCGGATTCGATGTTGAGGGTGACGGTGTCGCTGTCGGTGATCTGTTCGCGATCAAGCCACGCGCGGGTCTGCGCGTGCGCGGCCATGCTCGCGCACAGCAGCAGGGCGAGCCCGGCGCGCAACCAGCGCTGTATCGTGGAATGTGTCATCGCCCTTCCCGTTTCCTGCGTTCGTTTTCCAGCTGGAACTTGGCCCGCAACAGGCTGCCCGGATCATCCGGCACCCGCCGCATCCATGCCTCCACCGCCTGCTGCTGCTCGCGCTGCTGCGGGGTGCCGCTGACCTGGCCCTGGGCCTTGTCGTTGCCGTCGTTCCTCCCCTGGCGCTGCATCGCCTGCTGCATGCGCTCGCGCTGGGCCGCGTCGGCCTCGGCCTGCGCCTGGCTGTCGGCGGCCTGCGGCGACGTGCTGCCCTGGGATGGGCCATCTTTCGGCTCACCGGAGGCGGGGGGTGGCGACTGGCCCTGTTCGCCCTTATCCTGCGGCGGCGACGCGTCGCCATTCTGGCCCTGGCCCGGCTTCTTGCCCGGATCAGGTTTCTCAGGCGGCGGATTCCTGCCGTCCTTCGGATCGTTGTTCTGATCGTTGTTCTGTGGCGGCCTGCGCTTGCGGGCGGCATCGACTGCGGCGCGGTTGGCCACCGCATCCGCCATGCCCGGATGCTTCTTCAGCGCACGGTCGTAGGCCTCGATGGCGGCATCGTATTGCCCCTGCCGTGCCAACGCGTTGCCGAGGTTGTACCAGCCGGCGTCGGTATCGATGCCCTCGAACTGCTGCTGCGCGCCCTTGAAGTCGCCCTTGCGGTACGCATCCACGCCGGTGGACAGGCGCTGCTGATCGACCTGGTCGGCGCGTTGCCACCACGTTCCCTCGGCGGCGTGTGCCGTCGTCGGCAGCGTCATCGGGAGTGCCGCCATCATCGCCAGCACCGCCAGCGCGCCGCGCCGGCGGAACGCGAACAGCGCCAGCAGCATCAGCGGCGGCAGCAGCCAAAACCCTTCATCGCGCCACGTGCGGCCCTGCCCTTCGCGGCTGTCATCGGCACTGACCCGCGGGGTCAACACGTCCAGCGCGGCCAGGTCCGTGTCATCGGAGGCGATACGCGCATAGCGGCCGCCGCCACGATTGGCGACACCCCGCAACGTGCCCTCTTCCAGCCGCGCCGGCACGATCTGGCCTTCGCCATTGCGATAGGCCGCGCCCTGCGGCGTACCCAGCCCGAGCACGGAGACCACGAAGCCCTGCGCGCGTGCCGAGGCGGCCGCCTGCTCGGCATCGGCATCGGCGCGGTCGGTCAACAGCAGAATGTCGCCGCCGCGTGCGCCGGATTGCTGGAGCAGCTTCACCGCCGTCTCCAGTGCGCGGTCGGCGCGCTGGCCATCGCGTGGCATCACGTCCGGTGCCAGTGCATCCAGGTACAGCGAGACATTGGCCATGTCGTCGGTCAGCGGGGCGACCGTGTAGGCATCATCGGCATACACCAGCAACGCGACTTCGCCACCTTGGCGCTCGCGCAGCAGGGTGGCCAGCTTGGCGCGCGCCTGCAGCAGGCGCGAAGGGGGCAGATCGGTAGCGGTGACCCGCGACGAGAGATCCAGCGCGACCACCAGCGGCGAGGGCGTCTGCCATAGCGGCTGGGCGACCTGCCGCCACGAGGGACCGGCCAACGCCACGATGGCGATCGCCGTGCCGAGCAGCAGCAGGATCAAGCCACCCCATGCGCGGCGGTCGCGGCCGACCAGCAGATGGCGCAGCAGATGCGCATCCACCGTCTGGCGCCAGACATTGGCCCGGCGCCGCCGCAGCCACCAGACCGCCACCAGCAGCGGCAGCGCGAGCAGCGCCCACAACGCATCGGGGCGGACGAAATGCAGGGCGTTCCAGCTCATGCTCATGTCCAGCGCCTCGGCAACAACCACGCCAAACCGGCCAGCAGCAATGCCAGTGCCAGCGGCGGCGCGTACCGCTCGATCCGCGGCCGTACCGCCGGCCCGGCCGACGTGACCGGCTCCAGCCGTTCCAGCTCGGCATAGATGCCGGCCAGCTCATCGGTATTGCGCGCGCGGAACGAGCGCCCGCCGGTGAGCTCGGCAATCCTGTTCAAGGTCGCTTCGTCGACCGGGTCTTCGCCGGGCGCGATCTGCACGCCGAACAAACTGATGCCGCCATCGCCGCCAAAGGCCACGGTATAGACGCGCACGCCTTCGGCCTGGGCCAGCTCGGCCGCGCGCAGCGGTTCAAGCACACCGGCATTGCTGACACCGTCGGTGAGCAGGATCAGCACGCGCTGTCCTTCCGGCTGTTCGCGCAGGCGCTTGACCGCCAGCGCGATCGCATCGCCGATGGCGGTCTCGCGCCCGGCCAGGCCGACCACGCTGTCGCGCAGCTGATCGCGCACGCTGGTGAGGTCGGCGGTCAAGGGCGTCAGCGTATAGGCGCGCTCGCCGAAGATCAGCAGGCCGACGCGGTCGCCGACGCGGCGGTCGAGGAAGTCGGCGAGCACGGCCTTGGCTGCGGTCAGCCGCTCGACCACCTGGTTGCCGAGCATCATGTCCGCCTCGCTCATGCTGCCGGAGACGTCCACCGCCAGCATCATCTGCCGGCCCTGCTGGGGCGGCGTCACCGCTTCACCCAGCTGCTGCGGCCGCGCGGCGGCCACGCACAGACAGGCCCAGGCCAACCAGAGCAGCGCGCGCCCCAGCCGTGGCCCCGTACCGCCCGCGGCGGCGCCGAGCGACTGCAGCTGATCGGCGGCATACGGCACCCGCAACGCGGCACCGGCGCCGGGCCGCGAGGGCCACCAGCGCATCAGGATCGGTAACGGCAGCGCCCACAGCATCCACGGCCACGCCAGGCTGTCCACCCAGTTCAACCAGGTGGGCAAGGTCATCGCGATCATCGGCGCCGCTCCGTCAGCAGCGACAGATAGCGGCGGCGGGCGAGCACGCGCAGCCGCTGCACCGCCTCGGCATCCACATTCGGCCGATAGCCGCCGTCGAGCAGCAGCGCGCCGTCGCCCTCGGAAAAAGCGCGGCTGTTCTTCTCATCCAGGAAGGCGAGCCACTCGCTGCCCTGCAGACGTTCCGCACCGGGCTGGTACTGACGTGCCGCGCGGCGCAGCAGCTCGGCGATCGCCGCCACCTCCAGCACCGGCGAGCCGGCCTGGGCGACCTGTGCGTCGAACAGGTCCAGCCAGCGCTGGCGCGCACGCCGCCGGCGCCATTGCCAGACCCAGATCGCCGCGACCACCAGCACGATCACGGCGAACACCAGCCACCAGCCTGGCGCGGGGGGCCACCACGGCGGTGACGGCGGCAGCTGCACATCGCGCAGCGGCAGCGATGCGGCGGCGCTCATGCCACCACCGCGGTCGGCAGCGGACTGAGCCAACTGTCGCTGGCGTCGTCGGTGGCCACCACATGCACCTGGATGCGGCGGGCGGCCAGCGCCGTCTGCAGCGCTTCCAGCGGCGCGACGAAGCGTTCGCGCCAGTGTTCCCGTACCGAGGCACTGCCCAGATCGACCAGCACGCGACGGCCCTGCGAAAGAAACGGCAATGCATCGGCCGGCGGTGCCAGCTCCAGCGGATCGACCAGCAGCATCACCACCACCTCGTGGTGCATGGCCAATGCGGCCCAGCGGGCACTGCTGATGGTGGCGGCGCGGGCCGGATCGGCCAGCACCACCACGCGGGCACCGGGGCGCAGCAGACGGGCCGCCTGCTCCAGCGCGCGATCCAGGCCGGCATCTTCGGCAGGCGGTTCGGCATACCACCGGGTCAGGGCATCGAGGACGCGCAACACCCCGCGGGTGCCGCCGGCCGGGGCGATCGGTGGCTCTTGGGTGCTGCCACGCACCGCGGCCAGGCGATCGCCCTGGCGCTGCGCCAGCCACGCCGCGACCGCACCGACGCGCGCGGCCTGCACGGATTTGAAGCGGACCCGGGTGCCGAAATACAGCACCGGATCGGTATCGGCGACCAGCAGGGTCAAGCGCTCGCGCTCGGCCTGGAACAGTTTGGTGTGGGCCCGCCCGGTGCGCGCGGTGACGCGCCAATCGATATGCCGCGCATCGTCACCCGGTACATAGTCGCGGGACTCGGCGTACTCCATGCCACGCCCACGCGCAGGCGATGGCGCACTGCCGGCATGACCGAGACGGCCACGGCGTGCCGGCGGTGCGCGATGCGCACTGCGGCGCAGCGCCACCAGCTCGGCCAGACTCGGCCGCAGGCCATCGCCCTCGAGTGACGTGGCGGTCTGCACGGGCATGTCCATCGCGCTCAGGGCGCCGGCACGCGGGCCAGCAGCTCGGCGACAAGACGCTCGCCATCCCACCCTTCGGCGGTGGCTTCATAGCTGGGCAGCACGCGGTGGCGCAGCACATCAGGCGCGACGTTGCGCACGTCTTCGGGGGTGACGAAGTCACGGCCGGCCAGCCAGGCGCGCGCACGGGCGCAGCGCTCCAGCGCGATCGAGCCACGCGGGCTGGCGCCCCAGGCGATGCGCCGGGCCAGGGCCGGGTCGTAGCGCGCGGCATCGCGCGAGGCCAGCACGATCTCGATCAGGTAGCGCTCCAGTGCCGGGGCGACGTGCAGCGACAGCACCGCCTTGCGCGCGGCGAACACATCGCTCAACGGCATGCGCGCCGGCGCGGCGGCCGGTGTGGACAGCGCCTCGCGGGCGCGTTCGCGGGCCAGGCGCAGGATCTCGGTCTCTGCCTCCGAATCGGGATAGCCGATCCGCACATGCATCAGGAAGCGGTCCAGCTGGGCTTCGGGCAGCGGGAAGGTGCCTTCCTGCTCGATCGGGTTCTGCGTCGCCATCACCAGGAACAGCGAGGGCAACGGATAGGTATGGCGGCCCACGGTCACCTGGCGCTCACCCATCGCTTCCAGCAGCGCGGACTGGACCTTGGCCGGGGCACGGTTGATTTCGTCGGCCAGCAGGATCGGATGGAAGATCGGACCGGGTACGAATTCGAAGCGGCCTTCCTGCGGGCGCCAGATCTCGGTACCGGTCAGATCGGCCGGGAGCAGATCCGGGGTGAACTGCACCCGTGAAAAATCCGCATCCAGCCGGGCGGCCAGCGCACGGATCGCGGTGGTCTTGGCCAAGCCGGGGGCACCTTCGACCAGCAGATGGCCATCGGCCAGCAAGGCGGTCAGCAGGCGCTCGACGAGCGCGCTCTGGCCGACGATCTCGGACGACAGGCCGTCGCGCAGCGTGCGGAAGGCAGCGTGCAGACGGTCGTGCTCCACCGGAGCGGGCGTGGGGGTATCGGGCATGGGGGGCGGCAGATTCATGGCATCCATGTGACCCCCACGGTGGGCAGAGGTTCCATCGCCATGATGGCAGGACAGCGCCGGTTACGACATCAAGATTGGCTGAACGCAGAAAGGGCCGCACGTGGCGGCCCTTTCGTCAGTGCAGCGATGATGCGGCTCAGTTGACGGCCGGATTGGCCTTGGCCACGCGCAGCACCTTCGGAGTCACGAACACGAGCAGTTCGGCCTTGTCCTTGTTGCGGCCGCGCTTCTTGAACAGATTGCCCAGGAACGGCACGTCGCCCAGGAACGGCACCTTGTTGACGCTGGTGCGGTCGGTGAACTCGTACACACCACCGATCACCACGGTCTGGCCGTCGTCCACCAGCACCGCGGTGTTCACTTCGCGGCGGTTGATGGTCGGGACCTGGCCGTAGCCTGCCAGCAGGATGTAGCTCTCCACTTCATCCTTCTTGACCGCCATGTTCAGGAACACACGGTTGTCGTTGGTGATGGTCGGGGTGACCTTGAGCTCCAGCACGACTTCCTTGAACTGGACGTTGGGCTGGGCCGCGGCGCCGGCCGCACCGCCACCACTGATGGTGACGTAGCCGATTTCCTTACCCTGCTTGATCACCGCTTCGCGCTGGTTGGTGGTCACCACGCGCGGGTTGGAGATCACTTCGCCGCGCGATTCGGCCTGCATCGCCGAGAGCTCCACATCGAGCAGGTAACCGGCGTTGAGGATCGACAGCGCCAGCGAACCGGGGTTGTTGACCGCTGCCACCGGCAGGTTCCAGTTCAGGCCTTCAGCAAACTTGGTCGCGCCGCGGACCGGGATCGCGCCGGTGCGGCCACCGGCCACCCACTCGTTGATCGCCTTCTGGTACTCGGTGTCCTTGGTGGCGCGGTCGTTGATGTTGTTGTGGTTCTGATCGGTGTTGGCCCCGAAGAACACATCCTGGCGGCTGCCGCTGATGCCGAACTTGGCACCGAGCTCACGGGCGAAGGTATCGGTGGCGATGACGATGCGGCTTTCGATCAGTACCTGGTCGACCGGGCGATCGATCACGTTGATCAGCTCACGCATCCGCGCGATCTTCTTCGGAATGTCGCTGATCATCAGCGTGTTGGTGCGCTCGTCGGCCACGATGCGGCCGCGCGAGGACAGGAACCCGCTGTCTTCCTGCGAGCTGCCGCCACCGCCGCCGCTGCTGCCGCCGATGCCCTTGGCTTCGGTCAGCGCTTTGAAGATCGCCCCGGCGTTGTGGTAGTTGATCTGCACGTAATCGGTGACCAGATCCTCGCGGTTCTCGATCGCGATGCGCGCGTCTTCCTTGTCCTGCTCGAACTTGGCCAGCTCCGGCTGCGGCGCCACCCAGATCACGCCGCCATCGCGGCGCTTGTCCAGGCCCTTGGCCCGCAGCACGATGTCCAGCGCCTGGTCCCACGGCACGTTGATCAGGCGCAGGGTCACGTTGCCCTGCACGCTGTCGGAGGCGACCACGTTGAGGTTGGACTCCTCGGCGACCAGCTGCAGCACGGTGCGCACCGGCACGTCCTGGAAGTTGAAGGTCACCGGCTTGCCGCTGTAGCCGCGCTGGCCCAGTGCCGCTGCGGCCTGGCTGACCGAGGTGGCGGTGACCGCCCCCGTCGCCGGGGCGGCCTGGCGCGGGCTGATCTCGACCACGTATTCGTTGCCGCTCTGGTAGGCCAGCGACTCGAACGCTGTGTTGGTGTTGAGCACCAGCTGGGTGCCGCCGCCATACGGCTTGGGATCAATGCGCTGCACCGGCGTGGCGAAGTCGGTCACGTTGATCGACTTCTGCAGGTTTTCCGGCAGGCGCGCGTTGCCAACGTCGATGACGACGCTGTTGCCCTGGCTGCGCAGATCCGGGCTGGCGCCCTGACCGTCGAACTGCAGGATCAGGCGGCCGGCGCCGTCGTCGCCGCGCTTGAAGTCGATCTTGGACACCGACAGCGAGGCCGGCGCGGTCGCCGGGGCGGTGGTGGCCGCCGGCCTGGGCACTGCGCCGCTGGGCGTGGCCGCCATCAGCGTGCCGTTGGCCACCATGAGCGCGACTCCCAGCGCGCACAGGTGGAGCAACTTCTGGCGCCGGACGGAACGCAGCCGCATGGCGTTGGAAAAGGTCATCGTGCTATCCCCATAATCATTCATTGATCTTCAAGCGCGAGCGTTGCCGGCCGTTCCAGCCAGCCACCCGCGCCATCCGGCACCAGTTCAATCAGCTCAATCCGGTCCTCGAAGACCCCGGTCACCCGCCCGTCGCTCTGCCCCAGATAGACGCCCGGACGCACCCGATAGGTGACCTTGTCCGGTGCCATCACCAGCACGACGAGTCCGCCCCCACGGCCGATCGAACCCACCATGTCCAGGCTGTCCAGCGGGAAATCTTCCAGCGGCTCCTTGCGGCGGTTCGGATCCGGACGCAGCCCTGATCCCCCTTGCGGATTGGTCCAGGCGTCGGTGAACGGGTCGCGCATCCCCTGCGCGGAATATTCAAATGTCTCGAACTGCTGCATCACCGGCAACGGTTCAAGCGGCGGTGCCGGGCGTGCCCGCACGTCGGCCACCCACTTCTCCAGGTTCGGTGCGTCGCCGGGCGTGCTGGTCACGCCGCGTGCGCAACCGGCCAGCAGCACCACCATCAGCAGGCCGCCCACCCGTGCGGTCGAGGTCAGGCCGCTCATTTCCGGCCTCCCTTCGCAGCCTTTTCTCTCTCGGCAGCGGCCTTCTCCTGGGCTTCCATCTCCACGTCATCCAGGTAACGGTAGGTCTTGACCGTTCCGGACAACTCCAGCGCACCGCTGCGAGCGGTGATGCCGGTCTTGGGATCCTTCGGCTTGAGGTTGATGTCGTGCATGGTCAGGATGACCACGCGCGGCAGCGAGGCCACGCCGCTGACGAACGCGCCGAACTGGTGATAACTGCCCACCATGCGCAGGGCGATCGGCTTTTCGGCGTAGAACTCCTTGGGCTGCTCCGCACCGGGCTGGAACAGCTCGTTGGACAGGCCGCTGGACAACGCGGTCTGCGAGATGTCGATGATCAGATCGGGCATCTCGGTCTTGCTGGGCAGCTGGCGCAGCATCTGCTGCAGCACCTGCTCCATCTGGGTCAGCTGCTGCTTGAGCGGCTCCAGGTTGACCGCACGCCCCTGTTCCTTCTCGAACTCGGCCCGCAGCTGGGTCTCGGTGCTTTCCAGCGAGGCCAGGTCATCGCGCTTGCCGCTGATCAGCAGGAACCAGGCCATGATCACGATGAACAGCGCCAACAGCGCGCAGAACACGACCTTGGCCTTCTGCGGCCAGTTGCCGATGTTGTTGAAGTCCAGCTCTTTGAGATTGATCTTCTGGCTCATGCGGCGGCCCCCTTCTGGGCCGGGGCCGGCGCCGCCGGTTGTGCAGGTTGCGCGGAGGGCGTGGGCGGCACGATGCGGCTGTTGCCGGCCGGCTTGGCCGGATCGGCGGCATCGGGCGAAGCCGGTGCATCCGGCGCGGGGGCCGGCGACAGCGGGGCCACGGGTGCCACCGGCGTGGCACCCGGCGGTGCGGGATCGGCGGTCGGCTCGATCACGCTGCCATCGGCCGCCAGCTCGGTGACGCTGCTCTGGGCCGGCAGGTTGACCTTGACCACGAACATGTACGGCAGCGACTTGATGTCCACCACCGGGCCGCTGGCGGCCGGGGCCTTGTCACGCTCCGGCGCCTTGGCTTCGATGATCGACAGCTCCGGGTTGGTCATCCAGCCCGAGCTTTCCAGGTTGCGCATGTAGGCACTGACACGGGCATTGGACTGGGTGCGGCCTTCCAGGGTCAGCACGTCGCCCTCCTGCTTGAGCGTGGTCAGCACCACCCCGTCCGGGATGGTCCGCACCAGCGCATCGAACAGATGCACCATCTGCGAGCGCTTGGCCTGCAGTTCCTCGATCACGGCCTTGCGGGCCAGCAGGCGATCCTTCTGGCGGTCCAGGCGTTCGATTTCCTTGTTCTGCTCCTTGACCTTCTGGATCTCGGCCTGCAGGAAGGTATTGCGGTCGCTCTGCCCGCTGACCTGACGGTCGTAGTAGAACCAGATCAACAGCGAGAGCAGCAATCCACCGAGGGCGGCGGCACCGAGCATGGCGTAGAAGTCGCGCTGGCGTTGCTTGCGCCGTTCGGCGCGCCAGGGCAATAAATTGATGCGCGCCATCAGTCAAAGCTCCTCAGCGCCAGACCGGTGGCGATCATCAGCGCCGGGGCATCCTGGGCCAGGGCATGTGCCTGCACCTTCGGGCCCAGTGTCATCTGTGCCAGCGGGTTGGCCACCACGGTGGCCACGCCCAGCTGCTCTTCCACCATGTCCGGCAGCCCGGTCAAGGCCGCGCAGCCGCCGGCGAGCACGATGTGATCGACTCGGTTGAACTCGCTGCCGGCATAGAAGAACTGCAGCAGGCGGCTGATCTGCTGGACCGTGGCTTCCTTGAACGGCTCGAGCACTTCCATCTCGTAGCTTTCCGGCAGCCCGCCCTGGCGCTTGGCCAGGCCGGCTTCTTCGTAGGTCAGCCCGTAACGGCGCATCACTTCGTCGGTCAGCTGCTTGCCGCCGAACACCTGTTCGCGGCTGTACAGGCTGCGGCCACCGCGCAGGACGTTCAGGGTGGTCATGGTGGCGCCGATGTCCACCAGCGCGACCACGCCATCACTGGCCACCGGCAGCTCGCTGGCGACCAGGGCAAAGGCGTTCTCGACCGCGAAGGCCTCCACGTCCATGACCCGCGCCACCAGCCCGCCCAGTTCCAGCGCCGACTGGCGCAGCTCGACGTTCTCTGAACGCGAGGCGGCCAACAGCACCTGGACCATTTCCGGGTTGTTCGGAATCGCACCCAGCACTTCGAAATCGAGGTTCACTTCCTCGATCGGGTACGGGATGTAGTTGACCGCCTCGAGCTCGACCTGGGCTTCCATGTCGTTCTCATCCAGATCGGCGGGCATCGGGATCAGCTTGGTGATCACGGCCGAGCCGGCCACGGCGGCGGCGGCATGCCGTGCCTTGGTTCCGGAGCGGTTCACGGCACGTCGAATAGCCTCCCCGACCGCTTCGACCTCCACGATGTTCTTTTCCACGACCGCATTCGGCGGAAGTGGTTCCACAGCGTAATGTTCCACGCGGAAACGGTTGCCGCTGCGGGACAACTGCAACAGCTTTACTGCAGTCGAGCTGATATCGACGCCGATAAGAGGCGACTGGCTTTTTGGGATAAGCCCCACGGTTTCTCCCCTGCCGATGGGCACTTGGACGCAGAACCTGCGACCGCGCATTAATAACGTTTTTTTTGCAAATCGCAACCGTCAAGCTGTAAAACGAGCACTACTGCTCGTTTCACGCGTCCCCAGACGGTGATCGACTGCTCTCCCCGGGAACAACCCCAGCCGTTCCCTTGCGTAATCTATACTCTGCGACCACGAAATTCGCAATCGGAATCTCTCACTGATGACACGTCTTCGCCGTTGGCTGCGCTGGATGCTGGTCGCGTTCCTGGTCCTGGCACTGATCGGTGCGGCGGTTGCAGGAGGCCTGTACTACGCCGTCTCCTCCAAGCTCCCGGACGTGCAGACCCTGCGCGACGTAGAGATGCAGGAGCCCATGTACGTCTATGCCAGCGATGGCAAGCTGATGGCGGTGTTCGGCGAGACCCGGCGCACCCCCATCACCATGAAGGACGTCCCCGAGCGCCTCAAGCAGGCCTTCCTCGCCACCGAGGATGCGCGCTTCTACGAGCATGGCGGCGTGGACTACAAGGGCATCGGCCGCGCGGTCTGGCTGCTGGCCACCACCAACGACAGGCGCGTGCCCGGTGGCTCGACCATCACCCAGCAGGTCGCCCGCCAGTTCTTCCTGAGCTCGGAATACAGCTACACCCGCAAGCTGGCCGAGATCCTGCTGGCCCGCAAGATCGAGAGCGAGCTGAGCAAGGACGAGATCTTCGAGCTGTACCTCAACAAGAGCTTCTTCGGTAACCGCGCCTATGGCGTGGCCGCCGCGGCCGAGTTCTATTACGGCAAGAAGCTGGGCGAGCTGGACCTGGACGAAATGGCCTCGCTGGCCGGCATCCCCAAGTTCCCCTCCTCGGGCAACCCGATCAGCAACCCCGAGCGCGCCCGCGAGCGCCGTGACTTCTATGTGCTGCAGCGCATGGCCAGCCTGGGCTTCATCTCCCAGGCCGAGGCCGATGCGGCCAAGGCCGTGCCGATGCACGCCACCGCGCATGAGCCGCCGGTCCAGGTGGAGGCGCCCTACGTGGCCGAACTGGTCCGCCAGGAAATGATCGCCCGCTTCGGCGGCGACGTGGTCAACAAGGGCTACCACGTGACCACCACGATCAACGCCGAGCTGCAGACCGCGGCCAACCTGTCCGTGCGCGATGGCCTGCTGGCCTACGACCACCGCCATGGCTGGCATGGCGTGGAGCAGCATGTGGAGGTCCCGGCCGACGCCGATGCCGCCGCGCTGGCCCTCAAGCTGGCCGGCATCCCGGCCCAGACCGGCCTGCTGCCGGCGATCGTGGCGGCTACCGCTGCCGATGGCAGCGCCACCGTCGTGCTGGGCAACCGCAGCGAAGTGGTGCTGCCTGCCAGCGCCGCCCGCTGGACCAACAAGACCCCGGCCAAGCTGGTCACCCGCGGCGACATCGTGCGCGTGCGCGCCGGCGAAAAAGAAGGTGAGTGGCTGCTCGATCAGATCCCGCGTGGCCAGGCCGCCCTGGTCTCGCTGGACGCCGAAAACGGCGCCCTGAAGGCGCTGGTCGGTGGCTTCAGCTTCTCCGGCAACAAGTTCAACCGTGCCACCCAGGCGCGCCGCCAGCCCGGCTCGAGCTTCAAGCCCTTCATCTACGCGGCCGCCTTCGACAAGGGCTTCAACCCGGCCTCGATCGTGCTCGACGCCCCGGTCGTGTTCCGCGACCGCCGCGGCAAGACCTGGTCGCCGCAGAACGACGGCGGCGGCTTCCGTGGCCCGATGCGCCTGCGTGAAGCGCTGGTGCAGTCGCGCAACCTGGTGTCGGTGCGCCTGCTGGACGGCATGGGCGTGGAGTACGCGCGCAAGTACATCAGCGAATTCGGCTTTGCCGAAGCCGAGCTGCCGCCGAACCTGTCGATGTCGCTGGGTACCGCCTCGCTGACCCCGCTCTCGGTGGCGCGTGGCTACGCGGTGTTCGCCAACGGCGGCTCGAGCGTGGACACCTGGCTGATCGACCGCGTCACCGACCGCGACGGCGTGGAAGTCTTCAAGGAAAACCCGGCCGTGGCCTGCCGCGACTGCGCCGGCACCAGCGGCGTACCGGTCAGCCAGGTCGTGGACGGCTTCAACTTCGGCTCCGCACCGGCGGCCAACACCGCACCGGCCAAGCCGCCGCAGGCCACCACGGCTGCGGTTGAAACGCCGGCGCCGGTGAATCCGGATGCCAAGGTCGCCCCGCGCGCGATCGACGCCCGCACCGCATACCAGCTGAACTCGATGATGCGCGACGTGGTCCAGCGCGGCACCGGTACGGCGGCCAAGGTGCTCGGCCGCGAAGACGTGGGCGGCAAGACCGGCTCCACCAACGATCACCGCGATGCGTGGTTCTCCGGCTTCGGCGGCCCGTACGCGACAACGGTGTGGGTCGGCCGCGACGACTTCCGCTCGCTCGGCTACCGCGAGTACGGTGGCCGCGCCGCCCTGCCGATCTGGATCGAGTACATGCGCGTGGCGCTCAAGGACACCCCGATCGCGCAGAACGAGCCGCCCTCGGGCATGGTCCAGGCCACGCTCAATGGCGCGACTGAGTGGGTCAAGGTGGAGGACATGGAGAAGCTGGAGGAGTACGACTTCAACAGCCACACCCCGCAGGCCGACGACGCCGCGTTCGATATCTTCTGACCGCATGCGCCGGCTCCGCCCGGCGCCGCGATGGACGACAGGCCGGGCATTGCCCGGCCTTTTTTTTCAGCTCTACCCGCCTGTCACATCGCCGGTGTACATTGCCGTGCAGGTCGCCAAGGAGTACCGGTCATGCATCGAGCCCGTCAGCATGCAGCCACGCAGACCCGTGAGCGCCGCCACCAGCTGGCGCATGAAGCCGCCCGCCTGATGGCCGAAGGCGGCATCCGCGACTACCACCAGGCCAAGCTCAAGGCCGCCACCCGGCTGGGCATCCACGACGATGCCTCCCTGCCCCGCAACACCGAGATCGAAGACGCCCTGCGCGAGTACCAGCGCCTGTTCGCCGGTGCCGACCATGGTGCGCAGCTGCGCCAGCGCCGCGAGGCCGCCCTGCGCGCGATGGATTTCCTGCAGGGCTTCTCACCGCGCCTGTGCGGACCGGTGCTGGACGGCACCGCCGACGCCAACAGCCCCGTGCAGCTGCAGGTCCACAGCGACGACGCCGATGCCGTGCAGCGCTATCTCGACGAACATGGCATCCCGGCCGAATCACGGACGCGGCGGTTGCGGCTGGACCGCGAACGCAGCCTGGATGCGCCGGTCTGGGTATTCAGTGCCGAGGACCTGACCTTCGACATCGCCGTGCTGCCCTATGACGGCCTGCGCCAGCCGCCGTTGTCGGCGATCGATGAGAAGCCGATGCGGCGGGCGTCGGCGGCGCAACTGCGCGAGCTGCTGGCCGACGGTGAGATCGAGGGGTATCTGGGCCGTCGCTGAGCTCCATTCGGCAGCGTCATTAGCCGCCAAACGGGACGAGGAACCGCTCGATGCCCGATACCAGCGCCAGCGGCGCTTCATTCATCGGGTAGTGTCCGGCGTTGCCGATCACCTCGATGGAGGCGTTTGCATAGCGGCGCAGGTAGGTTCTTTCCATCAATGGCACGTTGAACACCGGGTCGTGCTCACCGACCAGCACCTTCACCGGGTGGCGGCCGACGATCTCCGCGCTGAAGTCGGTGTCCGCCCAGGCCGGGAAGTAGCCTGCGAACGCCTCCGGTGACGCGCGCTGCATCGAATACTGCGCTTTCCAGTCCAGCCATGTGTCGGGCAATCGCCCGCCGGTGCTGCGATCGATGATGCCGCGGCGGATGTGCGCACTTCCGGCGGCCGCTTCAAGCAACTGCCGCGTCGCCGGATCGTAGGCAATGCCACCGCACGGCACGGGCGCCACGGCGACCAGCGCGCGCACGCGATCTGGCGCGAGCACCGCGATCCGCTCGATGGCCATGCCCCCCATCGAATGCCCCACCAGGCTGAAGGTCTCGATGCCCAGCGTGTCGGCCAAGGCCAGCGCGTCGTTGGCGATCTCGTCGATGGTGTAGTCACCACGCACATCGCGCATGCCACCGTAGCCGCGGCAGTCCATGAAGACGTAGCTGAAGGCCTCGCCGCACAGCCACGACTCGATGGGTTCGAAGGCATGGGCGTCGCCAAACCAGCCGTGCAGGACCAGGACAGGATGGGCACCAGTGCCGACGCGATGAAAGGTAGTGGGCATGACTGCACCGTGCGCGCGTGAGGGTGGGCCGCGATGTTAGGACGGCGGCGCGTGGCCCGCCGTCGATCCCAGGCCGATGACGATAGAATCCGGGCCATGCGCAACACCCTGCTCGATCCCTTTGAAGACCTGCCGCGCGCCGTGGTGGTCACCGCCAACGACTACGCCGCTGGATCCGTCTTCCCGGACCACGCGCACCGGCGCGGCCAGTTCGCCTTCGCCTCGCGCGGCACCATCAGCCTCACCACGCCCGAGGGGCGCTGGCTGGTGCCGCCACAGCGTGCCTGCTGGGTGCCCGCGGGCGTCGCGCATGCGATGACCATGCGCGGCCCGGTCACGATGCTCAACGTGTTCGTGGCAGCGGAAGAAGTGGAGGCCGTCCAGCTGCCTGCGCGCTGCTGCGTGTACGGCGTCTCGGCACTGCTGCGGCACCTGCTGGACGACGCCGTCGACCTGCCGGCGCTGTACGACGTGGACGGTCGTGCCGGCCGGTTGATGCAGTTGCTGGTTGCGGAGATCGCCGCGATGCCGCGGCTGTCGCTGCATGCGCCGCTGCCTCGCGATCCTCGCCTTGCACGCGTCTGCCAGCAGATGTTCGATGCGCCCTCGATTGCCACCGCGCTCGATCAGGTAGCGGCAGCGGCAGGCATGAGCCGGCGCACGTTCACCCGTCAGTTCCGCGCGGAAACCGGGGTGGGTTTCGCCGAATGGCGCCAGCAGGTCTGCCTGCTCGCCGCCATCGAACGCCTGGATGCGGGGCTGCCGGTCACCCGGGTCGCGCTGGACCTGGGATACGCCAGCCCGAGCGCGTTTTCATCGGCGTTCCGTCGTGTCCTCGGCCAAGCGCCCAGCCGCTATGTGGAAACGCGGCCGGCGACGTAGAAACGCCGTCGATACGCACCGGTGCGCGTCATCGGCGCACGGACGGACAGGCAAAAAAAAACGCCCCGCAATGCGGGGCGCTTTCATCACGACTTACCGGGCGATCAGCCCTGGTAGTCGCGCACGTCGCTGCCGGTGTAGACCTGGCGCGGACGGCCGATCTTCATTTCCGGATCGACCTGCTGTTCCAGCCAATGCGCGACCCAGCCGGAGGTGCGGCCCAGGGCGAACATGACGGTGAACATTTCGGTCGGGATCTGCAGCGCCTTGTAGATGATGCCGCTGTAGAAATCGACGTTCGGGTACAGCTTGCGGGCGACGAAGTAGTCGTCCTGCAGCGCGGCCTGCTCCAGCTTGAGGCCACGTCCAGCAGCGGATCCTGCACGCCCAGCTGCTTGAGCACCTTGCCGGTCATCTCACCGATGACCTTGGCGCGCGGGTCGAAGTTCTTGTACACGCGGTGGCCGAAGCCCATCAGGCGGAAGCCGGAGGTCTTGTCCTTGGCCTTGAGCACGGCCGATTCGACGTTGTCGGCCGAACCGATCTCTTCGAGCATCTTCAGCACGGCTTCGTTGGCACCGCCGTGGGCCGGACCCCACAGCGCGGTGACGCCAGCGGCGACCGACGCATACGGGTTGGCACCGGTCGAACCGACCAGGCGCACGGTCGAGGTCGAGGCGTTCTGCTCGTGGTCGGCATGCAGGATGAACAGCAGATCCAGTGCCTTGACCACGTCCTGGTTCAGCTCGTACTGGCCATCGGCGGACTCGAAGGTCTGCTTCAGGAAGCGGCTGACGTAATCCAGCGAGGTGTCCGGCTTGTTGGCCGGCAGGCCCTTGCCGTGGCGGTAGATCAGGGCCGACAGGGTCGGCACCTTGGCGATCAGGCGCACCGCGGCGTGGCGACGCTGTTCGGCGTCGGACAGGTCCAGCGAGGCGTGGTAGATGCCCGACAGCTGCGCGATGGCGGCGGTCAGGATGGCCATCGGATGGGCATCCTTGGCGAAGCTGCCGATCAGCGTGTTGATCGACGGATCCACATCGGCTTCGGCGGCCAGCTCGTCGGTGAAGGCCTTCAGCTGCTCGGCGCTCGGACGTTCGCCATTGATCAGCAGGTAGGCCACTTCGACGTAGCTCGACTTTTCCGAGAGCTGCTCGATGGGATAGCCGCGATACAGCAGCACGCCCTTGTCACCGTCGATATAGGTGATGGCGGACTTGCAGCTGGCGGTGGCGGTGAAGCCGGAGTCGTACGTGAAGAGACCGGTTTCCTTGGTCAACTTCGAGATATCGACGCAATCGTTGCCGAGCGTGGGTTTGATGACTGGCAGAACAACCGACTTGTCGCCGGCGTTGAGCGTGACCTGATCAAGATCGGACACTGTGTGCGCTCCTCGAGGGAAGGCGCCCGCCCAAGCGCATGGGTCAGGCACGTGAAGGAAGTCCACGATCGTTATCGTGGATCCCGCCATTATCGCACAGCAACATTTTCGACGCCCTAGGACGGAAGTCGTAGAGACCGGTTCGAGGGCGGGCCGGCGGCCCTTTTCCAGCCGCCCCAAGGCGCGACGCCCGATCGCGGACACAGCGTTCCGTCGGCGGGGCGTGGGGGCCTCACCTGGCGTTCAGCAATCCGGAAACAACAAAAAACAACGGCCGCCAAGGCGACCGTTGTTTTCATGCAGCTGCGTTGACAGCTCAGGCCGCGGTCGGCGCCGGCTTGCCGAAACGCTTCTGGAACTTGTCGATACGGCCGCTGGTGTCGATCACCTTGTGCTTGCCCGTGTAGAACGGATGCGAAGCCGAGGAGATTTCAACCTTGACGAGCGGGTACTCGTTGCCGTCTTCCCACTTGATCGTGTCCTTGGTGGACATGGTCGAACGGGTCAGGATCTTGAAATCAGAGGTAACGTCGTGGAAAACCACGTCGCGGTAAGCAGGATGAATATCGGCCTTCATGGGCGCGCACCGTAATAAGGGCTGGTGGTCAAGAGCGGCATTATAGTCCCGGCCACCGCAAAGGGCAAGCCGGGTCCATCAACCGTGCGAAAGGTCCGCCGCAGCGGCGTCGTCAGACGCCGAGTGCCGCCCTCACCTGGGCCTCGAAGCGACCCTGGTCGTAGGCCATCAGCAGCTGGGTGTTGTCAGGCTGCCCGGTCTGGCGGTTCCAGTCGACAATGGTAGCACCCCGGCTGTGCACACCGGCCAGTTCCACGTTCAGGGGGCGGGATTCAACCCGCAGCGCGCCTTCCGGCTGCAGTGCCCACGCCATCGCCAGCGCATCGGCGGCATACCAGCGCTCGCCACGGCTGTCTTCGGACCACAGGCGGGTCTGGCGCGAGATCAGCTCGTAGAAACGGGCCTTGTCGCTATCGGCCGCCAGCCACTGCTCGACGTCGGCATGCAGCAGGCCGTGGGCGACGGTGGCTTCCCAATCCGCCACTTCGATGTGCGGGAAGCCGGTGAACACGATGTGCGCCGCCTCCGGATCGAAGGCGATGTTGAACTCGGCGGCCGGGGTGATGTTGCCGTGGCAGGTCACTGCCCCGCCCATCACCAGGAAGCGCTTCACGCGCTGCGGCAGGGTGGGATCGAGCTTCAGGGCCAGGGCCAGGTTGGTCAGCGGGCCGAGCGCGACCAGGAACAGTTCGCCGGCGTATTCGTGCGACAGGCGCAGGATCGCCAGCGCGGCGTGCTCGGCCTCGGCCTGGCGCTTGGCGGCCGGCAGGTTCACATCGCCAAAGCCATCGGCGCCGTGCACATGGGCGGCATCGACGGAGGGGTGCAGCAGCGGGTCGGCGGTACCGGCGTAGACCGGCACGTCGTCGCGGCCAGCCACTTCGCACAGTTTCAGGGCATTGCGGACCGTGTGGTCCAGGCCTACGTTGCCGGCGGCGATGGTCAGGCCAACGATATCGTGGCGCTCATCGGCAAAGGCCATCAACAGGGCCAGGGCATCATCGACACCCGGGTCGGTGTCGATCAACAGCGGAATCTTCTTGCTCATCGTTGCCGTCTTGATAATCGGCAAGGGACTTTCGCACCCTGTCATGACAAATACAAGGCGGTGCCCTTGGCACCCTGCGGCGAGGCGTTATGCCGACGCGTAGCGCACGGCCGTGCCGATCCAGCGCCGCACGACCTGGTCGGCCACGTCGGGCGCCTCCGCCAGCAGGCGCTCGGCCAGGTCATGCACGCCCGGCAGCAGATCCGCATCGCGCGCCAGATCGGCCATGCGGAAGCCGGCCAGGCCGGTCTGCCGCGTGCCCAGCAGCTCGCCGGGGCCACGCAGTTCCAGATCCTTCTCGGCGATCAGGAAACCATCGTTGGTCTGCCGCATCGTTTCCAGCCGCTCGCGCGCCATGTTCGACAGCGGCGCCTGGTACAGCAGCACGCAGCGCGACACGGCCGAGCCGCGCCCTACCCGGCCGCGCAGCTGGTGCAGCTGGGCCAGGCCGAGGCGCTCGGCATTTTCGATGATCATCAACGACGCGTTGGGCACGTCCACGCCCACTTCGATCACCGTGGTGGCGACCAGCAGATCGATCTCACCGGCCTTGAAGGCGACCATCGTGGCCAGCTTCTCGCTCGCCTTCAGCCGCCCGTGCACCAGCCCCACGCGCACGCCCGGCAAAAGCGCCTGCAGCGACTCGAACGTGGCTTGGGCGGGCGTGGCATCCAGTTCTTCGCTTTCTTCGATCAGCGTGCAGACCCAGTACACCTGCTGGCCTTCGCGGCAGGCAATGGCGATACGCTCGATCAGTTCCGGACGACGATCATTGTTGAGCGCCACGGTCTGCACCGGCGTACGCCCGGGCGGCAGCTCATCGATCGCCGAGACATCCAGATCGGCGTATTCGGACATCGCCAGGGTGCGCGGAATCGGCGTGGCCGTCATCACCAGCTGGTGCGGCACGCTGCGCCCGTCCGCGCCCTTGTCGCGCAGCGCCAGCCGCTGGTGCACACCGAAGCGGTGCTGCTCATCGACGATGGCCAGCGCCAGGTCCTTGAACACCACACTGTCCTGCATCAGCGCATGCGTACCGACCACCACCTGCGCCTCACCCGAGGCGACCTCGGCCAGCACCTTGGCGCGCGCCTTGCCGGTGACCTTGCCGGCCAGCCACGCAGTGCGCACGCCCAGTGGCGCCAGCCAGGCGCGAAGATTGTTCATGTGCTGCTCGGCCAGCAGTTCGGTCGGCGCAGCCAGCGCGACCTGCTTGCCCCGCTCCACCGCCAGCATCGCCGCCAACGCAGCGACCACGGTCTTGCCCGAGCCGACATCGCCCTGCACCAGCCGCAGCATCGGATGCGCCTTGGCCAGGTCCTTGCGGATCTGTTCGAACACGCGCTGCTGGGCACCGGTCAGCTGGAACGGCAGGCTGTCGCGCAGCTGTGTCACCAACGCGCCCTGACCACGCAGCGACGGCGCGTGATGGGCCTGCAGCGCCATCCGCTGACGGCGCAGACTGAGGTGATGGGCCAGCAGTTCTTCGATGGCCAACCGGCGTTGTGCCGGATGCCGGCCCGCGGCCAGCGCCGCCAGATCCGCATCCGGTGGTGGCCGGTGCACGGTCAACAGCGCACTGCGCAGCGAGGGCAGGCCCAGCCCGGACAACCAGCCGGCCGGCAACAATTCCAGCGTGGATTCTTCGGGCAACCGATCCAGCGCCAGCCCGATGAACTTCCGCATCGTCGCCGGGCCTACCCCCTCGACCGCCGGATAGACCGGATCGAGACTGTCGCCGAGCTCGTCATCGTCAGTGCCGCCCATCACCCGATAACTGGGATGGACGATCTCCAGCCCGTGATGACCGGGCTTGGCGGTGCCGTAGCAGCGGATGCGCGTGCCCACAGCGAATTGCGAAACCTGCTGGGCGCGGAAATGGAAGAACCGCAGCACCAGCGTGCCGTAGGAATCATCCTCGATCGCCACCTTGAGCACCGGCCGATAGCGGAACCCGCGCTCCACCGCACTCACCCGCCCCTCCACCTGCGCCGCCACCCCCGGCTGCAACTGGGCGATGGTGGTCAGCCGGGTACGGTCTTCATAGCGCAGCGGCAGGTGCAGCCACAGATCCTGCAGCGATGACAGGCCACGGGCGGCCAGCTTGATCGCCACCGCCGGCCCGATACCGGAGAGCATCGACAACGATGCCTCCCCGGCTGCGGCCAGCGCCGGTGCAGGAGCCCGTGACCGCGCCACGTCAGGCCTGGTCGAGCACCATCACTGCATCGACTTCGAAGTTGGCGGCCTTCGGCAGACCCGACACTTCGATGGTCGAACGCGCCGGGAACGGCGCCTTGAAGTAGTCCTGCATCACCGCATTGACCTTGGCGAACTCGCCCAGATCGGTCAGGTACAGGCCCAGACGCACGATCTGATCCAGCGAACCACCGGCTTCTTCGGCCACGGCCTTCAGGTTGTCGAACGCGCGGCGGGCCTGCGCCTCGATATCGCCCACACCGACGATCTCACCGGTGGCCGGATCCAGCGGAATCTGGCCGGAGAAATACACGGTATTGCCCGCACGCACGGCCTGCGAATACGGACCGATGGCCGCCGGGGCCTTGGCGCTGGTAATGATCTGACGGGACATGGGAGCTCCAGGGAACAAATAGGGGCCTCCATTGTACCGCCGGACCCGCACAGCCGACGCCGCGGTCGAAGCCGATATCGAAGCCAAACGCCATGGTAGAGCCGACCGTTGTCGTACGGAACGCGGTTTACTGCCTGCGGACCGATTGCACGACCGACAACCGCCGCAGACGCCGCATCACTTCAGCCAGATGGTTCCGGTCACGCACCTGCACGTTGAAGCAGAGCACCGCCGCATTGAAATCGCGGTCCAGATAATCCACCCGCTCGATGTTGGAATGGCTCTGCGCGATCGCCGCCGCCAACTGCGCCAGCACGCCGGTCCCGTTCTCCACTTCCACGATCAACGACGTATCGTAATCACCCGACACCGTCGTATCCCACCCGATCGGCACCCAGCGCTCCGGCGACTTGCGCAGCTCGGCCAGGTTCGGGCAATCCAGACGGTGCACCACGATGCCCTTGCCGGCCGTGTGGTAGCCCATGATGTCGTCGCCCGGAATCGGCTGACAACAATTCGCGAAGCTCACCACCCCGCGCTCGCTGCCGTTGATCAGGATCTTCTCCTGCGAATGCTTCGAGTGCGCCCCACCGCGCAGCTCGGCATACGCCATCAACGCCTGCGCGGCCTGGTTCGGCATCCAGTTGCCCAGCGCCACTTCGGCCAGCAGGGCCTCCAGGCGGGGGTAGCGGTGTTCGGCCAGGAACGCATCCAGGCGCCCCTTCGGCAACCGCTCCAGCGAGCTGTCCATTGCCTCCAGCGCGCGGTCCAGCATGCGATGGCCCAGCTGCACCGCGTCTTCGTGCTCCAGCTGCTTGAGCTGATGACGGATCGCCGTGCGCGCCTTGGAACTGACCACGAACTCCAGCCACTGCGGCTTGGGCGTGGCCGAACGTGCGGTGATCACTTCCACCGTCTGGCCGCTGACCAGCTTGGTGCGCAGCGGCACCAGTTTCTTGTCCACGCGCGAGGCCACGGCCATGTTGCCCACATCGGTATGCACCGCATAGGCGAAATCCAACGCGGTGGAATTGCGCGGCAGCGCCAGGATCTTGCCCTTGGGGGTAAACAGATAGACCTCGTCTGGGAACAGGTCCACCTTGACGTTGTCCAGGAACTCCAGCGACGAGCCCGCAGCCCGCTGCGAATCGATCAACTCCACGATCCACGCATGTGCACGGCTCTGCGCGCTGTTGGGCGAATCGCCACCGAACTTGTACGTCCAATGCGCGGCCACGCCGCGCTCGGCGATCAGGTCCATTTCTTCGGTGCGGATCTGCACCTCGATCGGCGAGCCGTAGGGCCCGAACAGCACCGTGTGCAGTGACTGGTAGCCATTGGCCTTGGGGATCGCGATGAAATCGCGGAAACGCCCATCCAGGGGCTTGAAGGTGGCATGCACCGAGCCCAGCGCGTGATAACAGTTGGGCACGTTGCGCACCACCAACCGGAACCCGAACACATCCATCACCTGATCGAAGGATTTGTTCTCGTCGCGCATCTTGTTGTAGATGCTCCACGGCGTCTTGATGCGGCTGACCAGGCGGTGCTCCAGCCCTTCCTTGGCCAGGCGCTGGCTCAACTGCACTTCCACCTGCGCCATCGCCTCGCGGCGGACCACCGGCTGGCTGCGGATGTGCTTTTCCAGGATCGCGTGGCGCCACGGATACAGCGCCTTGAAACCCAGGTTCTGCAGCTCGCTCTTGACCAGGCTCATGCCCAGCCGCTGCGCGATGGGGGCGTAGATCTCCAGCGTTTCGCGCGCGATCCGGCCCCGCGCCTCGCGGCTCTGCGCGCCCAGCGTGCGCATGTTGTGCAGGCGGTCGGCCAGTTTGATCATGATCACGCGCAGGTCGCGCGACATCGCCAGCAGCATCTTGCGGAAGCTCTCGGCGGCCGCTTCCTGGCGGTCGCGGAACTTCAGCTTGTCCAGCTTGGTGACGCCGTCGACCAGCTCGGCCACGGCCTCGCCGAACTCGGCGGCCAGCTCCTCGCGGGTCAGCGGGGTGTCTTCGATGGTGTCGTGCAGGATCGCCGCGATCAGCGCCTCCACGTCCAGGCCGAGCTCGGCCAGCACCTGGGCCACCGCGACCGGATGGGTGATGTAGGGCTCGCCCGACTTGCGGGTCTGGCCGGCATGCGCGGCGGCGCCTACTTCCCAGGCGCGGCGCAGCAGCGGCAGTTGGTCGGGCGGCAGATAGTGCGCTGCGCGCTCAAGCTGGAGGACATAGTCGGGTACGGCCGCGCCGGCGGGCGTGGCGACCTTGGCAGTGGGGCCTGGGTTCATGCTCAAAGACTATGCCAGCGGCGTGATATCGGCAAACCCCTGAACAGGGAGTTTCACCTGCAACAACACGCGCGAACCGGATCCACCGGCCACCCAAACGAAACAGCCCGCCGAAAGGCGGGCTGTTGGCAGCAACAACAACGGACGCGCGAGGCGATCAGTCGTCGTTCTTGGACATGTCTTCGTCGGCGACGACTTCGGCAGCGGCCCATTCCAGTGCTTCACGCTCGGCACGCTCGCGCTCGGCCTTCTCGACTTCGTCGATCAGGGCGTTGTCGATCTTGCGGGCGGCAATTTCGCGCAGCGCCAGCACGGTCGGCTTGTCTTCGGTTTCGCTGTTGTCCAGGGTAGCCTGGACGCCATTGGCCAGCTGACGGGCGCGCTTGGACGCCATCATGACCAGTTCGAAACGGTTGTTCACGACTTCCAGACAATCTTCTACGGTGATGCGGGCCATGCGGGCTCCCGGCAGCCGGTGAGGGCTGCTCAATCGAATGAGGGAAAGGGGACGGATTGTACCGGCCAGGGCTGGACAAAATCAAGCCAACCGGCTAGCACCCCGTTGAGAATCAGTCAGTTGTGGCCGGGTCCTGGGTCAGCAGGGCCTGGATGAGGCCCGCGTGGCGGACCTTCTGGGCCTCCCGGCGCAGGCGGCTGGCCGTGAAGATCGCGCACAGCTCGTCCACTGCGGTCTCGAAAACCTCGTTGACGATCACGTAGTCGAAGTCGTTGAAGTGCAGCATCTCTTCACGTGCGGCGGCCAGGCGCTGGGCGATCACCGCCTCGCTGTCCTGCCCGCGCTTGCGCATCCGGTCCTGCAGCGCCTGCTTGGATGGCGGCAGGATGAACACGGTGACCGTGCCCGGGACCAGCTGGCGCACCTGCTGGGCCCCCTGCCAGTCGATCTCCAGCAGCACGTCCTGGCCGGCCGACAGCTGCGGCTCGACCGACTGCCGCGCAGTGCCCTTCCAGTCGCCATGGACCCAGGCATGCTCGAAGAAGTCGCCGGCGGCGATCATCCGCTCGAACTCCTCGGCGCTGACGAAGTGGTAGTGCTCGCCGTTGATTTCACCCGGGCGGGTGGCGCGCGAGGTGAACGAGATCGACAGGGCGATCTGCGGGTCGCGGGCCAGGGTGGCGTTGACGATGCTGCTCTTGCCGGCCCCGGAGGGCGCGGCCACGATGTACAGGGTGCCGCGCGCAGGCGCGCCGACGGGCGGGATCTGGCTGCTCATTCGATGTTCTGCACCTGTTCGCGGATCTGGTCGATCAGCACCTTCAGCTCGACGGCGGCGTTGGAGGTGCGGCTGTCCACCGATTTGGAGCCCAGCGTGTTGGCCTCGCGGTTGAACTCCTGCAGCAGGAAGTCCAGGCGGCGGCCGACCGGCTCGCGCTGCTTGAAGACGCGGCGGATCTCGGCGATGTGGCTGCCCAGGCGATCCAGCTCCTCATCCACGTCCAGCTTCTGCAGCCACATGACCAGCTCCTGCTCGGCCCGGCCGGGATCGACCGGGTGCGGCAGGTCGGCCAGGCGGGCGGCCAGCTTGGTGCGCTGGCCCTCACGGATCAGCGGGATCAGGGTGGTGACCTCGGCGGCGATGCGCTCGATGCTGTCCACGCGTTCCTGGATCGCGGTGGCCAGCTTGTCGCCTTCACGCTCACGCGCGGCCACGAAGCCGTCCAGGGCCGTATCCAGCAGGGCCAGGGCCTCGGCATGCAGCGCGGCGGCATCCACGGCCTCGCCCTGCATCACGCCCGGCATCTGCAGCAGTTCGGTGAAGCTCACCTGCAGGCTCGGGAAGCCCGAGGACAACCGGGTCGCCAGCTCGCCGAGCTGGCCCAGCAGTGCGTCGTTGACCACCAGCGCACCGGTTACCTCCGGCGCACGCAGGCGCATGACCAGATCGATCTTGCCGCGGCTGCAGCGCGAAGCGACGCGCTCGCGCAGTTGCGGCTCCAACGCACGCAGTTCTTCGGGCAGGCGCACGCCGACCTCCAGGAACCGGTGGTTGACCGAGCGCAGCTCACAGGCCAGCGTGCCCCAGCGGGTGGCGCGCTCGCCGTTGGCATAGGCGGTCATGCTTCGAATCATGCGGGTTTCCGGTGCTCTCAAAGTGCAAATGGTACCCTAGCGGTCCCCTTGGAGCCTCCTCGCCCGCCGGTCCCCGGCCCGGGCGCGGTCCCGCATCCCCCGTCTTATCGGAACTTGAGCATGACTGATTCCCGTCCCAGTGGCCGCCAGGCCGACCAGCTGCGCGAAGTGCGCATCGAGCGCGCCTTCACCCGTCACGCCGAGGGCTCGGTCCTGGTCAGCTTCGGCGAGACCCGCGTGCTGTGCACGGCCAGCGTGGAAAACCGCGTACCGGGTTTCCTGCGCGGCAAGGGCGAAGGCTGGGTGACCGCCGAGTACGGCATGCTGCCGCGTTCGACCCACACCCGTAACGACCGCGAAGCCGCCCGCGGCAAGCAGGGTGGCCGCACGCTGGAGATCCAGCGACTGATCGGCCGCACCCTGCGCGCCTGCATCGACCGCGGCGCGCTCGGCGAGCGCACCATCACGCTCGATTGCGACGTGCTGCAGGCCGACGGCGGCACCCGCACCGCGGCGATCACCGGCGCCTACGTGGCCCTGGTGGATGCCGTGAACTTCCTGATCAAGCGCGGCGACATCAAGCGCAACCCGATCTTCGGCGCCGTCGCGGCGGTGTCGGTCGGCGTGTACCGCGGCACCCCGGTGCTGGATCTGGATTACGCCGAAGACAGCGATTGCGATACCGACATGAACGTCGTGATGAACGACGGCGGCGGTTTCATCGAACTGCAGGGCACCGCCGAAGGCCATGCCTTCCGCCGCGATGAACTGGACGCGCTGCTGGTGCTTGCTGAAAAGGGCATCAAGGATCTGTTCGCCGCCCAGCAGGCGGCGTTGGCCCAGGCATGAACCGCCGCATCGCCCTGACCACCCTGGTGGTGGCCGACTACGACGAGGCGATCGCCTGGTATACCGGCGCGCTGGGCTTCAGCCTGCTCCAGGACATCGACCAGGGCGACAAGCGCTGGGTGGTGGTCGGGCCGGCCGACGGCAACGCGGCGGCGCTGCTGCTGGCGCGTGCCAGCAACGATGAACAGCGGGCGCGGATCGGCAACCAGACCGGTGGCCGGGTCGGCTTCTTCCTGAACACCGATGATTTCTGGCGCGACCACGCAGCGATGACCGCGCGTGGCGTGACCTTCCTCGAAACCCCACGCGAGGAGGTCTACGCGACGGTCGCGGTGTTCCGCGATCTGTACGGCAACACGTGGGACCTGCTGGAGCCCAAGCAATGAAACTGGTCCTGGCCAGCGGCAACGCCGGCAAACTGAAGGAACTGCAGGCCATGCTCGGCGGCCTGCCGCTGGAGATCGTGGCGCAGGGCGCACTGGGCGTCAGCGACGTGCCGGAAACCGGCCTGACCTTCGTCGAGAACGCCTTGATCAAGGCGCGTCATGCCTGCCAGAGCACCGGCCTGCCCGCACTGGCGGATGACTCGGGCCTGATCGTGGACGCGCTCGATGGCGCGCCCGGCCTGTACAGCGCGCGCTATGCCGGCAGCCCGACCAACGATGCAGCCAACAACGCCAAACTGCTGGAGGCGCTGCGCGAGGTGCCGGCCGAACGCCGCACGGCCCGCTTCTATGCGGTGATCGTGCTGCTGCGCCATGCCGATGATCCGCAGCCACTGATCTGCGAAGGCAGCTGGGAAGGCGTGATCATCGATGAGCTGCGTGGCAGCCACGGCTTCGGCTACAACCCGCTGTTCCTTGACCCGGTGCTGGCCCAGACCGCCGCCGAAATGGCGCCGGACCTGAAAAATGCGATGAGCCACCGCGCCAAAGCCCTGCAGCTGCTCAAGCAGAAACTGCCTGCCCTGCTCTGATGTCACACGACCACTGCTCCCACCTGCCCGGCGAAGCCTGCTCCGGCGATCACGACCCCGCGCCGCGGCTGGTGACGCCGCCGCTGGCGCTGTATGTGCATCTGCCGTGGTGCGTGCGCAAATGTCCGTACTGCGATTTCAACTCGCACGCGGCCAAGGGCGAACTGCCGTTCGACGCCTACATCGACGCCCTGATCCGCGACCTGGACCAGGACCTGCCGCTGGTCTGGGGCCGGGTGGTGAGCAGTGTGTTCTTCGGCGGGGGTACGCCGAGCCTGTTCCCGCCGGAAGCGATCGACCGTTTTCTGCAGGCGGCCTCGGCCCGGCTGCGCTTCGCGCCGAACCTGGAGGTGACCCTGGAGACCAACCCGGGCACCGCCGAACACGGTCGTTTCGACCGCTACCGCGCGGCCGGGGTGAACCGGATCAGCTTCGGCATCCAGACCTTCAACGACGAGGCGCTCAAGCGCCTGGGCCGCATCCACGACAGTGGCGAGGCCGAACGGGCGGTGAAGCTGGCGCAGGACGCCGGCTACGACAACTTCAATATCGACCTGATGTACGCGCTGCCGCAGCAGACGCTGGCCCAGGCCGAGCATGATCTGGAGCGCGCCTTCGCGCTGCAGCCCACGCATATGTCGCACTACCAGCTCACGCTGGAGCCGAACACGGTGTTCTTCGCGCGGCCGCCGCAGGGCATCCCCGACGAAGATTCGGCGTGGGACATCCAGGAGCACTGCCAGCGCCTGCTGGCCGAGGCCGGCTACGCGCAGTACGAAGTCAGCGCCTACGCAAAACCCGGCCGGCAGAGCCAGCACAACCTCAATTACTGGCGTTTCGGCGATTACCTGGGCATCGGCGCCGGTGCGCACGGCAAGATCAGCAGCGGTGCCGAACAGCACGTGCTGCGCCGCTGGAAGCACAAGCACCCGCAGACCTTCATGGACACCGCCGGTACCCTGGCCTCGATCGGCGGCGACGACGTGATCAGCGCCGATCGCCTGCCGTTCGAGTACATGCTCAACCTGCTGCGCCTGCATGAGGGCTTTGGCCTGAAGGATTTCGAATCGCGCACCGGCCTGGACCGCGCGCAGATCGCCACGCCGCTGGGTGTCGCCGTCGCCAAGGGCTGGATGACCGTCACCGGGGATAGCGCCACGCCGACCGAACTGGGCCGGCGCTTCACCAACGACGTCGTCGAGCTGTTCCTGCCCTGAGCGCCGTGCCGGCCGCTGGCCGGCGCCAGGACCACCCGAGCGTGTCGCTTCTGGCAGGGACCGGGCGAAACCGTTAGATTCCGTGTTCTCAGGGGAGCTGGAAGAACATCGGATGTCTGCGCCCGCACCTTCGTCGTCCCAGCCCGACATGACCCGCTTTGCGGACGTGGCCGCGCCGCCGCGCGTGCGCCGCCTGCTGGCCGCGCTGCACGGGCTGGCGGTGCAGACCCTCACCGCGCCGCTCAAGCTGACCATCGTGGAGCTGGAGCGCGAGCTGTTCCGCGACGCCGAGCGCGCACGCAACAGCCAGATCCAGGCCGACATCTTCGCCCAGGCCCGGCAGCTGCATGAGGTCAACGCGCAGTTCGGCCCGCGTTTCCTGGGCGCAGTGGGCGACAGCCTGGCCACCCTGCGCGGCCCGCGCCACACCCAGCGCATCGTCCCGACCGAGGTGTCCGTGTCGGCCACCACCCTGACCCTGGTCAACGACACCGACGTGGACCGCGACATCGTCCTGGTGGACATCATCCGCCGCGAAGCCCAGCGCTCGGCCACGCCCCTGCAACTGCTCGGGCAACGCTTTGGCGTGCTGGCCGCCGGCCCGGCGTTCGATGTGGATGACCTGCCGTTCGGACCGCAGGCACTGTGCCGGATCGTGCGCGAGCTCGGCCAGCAGTTCGGGCTCGGGCTGGAGACGCAGCTGGCGCTGTACCGCGTGTTCGACCGCCAGTTGCTGGAACGGCTGGGCGAACTGCTGGAGCGCGCCAACATCCTGCTCGCGCACGAAGGCGTGCTGCCCGGGTTGGTGTACACCCCGTATCTGGCACGCTCGGCCACCACGCGCCGGATCATCACCGGGCCCGAGCGCGGCCTGCCGGGGGCCCGCGGTGGGGCCGCCGCACGGCCACTGACCGGCTGGAATGGCAGTGCGCCGAGCACCGGCTGGGCCGCGATGACCCAGGAGGCAATGGCGCCGCCGGCCGCTGGGCCGGCCCATGGCGCACCCAACGGTGACGCCGCAGCGCCAGGTCCAGCGGCCTCCGCGTCTGCATCGGCGCCGGCCAACAGCGTCCCGCCTGCGGCAACCGATCTCGGTGCACCGGCGATGTCGGCCCTGCACCAGTTGCTCGGTGCCGCCCGCCAGGCGCACGCCGCCGGCACCGTGCCGGGCGGCAACGCC
>Ga0256883_1000024_pt1 | contig 42053 bp, 56 predicted proteins | sample MC6MC0491MT_FD_186337 | JGI IMG/M metagenome (GOLD analysis project Ga0256883, IMG submission 186337) | Metatranscriptome of enriched soil aggregate microbial communities from Iowa State University, Ames, United States - MC6-MC0491-MT... | ecosystem: Environmental > Terrestrial > Soil >...
CTTAGGACCGTCAGAGTTACAGCCGCCGTTTACTCAGGGTTCAGTTCGAGGCGTTAACCTGTTCCTTTAACTTTAGAGCACCGGGCAGATTTCAGACCTTATACATTGTGTTTTCAAACTTCGCAAAGTCCTGTGTTTTTAGTAAACAGTCGCCTCTTCCGCGTACCTTTGACCTGCTCGCAGTTTGCTGCGAGCAGTTTCACCATTTCCCGAAGTTACGGAGCCAATTTGCAGAGTTCCTTCGATACCGTTAATCCAAACGTCTTAGCATTCTATGCCAGCCCATCGGTGTTGATTTTTAGTACGGTGTACTGCGCGTTTTTCTTGCTCCTATTAGATGCACTACGACCTATGCAGTGCCGTAACACACCAAAGATAAGGGAGTGCGATTAATATACAAACACAGACAACAGGTGTTAGCCCGCCACCGGAGTTTGCATAGCGCGAGTCCCATTAGCTACAGCTTGCGCTCTTGCCTAAGGGGCCGACTCACAAAAGGAAGTCTTCCTGACCCTTAATAAACCTTGGGTTACGACGACAGTGTTCTACACTGTTAAACGTTACTTATATCAGCATTGGCGAAACTGATTCGCTCCTCTTCGTCCTTGCGGCGGAAAAGTCTATTTCACAGTTTGTTCCACTACAGATGTGCGCTTATAGCACACAACTCGTCGTTTCGGTACAATGGATAGTTCCGTAACATTTTCGACGCCCAGCACCTGCCTCTATGAGCTTTAACGCTTTCCTAGGAGCATGGCTGCTTCCGAGCCTAGCCGTTGAGGGGTAACAGCACTGAACTAACCTCGTACACTTACCATTGATTTTAGAACCTTAACGAACGATCGGGGCTGTTTCCCTCTCGGCCCGTGACCTTAGCACCCCGGGCCTGTTTAACTTTTTTAATGTTTTTGCTCTTTGGAGTTTCCCTAGCTTCAGTAAGAACTCGTCATTCCCCTTGTGTAAGAGAGTGCTCTACCGCAAAAAATTACCTACGGCGCAACAACGCACTAGCTTACACCTGAACGTAATATGCACCACAACAAAGTTACGCTACTTCAATAGCTTTCGTGGAAAACCAGCCATCACCACGTTTGATTAGCCTTTCACCCCTAACCACCAATCACTCTAGAGCTTTACGACGCGCATAGATGAGATCCTCAGGGCTCACACCCCTCAATCTGTCGATGGTTAGATCACGCGGTTTCGGGTGCGACCCCACTACTGTTTAGTTAATAGGGCCGACTTGCTGATCCATTATACAAAAGGTACGCGGTTGCCCTCCACAAGCGATCCACTGATTGTTTATTCATCTATTTTAACCCGTTTCACTCCGCATGAAACTGTCGTGGTACTCTTTCAACCTTCCCTCACGGTACTAGTACGCTATCACTTACCCTAAAATACACATTTTGGAGGTCGACCCCCAGGTTCAGCAACGAAACGCTGCCTACTTTTGCTGCTGAACAATACGGCGCAACCCTACGTAAGGCAGGAGTCATTACTCCAGGTACGCGAGCGTTATCGGCCGTTGCTACAGAGCTTAATGTAAACTACGCTTGTCGCTCGCCGCTACCAAGCGTAGGCTCTACTGTGTTTTTCAGCAGCTAAGAAGATGTTTCAACTTACTGCGCTCGTCTGCGTGAATATAGTTTCCCTTAAAACATCGTCGCCGTGCACATAGTGCTGCTTGTTAGGCGCGCTTATCGGCTGGGGCCGTTTTTCGATTAAAGGGTAGTAAGTTATCCGTATATAAACATAATAGTATTCCTTCTTAGGGGGTTGCGGAGGGCCGGGTCGAACAGCCGATTTTGGGTCATGAGCCCAACGTGTTTCCACTACACTACTCCGCAGAAATTGACACTGAGGGCAGCGCTGCTACACTGCCACGGGCGTTTGTACAATAAATACCGTTTCTTCGGGATATTTTAACCTACTACCAACTACACGTTCCCGTGCAATTACCTTGTTACGACTTCGTTCCAGTTATAAACCTACCCACGTGCAGCTTTTACTCGCACCCGCTTAGCTAAGGTGCGCCGTCCACTGCCCTTATGGCAAGCCTACTTCCAGACCGTGACGGGCGGTTTGTACAGAACCTCAGAACCTGTTCACCGCAACTTGGCTGATTTGCGATTACTGGCGATTCCGTCTTCACGCGTTTCAAATTGCAGAAAGCGATTCGTACTGGGAGAACATTTATTTGAGACGCTATTCAAGCGCCGTAATTCTGTTATTCTCATTGTAGCAAATGTGTAGCCCAGCTTATAGCAGGCCATAACGGCTTGACGTCATCCCCACTTTCATCCGACCTCGTGGGCGGTTGAAAGAGAAAAGTTACAGATTATATCTTTAATTAAAAAAATATACCAGCATGTAACCAGCCAATCTAAAAAGTAATAGCGCCCGCGTAATACGGAACGCCACACGTCATCATCGTCGTAGGCACTGCGCGCGGGTAAACGAAACAGGGGCTGGGAACCCTGCGCAAATTCACCCGCTAGCAGTTTATAACCTACGTTCTGAGTTTTTATTCGGCATAGCTACAAACAAATCCATAGGATTTTTATATCAATATCAGATTAATACCGCACGGCGGCGGTAGAACACAGACAGAATACAACCTAAAGGTTGATCACACATCTGCGAACAAGGCCATAATTTAAAGGTTAACCTTTAGTACCCCACTTATGAAGGGGATAATCATGAAGAGCCCGCTTAAGCTGATGGGGGTTTTGTTCGTTCGTGGAAATTAAACCTACACCTCACGATACGAGCTGAAGACAGCCATGCAGCACCTAACCCGTGCGCAGTCCACCCCTGTGTACTGTTATACGTAGTTCATACGTACAGCGTCGCCACAGGAATGACTATTCGCATTTCGAACTTTTTACGTGGTCTAGGCCACTTCAGTTCAGGTTTTAAAGCTGGTAAGGTTTATCGAGGATCATCAGTTTACACCACATGCTCCACCGCTTGTAAAGGTTCCCGTAAATACCTTTGAGTTTCAACCTTGCGATCGTAGACCCCAGGTGGAGTATTTAATGCGTTAGCGCCAACAAATAGGACTACTGAAAGGATTTCTCCCCGCAGTACCAGAGACCTAGCCCTGCCTAAATGTGAATACTCATCGTTGACGGCTTAGACTACCGGGGTATCTAATCCCGTTTGCTCCCTAAGCTTCCGTAGCTCAGCGTCTGTTGAGGCTGGAAAAGCGCCTTCGCCGGACGGCGTTCGTTCACATATTTGTGGATTCTACCCCTACTAATGAACTTGCCTAAACCTCTCCCCAACACAAGTTTCCTTTATTGAAAGAACTTCGCGTAGGAACACTCCGCGCTTTAGTTCAAAAAAATCGGAAACAGCCTACCTACCCTTTACACCCAATCAAAACGAATAACACTCGCGCCCTTCGTCTTACCGCGACTGCTGGCACGAAGTTGGTCGGCGCTTCGTCTCAAGTTACAGTCATTTTCCTGGTCTTGCGATTCCACTTTACAGAAAACTGGGCGCATTCGTCATGGACCGATTCTCACTGGGTCAGACTTTCGTCCATTGCCCAAGATTCCTCACTGCTGCTCCCCGTAGGGACTCGGCCCTTGTCTCAGTGCCGATGTGGCTGGTTAATCTCCCAAACCAACTATGCATTATAGCCTTGGTGAGCCATTACCTCACCAACAAGCGCTAAGACACTGATTACCAATAGAGTAGCGACGTATGTCTTTTGTTATCCGACATTTGCGAGGGTCTTAATCAACGTATTTCGGACTGCTCTGCTCGATGTAATCAGAAGTGCTCACCCGTTCGCTGCGACAGATAAAAATCACTCGCACAACTCGCATGTGTAAGGTAGAACCATAGCATTCATTCGGGGCTAGGATCAAACCCAAAAACTAACTTATTACTGATAAAAATCAATTAATATCTTTCTTATTGTATTTGATGCGCCCGGGGCGACACGGCGTCTTCCGGAAAGCGCGCATTTTCTCTCTTAGTGAGAAAATCAAGCAAACTCGCCAAAAGCTAAAGGGACAGTTTTTACACGCCTAGCGGCGTAATCCTTCCCTTAGCATGCCCTATCTACCCTATGTATACATATGCTATACTGCCTTCTGCTCCGCAACTAAGCAGTAATACCCAAGAAAAGCACTACTTTAAGTAAAAACTCCTCTATTATAAATCTAGAACGGGCGCGTGGAGGCACAATGAACACTGTATCGTATATAATTAATCTTTCTCTTAATTGCGGGCGCGTTGAACACATTAACCTTCTATAATAATCAGATTACTACCATAACAGACATTTTCTATCTTTCTAAACTTGTACAGCGCTACTACTTAATAACTACGTAATGCCGGCATCGTACTAAGAAGTAAAGACTTCCCCGGGTATATTACAACTTACCGCGCTTTACTAAACAAAAGTATTAACTTACAAAAACGTCCTATTTCTAACAAACCAAAACAGAAACCCACAACTTTAAGAAGGTGGGCACTTTCCCTCTTAGTGAAAAAATTAAGCAAACATCAAAAGAATTAAAACAACTACTTCTCGTGCACGGATAGGGCATAAAACCCGCATACACTTAGGGGACGAAGCCCCGAAATATGAAAAAATGTATTTGGACTTTACCACAAGCACCCTAGCACAAACACAGTGTAAGTCCTAACAAATTATTAAGCCCTCGTCTGCCATAAAACACCAAACAAACCCCCATTTAGGGGGTGGCCAGGGACCCCCTTATGCCGTCTGCAAAATCTATAAAAACAACGAGATCATGGGTAGTGCCTTTATAATTTATACAGGGGTCAAGCAAGATATGCCTATAGTATACGAAAGCTTAGCAAACAGGGCAAGTGTCTAACCCGTGTGCCTCGGCCCAAACAGCGTATGCATCGTCTCTCTGACTGTATGTTTGCCCAATAATAAGGTCCGTGTACTGGTAAAGTTGGCGGCCGTATCTGTGGTCGTAACTAAAGAGGGAGTTAACATTGTATCTATTACAGAACCGATCGTAGTCAAATAGGGAGGAGATAACGGCGTCAGCTGACATTGCCTCCGAGTGATCGAATAAGCCAAACGGAATGGTAGACCAACCGCTAAGCGCAAACAGCAAGACAGCCATCGCAGCAGCCATAAAAATGCGCCCAGAGGCCTGTGAAGGAACAACCGCCTCCTTACCGGCAAGCTTTAAACCATCTGCCAGGGGCTGCAGTAATCCGATCAGACCGACGACATTAGGGCCAACGCGGCGTTGAACCGCCGCCATAATCTTACGCTCTGCTAGAGTGAAATACGCAATAGCGACTAGAAGACAAACAAGTTTAACAACCGCAAGCAACACGGTTGTTAGAATGTGTAGAGAAAGTAACATAACTTAGTCGTGCATATTTAACACATCGTTGATGTATAAAGTAACCAGGATTGTGAATACGTACGCTTGAAGGAACGCAATAAGAAGCTCTAGGAACATGATCGCAGTTACAATGATTCACGGGAACGCAGCCAGAAGAACCATTACTGTTCCAGAGCTAAGAAGCGCCCAAGAAAAACCAATAAGAATCTTAAGAAGTGCATGACCAGACATCATATTCGCGAAAAGACGGATACTTAGGCTAAATACGCGCGCGACGTAAGAAACGGCCTCAATAAAAATAAGGAACGGAGCAATCAGTAGCGGCGCTCCGGATGGTAAAAATAAATCAGCGGTCTGCCATTGGTGCTTAACAACTGCCAAGTGATTAATTGCAACAAAGTGCATCATTGCAAGGAAGAATGTTACGACAAAGGAGCTTGTGATGGTAAAAGAGTACGGGATCATCCCCACCATGTTAGCTACAAGCACAGTAAAGAACAGGTAGAACAAAACGCTAAAGTACTGTTGTTTGCGGATGTATAGGTTCTCTTTCACCATGGAGCAGACAAGCTGGTATAGCGCGCGAAGAGCAAAATCGTAGTTATTCGCGACTTGCGTGTTGTAGCTAGCGAATCACGCTGTCATTAAAACAATATTAAAACCTAAAAGTAAGGAGAGGTTAGTTAAACCGCCGCCAATTAGAGGTAAGGATAAAGAAAGCACGTCAAATTGTTCTAAAGGGTCAAGTGAAATTTGCAGTGTGTGTAGAGTTTGTGCTGGCAAAAGGGTGGTGGTTACGAATAGCATGCGCGCGGTACGTAAGTAGTTTCAATAAAACAAAGAATCAAATAGCAACGGTAGATGGGTTTCTACGCACACATTACACTGAATCTAGTTTGAACCAGCGGAATAAGTTAGGTTGCAAACGTGTACTCTTACGAAGATCCGATTCGTCGGGGGCGTGACGGTAAACCAGTGTGCGCGTGCCTCGGTGGTATTCAAAGTTTGTTGGATAGGAAGATGTTGAACGTTGCGCGCGGCGTTGGTACGCTTCGCGCCGCTTAAGATTAGATCGGAAGAAGTGCTGGAAGCGAGCAATTCGGTTCCATTCCAGGTGAATAACTGCCCCAGGTTTAATACGGTACGCGGGATCAGTCTGTAGTACCCCATCAACGCGCATTAAACCAAAAGGAGCAACTACCCGCGCCCAGAAAATTGATGGAGCCACTCTAAGGTGTAACAGGGTAACATCAAGCCGGTCACCAAGACCGCGAGTTGCTTCCACAAAGCTGCTAATCGATGGTCGAGTACGCCGGTTCAGCTTGCGGAAGTGGCGTCGCGCTGCACTGCGGTCCGGTAGATTGAACAGGGAGTAGTGAAGGCGCTGATTATACATGCGAAGTTGGTGTCACCGGCGCCCGCGGATATACCGGTTTGTACGGGTGGAGAAGAGCGACTTACGTACGCGCTGCAGTCATTTAAACTTTTTCTGCTCGCGAGGAAACTGTCGTCGCCGGAATTCTCGTAAACGTGTACTAAACGTTGCACGTGTGTACATAAGTGCCTCCAACCAAGGTGCACGGTTTCGCTCTTGCGGATAGAAGCTGAACGCATTGCGGAAACCTCGGCGGAAGAAAACCTCATCGGACTCTCGTCACTCTAACCGCCGAGCACGGCGGTGAATTTCCTTTCAAATGAGCTTTGGTAACTTAGGAAGCGGCGGAATTTTTAAGGCGTGCCTGCGGTTCCGTTTCGGAGGTAACCCTTTAGCGGCGCGAGCCAAAGCTTCTTGCCGTTTAGTTTTAGCCTCCTCTCGGCGCTGCTCTAATGACTTAGCTTTCTCCTCCTTAAATTCCCGCCAGAAATCGTTGTACTCGTAGTTTGCCAACCACATAGTCGGGATGGGCTTGCGGCGTACAGACTTAGAGATTTCTAGGCGCTGACGAACAAACGCCCTAGCAGGTCCACGTACGCGTGATAACAGTTTTAGTTCCGTCAGTTTAGGTTGTGGGCGAGGGGCGTAAGTGTGCCGCTCCACCCCACGCGCCTTAGCGTAGGAAATATCCTTTCCCTGAGCGTCAACATCAGGTACATATTCACCAATTTGTTGCTCTACAGGACGCAGTTCTCCCGCCAGACGGCCTGGCTTACTTCGTAAATCAAGACTGACGATATCAGCGATCCAAGGGTCCCGCATTCAACGGCTGGTACCTTTGATTCAATAACGAACAAGACGCTCTTTCTTCATACGACGTAGAGTTAACTTGTCCCATAGACGAGCACGGTAGGTATCAAAAGGCGCCTGTCGTTGCAATTGGGTCGCTTCAGCGCAAAAATCTGTAGCAAGCCCAACCGTCGAAAGTACAGCACCCCCGTACACAAAAAAACGAGAAGATTTCTTTAGTGGGATTACAGAGACTGCATTCTGTGGAACACTTGGAGACGCAATAAACGACGGCACAATGCGCGGGCGCGATACTTTGCCGCGGTGTTTAGCAAGCAGCAACATTGCATCACGATACCCGCGGCGGTAATCTCTACGAGCGCGAGCTACCTGTTTACGAGAAAATGAAATTTTCTTCGGTAAGTGGGCGACTTCAAGGCGTTCCCCGGCAGTTAGCGAAGCAACAAATTTACCCCGAAGATGCGCTAACCGCAACTCTAACGCCCGTTGACGTCGAAGGAACGTATTAGTTACTGCCTGCAATTTTTGATGTAAAACAGCCGCGTAGTCTAGCGCTAGTCTAACTTTCGGGGCGCTCCTCTCGAGTACTGCTTGTTGACGCTCGTGGGCGAAGACGGATAGTCTTCGCCGTGAGCGTAGTTCTAGAAAGCGGCGTCGGCGCCGGGAGAACGGTAAGATCGGACTAGTCGGTAATACAAGAGCTGCTCGGAACGTGTGGCGTACTGAGCGACGCGAAGCTAGGCGGTTCTGGAGAGCGGACCTGTTACTAGACATAGAAACGTCAGCAGCGCCAGATACTCTAGGTGACAATCAGCTATGTGGGTATACTGCGCGATGACCGCTAGTAGTTACTAATAAAAGCGAAGCTTTATGCCCTTTCTGGACAGTTTGTTCCGCGGTAAGTAGCTGTGGTGCTGCGCGTGTTTGTAATAATTTTCGTAAGGATACGATTGCAGAATATTTACCGGTATAAGTACCGGTTGGAATTGTAATACGGGAGAATCGTCGGCTGCTACGGGTAAGAAATCGTTCCCCGACACGGTGTACAAGCCGAGCAACAGTGCTGCGGTATACACCAAGAACATTTAGTTGCTTAGGTAGGCTACTTACGGGCGTGCGCACTACGTACTGGCGACTTCGAGGAGATTTCGTACGCACAGCGCGCGCATCTAAGAAGGGGTGGAGCATACTTGGCCGTTCAGTACCCATATAGCTCGTCCTTCCTCGAGCTTCTACGGACGAGATGACACGATATCTATTAACGACGGAAACAAACGGGGTGGCAATTCGGTCGCTCTCCTCCGGTAAACTGAAGCGGGTCTGCTGGCGTAGTCGCTTCCCTACAAGGAAAATCTCGCGATGGCTATTTGTGGAGAACCCTCTAGCAAAAAAACCCACAGGCAACGCTACCCGGCTGGGCACAAAAGGTGCGTGCTCAGCATCCGGTGTTCTGCGTGTGCCTTGAAGCATTGTTTCGAAGCGGGGAGTTGTGCGCGAGTAGCGTAACGACAGTAATTGGCGTGCGCGAGTCTCATGTGTAACTTGAGGACGTGCCGTCACCCAGGATGCAAGACCGCGAGCGCCGTATCGAAGACGGCGAATCTGGTTTGTTCGCAGTAAGAAAAGTCCGTACTCATCTGCATTTTCCAGGTACAGTGCGTGTTTCGCAGGAAGAAAACTACGAAGCCAATCACCACGGAAGCGCAGTTTATTGCGCATACGCAGCAACCGTGCAGGCTGGAAACGGAAGCGCAGTGCCGCACGTTGGGGTTGCTCTGTTTGCTGCGCTTCAGAAAGCTCTTCCATAATTTTTGACATACGGACTCGAACCGCTGGGTTGCGATCACGCAATACAAAGCGGACATCGAATGGATCAACATTCAGGTAGATACGCAGACTTCAGTAGATATTTCTAATTAAATGTCGGGCGGTGTTCAACGCGACTTTACCGTGCTTTTTAGTGGCTCGTTTAGAAAACATATAGTTAATTAGTTCAGGCATAAATCTTGTTAGACTTTCAGTGTACTGCGCTGTTAGTTTATAGCGAGCCTCTTTGGAAGCAATATCGGCTTCCAGCTCCTTTGCTTTTGCACCTTCTGACTTAACAATTTTTGTCGTAGGGGTCTGGAAGTAAAGAGGGCTCGCAGCAGAGCTATCAGTTAGGGCCTGTGCAAGACGACGTCCAGTGTAGCGTTCCGCGCGAGTGAGTAAAATTGCTTTGCGCTTGTTAGCGCGTTGAGCAGCTCGATGTAAGCGAAGTAACGCAACTGTTTTACGCCAGCTCAAGGCCGCGAACATTGAAGTTGCGCGACCATGTTGACGTCGAGCGCGTTTAATAAAACGTAGACCACGGCGCATAGAAGAAGTGCTGCTAAAGGCATCAGCAGATAATACTGTTGCTGCACTACGTCGATGTGCGACCATGCGTTTATCAGCGATATTAGCGGCATTAAATAGAAATTTGCTACGTGTAGACGCTGCACGGCGGCGACTGCTGCTAACAACTAGTAGTCGTCGTTTACCATGTGCTGCGGCGAACAATTTAGGTGCCGCGGATAAGAAAGTTTTAGCTGCTGCACGGAACGGGCGTCGACCGAACCGGCGGAATCCTCGAAGTTCTTTTCCCTCTGACCAATGTGTTTTTAAAAGGACCGCCTGGCGGGGATTTAATGGGCTATGTCGGCGTCGGCGCCCACGTTGCCCCTTATAGCTGTCACGAGCTCTGCGCCGCATACGGCGCTTACGCCGCTGTAAATGTACACAGAATCCGCGAAGCGTACGAAGATCCCGACGTAAAGCGCCTTTTGGTAGTAGTAACAACTCCCCTGCGGGAGAAATACTTTTTGTGGTTAAAGCTAAATCAGAGCGGCGAGTCCCTCTTGCACTAAGATGGCTAAGCCCCCAACTAATAGCACTTACAGCTTGCTGACGGCGTCATGGCTTTAATCGACCACTCGCCCGACGTCGTGCACGACGACGTAGTTTTCAAGGGCGCAGTGCCCGCTCCGAAGGGGTCCTACGCTGAAGCACAGCTTTGCGAAGGTCAATGAACGCACGCTCGTTTCTACGGCGGCGTAGCGCACGTCGTAGTAATCCCGCACGGGCAGCACGTAAATAATTAGAAGAAAGTCCGGAGCGTGTCGCTTCGTTAAACTTTCTACTGTGTTTGTATAAGAAATTAATAGGGAGGGGTGCAAATCTGCGCTTTTCAGAAGCCCCTAACAGCGCATCTGATTGGTTACGGCGTAAAATGTTACGGTAGTTGAATACCTCACGCCATGCGACAGAAAGTGTGGCAGTGTGGCTTAGTTTTTTAATAAGTACGCGTTGACGCTTGAGCGCCGCGCCCGCGTATGTAGCCAGGCGTACCGCACGGAAGTCAGAAGCGGACTGTAGCCTAGGCCAGGTGAAACGAAGAGTGGAAGTTCGACGGAAGCGCGAGGGGGCTGTGCGTTTAGCAAAGGCGTGCAGCGTTGAATCGAACGAGTGTCTGCGACGACCCGAAGCAGGGAACCGCAATCGATATCGCCCGAAGTCAACTGCTAAATTCGGACTGTATCGGCTACGGCTCGTTGGGATGTACCCCAACTGCGCATGCTGCAAGAAGCGTTCAGCCCCGTGAAGCCAGCGTTTATACAGGTGACTATTTTCACGGGCAAGGGGGCTTACAACGGCCCCTGCTGCCGTGTTAGATAGGCCCGGGAGTGTGCGGTGTTTTAAAAAAGTTACGCGTTTTAGTTTAGCCTTTTGAAACATAATTGAGCTTCGTGCTTGTTTTTGCTGCGCTACTAGTAATCCAGATTGCACAGCGCGCTCAAATGCCTGCGTGGATGCAAGAAGGGTACGCATTACACGCAGTAAATACTGAACATCCTCCGTCAGCTGCAAAGCAGACGCGGGTGCCCCCAGCGCTCCGTAAACTTGAGAACATCGCTGTCGATAGTTAGTCAAGATCGCTTTTTGGAGAGCAGCGTAGCGTGGTAAAGAACCTGCGCGTTGCTTTAAAGCTGCCCAGATATTAGTCGGGATAGCCTCAAAAATTCCAGTAATACGCGCAGTCTCGAAAGAGCTACGACTGTTAACATCGAGGTGCCCCCACTGACGCTCGGCCCAAACAGCGGAGCTAGGTGTTAGTTGCTCTACTTCACGCAACTCCCGGGGTGAGCGCATTAAGGAGACGACACGTGCACGCAGCCTAGTCAACGAAGCGGTTAGTGTGCTTCGACCTCGGTAGCGCATAGTTCAGCGCTGAATTGTCGTGGGCGCACCACGATGCGGGGTAGGGTAGTTGAAGTTGCGCCAAGGAATTTTACGGGAAATCATATGACGCTCCATCCGCATTGTAGACCGCGTACGAGTAGCAGGGGTGTATTGTGCCAGCGCATCCTTTTGCGGTCGGACCGCAAAGTCCAGAGCTTGACGGTAGTAACGTTTCGCATTCAGAAGACGTCGACTGTAGGGATGCACGAAAGGAACCGCGTGAGTGATAGGCTTCCATCAGCGGGAGAATCTCGAGTGCATTCGGTGGCTTCTTCGTAGTCGCGTATATCCGGCACTAGCTGCGGAGCCTTGGTAGTACTGCAGGTGGATAAAGCTGCGGTCTCAATAGCGGCGTTGCGGTAAATGCCGGCGCAGAAGCGCAGCATTTAACTTTCGGCGTTCGCGCAGAGCGCGCGCACTTGGTCACGCTTTACGAAGTAAAACACCATCTTGCCTTGGCGCTGCTCAGCGGCGTCAGCGAGTTTGGTATTGAGGTGATCATGCTGAAAGCGCCCGCTCCGCTTGGCGCATAAAGCGCGTACTGCGTGCGTGCAGAACACCGGCAACCTGTTTCTCTGCACTACTTCTCACGGTGGTTGCTGAAAGAAGTTTTTGAGTACGACGACTAGCGTACGTACGTGTTGCAGTGGCGTGAGCGCTGTGTAGAGACGGCAGCGCTTTCTGTGTATAAATTGCACGCAGAGCTGACGCCGTCAGTGTACCTAAATCTTTGACGGGCTTCATCGCGTTGGAGCGTGCGGCAAACGCAGCAACCTTGTGAAGCTGTGCAGTAACGGGGCGCGCACGAAGTTTTGCTAAATACTTTCTTCGTACCGCACGTAAACGCCGGCGGTGCGAACGAACACCAGCACTGTTAGCGACTCAGAAAGCCGGCACCAAGTCAATCCAACGAAGTCGGCGTCGCGCTCAGTGCCGTGGGCGATCGTCCGACTGCTGAGCTACCTGATCTAAATCAGAGGATTGACTAACCACCGCCTCAATGTCCTTACGATATGTTGTAGATAACACATTGGAGGGCGCTAACAATAAATTTCGCATCCCCGTAAGTGTTCTAGGTGCGCGTAAGTTGTTTTGGGCGAATACGCCTAAACCTCCACGACGGCGGCGTCGACGCGTGACGTCGGTAAATGGAAGCCGCAGCTGCGGGCGGCTTGCATAAAATCGTTTTTCTGTGAAGACCTTTTGCTCAGCTCATAACGCGTATTTAGCTGTTAATCGTGGGCGTGTACTATGCTCACGATAGTTTGTGCGCTGTGGTGCGTATGTTGGTAGGCGTGTTGCTACATAAGTACCACGTGCAGCACTCGCTGCCGTAAGTGATTTAGTACCTGCGGTGCGTGCAGTGCATTTTAAAGAGAGGGGAACCCTACGTGGCATGGAACGCGATTGTAGTTCCGGCCTGCGCGTGCCGCGTGTTTGCGGTAGAGAAAGAAGTAAATTACAGCCGGCCGTGTATGTGTTACGTTGGGTAAGAGTTACCGATAACTTAGGTTTCGCGACCGACTCAGCTGAGCCGCCTAGAAGGTGAGATGCAGCATTAGCAGTATAATAACCAATGCGGCGGGAGTAAGCAAACGCCGAGGGCTGGACTGCCAACGCTCGCGTGAGAAGCGCGCGGCGCAACGATAAACGCTTGCTAGTCCTACGGGTAAGCTGCCTGTCACGGCGCTCAACGCGGTACCGTCGCTTCCCAAACAGTCCTTTATAACCACGACGATTTTGACGCCATAAACGACGCTGCGTACGCATGCCTTTAGCTTTACCACGCCGACCAAAAGAGAACCCCGTTACGCGCCTCTTGTTTCGACGAAGCAAACGTTTGCGGAGCGCCTTGGCGACGCGAGATGATAACGCCGCGTATTTAATAGGAGCGCGTGCACGATTACCAGCAACCGTCGCGGCAGAAACTAGACGTAATCAGCGTAGGTTACTGCTTCGTGAGATGTTACCCTTCTGCGCGCGATACAAGCGCTGATGTGAAACACGCTGTACTTGATTACGTACACGAGACGCATTAGCGTGCCTACTTACGGAGTGCAACCGGTGAACAGCTAGTTGCTGAACAGCCTTACGGATAGAATGCAAGGACCCACGCGTGGTACGTCGTAAAACGTAGTTACGGTAGCGTTGACCGCGGAAAGTTGGTTGCGCCCCTGCTGTCAAGAAGTTGCGGGTGCGTAGTGCTGGTGTTTGAGAATAACGTTGTGTCAGTGCATAGTGTAGGCGAGCACGCTTAAGCATCAAGGGAGTACTACTATAGGTAGCCCGACGGCGTAGATATTTACCCAGGTACTGCCGATACAAATTTTGATGTACCAGACGACGCGCGAAGTAGCGGCGACGGCGCGGCTGAACCCAGTAAGTTACGCGTTTAGATTTTCTTCACTGAGGATTTAGTAGAATAAAGCGACGCGCGCGATATACTGACTTGTAACGACGACGTTCAACACTAAGTGTTCAACGTTTAGGCTTATAGCGGAAACGTCGACGTTTAGGGCGCGACTTGTAAAAAGGCGGGCGAAGACGCCTAGGCTGTTCAAAGCCTCTATTGACTGGCACGACGGCCTTTTTGTAATTAGTACGAGACGGTACTTGGAAACTTTTACTTAAACGGGCGTATAGTTTTAAAGAGGTAGTCATTACTGTAGATACGTCCACTTTGGTTATTAGGCCAAAATTTATTTTTTATTACGTCGTGGCAGCAGACCCTTGGTAGAAACCGTCTGCGACACGGGTAATTTAGTACTCTTGCGGGGCGAGGACTTAGTTGTTGGCACTGTGCGCAGGCTCATGGCGCCTACAACAGGCTGAGAACTCTGTTTACGTCGACGTTGGCGCCTTTTGGCTTTGATGGGTGTCTTCGCTTCGATGATATCGTCATCCACCAATAAAGGGAGTCTGCAAGCTTGTTGGTCTACGGACAAAGAGGCAGCTTTAGTTACCTGCGTACGTACTTTCTGTGCTGTAGCCGGTCATGTGCGCAAAACAGATAGGCGTTTGCGGAACAATAATACTGCTAAGGGCGCGGTGTTCGTCGAGCGGGAAACTCTTCGACGAATAGATTTCTTCTGGGGGTGCCAGAATCGGCGAATACTCCTTCACCGTCTTAACTGGAAGCAGCCTAGTCGGCGCAACCAGTACGTACTACTTTGAGGTTGACGCAAGATCGTGGTCTGCACGTTAGTTAGCTTTACCCGAGTGCGTGCAGGTGCAAACGCGCGCATAAAGCTGCCTGCGTATCGAGCAGCGATCAACCGCTGTCGCGCACGCAACCGTTTGTAACTGTAGTGCTTTTCTGTTACAGGGGCGGGGGTAAACGGATAACGACGGCGGCGTTTATGTGGCCGTTCTGCGCGTTTGGCGCGTTGCTCATCACGCCTTTTCTGCCGCTCCATCCATCAGAAGGGTTTTTGCTCCCGCAGTTCTGCACGTCGAGCACGCACTCGGCGTAGATGCCCAGCCTTTGTTGAAACGTGGAAGTGTGCGTGCCTGATGGGTTTGCGCAGACCCCAACGAATGTGCTTTACACGGCACATATTACGCGCCAGAAAACGCTGACGCCCGGATCAACGTTTCTTGCGTCAGCGAAGTCTACGAAGACGTCGTCAACGAGCGCGCATGCGCCCTAATTTGCGTTTACGATACAGCATAGGCGCCCCTCGACGCGAGCGAAGAGAATAAGAACCTGCAAGAAGCAACTCGGTACGCCCGTACGCAGTGAATGTATTTTTGAGGCGCGCTACACGAGCTAGCGACTGGTCGGCAGATGTTGGTAGCAAAGAATATCCACTATTTAGTAAGTGGTAACAAGAGGGGAGCGACTTCCTTAAAGCACGTCGTGAAATTACACGTGATAGCCGTAGGAAAGCGGTAGGTGGACGTCGAAGTTGTGGTGTGTGCAGGGCAATTTTGCGGCGAATGTTCGCCGGAATAGCGCGTACAAAGGAGAGCGTGCGGCGGTGAAGTCCTGAACGTGTGAGTGAGTCAGCCTGCTGTGCCAACAGCGGAAGATAGGAGGCAATGCCAGCGAAATTAGCAGTTTCCGCGTCAGCCAATGCGCGTAGCGCGTCATTTCTATTAAGCGTAAAGTTACTAACTAAACCGCGGCGTAAGCTCGCACGTTGCTCGCGGCGTAACACCTTCTTGATACGACGGCGTACTAACTTCTTACGGCGTTGAGACAGTAAGGCTTTACCCCGACGAAGTGTCTGTTTTTTATGCTGTTGACGCTTAGCGAGACGAAAGTGTTTATTTTTGTGTAGGGCCTTCAACCGGAGACAGTGAACACGTGCGTCCCGTACGGTTTGACGCACGTTACGCTTTAGGTGTCGGACAAGCTTTTTATCTCGGCGTAAGTACCCACTGTGGCGCAGAACATAAATAGAACGTCGCGCAACGCGATGGCGCACCGCCGCCACCTGGAATCGGCGGGATAAGCGTGTCATAAGGTATTTGTTAGTTAACCTTAAGGTGCGGCGAGCTAGATGTTTACGTGGCTGCAAGTAGGCACGCTGTCTAGTCTGCAGCAACGCACCGCGGCGTAATACTCGTTTAAATCTCATTGCCGGCGATGCTAGATGGCGGCGCTTAATAGAGCGCCAGCGACGTAAACTACGACGTGAACGCTTACGCTGCACACGAGCGCGAGAAGGCTTACGTCGGGAGCGCCGTCGAGAAAGTTTTCGACGAGAACGGCGTCGTCGATACCTTCTAAGCAATTTTTTGCGGCGGAACAGGATGGAGAACCGGCCGCGACGAGCACGCACCCGTAGACGTCTGCTAAAGCGTACGCGACGGTTTAACCGGTAACTGCGCAGGGGCTGATATTGTAGCACGCGCAAGCGGGTAATACTGGGAAGTGGGCGCCTGCACAGAGGCCGCAAAGCGGCCTTAATAAAATAAGCTTTACTGCGTCGGCGCACAGCCAACCGTAACAGGTGACGGGACGCGCGACGAACTACAACTGTACGGCGCGTAGCTGCCGTGAACGAGAGCTTTTTGTATTTAGGTGCCTGACGGGGGGCGGGGAGGGTAAACTGGGGTTGAAATACACGAAGTGCTCCACGCCTAGCGGCTGACCGTCACGCATCAAATCGCACCAAACTGTAGCGACGGTATTGTGTTGCCACTAAGTACTCTGGTGAAGTGTAAGAGATGTAAGGGTGGCGCGCGGCGCGTGCGTGGCCTGTGTATCAGACACGACCAGTTGGCTTCGCTGCGGCTGGTTGACGACGATAACGCGAGTAAGATTTGCGCAACGCGAGTGGGGCGACTGTTGTCCGTCTACGAGTACGACGAGTTGGCTGGGAAGGTGTGGGCGTGGGGCGGTACAGCGGCTTACCGCTGCGAAGGGTGGGTGTCGCAGAAGTTTTGTTTAAACGTTTAGTTTCCGTTTTAACTACAGAAATAGCAGACTTTTTCATATTAAATTATATTTTGACGCCGGAGGTGCTGTTTTCAAAAACAAAAAACAAGGATGTAGCAGCTAGCGTAGGAGAAAGCTCTAGTAGAACAGTTGACGCAAACAGCAACGCGACATACAACATCGCTAGAAACATTCCCGCGTAGTCGTACGCGCGCCCTGTCTGCGCGCCGGTGAGCATAGCCCCGATATGACGCACAAGTGAACCAAGCCCCATAGGACCGACGTACTCAAGCAGCCCCTTATCAATTAGTTTAAACGGACCATTATACGCCTGACGCAGTAGCGGCTTATTGATAAAGGTGTTATTTACATCATCAAAACCTCATTTGTGAGTAAGGAAGTAATGACCTTTTCGGGCGAAAGTATTTAAAAACAGTGGTTGTGATTCGGGAATAGAGCCAAAGATTAAGAACACTGCTGCTGTCGCTGTAATTGAAAGGTACAGCGGGGTTAGCTTAATATGCACAGGTAAGTTTTCCGCAGCAATGTGATGTAACGATAGAGTGGGGGACGCTGTAATTACCCCCGCTCAAGTATCCGTTCCGATACCGACGAATAGGTCTCGCCCGCACACACCAAGGAAGACGCTCCCAAGTGTCAGTACGAAAAGAGCAAACGCCATACGGCCGCTCAACTCGTGTGTGTGCTCCAAAGCCAAACGCTCAGTTCTGGAGTTTCCAAAGAATGTTAAGTATAGAAGCCGGAAAGAGTAGTAAGAAGTAAACAGGGCGCTAATTAGGCCTAGCATATACGCGAAATTCGAAGGCGCAAGCACGCTGCTACTAACAAGCTCAAGGATAAAGTCTTTCGAGTAGAAACCTGACAGGAACGGAATCCCCATTAATGCCAGGGAGCCTACAAAGAACGCTGCATAGGTGTATGGTAAAAGGCCCAGAAGGCCACCGAATTTACGCATATCCTGCTCACTAACAACAGCATGAATTACGGCGCCGGCACCTAAGAACAGCAGCGCTTTAAAGAAGGCATGCGTTGAAAGGTGGAATAGACTAACTGCAAATCCCGACAGACCGCACACAAAAACCATGTAACCCAGCTGGGAGCAAGTCGAATACGCAATAACTTTCTTAAGATCGTTTTGGAAAATACCTGAGGTTGCTGCCATAAATGCTGTTCCCGCGCCAACAATTGTAATAATAGAAAGCATGCTTGGTGTGCACACTAGCAACGGGGAGCAGCGGATCAATAAGAATACACCGGCGGTTACCATTGTAGCCGCATGGATTAGCGCGGAAACAGGTGTAGGGCCCTCCATCGCATCAGGAAGTCAAGTGTGCAAGCCAATCTGCGCGGACTTACCCATCGCACCGAGAAATAGGAGCGCAACAATTAGAACCAACGGACTGACCTCAAAACCTCCTAGTAGAAGACTTGCGTCAACTAAGTAGGGCGCCAACCCGAAAACTGCATTAAACTCTACGGTCTGGAACGTGTAATAGGTTGCTACAATTCCCACCGTAAAGAATAGATCAGCCACACGGTTTACTACCATTGCTTTAATAGCAGCTTTGTTTGCTTGGACGCGCGTAAATCAGAAGCTAATCAGTAGGTAGGAGCACAGACCTACGCCTTCCCAGCCTAAAAACAGGCCGACAAAATTGTTTGCAGTTACTAGCAAAAGCATAAAAAATGTAAATAGTGATAAGTAGCTAATAAAACGGGCAGTATGCGGATCCTCTGACATGTACTCTGTGGAGTAAATATGTACTAGAGTTGATACTGTCAACACTACTAATAGCATTACGTACGTAATTAAATCGATAGAAAAGTTTCAGTTAACTTCGAACAGTGCAGAGGTCAACCAATTACCAACGGTTGTGCTGAAGCTTTTGCCGCCAACAATTTTAGAGAAATTGGAAAGCAGCAATACAAGCAAACCAACCATATTAGCAATAACAACAGTAGATAGGTGACGTCAGCTTACAATACGACCACTAAGAAAAGTCATTAATAAAAAATTAAGAAAAGGGGTAAATACAACAAGAAGTGTCATCGTTAGCCTAGTATTGCAAATACTAACGTAGGTTTATTACCTAGTTATTAAAATTTAATGTATCGAAATATAAAACAATATCAGAAATTGTGTAATGCGTAAACTCTAAAACAACGTTACTGCACACGCCGAGTACCAAGCTAGGAACGCCTAGAACGACTAAAATCGAAACTTCACGACGACTCATATCCGTAAACTCCGTAGCGTACTTCGTTTTAAGTGTACCAAACGCAACGCGGTTAAACAAGAAAACGGAGAACGCCGCCGCTAAAACGATTCCAGCAGTAGAAAGCAGAAGAACTGCAGAAGACCGCTGGAAAAGACCGGCAAAAATAAGTAGTTCGCCAAGAAAGTTCGGAGTACCGGGGAAACTCATATTCGCTAGGCTAAAGAGCAGCAGCCCTGTCGCGAATAACGGCATAACGGTAACAAGCCCGCCGTAATACCGCAATAGGCGACTGTGCGCTCGGTCGTAGATTACACCAACGCAGAAGAACAGTGCGGAAGAAACAAGTCCATGCGCAACCATAAGATAAGTAGCCCCCTCCAACCCCTCCTGGTTGAAAGCAACAATACCTAAAACTACGAGATTCATGTGGGAAACAGAAGAGTAAGCAATAATTCTTTTCAGGTCGACTTGGCGGAGAGTTGACAGTGAGCCGTAAATCACGCCAGCTAGTGCAAGCACACTTACCGCCGCAGTAAACGCGCTCATCGCATCAGCGAGAAATGTAAGGGAGAAGCGTAAAAGCCCGTAGCCTCCAAGTTTCAACAGTAGACTAGCAAGAAGCATTGAACCCGCAGTAGGGGCCTCAACGTGGGCTTCCGGAAGTCAAATATGTACCGGGAATAACGGCATTTTGACAGCGAAAGCTAGAAAGAAGCAGCACCAGCAGAGAATTTGGTCGGACGAGGATAGCGGGTAGACCAGTAAAACATAGTAATTTAAGCTACCCACAACGTTATGTAAATACAGCATACCAAATAGCATAAATAAGGAACCGAACAGTGTGTACAAGAAGAAGTAGTACGCCGCTTTAATCTTCCTATTTCGTGCGCCCCACACACCGATAAGAATAAACATGGGGATAAGCAGACTCTCGAATAGTACAAAGAAGTAGAAGAGATCTAGCGTAATAAATGTTAAAACAAGAAGAAGTTCCATACCCATTAAGTGGCAAAAGAATTGCTTAGGTGATGTACTTACGGATCAAGCGGCCAAGAACAGTGGCGGGAACGTAATAAGTGTTAGGATAAGAAAAACGAAGGAAAGGCCGTCAATACCGATCGCAAACGAAAGATTATACTGCGGCATAAAATTAAAACTACTCATAAACTGGTAACCAGCTGCAGCTTTGTCGAAAGATAGCGCAGCGAAAACGCCAATAAATAGGGCGAAAAGGGAGGTTGATAGGCAAACTTGTCGAATCGCGTCGATTTTTTCAACGCGAATCACAAGTGCGTAAAGAAAGCCAAATCCAAGAACCGCTACGATGCTTAATAGCGGCGATGTGAGTAAAAACATGCTAGTCAGCCGCGCCTCCTCACCAGTAAATTGTGATGAAAAGGAATAACCAGACTACATCAACGAAGTGTCAGTACCACGCGGCAGCTTCGAAACCGAAGTGCTGCGCGGGAAGGAAAGCTCATGCGCGACCCCTTTTAGGGTCGTATCCAAGCGCCGTTAAGCCCTTCAAGATAACCGTGGAGGCTTGGTTAGCCGCGATGTCCTCAGGCAACATTGCAGTCAGGAAATGACGCAGTCAGCAGAAAAGCAGGAATAAAGTTCCAACAGTTACGTGCATACCGTGGAATCCGGTCGTAATAAAGAAGATGGAACCGTAAATGTTTTCTCGCCAAGAAAATTTAACACCGTACTTGTACTCGTACGCCTGGCAGTAAAGGAAGGTTACGCCGAGCATGATCGTTAGGAACAGGTACCAGGCGAACCCGTCAGTATTGTCGCGTAGAATGTAAGCGTGCGCGATTGTAATAGTAACCCCGGAGGATAGAAGAAGAAGCGTGTTAACTAACGGCAGCCCCCAAACGTTCAGGCGCTGTGTTCCCTCAGGAGGCCATACAGCACCAACGTTCACGGATGGAACTAGGCTGTAGTGGAAGAAAGCTCAGAAGAATGCGAAGAAAAGCATAACCTCGGACAGAATAAACAGAATCATCCCCATACGCAGACCATGCTGTACCTTTTTTGTGTGGTACCCCTGGCTCGATTCCTTAACAATAGATAGGAACCAGCTCATAGCGGTTGTGTAAAGACCTAAGTAGCTTGCGTGCATGAAATCCGCGCGCGGCAGACCAAGAGGCATATCTAGTCCATGCATGTAAAGCGTCGTAGGAACAAGAAGAGTTAGTAAGAAAAAGGAAACGAGGAAGGGATAAGGACTAGCGTCCAAAATATGAAACGGGTGTTTCTGGCTGCGGCAAACTAAGGTTAAGTTATCTACAGATGCGTTGGTAGAAGAAAGTACGGGTGCTGTGAAGCGCATATGCGGTAGAAGGGCTGGGCTTGAGTAGATTCGAACTACCATCTTTCGCTTCGGAGGCGAAAACTCTATCCATTGAGCTACAAACCCGCAGCGGTGGGCCTGGGCAGACTCGAACTGCCAACTTCTCGCCTATCAAGCGAACACTCTACCATTGAGTCACAGGCCCGTTTGTACGGAATACGTTGGAGTAGAAGGGATCGAACCTTCGAATGGCGGTTCCAAAGACCGCTGCCTTACCACTTGGCTATACTCCATCAAATACGGATTTGCGGCACGCGGGAAAAGAGGGAATCGAACCCCCGTCGCTAGGTTTGGAGTCTAGAGTGCTACCACTGCACCATTCTCCCAGTTAACACCGGCATCGTAAGCATTTGCAGGGGGAGAGGGAATCGAACCCCCGTCACTAAGTTTGAAGCATAGCATAATAGCCGTTATACTATCCCCCCGAAGATGTGAGCGCGTCGGGGCTCGAACCCGAAACCAACGGCTTAAAAGGCCGCTGCTCTACCATTGAGCTACGCACCCAAGTGCTCTCTAGGGGGATCGAACCCCTGTTACCGCCGTGAAAAGGCGGTGTCCTAACCACTAGACGAAGAGAGCGGGAGTATTATAAGGGGGCGGGAGTCAAAAGACTCAAATTACTTTCATCGGCGTTCCATGTAAACGCGCTCGTCATAAACTTGCTGAAGAGCGCTGTTGCGGCTACGCATTGTAGCTGCGTGACGAGGCTGAAAGGTTAGGGTACTCAGCTCCTGCTGAATACGCTCCGATAGCGTGCGCTCACGCCTGCTAGTAATCGCAGTGTACAAAGTTTGAAGATTTAAAACGTCACGCTTATTACGGCGAACAGGGACAGGAACGTTAATAATACCACGACCCTGTCGCTTCTGTGCTAAAATAAACTGAACACGCAACTGCTGGAATAGGCGCAGCAACGCAAAGAATAGCTGAGGTCGGCGGAAAAGAGAGCGATAGCGTGTTAGCGCAGCGAAAACGTGCCTGCGGGCCACAGCCTTCTTTCCTTTTTTTGTAAACTTATTGAAAAAAGTTTGAATTAGACGAGATTGGTAAAACGAATCAGGCTGTAATCTAAAAGACTTGTACTTTTCGGAAATCTCTCTCTTGCGCGGGCGCATATTTATCAGATTTTAACTTTATGATACGGTCCGCGATTTGAATCGCCCCCTGGTAAAGTTGTACCGTACTTACTACGTCGTTTGCGACGATTAACAAGCCGCTGCAAATCGTATTTACCGCGGATGATAGTATAGCGAACCCCCGGAAGATCTTTCACGCGTCCACCGCGTACAAGCACAATTGAATGTTTTTGTAGATTGTGCGACATACCTGGGATGTAAGCAGTAACACGGGAGTAGTTACTTAGTAGCACTCGAGCAACTTTTCGAATCGCAGAGTTTGGTTTACGCGGGGTAGTAGTAAATACCTTTAGGCAGGTTCCTTTTTTTTGTGGACAAAGCTGAAGGTCTCGGCGACGTGTGTCGTGCTTTTTCGGAATTCGTGGAGAGCGTTGTTGAAGTTGTGTAAGCGTCATGTTGTATAGTTGGGGGAGTGTATTTTATCAGCTCGACTTACGAGCTCCGAACAGTTTACCTTGATCGGCTAGGGTTTTAATTTTCGTACGGGACACGGTGAAGCGTTGAGAGGTTCCACGAGCACGGCCCGTAATAAAGCAGCTAGCACGCGGTGAAATCCTGTCTTCATTGTGGTAAGATTTAGCTATCGTTCACCGAATAAGCCCCATCGCACCGCGTAACCGGTACGATGCAGTCCCAGTGCGAACAAAGCGGAGGTAGTTTAAAAGGAAACGGCGCGCGCGACGGTTAGGTAAACGATCTGATGAAGTAAACCGATGCCTCTGAATCTGTTGTCGTAACTTATGTAACATGCAGTAAACTTGATGGTGGAGCTAGACGGAATCGAACCGACAGCAAGCGCTTGCAAGGCGCCCATTTTACCATTAAACTATAGCCCCGGGGTAGAAAGGTAAACGCCAGATAACGCAGTTTCTCTCTTAGCTGTAAATTATAGCAAACTTCAAATGATTTCGGACGACGTTAAAGGTGTTACAAAGACATTTTTGTCGGTGCGTGTTACAGAGTAACGAGACAGGCAGCGCCCGCGGGGTGTGCGTTGCTTGAAAATTTACATACGGAGAACTAGAATCCGAATAGGATTAGGAATGCCATCATTAGACCGAATAGAGCAATAGCTTCGGTAAGGGCGAAACCTAGAATAGTATAGATGAAAAGTTGTTTACCTAGAGAGGGGTTGCGAGCAGTCGCAGAAACAAGGGAAGAGAAAACGATTCCGATTCCAACACCGGAACCAGCAAGAGAGATAGTTGCAAGACCTGCACCGATAAATTTAGCTGCTTGAAGTAACATAATAGGATTTGCTTTACAGTAGGTAGCTAGGAATAAATTTAAGGGGCGACGCAGTAAAAACCGCGACTTCCATCGGGGTACTACGATGTAAAAGAAAAATATAATTTAAAAGCTACTGATGGCAACTAAGAACAAAACAACAATAAACACGCCGAGCCGGTAATCCCGGTACCCGCAACAATCGTGGGGATATCAGGGACGGTCGCTGTGCAGACCTCAGTGCATTAAGCTCAATAACCCGAAGGGTCACACCCAACCTAAGCAGATTACCGTTCCCTAGGTCAGGAAGAGAGTCTAAAAACGCGCATACCACTTTCGACTCATTGTGTAATGTTCCAATCACGTACCCGAAAAGCTCCGCTCACAACCCCATTCGTGCAAATCAAAGGATCGTACTGAGTCCGAGGAAAAAATACGGGGAGATTTTGTTGATGAGTAGATCCACCGCACTGTAGAGCCCACCACACACGCATCACGCAAGCAACCAAAATCCGCCGAGATACAGCAGTGGCCCGGACAGACGGAGAATGACAATCGACCAAACTTGGGATAGGAAATTAGTCCACCCCCGGTCAGAGTGTCCTGAGCAGAGCGCTCTTTGCGCCACAATCGCCATAATGATAGCAGTAGCCCAAAATCGCACCAAGAACAATAAGAACAACGGTGAAGATATCAGCATAATACCAAATGTAATCGACGTATTCAAGCGCGACGCCAGAGAGCCTTTCACGAGAACGTAAGTACTTGCGAAAAGCCACCACACGTACACTCGAAGCCAGAAAGTAATGTAAATAACAACGAATGTTAGGAAATTCATAACTGTAGCCGTCAGCCCGTCTAACAGCTCCGCGAAGTCGGTGGAGTCGACGTCTAAAAAACACGCGGCCCCGTACACGGCACGAATAAAGCATTTAACGTACGAGTCCGCACTTGCAACGAGTGCTAATAAGTAAGTATCAATACTCGACGCAATGCCCTTAAAAGGGTGCAGTGTATATCTATCCGCCACATCCTCGGCGTGCGTATGGTAGTACTTGCAGGCGTGAAATCAGACGATCTTTAGTTACCGGCTCGGACAAGAGCTCCTCAAAGAAGTCTCAGACCACAAGCGTAAGTACGACTGCCTCTGAAATGCCCACAAGCAAGATGAGGGGGCAACAGGGCATAAGACCGTCATAATTTTTTTAACAACCCACCAGAGCCCCGCTTGCCGCGACGAGGATGAGCACCATTGCGGGGGCGTAGATGACACGGTGGTTGTCGGAGTATCAGAAACAAACATAGAATTTGCGATAGGCTGTTTGGCGGGGCTAACAATAAGTTGTCGAGTAAGCCAGTTTAGTGCTGGTAGTACCGCCAAGAAGTATACAAAGTAAAGGGCAGTAAAGAGCTTACTCGAAGCAACAAAAGGTGCCTCAGCAGCGCTCATACCTAGGAACATAAGTACTAAGAAAATAGCAAAGAATGCCCAGACGCATACTTTGTGAAGCCCGGAGTAAACACAAGAAATCATCAGCGCGTCGAAGGAAGTGCTGCGAGTAAGCGCGGGAATACCAAAGTTAATAAGAATTGCAGCGAACATACCGATAGCACCACCCAGTTTATTCGGGCAAGCACGAAGAATTGCGTAGAAGGGAGTAAAGTACCACTCTGGTACGATATGCGCAGGAGTAACTAACGGATCAGCAGGAAGGAAGTTGTCAGAGTGGCCAAGAAGATTAGGTGCAAAGCATACAAGGCGCACAAAGAACGCGAATACTACAAGGAAGATGAACGCGTCTTTTAGGGTGTAGTAGGGGTGGAACGTAATTTTAGCGGGAGTAATCGCTAGAGTTAGAGGATCACTAGAGCCACTCGTGTGAAGAACGATAAGATGGCTTGCAATCACACCAAGCACGATAAAAGGTAAAGTGAAGTGAAGCGCGTAAAAACGGACAAGAGTAGCATTGCTAATAGAAAAACCCCCCCACACTCAGTGCGCGATCGCTTCTCCGATACCCGGAACAGCGGTTACTAGGCTAGTAATGACGGTTGCGCCTCAGAAACTCATTTGCCCCCAAGGAAGGACGTACCCAATGAAAGCAGTTGCCATCATTAATAGGAAAATAATGATACCAGTGTTTCAAAGAATGGGGCGGGATAGATAGGACTGGTAGTACAAGTTTCGGCCGATGTGCAAATAAATTAAAACAAAAATCATAGATGCGCCGTTAGCGTGAAAGTAGCGGAACAAGTAGCCCCCATTAACGTCTGTCATAACGTGTTCAACAGAAGCGAACGCCCACTCTACGTGCGGAGTGTAGTACATAGCCATAAAGATCCCAGTAACTAGCTGTAAAGCGAAAAACAGACCAGCCAAGGAACCAAAGCTTCAATTATAATTCAAACTAGTCGGGGTGGGGTAGTAAAGGAAGTGATTAGCAAGAGTGAGAGCGATAGGTTTTTGTCCGTTAATAGGTCGATGAGTTAGGTGAAGTCCCATAAGTTTTAAAGGTAGATGTTGTACTTACCCACACTGTGTCAGTGCGAAAGTAGCTGTGTCAACGGCGGATAGTAGCGGGGTAGCAGAGATAGCAAATGTCCATAGTAGAGCCTCAATTACAGAAAGCAATCTGCGGCGTAGGGGTGTAAGCGTTGCAGTTACTTGCTTCTCAGCCGCTGGCTCTTCAAACCAGAAGGTCTTAATAATTCGCAGGTAGTAGTAAGCAGAAATAAGACTTACTGCTAAAGCAACAACAACAAGGATAAATAGGCCTTTTGACAACGCAGCAGCCATAATGTAGTACTTGCTGAAGAATCCGGCTAAGGGCGGGATTCCCGCCATGGAAAAAAGATACACAGCCAGACTTCAGCAAACAGCGTTTTCAGTACGCGCTAATCCGCAGAAGTCAGACAAGAATGTCAGAGGACGACCATCTGCTCGGCTAATATGTAAGAAGGCTAGCATAAAACCACCCGTCATTGCTGCGTACAGAATTAGATAGATGTATGTTGCGCGTAAGGCTTCGTAGGTATCGAGGGAAGCACCCAAAAGTAGAAAACCCATCTGGTTAATAGACGCATACGCCAGGAAGCGGGTCACTTTCCTTGCGTTAACTGCGGCGAAGGCTCCTCACAGTAGGGAGCCAACAGCGGCGAGTGCAACAAGTGGCATCCAGAACTGACTAATCTCAGTAAGGGCGGTATTAAGAACGCGTACGAAAGTCAGGAAGATCGCGACCTTCACAGGTAGAACAAAGAACGCTAGGACTGGATTGGGGCTCCCCTCGTACACTTCCGGGGCCCACATGTGGCCCGGAAACGCGGATAATTTAAAGAAGAAGCCAAACAGAATAAACACAACCGCAGCACAGACAGTTGATTTAGTATCGTAATCCAGGTCCTGGGTAAAGAAGAACGTATCGATCAGGAAGTAGTTTGCGCTACCGACAACTGAGTAAAGAAGAAATGTACCCGCTAGAAGGAGCCCTGAACTCATTGCACTAAGGTAGAAGTATTTTAATGCGGCCTCGCGAGACGCGCGATCGGTAACATCAAAAAGAATTAGAATGTATAGCGACAAACTAAAACCCGCGAGAGAAAAGAAAACTGTCATAAGGTTGTTAGAAGCAACCAATACAAGAAGAAGTAAAACGCCGATTACAACGATAATGGGGTACTCTAGCAAAGGGCGAGTATGCTCTCGAATATATTTTTCGGAGGCATGAAGAACAAGAAGTGACGTCGCTAAAACAAGTAGCTTCGAGAATGTAAGTCCTGGCGCGATAAATAGGTAACCGCCAAGTGTTGGGAGTGCAGGAATGTTTACAAAAAGAAGTTGAGCAGCGTACACAACACCAACTAAGAGTAGTGTACGGCATGTAAAACGCCAGCAAGCAATCGCAAGCAGTTTTCGGTCAGTGCCCCGTGCAATCTCCACAGAAGCGATGAACAGAAGAGCAGTGATCGAGGTGGCTAGAATGATTTCAGGTAAGAAGTGCGTTAAAGAACTTCACCCAAACCCAGGCGTAGGGATATAGTCTAAGATAGACCCAACCTCTAGCTCGGTGCCCGGGGTTTTAGCATAAAAGTAGGAAACGAGGAAAGTTACGGCAGCGATAGCAATAAGAAGAATAACATCATTAGCCTGGGGATTAGGAATATTAACAGGATTTGTGTTTAGTAAAATGAAAGTCATAATGGTGCAGTTGTACATACGTAGAAAGTATTTATTCGCGATTTTGTTTTCTTTTAAGTTTCTCATTAGCCTCAACTGCTTCCGCGTAATGGAGCTCTTGCTGCTCAATTGGAATGCGCTCCTCAACGGGTAGTTGTTTAAACGCCTCGAAGTCAGCCAGCTCCGCTTTACGTAGAATCTTAGCGTCAAGAGCTGGCAAGAGGCGGGATGTAAAGCGACGATTGCGAAGGCTTCGACGATGGCGGTCACGCAGAATAATAGCCTGCTGTCGGCCCGATCAATAGCGGTTAGTTTTACGGTGAATAAGTGGTACAATGAAAGCGGCAGAAATAAGCGCTACCCAGTAACCGACGTTGGCTATTACTCACAACCAGCTTTTCATTGCAACCCCAACCCTTCACCCCTCGTATCTCATGGCCCCCACAGGGAAGGTATTAAACTGTCACCAAGCGGCTAGCCCTTTAAGCGATGCGTAGATAATAAAGATATTAAGCAGTGGAGGAAGAACTCAGCGCCCACATTTTGGGTGCATAACGCGCCGTAGTGGAGAAATAAGTAGGCCGGTGAGTCCGTGAAAAACACCGCATACAAGAATAAGAAGGGTTACAGCGCAAGAATAGCTGTTAAACGCTCAGCATAGGCTGTAAAAGTCATGGATAAGGTACCACCGTGTCGTCGCGTAGACGCGATCGACATCATCCCACGTTAAATCAAAACCAGAGCAAAAAGAATCAAAGGGAATATCGACCACGCTAACTGCTGAGGCAAGAACTCATAGGAGGGCAGTTAATTTAATGCTGGGCTTACGCCGGCCTGGACGAGTGATACTAAAGGAATCCTCCCGCCCCTTGTCAGGGTGCGGGCAGGAATACGCGCGCGCATCAAGATAAGTGTCGTACAAGGAAATTTTCATGCGACGAGGAATTTGTCGCCCTGCACGACGGAAACGACGAACAAGCCGGAATTCACGGTGTAGTGACCAGGGGCTAGTGTAGGCCCACAGGTATCAGCATCGAGCTACAGCTAGGCCAATAAAGAACATTAAAGGCCAGTGGTACTCAGTTAAAATATTCATAACAGCATTCGGATATAGTAGCGCAACAACAACAATATTTACTACTCAAGGATGTAAGACCTTTTGAGCAAATAGGCTGTCGCGCATTACATGGCGGTGGACACTGTCATAGAGCTCAACTAAATCCCGCCAGCAGTCACGATAATCATCAATGAACCAAGGTACCGGGACGCATACGGTCGGAATAACAAACATAGAGATAACAACAACGATAGGCCAACGATGCAGTCGGCTAAGATGAAAATGAAGTACAGGGACGACCCGCGTACGAAGGAAGAAGCGTAAACGTTTGAAGTAGCTGTATTTAGCATGGTAGCTACGTCAAGGCGTGGTAACAAAGAGGGTATCGTTGAATGTTGAATCAAACTTTTTTTTAGCTCACGAGCGTACCCCCTCAATGGGGATACGAATAGGGGTACGACGTCGTCATAGGCGTGGGCGCCAAGAAGGGGAATTAGTTGCGGGAACCGTCTGTCTATTACGTCACGTATACACCGCGCGTCGACGTAAGGCAACGGGCGGCTTGCCAAATCGGGATACTAAGTAATTTCGCTGCCGTGCGATAAATCTACTTAACCTATGTCGCAAGCTTTGTTTGCGTACGGCGGTGGATTTGCGCCCTTTTTTACTAACAAAGGCCGCACCGAGAATGAAAAACGGTAAGATAGTACTGGTTACGTACGGAAGCACAGAAGAAAAAAGCAGTTCTACGTAAGTAGGAATATCAACAACGAATAGTAGCAGTAAACTGAAAGAAAATGCGACGTTATGGTTAGTGCTGGACTGTACAGGTTCAGGAAGTTTAGACTCCCAACGTAAAGCACCGCAGTTCCACTCGTAAACAAAACCAACGGTTAAAATAATAACAAAGCCAGCTACAAGAGCTAGCGCACTCCAGGGCATTGTAGCTGCCAGAATAATGATCGTGGTGAGGATAATAAGCTCCACATCGAACACTAGAAACATAATTCCTACGACGTAAAAGTGTACATCGAACGGAAGACGAGTAGCGCTATCAAACGGAAAGAAACCGCACTCGTAGGGACTTTTCTTTTCTGTTTCTTGCACCATGTCTCGAGAAAAAAGCTGAGCAACTAGTGCAAGAACACCACAAAGTAGTGCAGAAAGGATAAGACTGACTTGGAAGATACCATGATTAACACCGAGATCACTCGCCAAAGAAATGTACAGGCGGCTGACTAAGTCGCTCTCAACGCATACGCGGTACCCAGACCTAATAGTGTGGTATAGGTTGGGTACTGTTGTGTAGTTATTAACTTCTGTGATACGACGTGCGATGTCCTCCGCAGTTGTCGTTAAGATAATAGTCATGGCTATCCTCCCAGAGAAATAAGGGCGCTAAAACCGATTGTACGACCAAATCGGTAAACAGAAATTAGTAATCCTAGTCCTACTGCGGATTCACACGCAGCGAAGATTAGAATAAGAAGACCGTAGATTGCTGCTGTGATGTCGTGAAAAGCAAGTCCATAGAATACGAAGCTGGTAACCGCACCTAAGTACATAATCTCAACACACATCATTGTCACAAGGAAGTTCTTATAATTAAACGCCATACCTGCTAAACCGATAAAGAATAAGCAGAAACTGACTGTCAGTCAAGCGGGAATGGACGTTTCTAGTGGGGTAGGGGAAAGATAAGTGAATTTATCAAAGTATTGAAGCTCTAAGGAGTAAGGTACAGTAATAATATCAAAGTAGGGTTTATTCATAGGTTATGTTGTAAGTACTATAAGCGCGCTAAGCATTTTAGTAATTCTATAGGTCGGACTCAAACGGACAACACGGTACAGTGGGCGCCATAAAACTGAAGTAAAACGCCAACGGTATGGGTTAGGACTGCGTGTTAATTCAGCGACGATACTGCTCAAGAGTTACAGCGTCAACGACAATGGGCATGAAGCTGTGGTTGATTCCGCAAAGCTCGCTGCATTGCCCGTAGAAAGTTCCGGCACGATTGATATAAAGGCTAACCTGGTTTAAACGTCCAGGAACTGCATCCATTTTAACGCCCAGCGCAGGAATAGCTCAGCTGTGTAGCACATCTGCCGCGGTAATAATCAGGCGAGTATTCGTGCGAATAGGAAGAACTAGTCGGTTGTCAACCTCAAGCAGGCGCAGGGCGCCTTTAGGAAGATCAGCCTCTAGTAGCATGTAAGAGTCAAAATTAATGTCTTTAGAAGTAAGCATGTCTGTTGTTTCGTAGGACCAGTACCATTGGTGCCCGATCACCTTAACAGAAATTTTCGGCTCCACCAAAGCATCAATGGAGTAAAGAAGGGAAAAAGATGGCGCGGCAATTAGAACTAAGATTCCCGCGGGGATGTACGTTCAAATCTTTTCTAATAGAGTATGGTGAGCGAAAGCAACCCGGGGCGTTGCAGTGTTCTCGGAATTGTAGAAATAAAGTAGACGACCTAGCATCCAGCTTACAAACAAAACAATTACAATAATGAAAAAGAACAGATCGTTATGCAGATCAACGATCTTTTCCATGATCTCCGTCGCAGGGGTCTGGAAGTTCAACTGATCGCGCGCTGCTGCGTCAGATTTAACCTGTTCGGGGCAGTAAGGCTTCCCGTGTTTGGGAACATCTGTTGCCCAGTATACGTTTGACGGGAAACCGCTTAAAGCGCCTTGAACCCAGTTTCAAATAGTGCATGCGCCAACCACAAGCACGGCGATACCAATTGCCTCGACTGCAAATTGCCCTGTCGTCTCTGGTAGGTGGTAAGCTCCGAACGCTTGTCGAGCGCTCGTCGCCGTTCAAGTTGCAGCGGCAGAAGAGCGTTTTTGTTGAAGAAGAGCGTCTAAAATTAAGTAAAAGAATACAAGGCTCGCTGCAACAGAGATCATAGACCCCATAGAAGCGATGTAATTAAGTCCCGCAAAAGAGTCAGGGTAGTCAGAAATACGGCGAGGCATTCCGGCGATTCCCATAAAGTGCATGGGGAAGAAAGTTAGATTCACTCCGACAAAGAAGGTTCAGAAGTGAATTTCCGCCAGGACGGTATCGTAAGAAAGGCCGATAATTTTGCTTAACCAGTAGTAAATTCCTGCAAAGATAGCGAAGACAGCACCCATAGACAGTACATAGTGAAAGTGGGCAACAACGTAATAGGTATCGTGGAAAGCGACATCAAGGCCGGCGTTAGCAAGGACAACACCAGTTACTCCACCGATAGTAAAGAGGAAGATAAATCCAACAGTAAAGAGCATAGAAGGGGTCATAACTAACGACCCACCCCACATAGTAGCAATTCAGCTAAAGATTTTAATACCGGTAGGTACCGCGATAATCATAGTTGCTGCGGTGAAATACGCGCGAGTGTCGACGTCTAAACCAACAGTGAACATGTGGTGTGCCCACACTAAGAACCCAAGGAAACCAATAGATAGCATGGCGTAAACCATGCCGAGATAACCGAATACAGGCTTTCCAGAGAAGGTCTCAACTGTATGGCTAACGATACCGAACGCAGGTAAAATTAGAATGTACACTTCAGGGTGACCAAAGAACCAGAAAAGGTGTTGGTAAAGAACGGGGTCACCCCCGCCGTTCGAGTTAAAGAACACGGTTTTGAAATTACGGTCCATAAGAAGCATAGTAATCGCTCCCGCGAGTACAGGCAAAGAAAGAAGTAGAAGAAACGCGGTAATTAAGATACTTCAAACAAAAAGGGGCATCATGTATAGGGGCATACCGTGGGCGCGCATATTGAAAATAGTTACAATGAAGTTAATCGCACCTAGAATAGAAGAAATACCAGCAAGGTGAAGACTAAAAATACCGAAGTCAACTGCGGGGCCAGAGTGCGCCTCGATTCCGCTAAGGGGCGGGTAAACAGTCCACCCAGTTCCCACACCCACTTCTACAAAGGAAGAAATCAGTAACAGCGTTAGCGCAGGCGGAAGTAACCAGAAGCTAAGGTTATTTAGACGAGGAAAAGCCATGTCTGGCGCACCGATAAGAATAGGCACGAACCAGTTCCCGAAACCGCCTACCATTACGGGCATTACGAAAAAGAAAATCATAATGAACGCATGCGCAGTAACGATAACGTTGAAGAGCTGGTGGTTACCTAGAAGGAACCCGTTTGAAGGAGAGGAAAGCTCTAGACGAATAAACACACTAAGTAGAGTTCCCATAACGCCGGATAGGGCGCCGAATAGGAAGTACAGAGTTCCGATATCTTTATGATTCGTCGAGAAGAACCAACGACGAATGAAGGCGGCGAAAGAGTTGGTAGAGGTGTTAGTAGTGGCGTCAGAATGCGCAGTAGCAGCTTGTAGTGTGATTGCGGTTTTTTTAAAAGCAAGAGATAGCATAGTTGTAAATATGGTGTCTTACGAGGTAAATGGGTTGTAAGAAGACATTACGTCGTCGATGTAGTCGATACCGGGGTAGTACGGACCGCGCGGGAAAGTCGGAGCGAAACGCGCGTAGTTGCTCTTATCAAAAAAAGCAGTGCTACTAGGTTCTACCTTTCAAGTATTGAATGGAAGTTCTGTTGCGTAAGGAACTGCATCAAGAAAAATCAGAACACCAAAGATAAATACAAGGAAACCTCCCGCGATGGGTAAGAATACTTTCCAGCCGATGTCCATAAGTTGGTCGTAGCGGTAGCGGGGTAACGTTGCACGAACATTAACGAAGAAAACCCAGATAACAGCGGCCTTAAGCGATAAGACTAGTGCGGTGTTAATGTCTAATGCATTCAACCCACCACCAAGGAACAGAAGGCAATATAGGGTGGAGATTAAAATCATATTACAGTATTCACCTAGAAAGAACATGGCGAACGGTAGAGAGGAGTAATCGACATTGTACCCGGCAACAAGCTCAGCCTCCGCTTCTGGCAGATCAAACGGGGTACGATTGGTCTCTGCTAACATAGCAATTAAGAACAGAATAGAGGCAGGGAGCAACGGAAACAGGAATCACACTGTAATGCTTTGAATATAAGTAATCATGGTGAGATTTAAAGACCCCGCTAACAGTACTACTGGAAGAAGAATTAGACTGATAGCGACTTCGTAAGAAATCATCTGTGCGGCGGATCGAAGCGCGCCAATAAAGGCGTATTTCGAGTTACTTGCTCAGCCGGCTAGGATAATACTGTACACAGAAAGAGAGCTTAGCGCCAGTAGAAACAGAACACCGTAGCGCATATTAACTACTGTGTCGGGTTCAATCAGGGCAGCCATATAGTCGAAATCGGGTGACGTAGGGGCGGAGTACTGGGGCTTCGCTGCGGGGCGTAGGCCGAAGTACTCTGGGGTAAGCGCCTCTGCGGAGCCAAGGTCGGCCCTACAAGGCACGTGCGGGAACTTCAAACGAAGTTCTGCAGCGGGTTCATTATAACAGAAGATGTAACTACTTAAGAAGACGAGCTTAAACGCTGGATAAACGTACCAAGAAAGATCTAAAGTAATTCTTCTGTTTGTTGTCATGCGACGATAGCGGTAGTGGGGCCCTCAGTGATGGTAAAAGGATTGACCGCGATTCCAGTCAATACCACGACCAACGGAGTGAATTACAAATCAGGCGACGGGGCACTCGAACAGTACAAGTGCAGCGCCAATCGTTCAAAAAGGAAGACGGTCAATAGGTGCGATTAACATGAATTGCGAAACGAGCATACTAACTTTTAGGGATAGATAGATAAGGGTAATTGCCGCGCGGTTAACAAACAGGCGGTTAACGCAGATTGCGAGACAGTAGAAGTCAATGAAGTAAACACACAGTACAGTCTTGTTGTAGCAGTTAAGATTATTAGGAACTGAATGAATAAGCAAGTCGTTGTACTGTTGGCAGTATTTTGGGTATCAGTAAGTAAGTAACTCGTACCCACCCTTAATAAAAGGCGAAATGACCATCGCCTTAGCGATCTTTACGACGTAAAGAGGGATAAGAAACACAAGGCGGTACAGGATATTCTGCCCACGAAGCTCCTCGAAGTATTTAATAGCGTCGTTAGTTGCGTCTAAAATTTGCGTTCCAACCCCTTCAAAAAGCATAAATAACACGGCTAAATTAGGTTGTTGGTACGTGTTTACCTATCAACTTCCCCAAAGACAATGTCCTGCGTACCAATCGTTGTAACGACGTCCGCAATCAAATGTCCTTCGCTCATAAAATCAATAGCCTGAAGGTGTAAAAACCCGGGGGCCTTAATCTTACAACGATAGGGGCGAGAGGTAGAGTCAGCGGCCAAGTATACGCCGAACTCCCCTTTAGGTGCTTCCGCAGCTGTGTAGTTTTCACCGGAAGGGACGATAAATCCGGTGGTGTAGAGTTTAAAGTGGTGGATAAGCGCCTCCATAGATTGCTTTAATTGAAGGCGTGAAGGTGCCGTAATTTTCTGATTATCCGCCTTAATAGGGCCGGTGGGGATAAGGTTCAAGCACTGGTGAATGATGTGAAGGCTCTGCCGCATCTCTTCCATACGAAGGAAATAGCGATCGTAGCAATCACCACGAGTACCAACAGGAACTTTGAAGTCCAGGAGATCATAAATCTCATATGGTTGGTCCCTACGCAAATCGAAGTCAATACCGGAACCGCGACTAAGGACTCCGCTAAAAGACCAGGCGTAAGCCTCGGTTGCGGAGACTAAAGCAATGCCTTGTAGCCGCTGCTTCCAAATACGATTACCTGTAAGAAGCTCCTCCATTTCATTCAGACGATCATTAAATTGCCGTGCAAATAAGTAAATATCATGCAGTAGCCCGCGGGGAATATCTAGGGAAACTCCACCAGGACGAATATAGGCTGCATGCATACGAGCGCCGGAGACGCGCTCGTAAAACTCCATCAGCTTCTCACGCTCCTCAAAAGCCCACAGAAATGGAGTCAACGCTCCAACATCCATGGCGTGAGTCGTGACAGCCATCAGGTGATTAAGAATACGGGTGATTTCAGCGAAGAGGACGCGGATAAACTGTGCACGCAGCGGGACATGACAGCGGGTAAGTTTTTCCACAGCTAACGAGAAAACCTGCTCCTGAGCCATCATAGAAACATAGTCTAAGCGGTCAAAGTAGGGGAGCGCTTGAATATAATTTTTATACTCAATAAGTTTTTCGGTTCCTCTATGCAATAGTCCGATGTGGGGGGTAGCTTTTTTAACGCTTTCGCCGCTCAGCTCTAAAACTAAACGTAAAACACCGTGCGCGGACGGGTGCTGAGGGCCAAAGTTAAGATTAAAGGAACGCATCTGCTGTAACGAGGGGACCTCAGTACGAGCAGGATGCAATGCAACAGACAGTCGCGAAGACAGTTTAAGCATTACAGTGCGATTCATGGGAAAAGAAGTAAGCTGGAAAGTAGGCGTCGGCCGATAAGAGCCGTTGCGTACTTTTTAGCTGCGCGCTTTCCTGCAAGTTTTAGACTAGACAGAAAAGTGAACAGGGTAGTACTATTTAAGTATAGGAAGCCGCCAACATAAAGGACAAGAGTTCAGAAAACAATGGGTAAGAAAGTAACTTTGTCTACTTGAGGCACAGTAAATTTAATTGCTTGATGGGAGTGTGAAAAAATTTAGCGGGTGCTGCGCCGAGAACACTACCCCACTGGAGATGAGTATTAGGCAACTACGGTCTTAACAACTTTGTTAAGGTTGTCAAGATTAAGTTGGCCCGCGGCGTCTACAACGGTAAGGTTAGAGCTTGCAAGCTCTGCAAGTAACGCTTCAGAGATAGCGCCGATTTTATCCATCGGTTGACTATCAAGAGCGCCGGAAAGACCGGCGTGGATAAGAGTAACTTGCTGCGCCACGGTACGGGGCGTAAACTGTTTTTGTTTCAGAAGCTCAACCAGACGAGAACCACGAGCAAGGGTTTGTAGAGTACTTTCGTCTAGATCAGCGGCGAAAGAAACGAACGCCTCAACTTCACGGTACTGTGCTAGCTCAAGTTTAAGAGAACCGGCAACTTTCCTCATTGCAGGAACTTGCGCAGCGGACCCGATACGGCTTACAGATAGACCTACGTTAATAGCAGGGATGATACCACGGTTGAACAATTCTTTTTCAAGGAAGATTTGTCCATCCGTAATAGAAATAACGTTAGTTGGAATGTACGCAGAAACGTCACCTTGTTGAGTTTCAATGATCGGAAGCGCGGTAAGAGAACCAGAACCAAGATCTGCGCTAACTTTTGCGGAGCGCTCAAGTAGGCGAGAGTGCAGGTAGAAGACGTCACCGGGGTACGCTTCGCGTCCAGGAGGACGACGAAGAAGAAGAGACATTTGGCGATAAGCAACCGCTTGTTTACTTAGATCATCGTAAACAATTAGAGCGTGCTGGTTAGTATCACGGAAGTACTCACCAATAGTACATCCGGCGTAGGGAGCAAGGTACTGAAGTGCAGCTGCGTCAGAAGCCGTTGCAGCTACTACAGTGGTGAAGTATAGGGCGTTTTCTTTACGCAGACGTTCAACAAGTTGCGCTACAGTGGAGCGTTTTTGTCCAACAGCTACGTAAACGCAGAAAACCTTATTAGGGTTTGCTGCATCCGCGTGAAGTTCACGTTGATTTAGAATAGTGTCAATCGCAATCGCAGTTTTACCGGTCTGGCGATCACCAATAATTAATTCACGTTGCCCTTTTCCAAGGGGAATCATGGAGTCAACCGCGACAATACCGGTTTGAAGAGGTTGTTTTACAGACTCACGGTCGATAATTCCGGGAGCTTTAATATCAAGTAAGGTGTAGTCCGCGTCATCGTGTTGGGGAGCAACATCACCGTCAATAGTGTTTCCCAAGCTATCTACAACGCGACCTAGTAGTTGAGGGCCGGAGGGGATAGATACAATTTGATGAGAACGGAACGCGCGGTCGCCCTCAGAAACTTGGTTATCATTACCAAAAAGCGCAACACCAACCAGATCTTGTTCAAGGTTTAATGCAATACCGAATACACCGGATTCGAAACGAACTTGTTCTCCGGCTTGGACACCAGAAAGGCCGATAACCTTAGCCACTCCGTCACCAATAGAGGTAACAAGGCCGACTTCTTTGAAGTCATCGAATTGAGTTTGTTGAACAGCGTCGTGAAGTTCTGCTGTGTTATTAGAGTCTTGTGCTAGTGCAGTGGATGCTGAAGTTAGGTAAGACAGGCTAGTATTGTGGGTTAATAAAGAGAACATACTGACCCGCGCCGCATGTGACGTAAAGCTCGTGACAGCTATTCGGCAGCAGAAAACGGTAAATAGCGGTTGGGTGGGGGCCCTAAGCCACCCCCACCCGAGTCGTCACCGCGGCAATAAAGGGCAGCAAAACGGGCGGTACTAGTTGGAGCAGAAAACGAAGGCGGTTAGAAGTCTAAATCCTGTTCGGTAGCGACGCCAAACTAATGAGCAGGTCAGCACAATCGCGGTAGAGGTTTTAGTATATTTTGTGGTGAATACTGCAAGGGGAATGCTTTTACAGGGGCGGGAACCATTTTGATGGTTTGTTCCGTTGTACTTGTCGCTAGTACAATAGCGCCCACAAGAGCGAGTAGTAGATTGAAGGTTGTGATTACAAACAGCAGAGCATGCTCCGTGTAGAGGGGTGCAATAGCGTTGACGTCGGATTCACGGAACATAACTTGGTGGTACACCATGTCATCAACATTATACGCAATGTCTCCGACGTGTGAGCGCTGTGCCGGGGCGCCAGTAGACGTCCGGCCTAGGCTGTCGGCGATGTTTGTAAACGAGCGGTAAGCAAGCAGCGCACCAAAAGCTAGGGCAACTACCTGCGTAGGACTAGTGACAAGGGTTTCAAGAGAGGTCAAGGACTTCACATTAAGAAGCATAATGACAAATAAGAATAAAATTGCAACAGCACCAACGTAAACAATCAGGAAAACAAGACCAATGAACTCGATCCCGGAACTAATATAAAACAGAACAGTAGCGAGGAAGACACCGATCAGAGAAAGCAACGCGTGCATAGGGTTAGACAAGGTAACTACCGCGATTGCAAGGACGCAGGCAATTACCGGCAGAACTAGATCAAAGAAAATCTCTGAGCCGGAGGCGAACAAATGGAAAACAAAATGTTTTACAAGTCACACAAGGACAATTAAGACAGGAACGCATAGCACAGCTACAGTTAGGTGGAGCCCAATAAGATGAACGGTGTAACCAATAGAATGTTTTTTAATACTCGGTTTTAAACCAGTTTTTACAGGAGCTGAGTTCAAGGTAAGATGGGTTGTATTCATAGTTTGAAAAGCTAGTAAGTAGAGGGAACGAGCAGGAGTCGAACCTGCCAGGGAGGTTATCCGTCGGATTTACAGTCCGATGCTTTCAGCCGATCAGCCATCGTTCCAAAGAGTACTTTACCAGCACCGCGGCGGGCAGCTACTGGGAATCGAACCCAGCACGGTCGAATCACAATCGACTATTTTACCGATAAACTATAGCTGCCGGACAACTACCGTCGTTTAAATAGGCTCGTACCCGCTACCGGACTCGAACCGATACCTCAAAGAGAGTAGCTTTTAAGGCTACCGTGTCTACCATTTCACCAAGCGGGCGGAGAGAGTGGGTGTGTGTTAAAAGGTACCCCGAGGCAGACTTGAACTGCCAAAACACCGATCCTAAGTCGGTTACGTCTACCATTCCGTCATCGGGGCGAGTACTTGATTAGTGTGTGCGTATAAGGTACCTCCTGTCGGACTCGAACCAACAAAATGCAGATTTTGAGTCTGCTGTGTCTACCATTCCACCAAGGAGGCGTAAAAACGAACCGATGGTGAGAAAGAGGGGACTCGAACCCCCAACTTCCGCCTCGACAAGGCGGCACTCTAACCAATTGAGTTACTTCCCCAGAAATAAACGAGACCTTAGACGGGGCCCTAGTGACGGGGGGCCGTGTCTAGTGAACTATCACAACGACGTGATGGTAAGATAAAGAGTTTCAGGCGCAAATGTTTCGCTTAAACACAAACTATACTAAAGCTGGAATACACGGAACTCCTGTGCGAGTTCAACGGGCTCGGATGTTACTCGACCCTCCGCGTCATTGTACACAACTTCATGGAATCCCGTTAACGGAAAGTCTTTCCTTAATGGGTGTGCAGTAAATCCGTAGTCAGTCAAAATCCGGCGCAGATCACCATGCTCGGAAAAGTAAATACCGAACATATCTCAAACCTCGCGCTCTAGCCATGCTGCAGATGGGAAAAATCGTTGGTCGCCAAGAAATGGGGCACTCAAACTAGGTAACGTAGTCGTTTCATTGGCGTACACGGTCACGATTAAACGTTGATTTGTTACCATGGAAAGAAACAGATAATTAATAGCAAAGCGTCCGCGGGGCAGCAGACGATCTACGACAGCAATATCAACCAGTGTGCGGAATTGGGAGACGGTAGAATTTCGTAAGTAAAGAGAAAGCGCACGCAGTTTACTGCTAGAAGTCCGAACGACTAAATTGTCGATCTGTGGGGAAGTACTGTGAATCAGGCCAGGCAGTTTGTTCTCTAATTGTTTTAAAGTACGGGCTTTAATATGAAGATCTAGCTCCTGGAATCCGGTGTATTTCATGACTAAAATATTTGCGGTTCAGTGTGGCAAGGCGATCCTTCCCGGAATACAGTATTCGTCGCCTTCACAGGTACCAGTCGAGTTCTGTGGGGATCGTAGTCGTATTAAGTAAGTTTACAGATATCGTATGTGTAAAACGGAAAACTATGCCTACTAAGCCGCGCTCTTTGCTGCCCTTGCGGTAGGCCCCTTACGGGGCACTCAAAGTCGCACTTGCAGTGGTCGTCTACCACTGCGGCAAAAATCAACCAAGTTACCCTTCTCACTTTAGCAGGCGCCAGCGATTAGAGCTTACAACCTTAAATAATAAGCGACGCAATTTACAATTACGACTTATGCTTCATAGGGTTTACCTTATTCGGTCCTCTCGTACTAAACGTAAATCCTCGGTATGAAAAATAATCTAAAGCAGATAGGGACCGAACTGTTTCACAACGTTCTAAACCCAGCTCATGTACCCCTTTAATCGGCGAACAGCCGAACCCTTGGAACCATTTTCAGCTCCGGGATGGGACGAGCCGACATCGAGGTGCCAGATCACGCCATCGATAGGGACTCTAAAGCGTGGTAAGCCTGTTATCCCCAGCGTACCTTTTATCTTTCGCGCGATGCTACACTTCGATAATAACACCGGGTCATTATGACCGACTTTCATCTCAGTGCGACTGCAAAGTCTAGCTGTCAAGTAAAGTTCTACCATTACGCTCGTAAGCCTAACCACTTAGGGCTGAATATACTTTCGTAAACCCTCGTTGCTTTCTGGAAGGCGACCGCCCCAGTCAAACTACCTCGTATACATTATTAGAACTACTTATTGGGAGTGAACACCTCGAACGTCAAAATAAAAAGGGTAGTCTTTCACCTTTCGCGATCACTCCTCTAGCGAGAGAGTTTCCTACGCTACTACCTAGCCTACACATTTGGTTTGCGCCCGTATATATACGTATAGTAAAGGTGCATGGGGTCTTTCAGTCTAACTTCAGAGAATTCCGCATCTTCACGGAAAGGTCAATTTCACTGGAACGATACCGGAGACAGTGAAGAGATCGTTACATCATTCATGCAGGACGGAA
>Ga0256883_1000031_pt1 | contig 40233 bp, 32 predicted proteins | sample MC6MC0491MT_FD_186337 | JGI IMG/M metagenome (GOLD analysis project Ga0256883, IMG submission 186337) | Metatranscriptome of enriched soil aggregate microbial communities from Iowa State University, Ames, United States - MC6-MC0491-MT... | ecosystem: Environmental > Terrestrial > Soil >...
CGAAGGCCTGCGGCTGGGGCATATTCATGATTAAATCAGGGGGCACGACTAAACAGCGCGGGCAACAATCGGGTGAAGGGGGGCCGCAATGACAGCCTTTTTTCGCGACAAATTCATTCCGGTGACGACGGTTCTGCTGGCGATCATCGGGCTTTGGTATCTGCTTGCGGTTTTTCTCAACGCTCCGTTTGAGCGCGATCAGGCAGAGCGAGCAGGAACCGAGATTGCATTCTCGACAATCGTTGCCAATACAATGCATCAGGATCGCCCGGTCCTGCCTGCGCCGCATCAGGTCGCGGAAGAAATCTGGAAAACCGTCTTTGACGTGAAACCAAGTTCCAAGCGCAGCCTTGTCTATCATGGCTGGGTGACGCTTTCATCGACATTGCTCGGTTTTGTGCTGGGATCGGCGCTTGGTGTGTTGCTCGCGGTCGGTATTGTGCATTCGCGCACGCTGGACAAAAGCCTGATGCCGTGGATCATCACCTCGCAGACAATCCCCATCCTCGCCATCGCACCGATGATTATTGTGGTGCTGAACGCGATTGGTATTTCGGGCCTGCTGCCAAAGGCCATCATATCGACCTATCTCTCCTTCTTCCCCGTTGCGGTGGGCATGGTCAAAGGCCTGCGCTCGCCCGATGTGATGCATCTTGATCTGATGCGGACTTACAATGCATCGCGCAATCAGGTGTTCTGGAAACTACGCTGGCCTGCGGCTATGCCGTTCCTGTTCACATCGATGCAGATTGCAGTCGCTATCAGTCTGGTGGGGGCTATCGTCGGCGAGTTGCCGACCGGAGCGGTCGCAGGTCTTGGCGCGCGTTTGCTGGCGGGTTCTTATTACGGGCAGACGGTTCAGATATGGGCAGCCCTCATCGCAGCAGCCATTATGGCGGGGCTGCTTGTGGCACTTGTCGGGCTGATCGCACGCATCGTCAACCGACGTATGGGTGCGCGACCAGAAAGGGCGGCTGCATGATGATGAACGTCATAATCATTATCGCGCTGATTGCCGTTTCCTGGGTAATTGTGGGCTGGGTAGCAAGCCTTAAGGCGCGCAACCCACACGCCCAAAAGCTGCTGGACATTGCCGTCCCTGCCCTCTTCGGCATAGCGATGCTTCTCCTTTGGGAAGTCACCGTTCGATTGTTTGCCGTGCCGCAGGTTCTCTTACCTGCCCCGTCAGTCATATGGGCGCGGATTACGAGTTCAGTTCCAATCCTGTGGGCCGACTTCCAGCAAACCTTCATGAAGGCCGTCATCATCGGCTATATCGCGGGCTGTGGACTGGGTTTCATTACGGCGATCATCGCTGATCGCATACCGTTTTTGCGCAAAGGCCTGCTGCCGCTTGGCAATCTTGCTGCTGCCCTTCCGATTGTCGGCGTGGCTCCCATCATGGTGATGTGGTTTGGCTTTGACTGGCAGTCAAAGGCAGCAGTCGTCATCATCATGACCTTCTTCCCGATGCTCGTGAACACAGTTGCGGGACTTGCGGCAAGTGGCTCAATGGAGCGCGATCTGATGCAGACCTATGGCTCCAATTACTGGCAAACGCTCATTAAGCTGCGCCTGCCAGCAGCCATGCCCTTCATCTTCAATGCGCTCAAGATCAACTCCACATTGGCGCTGATCGGCGCGATTGTGGCCGAGTTTTTCGGCACGCCAATTGTCGGCATGGGCTTCCGTATATCCGCGGAAATCGGGCGCATGAATGTGGACATGGTCTGGGCCGAAATCTTTGTAGCCGCTCTTGCGGGGTCGCTCTCGTATGGGCTGATCGCGCTGATTGAGCGCAGAATGACATTCTGGCACCCTTCTTACAGGAGGGCTTAAGCCTGACGATTTGGCATCCGCCAACATAAGGCGGACCAAAGCGCATTCCGAAAAGTGGAAACCAGTTTTCGGGCAAAATGCGCGCAATAAAAAAAGAACCAGAGGAGAACTGAAATGAAAAAGGCAATTTCTCTATGCCTTGGAACAGCCGGACTGGCACTGGCGCTCATGAGCAGCTCGGCAATGGCAGCTGACAAGCTGACCTTGCAGCTCAAATGGGTGACGCAGGGACAGTTTGCGGGCTACTACGTTGCCAAGGACAAAGGCTTTTATGAAGCCGAAAATCTCGACGTGGACATCAAGCCGGGTGGCCCGGATGTGGCTCCGCCTCAGGTGATCGCCGGTGGTGGTGCTGACGTAGTGGTGGACTGGATGCCGTCTGCGCTCGCCACCCGCGAAAAGGGCGTTCCGCTCGTCAACATCGCGCAGCCATTCAAGAAATCCGGCATGATGCTGACCTGCCGCAAAGACACCAACATCACCAAGCCGGAAGATTTCAAGGGCCGCACGCTTGGCGTTTGGTTCGGCGGCAATGAATATCCATTCTTGTCGTGGATGAGCCATCTGAAAATCCCGACCGAAGGCGGCAAGGACGGCGTAACCGTGCTCAAGCAGGGCTTTAACGTGGATCCACTGATCCAGAAGCAGGCCGACTGCATTTCCACCATGACCTATAATGAATATTGGCAGGTGATTGATGCCGGTATTCCGGCGGATCAGCTCGTCGTGTTCCCCTATGAAGAACAGGGCGTCGCTACGCTTGAAGACGGGCTCTACGTGCTCGATAAGAGCCTTGAAGACCCTGCAATGGTCGACAAGCTTGCCCGCTTTGTCCGCGCTTCGATGAAGGGTTGGCAATATGCGTCAGAACATCCTGATGAAGCCGCCGAGATCATTCTCGAAAACGACTCTTCCGGTGCGCAGACACAGGAAGTTCAGGAGCGCATGGTCAAGGAAATCGCCAAGCTGATCGATGGTTCTGACGGCACGCTTGATGTAGCTGCTGCCGACCGCACCGTCGAAACTTTGCTTGGGGGCGGCTCTGATCCTGTCATTACCAAGAAGCCGGAAGGTGCATGGTCCGCAAAGGTAACGGACGCGATGAAAAAGTAATCAAGGCAATTAGAGCGCCGGGCGTCCTATTGGACGCCCAAAGGTCGCTCTGTCTCTTTAAAACCAGAGCATAATTTTACCTTAAACTGATCCAAGTTTAAGGAATTATGCTCTGAAAAACCCGGTCTCACGACCGGGCTTTTAACGAGTATTTCTGTCCAGAAATACTCTAGTCCTTTTCCGCACATCACGTTCCGAAAACCGGTACCCACTTTTCGGGATGTGCTTTATTTCAGCTTCTCTTCCAAAGCGACAGCCCTGACCAGCTCGCGTTCAAGCCGTGCTTCTTCTTCAACCTTTGGCTTGGTGAAGCGTCCGAGCAGAAGATAGGCAACCGGCGTCACGAAAAGCGTGGCAATCGTTGCAAGGCCAAGACCGCCAACGATAACCCAGCCGAGTGCGACACGCGCTTCTGCGCCCGCACCGCTTGCCAGCACCAGCGGCACACCACCCAGAACCGAACAGATCATCGTCATACAGACCGGACGCAGTCGGATATTGGCTGCTTCTTCGATGGCCTGACGAACATTCATGCCCTTATCGCGCAACTGATCGGCAAATTCGACGATCAGAATGCCGTTCTTGGCCATGATGCCGACCAGTAGCACAAGCCCGATCTGGCTATAGACGTTAAGGCTTGTGCCGGTGAGGATCATCGCAAACACAGCACAGCCGAGGCCCAAAGGCACCGTCGCCATCACGATCAGCGCACTGATGAAGCTTTCAAACTGAGCTGCAAGCACCAGCATGATGATGATGATTGCAAAGCCGAAGACGAGTGCAATACCCGTTGAGGTTTCGCTCAATGTCGAGGCTTCCGCCAATGGAATGATATGCGCGCCGGGCGGCAGAAGTGGTGCAGCAATTTGCAACGCGGCAGCATAGGCATCGCCCAAGGCAAAGTCGCTGCGAAGGTCGGTCGTGATTGCAACCGAGCGCAAGCGTTCTTCACGGTTCAACTGCGGCGGAACAGCCTTTTCAACGACAGTTGCTATCGAAGACATCGGGACATAGCGACCGTCAGTCGTCTTGAGGAAGACGTTTTCAAGATCGGTCGGATCGTTGATCGGGTTGGTGGTCGAAACGAGCTTCACGTCAAAGCTTCTGTCGCCCACGTAAACCGAGCCGATCTTGCGACCATCAAGAACAGACTGAACTGCATTGGCAAGACCGGTAATATCGATGCCGAGATCGGACGCGCGTTCGCGGTTGATTTCGACGGAAAGCTGCGGTTGCGTTGGTTCGACTGACAGGCGCGGCTGCACAAAGCGCGGATCTTTTTCGAGCGCTGCAACAATCGCATCCGTCGCTGGACGAAGCTTGGCGTAATCACTGCCAAGAACGGCAAACTGCAAGCCGTTACCTGCACCGCGAATACCAAGGCTATTTGGCTGAGCAGTGAAAATGCGGACCGCTGTAATCCCGCTTACGCGCGCGGTGATGTCGGCCATGATTTCCTGCTGCGTGCGGCTGCGTTCTTTCCAAGGTGCAAGTGTCAGCACGACAAAGCCGTTGTTTGAAGAACCACCAGAACCGGCAATCGCGTAAGTCGTCTGGATCTCACCGCTATCGCGCAAAGGCTGGATAGCGGTTTCGATTCTGTCGAGCTGCGACTGAAGATATTCTACGCTGATGCCTTGCGGACCGTTGATGCGAAGAAGCGCTACAGCACGATCTTCGGTCGGCGTCAGTTCCTGTCTGAGCATACCGAAACCGACATAGGATGCGCCAGCAAAGAGCACGGCCACCAGCACCACGATATATGGAGCCGAAAGACAGGCATGGAGGCTCCGGCGATAAAAATTCGCCAAGCCGCTGCCAATGCGGCGCAGGAACTTCGGGCCGTGACCGCCGCCTTCAGTAGTCTCCGCACCTTCCTTGAGGAAGCGCGATGCAAGCATCGGACAGAGCGTCAGTGCCACAATCGATGACAACAGAATTGCAATCGCCAGCACGAAACCAAATTCTCGGAACAGACCACCCGCCTGCCCCGGCAGGAAGGAAATCGGCACGAAAACGGCAACGAGCGTCAATGTCGTCGCGATAACCGCAAAGAACACTTCCTGCGTGCCAAGCACAGCTGCTGCACGCGGCCCCATGCCCTGATTGCGTCGTCGGACAATATTTTCGAGCACGACAATCGCGTCATCCACCACAAGGCCTGTGGCGAGCACCAGCGCGAGCAGCGTGAGAATATTGACCGAGAAACCCGTCAGATAAATCGCGGCAATCGTACCAATAAGGGCGACTGGCATGGCCAGAGCAGGGATAAGCGTTGCGCGGATATCCCACAGAAACATGAAGATAATCACGACCACGATAATGACCGAAGCAATCAGCGCGATTTCGACCTCATGGATAGCGCCATTGATGAAGCTGGCATCGTCACTGGTGACCGTCACGTCCACACCCGGTGGCAAGGTGTTCTTCAAATTTGCAACAGCGGCACGAACGCCTTCGGAAATATCGAGCGTATTCGACTGTGCCTGACGCACGATACCCAGGCCGATTGCTGTCTTCCCGTTGGAGCGAACAGCGGAGCTTTCCACATCCGGACCAAGCGTTACTGTTGCCACATCGCGGATTTGCGTGCGGCCTTTGATATAGACGTTTTCAAAATCCTCAGGCCGTTCAAGATTGGCCGTTGCACGAACCACAATTGACTGATCGGAACTGCGCAGCGAGCCGGCAGGGGCATCAAGCCCCATGGAAGACAGTGCGCTGGATAGATCCGCAATGGTCAGGCCATAACTTGCAAGGCGCGCCTGATTGATATCAATGCGGAAAATCTTGTCGCGATCACCATTGATCTGCACATCGGCCACGCCAGGAACAGCTGAAAGGACATCCTGGATCTGGTCTTCCACCAGCACCGTCATATCGTCGACGGCCATCGTGTCGGAGGTGACAGCGAGGCGCATTACCGGATCGGCATTGGAGTCGGCTTTGATGATGCGGGACGGGTCGGCTTCTTCCGGTACGTCGTTGGCAACACGCGAAATCGCGTCGCGCATGTCGGCGGCAGCGACATTGAGATCGACACCGTCGTTGAACTCGACTGTGACACGGCTGCGCTCGAAAGACGAAGACGAAGAAATCGTTTTAACGCCCGATACGCGGGCGACCGCGTTTTCGAGAACCTGCGTGAGCTGTCGGTCGATCGTTTCCGCCGAAGCACCACTAAAATCGGTGCTGATGGTAACGACAGGACGATCCACATCGGGCAATTCACGAATATCGACGCCAGTGAAGGCCGCCATACCCGCGACAATGATCAGAACGTTGATGACGAAGGCAAAGACCGGACGGCGGATGAAAAGCGCCGTCGATCCGCCATTGTTTCCGGATTTCGAATTAGGATTGCTCACGCTTTATCCTCACCCTGCAACGCGGCTTTTGGCGGCGGGATCAATGCGGGCTGTCCCCTGCTCGTCCTGCAGACGCACCGGCGCATCATCGCGTACGGTTTGCACGCCCTGCGTAACGATCATGTCGCCTTCTTTAACGGCGCCATCGATCAGGATATTGGTCGAGTTACGCTGCACGATGCGCGCGGATACTTTCTTTGCAACACCTTCTTCAACGCGCCAGACATAAGATCCATCTGCGCCCCACTGAATGGCCAGCGGATCAACAGAAGGATAACTGTTGCCCGGGAAAAGAACTGTGACCGAGAATGACATGCCCGCACGCAAGCGGTCCTGCTCATTGTTGATTTCGGCGCGCACATGCAGCGTACGGCTTGCCTCATCAAGCATGTTGTCCACGGCGTTGATTTCGCCCTTATCCGTTACGCCCGGAAAAGCGGTAGATTCTGCAGTAAGCGGCTGGCCGACCTTGATTTGCGGAGCAAAACGTTCAGGCACCCAGATGTCGATCAGCACTTTGGAGCGGTCATCAATTCGGGCAATGGATGTCTGTGCAGTGACATAGTTTCCAGCGTTTACCGGTAGAATACCGACAATACCGGTAATTGGCGCGCGCACGGTACGGCGGCTCAACGCAAGCTGCGCATCATCAAGAGCGAGCTTGGCATTGGACAGGGCCAGATCGGCTTCAACTTCCTGCACGACGGTTGCGGTATTTGTGGAGCGCAGCCGTGCAATACGCTGACGGGTGGTTTCAGCATCTTTCAGTGCGATCTGCGCTTTATTGACTGCAATCGTTTCGGTCTCATTGTCGAGGATCGCAATCGGATCGCCTGCCTTGATGGCATCGCCAGCCTTAACGAGCAGCTCATTCATATAACCGCTCGAATAAGGTGTGACAGAAACCGTGCTGAGAGCGCGGGCTGAACCGATGGCCGTCAGACGATTGTTGATTGTCTCTTCGCCTGCTGGCTCAACCACGACCAGCGGAGCTGCACGACCGGAAGATCCACCCGATTGCGCACCATGCTTCTGTTGCCCAGAGGCTTCACCCGAAGCCGTCTGTGTCGAAGAGTCTTTGTTTTTATATATGTACCAGCCGCCACCGGCGACAATAATGATAAGCAGGCACAGAACAATCTGCTTCCAAGACTTCATTCAACTCTCCGGCAAGGCATTGTCGCTTAGGCAACGCGCCTCTCATTCAAATCATTCATATTCAGGTTGGGCGCAGGATATGCAGAAAACAGTATCAAAATAATGATCGCCCCAATAGGTTGCATCGGAATTGCAACAATCGAAGCGTCACGGATTTTCCCATTTGCGAGTTTGCACAGACCGATTCAGCACGTCGAGTTAAATTTCGGTAATGCTTGCGGCCAACTTCTTTCAATCAATTTAGACAAAGGCCGTTGGAATTAACTTGCGCCTCCATATATAGAAGACGACATTTATATGTATCGCATTGTGTGAGCTTACTGAGATTGGGCACGGCCGCATTGCAGCCAGACAGCCTGTCAATTTGGATTTAACGTATGGCGGCTGTTGAAAAGACCATGGATACGGCTGGTGTCGTCGCGGATGCGGCCACACATTCACCAACTATGGCTTCACCACAGGATGACAAGACCTCACCGATCCATTTTACGCGTCTGCGCTGGCGTAACCGGCTTTCGAGCAAGCTTCTCATTCTCACCGCACTTGCCGTTCTCATTGCAGAAGTGCTGATCTTTGTTCCATCCATCGCGAATATGCGCGTACGCTGGATGAGTTCGCGCCTTGATACAGTGGATGCTGTCAGCGAAGTGCTGATTGCAAGCGGCAACATCAATATTCCGCGCGAAGTGCAGGATAAGGTGCTGCTTGCGACCGGCACCAAGGCAATTGCTTTGCGTGAAGCGGGCGCATCGCATCTTCTGGCAATGAGTGAAATGCCCGGCAATATCGATCAGGTGGTCGATCTCAATAATATAAGTGAAGCTGCAGCAATCTGGGACGCGTTTGGAACGCTCTTTAACGGTGGTAATCGCACTTTGCGCATATATGGCTCAAACCCGCCATCCGCCAATCCGGGACGTATCATCGAAATCGTCACTTCCGATGCGCCGCTTCGCCATGCCATGCTGAGCTATGCAACCAATGTTGCAATCATCTCGCTTCTTATCTCGGTCATTGCCGCAAGCCTCATCTATCTCATCATCCATGAGATGCTGCTGCGTCCCGTCCGTCTGATGCATCGCAATATGATCGATTTTGCATCCGCGCCTGACAATCCGACGCGAATCCTTGTGCCCGAAAACCGCAAGGATGAGTTCGGCATTGCACAAAGGCAGATCGCGCATATTCAAAGTGATCTGCAGCGTACCCTGAAAGAGCAGAAACATCTGGCCGATCTCGGTCTCGCTGTTTCCAAGATCAATCATGACATGCGCAATATTCTGGCCTCCGCACAGCTCATGTCGGACCGTCTTGCTGATACCAGAGACCCCATGGTTCAGCGCTTTGCGCCGAAGCTCATTCACACGCTGAGCCGCGCCATCAACTATTCAGAGAGCGTGATGGCCTATGGCCGCTCGCAGGAAGCACCGCCTGCGCCGCGCCGCGTGCAGCTTGCCACGGTCATTCTCGATGTGCAGGAAACACTTAATCTCAACAAGGAGAGCGGCATCGAGTTCGAAAACCTCATTCCGGGTGATTTCGAACTGAATGTCGATTCCGAGCAGCTCTTCCGTGTGCTGCATAATCTGTGCCGGAATTCGGTGCAGGCAATGGAGCGCGATCAGCGCAGCGATGTGTCCACCGTAAAGCGCCTCACCCTTTCTGCAGGCAGAATCGGAACCACGACAATCATCGGCGTGGAAGATACCGGCCCCGGCCTGCCGCAAAAGGCGCGCGACAATCTCTTTACCGCCTTCAAGGGCTCAACACGCAGCGACGGTACGGGGCTTGGCCTGGCAATCGCGCAGGAACTGGTTCGTGCGCATGGTGGCACGATCGAATTGCGCGAAGATCGTCCGATCGGTGCACATTTCGAGATTCGCCTTCCCGACCTTCCAAACTGGAATGACAGACGAAGCAGTCGATCTGAGAGCGAAGTCGCCTGATTTTTTACAGCGCAGCCAAAAAAATGTGCGTGAAATCAGAATGTTGCAGCATGTGATTCCTGCCCATGACTGCCTTCATACGAGTGCAGCGCAGGCTTTTCCCGCTATGAGTTAGTTTTCCACGCTCTAATACACAGAGGAAAAGCCCGGAAATCCGGGCTTTGACAAGAAAACTTCACAGAACTTCATTTTTTTCTCAGAAGACGCTTGCATTTAGCAATCTGTCCGATTATCAACCGCCCATCGCCGCAGCAGACGCGGCACCGGCAAGCACCCGTAGCTCAGCTGGATAGAGCACCAGACTACGAATCTGGGGGTCAGAGGTTCGAATCCTTTCGGGCGCGCCATCCCTGAACAAAAGAGAGAACTCCGGGCGCAGTATTTTCGAGCCCTTGGGAAGCCGCCCTCGCAAGGGCGGACTTAGAGCCCGATATGCGGATTTCCTGGTCGTTAACGCAGACCTCGTTGACCGCCAGCCGCGTATATGCCTGCCTCTGGTCGGGTGGCCCGTTCCTCAGCTTGTCTTTCAGTAGGACGGCCAGTTGTGTGATCTTTTCGGGCGTGATGATCGGCTCGCCGTTCGAAATGCGCTTCTGCAGGTCGGCGACTTCAGCTGCAAGCTCATCGCGTCGAACCTTGAGGCCGACAAGGTGTTCTCTGAGGCTTGCGTCTTCCGCCTCCATAAGCCCCTGCTCGACGAGGGTCAGGAGACGCGCGATCGCGGCTTCGGCGTCCTTGTGGGACTGCCGGAGTCGGCTCAGCCGCTCCTTGTTCTCAGCCGAACGGCTGCTTGCCGATTTCAGATAAGCCTTCAACAGGCTGCCCAAGCGCTCGGGCTGCAAGATGCGGCGGCTCACTTGATCGATAACGATCTGGTCGAGACGGTCCATGCGAATGCGCAGACCCTGGCACGAGGTTACGCCTTCCTTGAGCTTGCGTGAGCAGCAGTAATAGCGATAGCCCTTGCCGGTATTCTGGATCAACGCTGATCCGCAGTGTCCGCAGCGCGCAACACCGGCAAGCAGCGTCGGTCCATTGACGACGCGGGGCGGCATACGTTTGGGATTTCGGCTTTGCAGCAGCGCTTGCACGTTGTTGAAGGTCTGCTCATCAACAATCGCCGGAACGGAAACTTCGATCCATTGCGACGGCGGTCGCGGACGCCCATTGCGGCTGTCAAAGCGGTTGAAATAGTGGCGACCGCAGTAGGTTGACGAAGTCAGAAGATCGTGCACGCCGCCCGTTGCAAAGCGACGGCCACGCCGAGTGATACCGCGCTCATTGAGATAGCTGGCGATCGCCTTGACCCCCATCGGTCGACCTTCCGTCCCGATTGCGAGATCGAAGATCAACCGCATGACGCGCGCCTCATCATCACGCAAGACAAGTACTTTCTTGTCCTTCGTGCCCCGCCTTTCCTGAATTTCCGTTGCATAACCGTACGGCGGCTGCGCGCCGTTCCAGAAGCCCTGGCGAGCATTTTCCAACATTGCCCGATGCACATGCTTGGCGTTCTCTCGCGACTGGTGCTCATCGAAGACATTCAAGACCTTGCGGATGAACTCCCCGCTCGTGTCCTGGCCTATATCCTGCGTGATCGAGATCAGTTCGACCCCGGCCTTCCGCAACTGGCGGACATAGAGTTCCGAATGCAATGAGTCGCGACTGAAGCGACTTAATGAATGAACAACGACAAAATCGTAGGGCCGTTCGATCCGCGTGGCCTTATAAATCAATTCTTGGAAGACTGGTCTGTCGTCATCGAGCGCCGAGGCTCCGGGTTCGGAAAAAACAGCCTCTACTTGCCACCCACGTTGCTCACAATAGGCGCGGCACTGGTTGACCTGATCCGGTAAAGAGAGATCGCGCTCGGCTTGCCTACTCGTAGATACGCGAACATAAATCGCAGCGGTAGTCATCGTTCACCTGTTTCAATCTGATCGAATGGGATAGGGTCAATTGCTAGAAACGGCCGTAGAAAGGCGAGTTGATTACCGGTACAACACCAATGTGGTGCGGCTAACGATTGACAAGGAATGCGAGGCATTGTGAGACGAGGCGCAAAACGATGCTCGAAGACAAGTACCTGACCAAGGAATACCTTGATGAGAAGCTCGCGGCCCTCAGAGTGCCATTCTACACGGCGCTGTTGGTCCAATCAGTAGTGCTCCTTGCCTTCACCGTCTTGCTCATTTGTCTCTCGTGACGGCTCAGCGTGGGTCTGCCACGCTTTCTCTCACTCATTCGACATCCTCACGTTCGTCATCGGGCATGCCCTCGCGCATCATCTCGTCGAGGGCTTTGTCGAAACGATTGAAAGCTGCCATCGCGTCGGCAACGATATAATAACTTTCGGATGTTCGATAATCAGTATGGCCAAGCACGGACGGGACAATCCCGACGTGATCAGGGTCCTCTTTTGCAATTGAACTTCCAGTGGCGTGACGAAATTCATGCGCCGTCACGCGGCGGCCGAACACGGCAAAAGTGATCTTACCGATCTCGTCCGATAAATTGTGCGGGGTGATCGGATTGCCCATGCCGGAGATGAAGAGCATGTTGTGCACGTCGGTTTTGCCAAGAAGGAGGCGCGGCCGATAAATCTCGATGTAACGATCGATGAAGGGAGTGAGTGCACTCGGCAGTGGACCGCCCCGACGTATCCTGCCTTTCATCTCGTCGCTGGAGAAATGCAGGGCATAGCCTGTGCCGTCCTTTATAAGATTATGATCTATCGTGATCATCGCAAGATTGTTTCGGCGCATCAGCGAGCGCGCGGCAAGCAGAGCGATAGCGAGGCCGTTGCGGAACCAGATGGCATGCTGCTTTGGTGAACCATAGATGGGCTGCGCGGCCTTGTGCATTAGGGCGATACCGATTTCGAATAGCTCCCGGATCGAAGGCAGATCAGAATGGTTCTTGATAGACTTAACCGTGCTCTTCAGCTTGCGGATCATTGGCAGTGTCCAACTCCAATCCGCATGCGCTGCTAGCAGCCGGAACATTCGGTCTAGGCTGACCGCATGATTGACGAGAGTCCGTGAGCCGTTCCCGAGCGCCCGTTCGGCCTGCAGATAACCAGTTAACCGAGCGCTAGATACGCGATCTTCGGGTTGGGCCTTTTCGTCGAGTAGTCCTTCGCTCTTTAGCCAGGCGAGCCAGATGCCGTAGCAACGACAATAGAGTTCCCGCGAACTAGGTCGTAAGTGCGCGGCTGGCTTAGGTTCGGCCAGAAGTTCGTCGTCGTCCTGTTGGGCGTCGATCCAGGCGCGACGGTCAGACTCCGGCCAAGCGGAGACCGGCAGAGCGCGCCCATCGAAGACTTTTTCACCTGTCATTTCGGCGTCCCCTTGCTGCCCTTCTCGTTGGCACGAAGGGTGCCGGCGTCCTCAAGCCCGAGCAGCACCGCATCGAAGTGCCGGAACGCCTCTTCGGCTTCGAGATCGACGTAGTAGCTAATGGTGGTCTCTCGGGACCGATGGCCAAGTATAAGCTGCACGTCTTCGTAGCGGCCGGGGTGCGCAGTCAGATAGAGCTTGGCGGCGAGATGTCTGAAGGCGTGCGGGTTGATCGCGAAACCTAAATAATCCCTCATCAGCTTCTGAATGTTGCCCGACATCACCGAGGAGCGCTTCTTGCCTCTGTTCTGCGCTGGAAATAGCCAGTCGCTCGGCGCATCAATCAGCGCGGGTCGATAGGTCTTCAGATAAAGATCAAGCAACCTGACGGTGGTAGCACCCAAGGGAATTTCCAAAGTTTTGGCATTCTTGACCTGTTCCGGTGGGTAGAAGAGCGCAACCTTGGCGTCCTTACCGGCATGCGACCGTAGCAGATTGGTGGTCAGGCTGGTCGACAGCAGGTTTGAGATGCGCAGCGGTGCACGCTGGGCAATCTTGATCCAGAGCGCCGTCGCCACGCGGTTGGCGGTCTCCCGGTCGACGGTCTTTTTGTGCAAGGCTTCCTTGATGATGCGATCCGGCAAGGCGAGGAAGGCCCGGACGTTATCGATGTCCCGGAAAGGGGCCAGCTTGCGCCGAACAGACTCGGGCAGCCCATCGTGCTCGGGACGAACTGTGACTGCGATTTTTTCGAGTTTCTTTAGGTCGAACTCCGAACTCTTAACCCACAGACGAGCAATCATCAGCAGGTCGTAAGTCATGCCACGAATTTGGGAGTTCCGACGTTGACCTCCGGCTCTCTTGATAAAGAAGTTCAAGCCCACGCCTATGGCCTTGAGATTAATAAGCGCCTTAAGGGTGGTCATGTCCTCAGGCTTCATAGCCTGGGTGAGAAGCAGGGCGGAGGCAAATTGTCGAATTCGGTAACGGATTAGCTTGGCGGTCGACGCTCGGATGGGCTGCACTCTAGGGGCGTCGTGGTCGTCGCCAAACAACTCCTCCTCGGTCAAAATGTCGTCGAGTTCGGCTCCCACCTTCGCTGTCCGAGAAGTGGTGTAAGCATCAACGTCCGCCCAAAGACTAGATGGAAACGCGCTTTCAGGAAGAACGTAGTGATCTGTGTGCTGCGGGACTTCGACCTGTCTGCAGCGGTGCTCTTGGGCCTTCGCAACGAGCCGGTTCCAGATTTTTCGCGCTTCACGCTCGTGTGTTTGGACGTTCTTAATTAGGCTTTGGTCAAGGGAAACGCGAAAGGCGTCGAAGGTCTCGTCGTCGACCGCGTCCGGCTCAATACCGTTTTCATCGAGATAGTGCATGAATGACCGCAGCTTCATCCGCTCCCACCGATCGGGAAGCAGCTCAAGAAAAGCTCTAAGATGGGGTGCAAGCCACCGGCGAGCGCGCCGCCTGCGGAATCGCTTGTCGGCATATGAAAGCGCCGCATCCATATAGCTTCGGCAATTCTGAAGCCGGCTCTTGCTCATCTTGGCCGCGGCCGGAGTCAGGTCGCGCAGCCGTTCGGCAATCAAGCGTGGGTCGGCGGGGGTGCTCACAAGCTGCAGGCCCATTGCCCGTGTCAGAGATCGCACCCCTGAACATAACTCAGCCCGCCGCTTTTCAGAGAGCGAGGGGTCTGCGGCTATCAAATCGATCAGGTTTGACAGAGTTAGAAGCTCATTGGCCTCGTACTGCTTCTTCTCTAGAATTTTCGTGTGGTACATGACTGACTTTCGTGGACACTCGTGGAAACGATGGGAAATTCGTGAGAACGGTTGGGGTTTAATTTGCAAGGTTAGACACGAAGCGTTTTCACGATTGATCGGACAGAGGCGGCAAGATGCGGAAACGAAGCGACATCCGCCTCACCACTTTTTCTTGAACAGCAGCGGAACATGAGATGCGCGGACTCGAATTTGCCGACCGATAAGAACAGTCGGCACATCGAGTTCGACGAGCCTCCGACGTATCGTCTTTGTGCAGACCTTGCCGTGTGCCGCGATCTCCTTGACGGTCCACAGCGCTTCAAAATCCTCCGGGCTCGACGTTTTTTTTATCGACATGGTTGTGCTCCTGCAGAAGCCGATCCGTCCTTTGCGACGGCGGCCGACAAATGATCTGCTGTCTGATGATTTACTGAAGCGGAAGCGTTCGAGGCCTGGGCGGAACTGGCCTCCGATGCTGGAAAAAGTATCGCGTCGATCTCCTGCGCCAGAAAGGCACGGAGAATGGCAACCTCTTCCGACGCCACAGGAAGGCGCTCCGGCAGGTCAACGGCCACGACGCGATCCGGCGTCTTAACCTTTATAGCCTTCGATTTGCTTGGCGCTTTCACCGGGCAGCTCGATCGGATCACTGCGACCGGAAATGGTGCAGCTCCATCGGCTTAAGGCCACCGTAGAATGGCGCGCTATTTCATTATAATGCCGGCATTATTTGAGGACGCGCCGCATCCGTCTGGACTTCTCGGTACGCAGCTTCCTGCGATATAGATCGTAAGCTTTCTCGACGGCGGAGGCCGACGGCGGCACGCGCTTTTTCTGACCTTCAACGGCGAAATGCGCGGATTGCCTCGCCTCTTCGATTGCCCGCGTCCGGGTGGAGCCCGCATCAATGAATCGTTGGACCCTCAGCGCCATCATGTATTCCCACCCCGCCGATTTGGCCGACGTCTTGCGCTGGCGACTTGGACGGGAGACGACGCTGCGCACGTCGCCCTTTGGAGGGCGGCCCCGACCTCGCGCGGCGATAATCTTCAGGGCGACAGGCAGGCAGTCCAGTTGACGGGAACTCGCGGCGGTTCCCCCGTCGAGCATGTCGGCTAGAGCATCAAGGGCATATCGGCCTAGGGTGTCCAACTCTCGTAGCATCCGAGCGGCCTTCTGGGGATCATTGTCGCAGATCGCCGCGACAAGCTCCTCGTCCGGGAGCAATGGATCGAAACGACCCGTTGCTATCCTGTCTCCTGACTTGCCCGCCACGACGATGCCCCCGAGTTTGGCAAGGGGGCATCATCGACTCACAGCGTTAAATGATTATTGCCGTACGCACCCTGGATTTCCCGATCGACTGTCATCAAGACGGTGCGCGATAGTTGCGGACACTCCTTACTTCACCGACATGTTTCCATAGCCCAACTTCGAGAGGGCTGCGATGAGCGCGGCCTCTTTATTAGCGAGGCCATTTCCGCTCTTGCTGCCGCCGTGCGCCAGGATTGCCTCCGAGAAGATTTTGTAATGGCGGGTCTTCAGGTAGAGAGTGACTACTCGTGTGCCTTTGACTGGCTTCTCCCCGCGCATCAGTAACGCAACATCGTGAGCGGAACTGTTCTCAGCGATCGTCAGGAGCTCCTCGCAGTTATCTTGATTGATGTGCTTCGCTATGATCTGGGCCTTCGTCCAGCCAATCCTGCTGAGCCGCTTTTCATCAACGTCCAAGTCTCCGAACGCCCGGCCGATCTCTGCCCAGTAGTATGCTGTGCGCCGGTCGACGTCACAGTACTTAGCTATCGAGTCGAACTGCTCCGGAGTTTCAAGTTGGACCTTCCTGAAGTACCTCGCCTTCATCAAGAATTCATCCCCGATGAGATCAGTGTAGTACTTGTCAAGTTGCTCCCATGGCTTCTTCTTCATATGCGCGTGCCTCAAATAAGGAAGTTGGTTGAAGCAACGAATCGTACGATATAAGCGACGGTAAGCAATTGAAAATTCGATATTTCTTAGAGTTTTCGAATCGATCAAATGGCGTAGAAGCGGTCGCATCAAAACTCTGCGCCGTTTGTTAAATTAATTTCACGCGAAGCCGAACGCTCCGCTCAGATCGGGCATCGTGCAGAATAGCAGTAAGTGATAACGTCGTTTGATAGACTCGAGGAATCCGGTCAGGTGACCGAAAAGCAATCCCACGACGCACAATCGAGTTTCTCTGCGCCACTCCTCCCGCTCGTCGACCTTGCCGATGCGCATCTGGCTCGCATGATTCCCTTAATGCAGCCGATCATGATGGATGCAGGCATCTCGCTTGGTCAGCGGCAGACGCTCGCGTGGCTGTCAACTGCCGCATTGCGCGCGAGCGGAAGCGTTTTTGTTCTTCTAAGTTTCGATCGGGTCTGGGACGCAGAAATCGTCTGCCGCAGCGTGTTTGATGCGACGCTGAAGTTTTGCCACCTCCTGGCGGACCCCTCGAAACTCGAAACTCGTCTTTGGGAATACGAAAGCGTACTTCCGGATATCTCGGCGCTTGCTGACCACCAGAAAGTAAAGCGGCTGATAGATGCGATGCCAGACATAAGCGAAGAAGTTCTCACTCCTTTGCGAGAATTACTGCTGACAGAAGAGCGCGGGGCAGAGATCGCGGGCCAATATCCGCGAGACGTCCGACGCCGATTACAAACATCTTGGGGCTTTACCGGACTGATTGACCATATGGTCCGCTCAAACGAAGGCCTAGGAAAGCTCGCAGCAGGGCTACTGCACGGCTACTCGATGGCCAGCCATATTGCGCATGCGGATTACCAGGGCGCTGGAATGGTCATGGAAAGGGAATACAGAGATCACCGTCGGCGGGACGCAGCGAACAAAGCGCACGGGGCCCGGCTGATCTCAGACCAACTCTGGTACTGCGCGCTAAGGCTTATCGTCAGTTATCGCTTCCTAGGTCGGTCTACGCAGATAATTTACGATCTGATGAACGAAGAGAACGACCTGTTCCGTGAACTGCACGCCGCGCAGCAAGAATGGATTTCGATCGAATATACCTGCTAACGTCGGACGCTCCGCGGCGAATCCAGGGCCCGCCCGGTGTTCGCAAGCTTGGAAGGAATATCACTCGCGGCTAGTATACGGCTCTGATTCGTCGGTCTCAGTTGTTCATAAAAGTCTTTTTAGCGCATGGCCAGGAAATCAAAGGCGAAACCCAAGGCTATCGATTTATTTTGCGGTTGTGGTGGATTAAGCCTTGGTTTGCGTAAGGCCGGATTTTCGGTCGTAGCAGGCATCGATGCCGATCCACTCGCAAGCTCGACATACCGATTGAATCACAAATCGGCTCTCGTCGTCGAGGATGATATCAGCAGGGTCGATCCGCAACGCCTCATGGAACAGCTTGGTTTGCGTCCAGGAGAACTCGCGCTTCTCGCGGGATGTCCGCCTTGCCAGGGCTTTTCGAGCCTTCGCACTCTCAACGGCGGCCGCGATGTGGAAGAGCCGATGAATGATCTGATTTTCCAGTTTGGTAGATTCATCAGGTGTTTCCGGCCCAAAACGATCATGATCGAGAATGTGCCCGGCTTGGCAACCGACGCGCGGCTTGTCGCCTTTTGCAGAGCCCTCGCGGCCATGGGTTACAAATATCGATTTAAAGTCTTCGATGCTGCCGATTTCGGCGTTCCTCAGAGACGTCGGAGAATGATCCTTCTTGCGGCACGCTCGGTACGCCCCGATTTTGCAGAGAAGGCTCAGAAACAGGTCACCGTTCGGGACGCGATCGCAGCGCTACCACGGCCAGGTAATAGCGATGATCCCGCGCACAACTACACGGTATCTCGCGCAGCTCATGTTGCGAAGCTTATTAGCCGCGTGCCGAAAGACGGAGGAAGCAGAACGTCGCTAGGGAAAAGCGCGCAACTGCCCTGTCACCAGAAATGCGATGGCTTTAAGGATGTTTATGGAAGAATGTCTTGGTCCGCACCATCGCCGACTATCACCGGAGGGTGCATCAATCCTTCGAAAGGACGCTTCCTCCATCCCGAACAGAACAGAGCGATCACGTTAAGGGAAGCCGCCATTCTTCAGGGTTTTCCGAGAGACTACAAGCTTGATCTTTCTCGAGGACGCTATCCGACTGCCCAGATGATCGGCAATGCGTTCCCGCCAGTGTTCGCCGCGCGACACGCAAAATTGCTTTATGCCATTGCAGTGCATTCCGCCGGTTCCACGTGACCTGCGGAAGTGACGGGGGCGCGTAATATGGTCTGGCGTTTAAATTCTGGATTTCGCACTTTATTCGGGCGTTCGAGGCAAGATGCGGATCAAGCCGCTGAAGACGATGCCGCACAACAAATCCCAACCATAAATCGCGACACGCCGTCGACTCCCTGGTCAGGACCAAAAGCAATCTGGACCGACGCTGTGCCGCTGTCGGGGAGAAAGGTACTTCCTCCCGATCCGAGAATGATGGAAACGATCGGCCTCAATCATTCTTTTGAGTCCGCAGTAGCAGACGTCATCGACAACTCGATTGACGCAAAAGCGTCCGAAATTCTTGTTCGGTTTATGTGCGATGAAGGCCGATTGCTAGGATTATGTATTGTCGACAACGGCGTCGGGATGGATGAGGCCACCATCGACCGCGCCATGACGATGGGGGGACGCCGCGAATACGGCACGGGCGAGCTCGGTCATTTCGGGATCGGGCTCAAGGCTGCGTCTCTTGGACAGGCGCGGGTGCTCACCGTTATTTCCAAGGCAAACGGAAGCGCAGCCGTTGGCAGGCGATGGCTTATGGAGAATGCGGCAAGCGGATTTGAATGCGATACGTTGGACGAATCCTATTCCGCCGACGCCCTCAACCGTTATTGGGATACGGCTCCTACGTCCGGCACCGTCGTCGCCTGGACTGATGTTAAGTGCTTCCCGCGTATCGCGCACGGAAACTCCGTCGACCGCTTTCTCGACGCGCGGATGACGAGATTGCGGCATCACCTTGGGCTTGTATTCCACCGCATCATCGCGGCCAGCAAGGTCGGTATAGCCGTGGAATCCGAAAATGTCGGGGCGAATGCGACCGGCGTGCAGTTTCCCGTCGAGCCGATCGATCCGTTCGGCTATGTTCGATCTGGCAGAAAAGACTATCCGCGCACGCTTAAGATGAGCTTGAACGGCGTCGAGCTGAGCCTGAAGTGTCATGTCTGGCCCGGCCGCTCTAATCTCGCCAACTTCCGGCTTCCGGGCGGACGGCCGGACGAGTTTCAGGGCTTTTTTATCTATCGAAATGACCGCCTCTTGCAGCATGGAGGCTGGAACGGCGTGCTGCATCCGGACAAAGACCTTCAGCTTGCACGTGTCGAGCTTCACATCCAGCCCGCATGCGCCGAGCTATTTCATATGAACGCGGAAAAAACCCGCATCGAGACGTCGCCCCAGTTCGGCGAATTGGTTCAGGCCGCCGCCAACGGCGACCACAGCTTTTTCAACTATATAGACGACGCCAAGAGCACGTATCGCCACAGCCAGAAGCGCAAACGGGAGCGCCCCAAGGTGGTGCGGCCCGGAAGAGGAATCGACGAAGCGATCCGCGACGCGGTGTCCGACGAATTTGAGTTCCTGCAAACGGAAGAGCCGCTATCGATACGATGGGTCGATTTGCGCAGCGATGCATTTTTCGACGTCGACCGCCCAAACATGGTCATTCGGCTGAACAAGCGATACCGGCCAGCCGTGCTCGGTGAACGCGACTCTTCGCTGAACGATGCGCCTCTTGTGAAAGCGCTGCTCTATCTGCTAGCCGAAGAGTGCTTTCGGGGCACCATCTTGAGCGCCAAGGCCAAAGACAAGATCGCGGTCTGGCAGTCGATTCTGACGGCGGCTGCGCAAGCGGAGGTCGAATGACTTCCCTCGGTGCGAGCGAGCGCCACCTGACCGTCGAAGGCCTCGAGCATTACATCTCCGGCGGCGCGCCAGCGGTCATAAAGATCGAAGGCGCGCCCATCATCTATCTGGTGATCGACCCCTCGATAGAGCGGCTTTCGCTCCGCACACCACTTACGAGGCACGCGCTTCCGGATGTCTCCGCCTATCAGCACTTTTCGTCTTCCGCGATCCATTGGAATGATGAGCCTTGGTTCGAGCTGCGCGTGGACGGAGAGGTGCTTCGCGACGCCTATCCGGTCATTTGTTCGATCGCGGACCGGATTCAGCTTGAAGGAACTCCATTCGATTCCGCCGTCTCAGGCTCGCTTGCTGCCTTCCGCGAAGTTCTCGCCCAGCACGACCGGCTGAGCCTAGAAGAGGAACTCGGGCTTTTCGGCGAACTCGTCCTCTTGAGGCATTTACTCTCGGCGCAACCGCCAGCCGACGCAGTGGCAGGGTGGCGCGGTCCCGACGCCGAAGAGCACGACTTCGACATCCAAGGGAACGACGTCGAGCTGAAATGCACGCTCGCAGAGGAGCGGATTCACTGGATCAACGGAATGGGCCAGCTTGAGCCGACGCAGGCGCGTCCGCTTTGGTTACTCTCAATGCAGTTGACGCGCGCCGGAAATGACGGGGTTTCGCTTGCGGAATTGATCCAGGAAATAAACTCGCTGGTTTCGGCAGGGGACGCGGCACAGCTTTTCAATTCCAAGTTGTCGTCGGCTGGTTGGAGGGGAGATTCGGCGCACCAGCACAAATCAAAATTCCGCCTACGCAGCTCGCCCGCCGTTTACGCCGTAAACGATCGCTTTCCCGCGCTGATCCGCTCGCGATTGGCGGCGGCGGGATTCGACCTGGCGCATATTGTTCAGTTGCGATACGCGCTCAATCTTAAAGGGCTGCTTCCGGAAGCCGCGCCGCCGGAATTTTTAAAAAATATGGGTTCTTTTCCATGACAAAAACATTGAGCGATTGTTACACGGCTGCCTTGGGGGCGATGGAGCTCTCGGGGCCCGGCGCGCTTCTCGCCCGCGCTCAGCTTGAAATGCAAGAGCGCGGCGGAAAAGAGGACGTCGGCACCGATGCCCTTTGCGACCATCTCGCCGCCGCCGATCTAAACGATCAACTGCGCAAGCGCATGCATGTCGCCATCTCGCAGTGGGACGTGGTGCCCGACGATGCCGCTTGGGCTGAGGCGACCGTCCCGCGATCCGCCGAACGTCGCGCCCGAATTTACGAGCGTTTGGGTGTAGCGCAGAGCCAAAGAGCGATAAGCCTCTTCAACGATATTTTTCCTCTGCAAAGTGACAGCGCCGTCGTCATTAGCGATGAGTTCGAGCCTTGGTATTCTCAGGAACGTCGCGAAAAGCACACTTTCTATTGGCCGGCTTACAAGGCGCTGCTGGCCAAGCGCGGCTGGTCTGCCGATGCGCTGGCTGGCTTGGACGAAGCAACCGCTTCCGTCGTCGAGAGACTGACCGACCCGTTGCGCAAGGAAGCGCGCCAGGCGAAGGGCCTAGTGGTCGGCTACGTGCAAAGCGGAAAGACGGCAAACTTTACGGGCGTTATCGCAAAGTCAATCGACGCTGGCTATCGCCTTATCATCGTACTGGCAGGCACGATCGACGTATTGCGGCAGCAGACGCAGCGACGCCTCGATATGGAATTGGTGGGGAAGGAAAATATCATTCGCGGGATCGATCCGGATGATCCCGAAATGATGGCCCAGGTTGATTATCAGGACGATCCCGACTGGGAGAAAGGCTTTACTTCCTTCGACTTCCTGCCGTCCAGCCGCAACTATCCTGACATCGTGCGACTGACGAGCCGCAACTTCGATTTCAAAAGCCTGCGCGCCGGCATCGTGGCGTTGGAGTTTGAGAAGGTCGACAAAACAAAGCCACTCTACGACGAGGTCAATCTCCCTTCGAGTTCGGCGCGCATCGTCATCGTCAAGAAAAATAAGGCCGTCCTGCAAAAACTGGTAAAGGACCTAAAGAGTATCAAGACCCCGCGCAGCGAGATTCCCGCCCTTATTATCGACGACGAATCCGATCAGGCATCGGTCAATACGAGCGATCCTAAAAAGTGGAAGGGCGTCCTGCCCAATCATGATGAGCGCACCGCGATCAACAAGAACATCGCGCATCTTCTGGACCTGCTCCCGCGCGCTCAATATGTCGGGTATACCGCCACGCCTTTCGCAAACGTCTTTGTCGACCCGAGCGACGAGAGAGACATTTTCCCCAAGGATTTCCTGATCAGTTTGTTGCGCCCCGTCGGTTATATGGGCGTTAGTAATTTTCACGATATCGGAACAGAAGTCGACTCGGAAGATCGCACGTTCGCAAATTCGAACGAGAAAGCCTATGTTCGGGGTCTCGCCGACGGTCATGATCGCGACGCCAAGCTGCAGGAAGCCGTCGACGCTTTCGTATTGAGCGGCGCAATCAAACTTTATCGCCAAGAGAAGGACGCCGCCTCGTATCGGCACCACACCATGCTCGTCCATGCATCCGTAAAGCAGAAAGACCAAGGGTATCTGGCGGACGAGATCAGAGAGATTTGGAAGAATGCCGGTTATGGGAATACGTCGGGCGTTGCGCGGCTGCGGACGCTCTATCAGGAGGACTTCCTTCCGGTCAGCAGGGCTCGGGCCGGCAAGTATTCTTACCCTGAGGCGTTCGACGATCTAAAGCCGTTTATTGGGAAAGCGATTGCGCGAATAACGGCTTTTCAAGACCCTGTTTTAATTGTCAACGGCGACAAGGAAATGGCGCTCGAGGACGTCGATTTTGACCGCCGCGACGTGTGGCGGATTCTCGTCGGCGGCGCGAAATTGAGCAGGGGTTTCACTGTGGAAGGCCTCACGATCTCATACTATCGACGCAAAACGAAGCAAGCCGATACGCTCATGCAGATGGGGCGATGGTTTGGGTTTCGCAAAGGCTATGAAGACCTTGTCCGCCTTTATATCGGGCGGGCCGAGCCGGATGGAAAGAAAAAGATCGATCTTTACCAGGCATTCGACGCCATCGTGCGGGATGAAGAGGCGTTTCGAGAACAGCTCCGTCAGTATGCTGAAATGGTCGACGGCCAGCCGCAGATTACCCCGAAGGACATTCCACCTCTTGTCTCTCAGCATTTGCCATGGCTGAAACCTGCCGCCAAGAACAAGATGTTCAATGCGGAGCTGGTCGTCCGCAGATCGGCAGGTTCGATGGTGATCCCGACTGGCTACCCAGTCGATAATAAGACTAAGGAGAAAAATTACGACGCTGTCGCTCCTCTTCTCGCAGCCGCGACAGAGAATGTTCAACTCGTTATACCGGAATTGCCGAATGTAAAGAGGTCCCAGTTCAGCGCGTGGATCGGCAGAGTCGACACGAAAACCGCTCTGGCGGCGATCAAGGGCATTAAGTGGATTACGCCAGACTATTACCTGCCCGATAAGACTTATCTCGACGAGATCGCTGGCGACATCTCCGGTTGGATCGTGATCGCGCCGCAAATGCGCACCAAGGCGAGCGTCCGGAACCTTCCCGGCATAGGACCTAGAACGGTATTTGAGCGGAAATTAAAGCACGCCAACCTCTGGGGCGAACCGACGGATCGCAAGCATCGTCCTGCGGCGGAATTTATTGCCGGAGCAATCGGAGACTACGGCGATCCTTTTTTGGCTCCGATCAAGAAGCCGGACTACGGCGCTATCTTGATCTATCCGATGGCGACGGACGTGGAGAAGCTCCCGCAGGACGTTGTGAAAAAGGACGTCGTCCTCGCCGTTGCGTGGATCGCGCCTGCTGGTCTGAAAGACCTTCAACATCGCGTGGTCCAGTTTCGGGCCAAAAACAGCGCTCTTGCCGATGAGCCGATCGTTCCCGTCGAATAAAATTTATGCCTGGAGAAACCGCCGAATGCGTCGCGCAAGGCGAACCTCATTCTTTGTTTGGCATTCCCATATCGTAAGCGCCTGCCAGCCTTCTTTCTTAAGGAGGCGAATCGAATTCTTATCCCGCTGCCGGTTGCGTGCGAGTTTGGCGCTCCAAAATTCGCTGTTCGATGTCGGCGGCTGGCCGCGCCTGCATGAATGCTGATGCCAAAAGCAGCCATGCACGAACACGACCCTGCGCCGGGACGAAAAGACGAGATCGGGTGAGCCTGGGAGATGTTTACCGTGCAGCCTGTATCGGAATCCAAGACGGTAAATAAGGCGGCGCACGGCTACTTCAGGCGTAGTATTCCGATTCCGCACGCGACTCATGAGTTCGGAGCGCTGCTTGCTGGATAAGTTGTCCACCCGTTGTGCACCCACGGCCAAAATTCGCTTGGAGGCTACAAAGACGTTGAACGCTTGTCACCTCTGATGGAAGTTATCCTAAACTGTCGCCCGCTTCAGCAAACCCAAGCCACAAGGTAGAACATGTTCAATTGGCTCTACGACGACCGAACTCAATGCTGGTCTGTGCTGGGTACCATGACCATTGGCGAATACATTGATCTGGTCAAAAGCGCTCATGCGGAGCGCGGAGCGCTTTCTGGCCAGCGTGACGTTCTTAAAACAACAACTGCAAAACGCATCCGTGACCGTATGATTCTCGACATTAAAAAAGGAGCGATCCTCCCGCCATTAGTAATAGGAGCGGTTGTCGGCGAGGAGCAGCTCAAAAAATTTCCTCTTTTGCCACAAAAGTCGCCTGCTGATTTCCTGCCCGAGAAGGCAGAACTTTCAATCATCGATGGCATGCAACGGACAGCGGCATTAATGGAAGCGGCTAACGAAGACAACAAAGTTCGAGACCGAAAAGCGCGGGTGGAATTTTGGCTAGCGCCAGCTGTTCGAGCAATGATCTATAGGATGCTAGTTCTTAACACTGGACAAGTTCCCTGGACGCTAAACAGGCAATTATCTGTAGTTTACACGCCGCTATTGAAGGAGATTCGGGAGAAGGTTGCAAACATAGACAGGATATTCTCGCCTGATAAGCCCGGTCGACGCGTAGGACCAGCTCAATTTGCCAGCGAGGACCTCGTAGAACTTTATATCGCATTTTCGCTGAGAAAAACTGCGATCGACACCAAAGAAGCGCTGTCCGAGGAATTCTCACGATTAGATTTCATGGAGAATCTCTCCGACGCGCAGTTTCAAGAACAGTTCTATATGACGATTTCCATTCTGGTCGATCTCGATAATGTGTTCGCTCGGTATGATGCGACTGGATCAAATCGCTTCTCGAAAGGTAGAAATATATTCGATGCCCAGCCAGCCCGCATCGGCTTCATTGTGGCAGTCGCCCAGCACATTTTAGGCCGACCTGGTTTAGATCACACACCGGAGGAGCGTAAGGCGCGAATGGAAGCGGTACACCTTGAGGCTCGAAAGCTTATCGAACAACTAGGTGGTTGGAGCACTGATAAAATCGGGGACTTTTTAAAGTTAGATGTACTCTCCGAAATCCTCGACAAACGGGTAGGGCAGGTTGGTCGCTACGAGCGGGCTGTCTTTCTAGATGCATTCAAGGTTCTGGTTGATGAGCATTTCGCGGTTCCAAACATGGAGCCCTGTTGGCGAGCAAGCTAATGTCTCGCAACATGATCGATGCGAATAAGAAACTGTTCGCAACTTTGGACAAATTTTGCAACGCGAGAGGTGATCCAGTTCTCAATGCTGGCCAGCCTCGCTGGATAGAGACGACAGCAGCAGAGAAAGGCGTTCTCAAGAATGCTAAACTCACAGAGCTACTGACCTTCACTGCCCGTAAAGGCCTCGCCCGATTTGATCTCAGCACAAAAACGATATTCTGCTCTGTCGGATTCGATCACCTGGTTCCTTCATTTGGTCTCAGCGAAGACGACGTCAACGCTGGACTTTTGACGGCGATATTATTTGAGTTGGACCCATTACCTAGGGCCAGTGCCGCCGAAATTAAAAATATCATTGAAGCAGATGACCCCTCGATAAATGCTGGCTACGCGGGTCACACCTCTGCAGCTATAAAGACGCTCTATCCAACGGTCAGAGCCTTCTCGGCGTACAACATCTCGCCGGACGAGACCTGGCGATTGTTTTTTTTGATATGTCTATTGGAATGTCGCAACGCTGAAACCTGGATCGACGAGGCGTTCGCGAACGCCTTACAAGGGCTGGCAGAGTTGCAAATTTTGAATTTGCCCTATCGCACATTATGTAGATCGATATTCGATACGGATCGGGGCGCGATGTTCCTAGCCTTGTATCGTTGCCTCGAGGCACTTTATGCATTCTCCAGCGCACGGGCACTCATGGCTACTCTAAAGCTATCAAACACCTGGGAAGACATTGCTTCGGCATTAGAGGATGTATTGGGTTGGCATCCTCGCGAGGAAAGTAGTTTAGCTGACCTGATCTCGCTGGGAATTGACCGCGATCAGACAGCGATCTTCGCAGCGCTGAACGAGCCATTGCCCGACACTGCTCAGAATCCGCTATCCACCTTGGCGAGCCGCCGTATCTATAGACTTCGCAATGATCTAGTGCACTTTCGCCCGGCTCAACATCGCGTCGATCTGACTAAAATTGAATGGAACCGTCTTTGCGAGGCAATGACGGGCCTGATCTGCTTTATTTACGCGGACGTTTTCGGGCCGTTCTGATGGAGCCGGCTTCCGACGCACAGGCTATCGGGCATGGTAGCGAATGGAGCGTTAGCGAAGAGCATGATTACCCATTGAGAGGAGCGCTCAATGACCAGAATCATAGACGGGGACGAACTGCCTGAGGGCGATACTTGGTGCTATGAAGCGGTGATCCTAACAAAGGGCGACCGTGGGACAATCTCGTTTCGCACTCACTGGGTAGGATGTGCCGATGATGAAAATAGGATAGAGCTCCGACAGCCAACAATTCTCAGCCGCAATGATCTCATCTCGCGCACGTCGCCATTCACAGGTAGGCCCATCGAAAGCATCGAAACGCCAATTGAGTTGGCGCGCCTCTGGATTGTCGGAGGACACGGTGCGATTGACTACGACCTCGCAAAAGCTGAGATTCCGCACCACTTGGCGGCCTCACCTGTGACCAGTGCTACAGGCTATGGGCCCTTCGATGCACTGACGGTCCCGATCCAGGTGGCGACCGTACGCGCCCCAACGAAGAAGCTTCGGATGCAAATCCTCGAGCGAGACCAGTTTCGATGCAAGGTCTGCGGTCAGCGGCCGTCAGATGATGCAAACGTTACTCTTCACATCCATCACATCCGACCGTGGTCTAAGAACGGCGCGACGGTCCCCTCTAATCTGATTACAATCTGCCATACTTGCCACCTAGGACTCGATCCACACTACAACATTAAGTTGGCAGGGCTTATAGACCCCTCATCGGACAGAGCATAAGAACAGGCACAACGTGAGTTTCGTGTGGCATGGCCCGGCCGGCTCAGAGTCCACCCCTGACCCAAAGGTGGACCTCGGCTCCGGTCGAACGCACTTCCGCTGACAGCCGAGGAAGCGGAAGCCGCATGTTGGAAGCGCGCACGGGCTTCGATCAATCAACCTTAATGATGATGTGAAAGTTCTCATCTTCATCCTTCCCGGCGCGCCATTTATAAAAGCATTCAAATCAGCTTCTGAAGCTGAGCCCTCCTGAACAAAGATGAGAACCATTCCGCAAGAGTTCACATTCTGCGCATTGGAGTCAGCGATGCCGAGAGGCTGTGTGAAAACGCGCCACTTGGACCGAACCATTGTACGATTCACGTGCTACAGCGCGGGAGGAGCTGACGAGGCGCTTGGCGCCAGACTTTAAAACGATCGCCGATTTCCGCCGAGACAACGGTTCCGCCGTCCGCAAGGTGTGCTCGCAGTTCGTTGCCCTCTGCCGCGGCATCGATCTTCGACAGCAGCAAGTTCAAGGCCGTCAACGCCAAGGCGAAGAGCTTCGCGCGCGAAAAGCTGTGTCGGTGGTTGGCCGAGCTCGATGCTGCGATCGAGCGTTATATGGCAAGGAGCGCCGTACTCGGCGGTGGGAGCACGAGGACATCCTAGAGCGCGTTCAGAAGCGTCTCGACGATGATCCCAGCAAGATCCCTCTACGGAGCAAGACCGCCGAGCATCCTTTCGGTACCATCAAAGCCTGGATGGACGCGACCACTTCAAGATGAGGACACTGAAGCAGGTGGCCACCGAGATGGCCCTGCACGTGCTCGCCTACAATCTGAAGCGGGCGAAGGCGGTTCTGGAAGTTCCAGAGCTACTCAGGGCGATCTGAGCACGTAGTCCACTTCACTTGTGTTCGGAGCATCGCTCGGGATCGAGCTACGCCTCGTTATCACACGGCCTCTTCAGTTTGCCGACACTGCGATAGGATAGGCATAAAAAGGCGCGGGCATTTTGCCCGCCGTTGGGCTCGCCATCTTCAATTCCGAAAGAAAAAGGTGCAATTTGTCCGGAAAAAGGGGGAAGCATGCGCCTTCTTACGCTTTTGGTCTTGCGCCTCATGATGGCTGTGCTGCTCTGTTTGACGGTCGCTATTGCCTGCCTGGTCTGGGAAGCGCATCGGTCTATCGAGGCGGACGTCAGCGCCACCGCTACGCGCGTCGATCAACGTCTCCAAGCTCTTTATTGGCAGCATTTGATGTGGCGGAACGGGATCTCGCGCGGATCCCTCATGCCTCTGCCGGATTGGGATACTATCGAGACGCAGAGCATTATTTCGCCGGGGATCTGCGTGACCTTCGGTCTGCCCGGTACCGAACCTCGTAAACTTTGCAGCCAGGTGGAGGCGCTTGGTCCGCCGGCACCGACTTGGTTCTCACACATTTATCTTGCGATACTTGGAAACTTTCCGCCAGTCATTCATCCGCTTTCCATTCACGGGGAAAGTGCCGGGCCGGTTAAGACTGCCGCCGATGCTGAAGCCGCGCTCCGACGCGCGTGGCGCGAAATATCAACGGTTGTGGACGTCGCAATCATGTTGGCCGGTGGCATCGCCATTTTGGCAGCGCTTATGATCGGTCATGCTCTCCTCCCGGCGCGCGCGATCATCGGAGCATTGGAGAACATCGAGGAAGGTCAGCTCGGTCAGCCGCTTGGAAAATTCAAAAGCACCGAATTCAATCACATCGCAAATGCGGTCAATCGCCTTTCGGCGAGGCTTCGACAAACGAACTCTGAGCGCTTGGCGCTTACCGCAAGACTGTTTCAGGTGCAAGAGGAAGAGAGACGGTCGCTTGCGCGCGATCTTCATGACGAGTTCGGCCAAGCACTTACCGCGACGACCGCTCTTGCAACCGTTATCGAGACGAGCGTGATGCACGACCGTCCGGATATTGCGCGCGATGCGAGGGCAATTGTCGAAACGCAACAGAGGATGATGGGAACACTTCGGACGACGCTCGTTCGATTGCGCTCCCAAAGCATAGAAGAACTCGGGCTGGAGGCGAGTCTCAGGCAGCTCATTACCGATTTCAACGCGCAATCGAAAGACGGCATCGTCTTTCGGCTGCACATGGCCGGAAGACTGGCGGAACTACAGAAGCGCGTCGCTATTGATCTCTATCGCATCGTTCAAGAGTGTCTGACGAATGCGAGCAAGCATGGGAGCCCGACCGAAGTCAGCGTGCGTCTTGAACATCGCGGCACGCGCGACCCACACATTGTTCTGACGATTGAAGATGACGGTGGTGGCAATATGGATCATGTTCACGTCTCCGACGGTCACGGCATTCTGGGTATTCGTGAGAGGTTGGCTGGGCTCGGCGGATCACTTGCGATCGCCAACGCGCCGAAAGGCGTTCGAATCTTGGCGCACGTGCCGCTGGATGGTGCGGCATGAGCAAGATTTCAATCCTGCTGGTCGACGATCATCCCATCGTGCGGGAAGGCTATCGCCGTCTTCTGGAGATGCGGCCAGAGTTCAGCGTTTGCGCAGAAGCCGAGGATGCCAATCAAGCCTATCTCGCTTACAAAACGCACCGTCCGTCCGTGGTTATCATGGACTTGTCTCTCGTTGGTGCGAGCGGTGTCGAAGCTCTCCGTCGCATTCGTGAGTTCGACAAGCAGGCTAGAATCCTGGTTTTCAGCATGCATTCCGGGAGTGCTTTCGCTCTCAAAGCATTTGAGGCTGGTGCCAGAGGCTACGTCACGAAGAGCAGTCCGCCCGACGAACTTATTCGCGCGGTGGAAATCATTGCGGACGGTGGCAGGGCCATGAGCGCAGACATTTCGCGCGCGCTCGCCGCGGATCGCCTGAGCGGCGGCCGTCGGCCGATCGACGAACTGTCACCGCGCGAGGCGGAGGTGTTACGCCTCGTTGCGACGGGCCATACGAGCGAAGCCATTTCGGACATGCTGAACCTCAGCCTCAAGACCGTCCGCAATATCCACTATGCCGTCAAAGCCAAGATCGGCGCCGAGAACGATGCGCATCTCGTCTGGCTAGCAATCGCAGCTGGTCTTATTCCAGCCAACGGCCTCGCCTTCCACGAAGGCTGATCGGGCAAAATGCCCGGCCCTCGGAAGGCACCGTGCTCTAGCGCTTCCACTTGTATTGGCCAATTTTCCCTTCCGCGACATCTACAGGCGCGGGAAAAGCATCCGCACCAGAGATGTCGTTGTTCGCTGGTCGCGTAACGGGTCGCACGATATTTTCGTTGTGCTATATCGAATGCCAGCGAGGATAACAAAAAAGGGAGGACGACCGAATGCCTTTGGACTCTTCTATTCCGAGCCACCTGAGATGTCCGCGCACACGGACGCGACAGGTCAGCGATAAGTGGAACCCTCCCGTGGCGGCCTATTCTTCCCGGCCAAAAGAGGAGATTGAGAGCCTTGTCATGTCCTATTTCGGCGTCCAGTCGAAGGGCGACGAGAACAAGGGGCGTGCCTGCGCCGCGTTTCAAAAGATCGTTGAAAGCTTCAAGCAACCGGACGGCCCAGCCCGTCACGATCTCGTTCAATTCGTCGACGCCGAGGGTTATCTGAACCTCATCGCAGTTGGATACTGGATCGACCCCGCTCAGTTCGACAAGTGGAATGAAAGCGCGGTTATAAAGGATTGGTGGGCATCCGATGATCGCCTGAATGAAGGTATCGGATATTTCCGTGAGATCCTGCGCCCGCGCATGGAGCAGTTCGAGACTATCTTCACGCACGACCATGGACCTTTTGAAGGTGTCAGCATTCTTTTCCCGGAGATGAGTGGGCCCATCATCGAGCATGGCTACTGGGGCTCGATGCGCGACCGGCTGCCCTTATCACAAAACAGTGTCATGGATCCCGATGGGGAATTGTCGTTGCGGTCCGGGTCGCCGGCACTTGGTGGTCGAGTCATCGTCAACGGGCATGACAATCTCACGCTCATCCGTTCCGGTGAAGACTGGAGTTTCACCGAGGGCGAGGAACGTGACACATGGTTCAAGAATATCGAACCGGTGTTGCACGAAGGCATGAACTACTTGCGCGATGAGGGCTTAGAAGTTGGCTGCTATTGTAACCGCTATGTCCATCATATGGATGAGAACGGAAATCTTCAGGAAAAGGGTTTCGGTTACAGCCTGTGGAGATCGGTATCTGCGTTAGAAACGTGGGGAGCCTCTCACTATACGCACTTACAGATCTTCGTGACGTTCAATCGACTTGCCAAAAAGTTCAAGAACCTCACGCTCTATCACGAGGTCTCGGTCTTCGACGCGTCGAACCAGTATTTTGAGTACATCAATTGCCATCCGAAGACGGGCGTTATGCGCGCCGTCTAACGAACAAAAAACACCTGCCAGGCAACGGCGCTGCCTTCATGGTGGCGCCGTTCCAATTCACGCGCTGGATTTCGGATTGGGATCAGCGACGATTCCCGTGATCGACGACTAATTCGCTAATATCGACAGATCACTTGATGCACCGAGCGACAACGCTTCACTTAATTCCTTCGCCCGCTCTTGCGACACGGTAAAGCTCACGCCAAACCCGTCCGCCGTCTGCATCGTAACAATGAGCGCGTCGGGATCTGACGCTTGTTCGACAGTGCATCTGCCTGCGGGATAGGAATAGCGGAGTGAGGCATCGCGGAACCGCCGCTTAAGCGCAGTCTCGATAAGACTAGGAAGAGTCATAACGAGCATTCCGATCTGATCGACGTCCATTTCGAGCGTGACCTTCTGGTCATCGGCACCGACAAGGTCCAGCGAAATGGTGTCTCCACCCTCGCCAATGCGATAAGTCGAGAGAGCTTGCACATCGATTTTCATCCGGCCTCCGGATCACCGCCTCGCTCAATGCGATATTTCTGATAGACTATATCGATGGTTCCAATGCAACAAGGAACGATAAACTTGCGGCCCAGAGTCGCGTGGACCCTATTCTTCCTTGATCCCGTTATCCTGGATTCCCTGCTCGTTGCCGTAATATTTGTAAGGCAGGAACTTGCCTGACATCGTCAGTTGGATGCGGTCGCCCTTTTCGTGCGCCAACCGTTCAATGCTCATGTCGAAATCGATTGCCGACATGATGCCGTCTCCGAATTCATCTTCAATCAGTGCTTTCCAGGCAGGACCATTGACCATTACGAGCTCATAAAACCGATAGAGCAGGGGGTCCGTCGGTGGCATTGGCATGCCACGATAGGGAACTTCGTTGAGCATCCGCTCTTCCTCGTCCGAGAGGCCGAAGAGCGCGGCAGCTTTGCGTGCGAGCGGCTTAACGAGCTTCTGCTGCCCGAGTAGTGCGCCAACGACGAGTACGGGCGAGACGCCACCGATCTCGTTCGTAACGTGCTTCCAGCTCCAGCCGTTAGCACGCTTTATGTCGAGAATCTTTTCGGTTAGCTGCTCTCGTCGCATGATGTTCTCCCACAAACGATGCGGCGGCGAGCTTTGCCTGCTCGCCGCCGATTTCCAATTAACGTTTGAATTTCACGGCTTCTTCCGAACCAGTCGTCGCATTGCCGGCGCTATAAGAGTGTGCACCGGCGCCTGCGAGCTTGCCGTTTTGCACGATCAAGTATTCGTTCCGGATAGGCTTGCCCGCGAAGTAGCACTCGAGAATTTCCCGCGTGCCGGCGGCATAGCGAGCCTGCGCCGATAGCGACGAACCGGAAATGTGGGGCGTCATGCCGTGATGCGGCATCGTTCGCCACGGATGGTCCTGCGGGGCCGGCTGCGGGAACCAGACGTCACCTGCATATCCTGCGAGCTGTCCGCTTTCGAGCGCACGAACGATCGCGTCGCGGTCGGCGAGTTTTGCGCGGGCAGTGTTGACTAGATAAGCGCCGCGCTTGAAGTTTTTGAGCGTCTTGTCATTGATCATGTGCTCGGTTTCGGGATGCAGCGGGCAGTTGAGAGTCACCACATCGCAAACCTTGGTCAAGCTTTCGAGCGTCGGATGGTATGTGAGGTTCAGTTCTTTCTCGACCGCTTCCGGCAAGCGATGGCGATCCATGTAATGCAAGTGGACATCATGGGGTTTCATCAGCCTTAGAACGCGAAGACCGATGCGACCAGCGGCGACCGTACCGATGTGCATTCCTTCGACATCGTAAGAACGTGCTACGCAATCGGCAATGTTCCAGCCGCCCTTGATAACCCAATTGTAGGACGGAATGTAATTGCGTACGAGAGCGAGGATCATCATCGCGACGTGCTCGGCGACGCTATTGCTGTTGCTGTAGGTGACTTCCGTGACGGTAACGCCGTGATCCATCGCAGCCTGGAGGTCGGTGTGATCAGAGCCGATGCCGGCGGTCACGATCATCTTCAGCTTGGGCGCTTTGGCGATGCGCTCGGCGGTCATGTATGCCGGCCAGAAGGGTTGCGAAATAACAATTTCTGCGTCGTGCAGTTCCTGGTCGAGCTTAGAGTTCTTACCGTCCTTGTCGGATGTTACGACGAGCGTATGGCCGTTGCTCTCAAGAAACTTTCGCAGCCCGAGTTCGCCTGACACGCTGCCGAGCATTTCGCCGGGCTTGAAATCGATTGCCTCCGGCGTAGGAGCGGTCTGTCCATCGGGATATTTTGTGATTTTCGGAATGTCGTCCCGCGCGTAAGACTTGGGATGGCCATCGACGGGATCGTCGTACAGCACACAAACGACTTTTGCCATGTTGAACTCCTTCATGGGTTGAGGTCATGAGGAAGCGCGCCGGCAATTCTACGCCAGAGAATTGAATGTTCGAAGAGGGCTTGATGCAACGATCGAAATCGATGGCTGCGTCGCTCCTCGCGCTTCCTCACCTCGACGGCGTGGCAATGTCTCCTGCCATTCTCGCGCGCCAAAGTGCGGGGACTGTCGTGGGATGAGGAAACACCGTCAAACAAATGGATTTTGACGTTTGATCGATACCATCGATCAAGCGGCGGAAGCGCCGCTCGGCATCAGTTGGTCTTCAAAATCAAGGCTTGAGGCGCATCGCATAAGGGCGTGTGCGAGCGGTGGCATGGGGTTTCGATCGGATGTGACTAATCCAATGATCTGGGAATGAACCGGTTCGACAAGGTCGATCAGCATGAGGTCCTTGCAGCCAGCGAACAGATACGAAAACGTGTGAGGGATGATGCTCGACCAGACACCACTGCAAACATATGAGCACACTGCTAGAAACGAGTTCGTCGTCACTGTCGGCATAAGCTTGAGCCCAACCGAGCACGCAAGATTGTTGAGGACGCGTCTATTCTGCATGCCCTCATGGAGCAGGCATAGATTTTCGCTTGCCGCGTCCTGCCAAGTGACTGTCTCCGACTGCGCAAACGGCCTATGTGCACTGGTCACAAACATGTATTTTTCTTCGTATAGCCGGCGTCTGCGCACATTTGCCAAGGGCTCGTTGTCGAGGTAAGTCAACGCGGCGTCGAGTTCGAATTTGTCCAAACCGTTCTGAATTTCTACGGACGTCATGGAGTTGACGTCGACGCAAACATGCGGATATTTCGCGCAGAAGGCGGCGGTGAGTCGTGCGAGTGCAGGCATTGCAGCAGGGATAACCCCCAAGCGAAGCGTTCCTCTCAGGCCTTCGCGTAGGCCCTCGACATCCTGTTTCAAGCTCTCGTAGTCGATAATGATTTGAGCCGCCCACTCCACCACGCGTTCGCCCTCCGGCGTTAATCCCATGAAGCGTGGCTCTCGGATGACGAGGCGCATGTCGAGTTCCCGCTCCAATGCCTTCAGGCCGGCCGAGAGCGTCGACTGCGTGACGTGGCATTTCTCGGCGGCACGAGCGAAATGCTTCTCGCGCGCGAGCGTTACCAGATAACTCAATTGACGAACAAACATGGACGGTTTGCCTCACGAATTTTGGATATAGTCAAATTACTATATCGATAGAGGTGATGCTAGGAAAGCCCGCTCATTCGGACATGCTCAGCCTGGTTTACCTAGCGCTATATGCAGGTGCGTCATTTTCCGATCATTAGCGGACTTGGTTGCGAAACGTCAGGACTAGCCAAATAGGCTGCCAAGGTTCTGCTAATGGGATAAACCTCAAGGGGCCGGCAATCGCAGCGTGATTGAAAATTCGCTGGCCAATCTCTTAATCGAACTCGGGAATTCGAATGAGTCGACGATGAACACTCGTGCCGTAGCCTTACCCGTCAATCATCCGTCCGCCGCGCTCTTGTTCGTCCAAATCTCGGGCATTCTGGTGTATGCGCTGGTGGGAGACACGTCGGCGGGAAGCGGAGTGTTCGGTGTTATCGGCCTGCTCGTTCTAGCTGCCGCGCTCTATGTCGTTAAGCGTGGTCCCTGGTTGACGGGCTTCGGGTTCGCGCTCGCTTTGCCCGTTATTGTTCTTTCCATCTGGCTTGTGTTCGATCCCGATCCCCGCAGAACGGTCATCATGAACACGCTCGAGGCCGTTTTCTACTTCTACGCGGCGGCCGGCTTGATCGCCTACATGCTCGAGGATGAATTCGCATCCGTAGACGAGATGTTCGCTGCTGCGGCGACGTTCACGCTGCTGGCCTGGGCATTCGCCTATGCGTATGTTGTGTGTCAAGCTCTCCTGCCCGGTAGTTTTGGTGAGCACCCGCGCACCTGGATGGAGTTGCTTTTTCTGAGTTTCACGACGCTGTCCGGCGTCGGGCTCAGCGACTTCACCCCTGTCCTGCCAATGGCTCGCGCCCTCGTCATGATCGAGGAGTTCACGGGCGTGATGTACCTCGCCCTGATCGTGTCGCGGTTGATTGCGCTGTCGGTAACGAAACGAACGAAACGTTGAATTCCCTTAGTGGATTCCGATAAGCGGCGAAAGCGGCCCGAAACCGCAGTCGTTCCGGTCGGACCGCGCGGCGATCTCTGCTAGAACTAACCTCATGCCGAAGTTAGCTACGGATAATGCCTCAGGCGACGGCCGTCGACTTCACGCCGTATCTTGGCGCCGGTTTTGCGTTGCCGAACTTTTTCGACAGTTCGCGCCGGTCGGCTTCCCAGCGGTTCCACGCATCGCCATCGTGCAAGCCGGGGATTGTCACGAGTTCGCCGTTGTCGAGGCCAATCAGCGCTGCGTCGACGGCATCCTCGGCCGACATCGTGATCGCTGACGTCTTCTGCGCGGCGTAGCCGGCTACATCCCAGAACTCCGTCGCCGTGGCGCCGGGAAGAACGGTTTGCACGCGCACGCCTTTGCCTGCGAGATCGTTCTGAAGCGAGTGGCCAAAGGTGATGACGTAGGATTTTGAGGCGCTGTACACGCCATTGAGCATCTCGGCTGCAATTCCGACGACAGACCCGATGTTGACAATCGTACCGCCGCCCCGAGCAACGAACGCAGGCACGACGGCGTAGGTCAGCCGTGTCAGCGCCGTGACGTTCAACGCGATCATGTCGGTGATCGTGTCCACGTCCGCCTGCAGGATCGAAGCGACCGAGCCGGTACCGGCATTGTTGACAAGGAGCGTAACGGTCTTGTCGTCCCGTAGAAGAGCCTCGACCTTGGCGAGGCTCGCCTTATCGCTCAGGTCCGCTGGAAAGACCTGAACCTTGCGGCCCGTTTCGCTTTCGATGCGACGGGCTGCCGCCGTGAGGCGCTCCTCGTTCCGCGCAACAAGGATCAGATCGTATCCGCGCCTTGCCAGCCGGTCGGCGTAAACCGCACCGATGCCGGAAGATGCACCTGTCACGACTGCAACGCCTTTGCCTGCGGGGCTGCTCATGGGAACTCTCCTTTTCGATTGTCTGCTCCCGCCGATATAGGCTTGTCGCCGCGCGTCTCAAATGTCATATACACGTAAATTTAGGACATGAGGCTCGTCATGCGGCGCATCACTTTCGTCGTTTATCCCGGCAACTCCGTCATCGCGCTTGCGGCCCTTTCGGTCTTTGAAACGGCCAATATGTTCGTCGATGAAACGCCCTATGAATTTCGCTTCGTGTCGGAAACGGGTGGCGCGGTCAGCAGCTCGTTGGGCGTGAGACTTGAAACGGTTCGCTTCAGCAACAAACCCGGCGACACCCTTCTTGTCGGCGGCGGTGCAACGTCGCGTGAGCCGCCAAGCCAGGGACTGATTAGGTTCGTGCGCGCAGCGGCCCGCACACATCGGCGTGTCGCCGCCATCTGCACGGGGGCATTTGTATTGGCCGAAGCGGGTCTGCTCGATGGCCGCCGCGCGACGACCCATTGGACATACGCACGAGAGCTTCAGAAACGGTTCCCGAAAGCGAAGATCGATGAGGATCGCATCTTCATCAATGACGGCCCGATTTGGACGTCTGCAGGGATGAGCGCGGGGATCGACCTCGCTCTCGCCTTGGTCGAAAACGACTTTGGGGCGGACATCGTAAAGTCCGTCGCGCGAAAGCTCGTGCTCTATCATCGGCGCGGCGGCGGGCAATCGCAATTCTCGACGCTTCTCGAATTGTCGCCGAAGTCGGATCGCATTCAAACGGCCGTTGCCTTTGCGCGCGCAAATCTCCACACGCCGCTTACTGTGCCTCAGCTTGCTGAGGCGGCCCATTTGAGCCCGAGGCAGTTTAGCCGCGCGTTTCGAGCCGAAACCGGACAGTCGCCTGCCAAGGCGATCGAGAACCTCCGCGTGGAGGCCGCACGAAGTCTCATGGAGCAAAGCAGGCATCCGATCGACGTGGTGGCGCGTCAGACGGGGTTCAGTGATCGGGACCAGATGCGCCGCGCTTTTTTGCGTGCCTTCGGCCAGCCTCCACAGGTGCTACGTCGCAATGCGCGCAACGAAGCAACAGACTGGCAGAACCAAGCGGAGGTGTAAGTCAGCTCTTGGCTCTTACTGCACTTCTATATCCAGTCAAACGCACTCCGCCGACGAAGCGGATATCCGCATCCGTCTCAATGCCCGGATTGGGTGCGAGCTTTAGCTCATTTGCTGGAGAGGAGCTGAACCGACGGCTTGAAACTAGGTACGATACCAGTGAAGACCCAGATGTTGAGACTTTCACCCATGAACGCTCGCACCCGGACATTCCCTCAACCTCCCGTGGCGACAGTCATGTCGGGTTGTGGGCCGCTCCGCCAGGCGATCCAGCCGACGACTAGTAATAGTGTTGCCACGATAAGCGGTGGCACCCCGTGCCAGTATTCGCCGTGGAGGGTGACGGTCGCGAGCGCCGCCAACATCACGGCGCAGCCGAGCGCCGTTCCCCACAGCCGCGTTCGTGCGCGCGCCAGCAGAACGGCGGTCGTGAGTTCCAGCGATCCGGTCACGAAATGGAACCAGTGCGGATATCCCCACCGCAGATATTCCTCGTAGATTGACCCAGGGGCGAAGATGTTGCTGAGCGATCCCACGACGAAGAAAGCTGCAAGCGCCAAAGCTAAGACTTGGTGCCAGGAAATTTTCGACATTTGTCCAACCTTTTCTGATGTCGGCGCGTCGCGGCCGGTCGTCTCTAGGCGCGACGCATTTATTCCGAAGCGGATGAGAATTTTCGGAGCAGGTCCGGAATTCGTATTTCATCGCTGATCCGCCGATTTACGCTGTGGCGGCCTTCTGGGCCGCCGCGAAGATATCGCGGGGAAGCGTTGTGCCGGCGACGTGCTCCGTGCCAGCGACACCGAGATCCATCCAGCCCGCGTTGACGGCCTCGAACATTGCTTCAGCCGGTCCGGTTTGGCCCTTCGGGATGCCGAACTGCTCGAATGCTGCCGACCACTCGGCTCGTGGGACAGCGAAGGCCTTGACGTCGCGCTTCATGACTTCACCCAATTGCGCTGCGACTTCATCCGCGCTCACCATCGAACCAAGTTCGACGACGCGACGCCCCGACCACGCCGGACCGGTTAGGAGGGTCGCCACCTCGGCACCGATGTCGTTCGTCGCGACCATCGTCGATTTCCGGCCGGTCGGATTGTAATAAACTGGGAGCGTGCCGCCTTGGGCGACGTGCAAACCGTAAAGGAAGTTCTCGAAAAACCCGCCGGCGCGCACGAAGGCAATCGGGGCTGTCAGGTTGCGGAAGCCTTGCTCCAGCAGCGACAACGCGGTGATCATTCCCAGTCCGCTGGTCCGGTTCGCGCCCATTGACGAGAGCGCGACCACGCGCGGCGGTGAGGCCTTGGTCAGCGCCTCGACGTAGTTCGCGATGACGCCCTTGGCTTCCTTGAAATCCGGCGAGGGGGCCCAGACGGCCGGCAGCATGACGAAGGCGCCGTCGACGCCGCGTAGTGCGCGCTCGATCGCTGCCGTGTCGTTCCAATCACCGTCGAACAGTTCGACGCCCTTATCCGCCCAGCTTTTCGCCTTCGCGCGGTCGCGGACCAGCGCGCGTACCTTCTTGCCGCGAGCCAACAGATGCCTGGCCGTTGCGCCACCAACTTTTCCTGTAATTCCTGTAACGAGAAACATACGTATTC
>Ga0256883_1000033_pt1 | contig 38870 bp, 29 predicted proteins | sample MC6MC0491MT_FD_186337 | JGI IMG/M metagenome (GOLD analysis project Ga0256883, IMG submission 186337) | Metatranscriptome of enriched soil aggregate microbial communities from Iowa State University, Ames, United States - MC6-MC0491-MT... | ecosystem: Environmental > Terrestrial > Soil >...
CGGGGCACTCAGGCTGTTCCAGTAGATCCACCCCGTGGGTGGATGCCTTGAACTTCAATCGCGGTCGTCGCGGGTCCAGATGGCGTCGTGTTCGCGCTTCACCGGAAACTTCGGCACCGCGGTATAGGCCGGCGCACACAGGGCGCGGCCATCGCGCACGTCGAAGCGCGCGCCATGCAGCACGCATTCAACGCTGCCTTCGGCGGTGTTGAACTCACCCGAGGACAGCTCGAACTCCTCGTGCGTGCACTGGTCTTCCAGCGCGTACAGTTCGCCGTCGAGGTTGAACACCACGATCGGCGTACCGGTGACTTCGTCGAACACGCTCTTCATTTCGCCCGGCAGCAGTTCGGCGCCGGCGCAGACAAAGGTCCAGGCCTCGCTCACGCGGTGGCTCCGGCCAGCGGCTTTTCCAGGATCTCGAAGCGCAGGTCGTCGCGCTTGGGGATGCCGAAACGTTCGTCACCATACGGGAACGGCTTCTTGATGCCGGTGCGCTGGTAACCGCGGCGCTCATAGAAGGCGATCAGTTCGTCGCGGATGTCGATCACGGTCATCTGCATCACCGGCACATTCCATTCGCGTGCGGCGAGCGCTTCGGCCGCGTCCATCAACTGCTTGCCGACGCCGCCGCCCTGCTGGGCCGGGTCGACCGAGAACATGCCGAAGTAGCCCTTGCCGTGGTCATCGGCCACGTGTGCGCAGGCCAGCAGTTGACCATCGCGCTCGGCGAGCAGGATGGTGGAGCGTAGCTTGGCGAGATCGGCCTGCAGGCCGTCGGCGTCGATGCGGGCGCCGTCCAGCAGGTCGGCCTCGGTGGTCCAGCCGGCCCGGCTGGCATCGCCACGGTAGGCGGAGGTGACCAGGGCGATCAGGGCGGGGATGTCGGCGGCAGTGGCCGCGCGGAAGGTCAGGGTGCTCATGGCGCCATTTTAGGCCGCCAGGGGCCACGACGGAAATGAGCGGGGCGGGCTATGAAAAAAACGCCGTGGCAGGCCACGGGGTTCCGCTGGGGCGCAGACGGGGGTGGGCCCTATATCCGATGGGAACCAAATAAATCTATCGAAAATGCACGATATATAGGTCGACCATTCAGGGCGGCAGTGCTGGAGGGTAGCCTCACTCGCTGGCGCCCGGTCGCCATATGCATTCGATGGCCGCTTCGCAGATCGTCACCGATGCGCTGGTCAAGTCGATGCGTTGGTCAATTAGAAGGCTGCAGTCTCGCTCCGCGACGCGCTGTCGCATTTCTTGCAGTCAGAGCATCTTCCCTAGTTACCAATCAGATTAATCCGCTTACTTGAAAAGGTGGCTGAATGTAATTTCTGATGTGCCCGCACTAGGATGAATGCCTCTATTGCGTATCAGAGGTTGCTCGCTCGAAACCAGAGCTCGGCGAAAACTGCCGGCGCGAACGCAGGGTAATAATCAACGGGAAGGACGTCGCAACTGCCGTCAGTGATTCAAAGGACACGAAATGAAATGCGAGAAGCTGCGTAAAGAGAATTTGCTATCCAGCTTGGTATTTTGGACTCTCTCCGCCGGTAGTTATTTTTTTCCATTCCATGCGGCTGCAGCTCCAGGTCAATACCACGGTCCTCCATACAAGCTGACTTGGGGCGGGGACTGGTTAGACGGTGGTGAACACCCCTCTATAGAAGCTGCCGCTGAAGCGTGGTGGCAAATAGAAATTGTTAGCGGAAACTTCGACCAACCCGGCGGGTGTCATTGGGAGTTGAGGAGACTGGGCCCGCGTCTGACTAGGGTTGTTGGGGTCGGGCCACCCGACGGTTGCGTTGCGGAGACCTTTGAGTCGTGGGGCACCATTACTCCGACGCGATATCCGAACGACGAGCAGCGTGACTTGGGAAGTCCGCGCTGTAACGCCGAGGGAAACCCGGTTAACGCAGCAGTAGGTAACAAGTACCAACGAGAGGTGGATTTTGATTCGGGTACATGGCTCAAGATAGAGAGGATATATAACAGCGGAAAGGGGGCCATGCCAAGTGCATTTGGGAAGCGATGGAATGGAAATTTCGACTCCAGACTGGCAGTCCTAGGTCCCGAGAATCCCATGTTGCCTCGTGCTGTGGCGGTGCTTCGTGCCGATGGTGGGAAGGCGATTCATCTAAACATTGACGGCGTTTGGAGTGCTTTGGATGATTCCCGCTGGATCCTCAGTGAGAGGATATCTGATGATGGGACGACGACTGGATGGTTATACAAGGACAAGCTTTCAGGGGAGCAAGAAAAGTACTCCGCGGCAGGTGAATTGCAGTCAATTGTTGATTCGCAGGGATTAGAGACGTCCCTCGAGTATAGTGATGCCGCGACTGGTTTGGCCATCGCACCACACGCGGGTCTGTTAATTCGAGCCACCGATCCGCTGGGGAGAAGCCTCAATTTTTTTTACGACAACTTCGCGAGAGTGCGTTTCATCCAGCTGCCGGATGATCAGGTAATTGAATACAAGTACCATGACGGGTACTTCGGGGAGATTCTGAGGGACACTCTTGCTGAGGTGGTATATCAAGATGGAGAGTCCAGGCGATATTCGTACAACTCCGGTCGGCCTGATTATGACTCGTACGATCAGGCATACCTTGACGAAATTGCGTACGAGCAGGGTGGCGGGTATTCGCATTTTGAATATGACGCCAGTGGCCGTGCAATTCGCTCTGGTCATGCAGGCGGGGTAGGAGAACACTCGTTCTCCTATCAGTCCGAAGGAAGGACGCGGATCAAGTACCCGAGTGGACTGGAGGTTGAAAAGCTTTATGCACGTGTCAACGGTAGCCTGCAGTTAACGGAGAATGGAAGCCCGTGTTTCCCTCTTTGTGGGGTTAAGTGGAAAGCAAGGAGGTTTGATTCGTTTGGCAGGGTTGCTGAGACGTCTGGATTCAACGGTGAGCGCACCATCCTTTCCCATAATATACATGGGCAGGTCGTTGAGATGCGTGAGCAATCTGGCGATTCAAACATTTTGAAGGTCGTGCAATTCGATTGGCAAGAGGGAATTTCATCGCCGACGGAGAGCAGAACTTACGATGCGGCGAGGGGGTTGATCCAAAGGGTGGTGTTTGAATATAACGCGCGCGGTCAAATGCTGAAGCAAATTCAATATGATTCAAGTGGAGATAATTCGCGTTCGCACTCCTGGAGATATTGTGAGAGCGATGAGGTAGAGGAAGGGTGGTGCCCCCTTGCTGGGTTGGTCACCTCTGCATCTGGTCCCGGCGCAGATGGCGAAAGCGCTTTGATCTTTCAGTACTTCATGAATGATCATGCGGGCTGCAACGTCAGCGTGCGTTATTGCCTATGGCGAAGAGGCGACTTGAAAAAGGTAACAAACTCAGTGGGCCATTCTGTGGAGGTGTTGGGCTACGACAGCGTGGGTCGCATTCGCTCCTTCAAGGAACCTAACGGGGTTGTCATAGATTATGAGTATCACCCGCGCGGGTGGATAGTGGCCAAAAAGGTTCGCGGCGCGGCCCCTGAAAGCTTGGATGACGCGGTGACTACGTTTGATTACTACCCCAGCGGACTAGTCAAGAGTCAGACGCTGCCAGACGGGAACATAGAATCGTACGTTTATGATACAGCGCGTCGTCTAACAGATATTTTGGATGCTGATGGAAATCGGCTGCATTACACGTTGGACATGATGGGAAATAGGATCGGAGAGGACGTTTTCAGTGAGCTTGGGGTGCTTCGGCGAACGCTGTCGCGTGGCTATGATAAGCAAGGTCAGATGACTGTCGCTACTGATTCCCAGGGCGCTTCCACAACGTATGCTTACGATGCCAGCGGCAACACGTTGAGTATAAGTGATCCGCTTGGGCGAGTGACGGCATTCACTTATGATCCTTTGCGCCGTCTCATTCAGGTCGGAGGCGGCTCGGAGGGAGGGGGCGCATCGACGATGTTTCAGTACGACGGGCTTGATCGCCTGACTGAAGTGGTTGATCCGAAGGGTCTGATAACTACCTATGTTTATAATGGACTTGGTGATTTAACGGCGGAGCTGAGTCCGGATAGGGGTGTTACTACTTTCACAGTGGACGATGCGGGAAATCGCTCAGCGCGGACTGACGCGCGTGGAGTGACGGCAAAATTTAGGTACGATGCAGTCAATCGCCTTACTGCTGTTTCGTATCCGGATATGAAACTTGATTTGGTCTATACCTATGATGTCGCGCCAGACGTATGCGGGGCTGGAGAGCGGTTTCCCATTGGGCGGCTCGGGTCGGTATTGCATGCTCGCGGAAGCACTGAATATTGTCATGATCGTTTTGGCAATGTCACGCGCAAAGTGCAGACGATCGACGGGGTTGTCACTACGTTGAGTTATACCTACACCAAGGCGGGTCAGTTGGGAGCGTTAGGTTATCCCGATGGCAGTCTCGCTGACTATGTGCGCGATAGTCTGGGGCGTGTGACAGAGGTTGGACTTACTCGTCCCGGCCGAGGTAGGCAGGTGGTGATCAGTAGCATTACTCATGAAGCATTCGGCCCCGCTACTGGCTGGACCTATGGGAACGGACGCCGGTTGGCGAGGCCTGTAAACCTGGACTATCAACCGCAGTCAGTTTACGACGCTGCCACCGGTGGTCTTTCGCTCAGTTACGGCTACGATGCCTCAGGGATGATCGCTGAACTGAGTGGCATGGGAGGAGAAGGTCGTCTCGCGAAATACGATTATGACGATCTTGGTCGTCTTGTCCGGACTAGGGACGGCGCAACTGATACTGTCATAGAGGCCTATGCTTACGACTCAACTGGTAATCGGACCGCTTTAAGCACTGCGTCAGGTGTCGTCGAGTACTCTTATCCTGCGGAAAGTCACCGGCTTGCTGAAGTAAATGGCGAGCGTAGGGAGTATGATGATGCGGGTAACTCGACTCGCGTCGGTAGCAAGGAGTTCATCTTCAATGATGCCAACCGCATTAGCGTGATGAAAAGCTATGGGGCTGTAGTCGAGGGATACAGCTACAATCATCGCGGTGAGCGGGTGCTTCGTTCCTCAGCTTCTGGTGATGCCCAGATAGCCTTGTACGACGAAGCGGGGCAGTGGATCGGAAGCTACAACTCGGATGGACAGGCTCAGCAACAGATAATTTGGCTGGACAACTATCCTATAGCTTTAATCAGTTTGCCGAGTATTGGCATCCCTGAGCTTGCTTACATACAGCCTGACCATCTCGGCACACCGCGGGTAGTCATCGACCCGGTCCGCGATGTGGCCATCTGGGAGTGGCACAACACGAGTGAGGCTTTTGGCGATCAGCTGGCTAATACGGATCCGGACGGAGACGGGGTTTCACTGTACTTAGCTCTTCGATTTCCCGGGCAGCAAGCCAGTGACGCAACTGGGATGTACTACAACTATCAGCGCGACTACGACCCTTTAGTGGGTAGATATCTGCAAAGTGATCCGATTGGACTAATGGGTGGCATCAGCACATATGGGTATGCCGACGGTAATCCATTAAGTATAATCGACGCTACTGGTCTCCAGGGGCGTAGGCCAAATGGAAATTTTGGAAGGCCTGGTGGGGGTAATGCGCACCAAAGGGCTATCCATAACTCGGCCCAGGTCAGGGCTATTCAAAACAACTCTCATACAACGCCGATTTATTCACGAGGCATTGCTCCAGATAAAGTCGCGAGTGCTGAAAACCTCGCAAGTATTGCGACTGGATTGGACTATACTCAGTACTGTGCCGCAGAGTTATGCAGGAATGATCCGCTCGAATGCTCTGAGTCTGATCGGGTGGTGCGCAATTGGCTTCCATCCGACCCCACTGTAGCGCAAGTGCATGCCCGTGGTTGTGTGTGCGTCGAGCCATACTATTCGGGTCAGCGGCCGATATCGGAGCCGAAGGCAGGCCATCTTGACGTGATTCAGCTGATTACTGACTTTTTGAGGCGTCGTTGAGTATGCGTAGATATGTGAGAGTCTTCGGATCCGCTCTAGGGGCTCTAGTTGCTGCATATGGAATTGCTATCGTAGCTGGCGGCGTGAAGGGTCCGATCCCGTGCCGTACGGACTGTCAGTTGAACGAGTCCTTCCGCATCTTGCTGGGGGAGTCCGTTGCGGCTGCAGTAATAGGCATGTCGTGGATCGTAGCTGGTGTTGCGTTGGTCGTATTTATTAATTCCAAGAGAATTCGTCAATCGGCAACCGAAGTAAAGCGCAGGCGCCGACGTTAAATGGCTAGCCTTCAATATGTAGCTATTCACTCTATCTGCGGAATACGGCGGCTTCTGGCCAGAGTGTTCCCTGCGATCTGATTCGCCTTGGTGTGCAAGTTCCCACAACAAGGAACGCCGTGGCAGGCCACGGCGTTCCGGTGGGGCGCAGGTTGGCGCGGGCTCAGCCCAGCAGCTTGCGCACTTTGTTCAGCGCCACGATGAAGCGCTCGATTTCCTCATGCGTGTTGTAGAACGCCAGCGAGGCGCGGCAGGTCGCGGCGACGCCGTAGTACTGCAGCAGCGGGTGCGCGCAGTGCTGGCCCGAGCGCACGGCGACACCTTCCAGATCCAGCAGGGTGGCCAGATCGTGCGAATGCGCGCCATCCACCAGGAAGGAGACCACCGCCGCCTTGTCCGGCGTGGTGCCGAAGATGCGCAGGCCGTCGATCTTGTTCAGTTCTTCGGTGAAGTGCGCCAGCAGCTCGCCTTCGCGGGCTTCCACGTGCTCCAGGCCCAGCGACTCCAGGTAGTCCACCGCCACGCCCAGGCCGATGAAGCCGGCGATGTTCGGGGTACCGGCTTCGAACTTGTGTGGCGCGTCGTTGAACACCGTGCCTTCGAAGCTGACTTCCTTGATCATCTCGCCACCGCCCAGGAACGGCGGCATGGCCTCGAGGTGTTCGCGCCTGGCCCACAGGGCGCCCGTGCCTGTCGGGCCGCACATCTTGTGGCCGGTGATGGCATAGAAGTCGCAGCCGATCGCGGGGATGTCGACCTTGCGGTGCGGGACGGCCTGCGAGCCGTCGACCACGGTGATGATGCCGCGCTTGCGGGCCTCACGGCAGATCTCGCGGACCGGATTGACCGTGCCCAGCACGTTGGAGACGTGGGCAACCGCGAGCAGCTTGACCTCGGGGGTCATCGCCGCGCGCAGCGCATCCAGATCCAATGCACCCTCCGGGGTGATCTCGGCCACGCGGATCGTGGCGCCGGTGCGCTGGGCGACCAGCTGCCACGGCACGATGTTGGCATGGTGCTCCATGCGCGAGACCAGGATGACATCACCGGCCTTGAGCCGCGGCAACGCCCACGAATACGCGACCAGATTGATCGCGAAGGTGGTGCCACTGCACAGCACCAGCTCGCTGGCGCGCACGTTGAGGAAGCGCGCCAGTTTGTTGCGCGCGCCTTCGTAGGCATCGGTCGCTTCGGTGCCGAGCGCATGCACCGCGCGGCTGACGTTGGCGTTGTAGCGGCGGTAGAACTCGTCCACCGCGCCGATCACCTGCACCGGCTTCTGGCCGGTGTTGGCGTTGTCGAAATACACCAGCGGCTTGCCGTGCACTTCGCGCATCAACAGCGGGAAGTCCAGGCGCACGCGGTCCCAATCGGGCGCGGCGCCGGTATCGGCGACCGGGCGCGGCGTGGACAGGTTCATGCCACGCCCGCCACGGCCAGCGCACGGCTGAGCTGGGCGGTGAGCTGCTCGGTCAGGCGTGCGTCGAGGACGTTCAGCGGTTCATGGCAGAACGCGGCGCTCAGCAGCTGCTGCGCGCGATCGGCCGGCAGGCCACGCGAACGCAGGTAGAACAGCGCGTTCGCGTCGAGCTGGCCGACCGTAGCACCGTGCGCGGCCTTCACTTCGTCGGCGTCGATCACCAGCGTGGGCTGGGTATCGATCTCGGCATCGGCCGAAAGCAGCAGGTTCTTGTTGGAGAGGTTGGCGTCGGTGCCATCGGCGCCTTCGCGGATGTGGATGCCACCGTGGAAGACCACGCGGCTGCGGTTGGCCGCCACGCCTCGCCAGACCATTTCCGAGGCGGTATCGCGCGCGATGTGCTCGATGCCCAGGCGGGTATCGACATGGCGGCGGCCATTGCCGAGCAGCACGCCGTTGGCGGTCAGCTGGGCGTTGTCGCCTTCCAGGCGGACGTTGAGCTCATGGCGGCTCAGCGCGGCACCCAGTTCCAGATCCACGCGGCGGTACTGCGCGTTGCGGGCCAGCACCGCGTCGGTGCGCAGCAGCGAGGTGGCGCGGGTGGCGTCAGCCTGCACGCGGGCGTGCGAGAGCACGGCATCCTGCGCGAGGTGGACGTGCACCAGGGTGTTGTCCAGGTGCGCGGCATCACCGACATGCAGGTGATGTTCGACCACGCCCAGCGCGGCACCGCCGCGCAGTTCGATCAGGTGGCGATGGTGCCAGGACAGATCGGTCTCGCCAGCCACGCTGATGAAGACCAGCTGCAGCGGCGCCTCGACCTGCACGCCTTCTTCCACGCGCAGCAGCACGCCTTCATCGGCGAGTGCAGCGTTGAGGCGGGCAAACACTTCCTCGCTGCGCTCGAAGCGACGACCGAGGAAACGGGCGGCTTCATCGCCGGCGGCCAGCGCCGAGGACAGCGTGGCCAGCTGCACACCGGCCGGCACCGCCGCGACATCGCTCAGCGCGCCGGACGGGCGGCCATTGACGAACACCAGCCGCGGCGACGGAATGTCGGCCAGCAGGGCGGCATCGACCACGGCCGGGGCGAGCGGGGCGGGCTGGAAGCTGCGACGCTCCAACTGGCGCAGCGAGGTGTATTTCCAGGCTTCGGTACGCGGGCCGGGCAGGCCGGCCTGCAGGGCGGCATCCAGCTCGGCGCGACGTGCATCGCTGCCGCAGAAGCCGCTGGCGAGGGAATCGAGCAGGGCGCTCATCAGACCGCTGCCTCCGGCACCACGCGGTCCTTCAGGAAGTGGTAGCCGTGGGCTTCCAGTTCCAGGGCCAGTTCCGGGCCGCCGCTCTGCACGATCTTGCCATCGGCCAGCACGTGCACCACGTCCGGCTTGATGTAGTCGAGCAGGCGCTGGTAATGGGTGATCACGATGAAGGAACGGTCCGGCGAACGCAGCGCGTTGACGCCGTCGGCCACGCTCTTGAGCGCGTCGATATCCAGGCCCGAGTCGGTTTCATCCAGGATCGCCAGCTTCGGCTCGAGCACGGCCAGCTGGAAGATCTCGTTGCGCTTCTTCTCGCCACCGGAGAAGCCTTCGTTGACGCCGCGGTGCAGCAGTTCGTCCTTCAGGTGCAGCACGGCCAGCTTCTGGCGGACGAGCTTGAGGAACTGCATCGAGTCCAGTTCTTCCTCGCCGCGCGCCTTGCGCTGGGCGTTGAGCGCGGCGCGCAGGAAGTAGGTGTTGTTCACGCCCGGGATCTCCACCGGGTACTGGAAGGCCAGGAACAGGCCGGCGGCGGCGCGTTCTTCCGGCGCCAGCTCGAGCAGATCACGGCCTTCGAACTGCACGCTGCCTTCGCTCACGTCATAGCCGTCGCGGCCGGCCAGGACATTGCCCAGGGTGGACTTGCCGGCGCCGTTGGGGCCCATGATGGCGTGCACCTGGCCGGGCTTCACGTCGAGCGAGAGGCCCTTGAGAATCTCTTTTTCGCCGATGCGTGCGTGGAGGTTGTCGATCTTCAACATGTCGATAATCGTCTTGTCAGATAGGGGAACTGGAGGCAGCGCGACTCAGAGGTCGTATTCGCTGCGCTCGAGGAATTCGTTGCGCAGGTAGGCGGTACGCGCGGTGGTCAATGCCGCCTTGGCGCTGGAATACAGCATCGGGTACATCGAGCCGTACAGGAAACGCGGATTCTCATCCTCGCCCACCGGGTAGCGCGCTTCCAGGTCGGCGTCACGCAGCTGGACCCACAGGCGCTGCGCTGCTTTCATCTTTGCCAGTGCGACCGGCTCGCCGGCCAGCTTGGCCACGATCTGACGGTACACCGCGTTCAATTCGGCATCGGCCTTCTTGAAATCCTGGTCGGCGCAGGCATTGAGTTCGAGCTGATTGCCGCCGGGGTTGCACGCCACCTCCTGCGCGAACGCCGGGGCCGCCGCGCACAGCACCAAGGCCAGGGTCAGCACGGTCTTCATCCGACCGAGCCTTCCAGGCTGACGTCCAGCAGCTTCTTGGCTTCCACCGCGAACTCCATCGGCAGCTCGCGGAAGACCTGCTTGCAGAAGCCATCGACGATCATCGACACCGCGTTTTCCTGGTCGATGCCGCGGGCGCGGCAATAGAACAGCTGGTCGTCGGAGATCTTGGAGGTGGTCGCTTCGTGCTCGACCGTCGCGGTGGGATTCTTCACCTCGATATAGGGGAAGGTGTGCGCGCCGGATTTCTTGCCGATCAGCAGCGAGTCGCACTGGGTGTAGTTGCGCGCACCCTCGGCGCCACGGTCCATCTTCACCAGGCCGCGGTACGTATTCTGCCCATGGCCGGCACTGATGCCCTTGCTGACGATCTTGCTCTTGGTGCGCTTGCCGATGTGGATCATCTTGGTGCCGGTGTCGGCCTGCTGACGATGGTGGGTCAGCGCGACCGAATGGAATTCGCCGACCGAATCGTCGCCGAGCAGCACGCAGGACGGGTACTTCCAGGTGATCGCCGAGCCGGTCTCGACCTGGGTCCAGGTGACCTTGCTGCGCGCGCCACGGCATTCGGCACGCTTGGTGACGAAGTTGTAGATACCGCCCACGCCGTTTTCATCGCCCGGGTACCAGTTCTGCACCGTGGAGTACTTGATCTCGGCATCTTCCAGCGCGACCAGCTCGACCACCGCGGCATGCAGCTGGTTCTCATCGCGCATCGGCGCGGTGCAGCCTTCCAGGTAGGACACGTACGCCTTGTCTTCGCAGATGATCAGCGTGCGCTCGAACTGGCCGGTGTGGCCGGCGTTGATGCGGAAGTAGGTGCTCAGTTCCATCGGGCAACGCACGCCCTTGGGGATGAACACGAAGCTGCCATCGGAGAACACCGCCGAGTTGAGCGCGGCGAAGTAGTTGTCGCCGACCGGGACCACGGTGCCCAGGTACTGCTTGACCAGCTCCGGGTGCTCCTTGATCGCTTCGGACATCGAGCAGAAGATCACGCCCTTCTCGGCCAGTTCCTTGCGGAACGTGGTGCCGACGGAAACCGAATCGAACACCGCATCCACGGCGACGCCGGCCAGCTTGGCGCGCTCATGCAGCGGCACGCCGAGCTTGTCGTAAGTGTCCAGCAGTTCCTTGGGCACCTCGTCCAGCGAGGCGTACTTCGGGCCCTTCGGCGCGGAGTAATAGCTCAGTGCCTGCAGGTCGATCTGCGCGATCTGCAGCTTGGCCCAGTCCGGCATCGGCATGGTCAGGAAGTGGCGGTAGGCGTCCAGGCGCCACTGCGTCATCCACTCCGGCTCGTCCTTCTTGGCCGACAGGGCACGGATGGTGTCCTCGTCCAGGCCGGGCGGCAACGAGTCCGATTCGATATCCGTGATGAAGCCTGCCGAGTACTTGCGGCCGAGCTGCTCATGGATCTCGCGGTTGGGGGTATCGCCGGTGGCGACGGTGTCGAGGGTATCGGTGGCCATGGGGGCTGCCTGATCAGGAGACGACATCCGCCGCGATCGCGCGGCGGTGGGCGTCAACAAGGGGAAGAGGGGGCAGGATCTGCGCCAGGGTGACCGCGCGCAGCGCTTCGGACACCACGTCGTTGATCATCCGCCAGCTGCTGCGCGCGCCACACTGCAGCTCGCGGCCGCACTGGCTGTGGTCGTGGGCGCATTCGGTCAGGCCCAGCGGCCCTTCCATGGCTTCCACGATCTCGAACAGCGTGATCTGGTCCGCCGCGCGGGTCAGCCGGTAGCCGCCGCGGACGCCGCGCAGGCCTTCCACCAGCCCGGCCTGGGCCAGCGGCTTGAGCAGTTTGCTGACGGTCGGCGGTTCCAGACGGGCGAACTCGGCCAGTTCAGTCGCGCTGAGCACCTCGCCCGGGCGGGCGGCGAGCACGGTCAACACGACGGTGGCGTAATCGGTGAGCTTGGTGACGCGGAGCATGTGGGGTGCAGAACCATAAAGCGGACTGAAATTGTACGCTTTTCTCCGGCGGCATCCAACCCGCCCGTTCAGGCACCCGCAGGGCGGCCCAGGGCGCGTATTGAACCGCATCGCTTTGGCAATCACAAAGATTAAGCGAGAATCGGGGCTTCCCACCGCAACGGTCAGCCAGATGCCCAAGAAGATCCAGGCCCGCAAGTCCACCATCCATGGCAATGGCGTGTTCGCGCTGGCGCCGATCAAGAAAGGTGAGCGGGTCATCCAGTACAAGGGTCTGCTGCGCAGCCACGCCGACGTGGACGCCGACGACACCGGGGATGTGGAGAGCGGCCATACCTTCCTGTTCACCCTCAATGACGACTACGTCATCGACGCGAACTACAAGGGCAATGACGCGCGCTGGCTCAACCACAGCTGCGATCCCAACTGCGAAGCGGTGATCGAGGAAGCCGAGGGCGACAACCGCCGCGAGGACAAAGTGTTCATTGAGGCGATCAAGGACATCCAGCCGGGCGACGAGCTGACCTACAACTACGGCATCACCCTGGCCGAGCGTCACACCGCGCGCCTGAAGAAGATCTGGGAATGCCGCTGCGGCTCGAAGAAGTGCACCGGCACCATGCTGCAGCCCAAGCGCTGATCGCGCCGGGGGTCACCGGCCGCGCGTGCCGGTGACCGCGCCGACACGCTGTGCACATCCTGGTCACCGTCGCCCAATGCGCCCGTGGCCACACTGAGCGCTCCTACTTATTGGAGCCGCTCATGGCACATGCACTCAACGGCAAGCACATCGCCATCCTCGCGACCGATGGCTTCGAACAGTCCGAGCTGCAGGATCCCAAGCGACTGCTGGAATCCTGGGGCGCCTCGGTCAAGGTGATCGCACCCGGTGACGCCAGCCAGATCCGTGGCTGGAAGGACAAGGACTGGGGCGAGAACGTGAAGGTCGATGCGCCGCTGAAAGGCGCCAAGGCCGAAGATTACGACGCGCTGGTATTGCCCGGCGGCGTGATCAATCCGGACAAACTGCGCATCGATACGGATGCGATCGCGCTGATCAAGGCGTTCGGCGCGGCCGGCAAGCCGGTCGCCGCCATCTGCCACGGCCCGTGGCTGCTGGTGGAGTCCGGGCTGGCCAAGGGCCGCAAGGTGACCTCGTGGCCGTCGCTGAAAACCGATCTCGGCAATGCCGGGGCCGAATGGAGCGATGCCGAGGTGGTGGTCGATGGCGGCCTGATCACCAGCCGCAAGCCGGGCGATATTCCCGCCTTCGCCGATGCGGTGGCCAAGGCATTGGCCGGCTGATCGGGTGGGGCACCGACCGTCGGTCGGTGCCCACCGTATTATTTGCTCAGCAACCCGGCCGGCACCAGCGCGCCGAGATCCTGGTTGAAGGTGACCACCAGCTTGCCGTTCTCCACCTGCGCCGACTGCACCTGCAGCGTGCCAAGTACTGCGGCCACGCTCGGGTCGATCTTGTAGATCGGCTCGCGCTGGGCGTAATCAGTGAGCCAGGCATTGAGCAGCCCGCGCGTGCGTGAATCCAGCTTGCCGCCGTTGTTGGCCGGGGTGAAATCATCGACCGTCGGTTCCTGCAGGTGGAAGCCCTGGGTCTGCGCGTCATAACGCAGGCCGCTGCTCAATTTCACCTTGCCCAGTGGCGCCGGGTTGCCGCCGGCGGTCGCCATGGCGACATCGAAGCCCAGGTCCAGCCGGCTGCCCTGCGGAAGGGTCAGCTGAGGATGGCTCATCGTCATTGCGATCAGGCCGCCCAGCGCATTCTGGGTGCGCGGGAAGCTGCCATCCAGATACTGCTGCACATCGGTGGCGCCGACCGACAACTGGCGGCCGGACACACTGGGCGCAGCCTGCGCACCGATGGCGGCGGCCAGCAGCACGGTGCAGGCGGCGAGGCGGGACAACAGCGGGCGAACGTTCATGGCGACAGGCCGTGGGAAATGAGATGCCAACAATAGCGCGCGCGGCTGAATCCAGCTTTGACGTGCGATGGCCAGCCCCGCTGTGTGACGCCACCGGTGGAATCAGTTCAGCACCGGCTGGATGGAGGCCCCATGGATTTCCCAGCCGCTGCCATCCACGCGCGGCTGCAGCCGATACCAGCCCTCGAAACGCAGCGTGTTGGTCCCGGTGCTGACCCGTATCTGGACCGGCACTTCGCGCAGCCTGGAGGGCTCGGCGGTGTCCCGGGCGATGGGCGCGCCGGTCTGGATGCGCAGGCCGCGGAAGTCGGGCAGGGCGCGTAGGGCGGCATCATCCGGGTGACCGCCCGGGCTCCCGTTGGTCCACTGGGCGTCAGCGGTGGCGAGATCACCCTGTGCCAGGGCACTGAGATACGCATGTACCACCGAGGGCTCATCCAGTGCGTCGGCGGCCACTGCACTGAGCGCGGTCGACGCCGCTGCGGTGGGTGGGGGCGTCGGTGAGCCGTCCTCACGTTGCACGGCATCGGCGTCCGCCGCGGCATCGGGGCGCGTGGTGGGCCCGGCCACGGGCGGGTGCTGCTGGCAGGAGCACCCATGCAGCAACAGCAGCGGAAGCAACAGGATGGCGCGGCGCATGCAGGACTCTCCCCGGAGAGCGCCGAGTGTAGCGCTACACCCGGTGCCCGGTCAGGGCGCGCCCTGGATGGACTCCAGCGCGGCGAGCACCTCGTCCAGCTGCGGCTGCAGCACGGTCAGCGGGTGGCTGGGTTCGTCGGCGTGGCGCTGCGCAAGATCGCGCAGTAGCTGGGTGGCGACGATCGCCGCGGCACGTTCGTCACCGCTCAACCCGGTGTTGCGCCGGGCGATTTCCAGCAGGCGCATCCAGTCCTGCTGCGCGCGATGCTCCAGCTCGATGGTGCAGCGCCCGCTGCACTGCAGGCCGTCCTTTTCGATCGGGGTGACGGTAATGCGGTAACGCTGGGAAGAAGAGCTGGCCATGGCTGCCTGCGCGGTGGGGGACAGGGCCACCATAGGGCGCGATGCGTGCCGCGACGACAGGCGCGGTCGCACGCAGTGTTCCACCCTGTGCGTTCCGGTCGCGGCTGCTCGGCCGTGGATCGCGGCAGGACAGGCATCCGCACGCTTCTCGGGTATCCGCCGCGCGTTGGGCAACGCTGTGTTTCGCTGCGCACGGCGCGCCCCGCAGCGGCCGGCAGGCCCCTCGGCAAACGTCCCCGCCCGGCGCCTGGCGGTGAACAAAAAAAACGGGACGGCGTGAGCCGTCCCGTTCGGTGCTGCAGGAAGCGCGCAGATTAGAGCGCGGCGTCCTTGAGCTTCTTGAGCGGACGCACCTTCAGCTTGGTGGACGCCGGCTTGGCGGCGAACCACTGCTCTTCCTTGGTGAACGGGTTGATGCCCTTGCGCTTCGGCTTGGCCGGCACGCTGACGGTGGAGATCTTCAGCAGGCCCGGCAGGGTGAAGCTGCCAGCGCCCTTCTTGTGCACCGAAGCGGCGACGGCGCCTTCCAGCGAGGCGAGCACGGCGCGCACGTCCTTGGCGACAACGCCGGACGCTTCAACGATGTGTGCAACCAGACCAGACTTGCTCAGCACTTCCTTGATCGGCTTGGGAGCGGCCGGCTTCGCGGCTGCCTTCGTAGCGACTTTCTTTACTGCCTTCTTCGGGGCAGCCTTCTTAGCGGTCTTTGCCATGGTTTCCTGTTCCGTGAACGGTTGGTTGTTTGGTCGCGCCGAACCCCGTCGGCAAGCGAAATGTAGGGCAACTATGGGGCGCCGCCAATAGGCAAACGCATAAAAATTCGTGATTTCCACGCCCTTCGTTACCGCAGTGCATCAGGTCATAGCCAAAAAACAGGGTCCGCCCTCGCGGCGGAGGCCATCGGTCATGGACCGTCGCACCCCGACTGTCGCACGAAAACCACTTGAAAACAGCATCGGTCCTGATGGCCGATTCAGCTGGGCGCGCCACCTGCCGCTGCGCTGACGGCAGCCAGACACGGTGCTAACGCGAACCGGTCTAGGCTGGCCTGGCCATTCATCCCGCAGGAGATCAACGATGGGTATTTCGCGTCATGCCACCGCGCATTGGGAAGGTGACCTCAAGACAGGCAAGGGACAATTGAGCACGCCCCAGAGCGGCTTGATGGACAAAACCCGCTATGCCTTCAGCAGCCGCTTCGGCGATGAGAAGGGCACCAACCCGGAAGAACTGATCGCCGCCGCCCACGCAGGCTGCTTCACGATGGCGCTGTCGGCCAAGCTCACCGAGGCCGGTTTCGTGCCGACCTCGCTGGATACCGAAGCCAAGGTCGACCTCTCTATGGAAGGTGGCCCGCAGCTGTCGCAGATCACGTTGAAGGTGAAGGCCGTGGTGCCGAACATCGAGGCGACCCAGTTCCGTGCCATCGCCGATGACGCCAAGCAGAACTGCCCGGTCTCCAAGGCGCTCAGCGCCGTGCAGATCACGCTGGAAGCCGAACTGGCCAGCTGATCGGCGCCACGATTGGTGCACAGCAGATTGTGATGGGAAAGCGGCGGCCGCATAGTCGCCGCTTTCCTTTTGTGGGGTGTGTGCATGCGTCCGACTGCTCTCGCTGCCCTGGTGGCCTGCCTGCTGGCCGGGACCGCGCAGGCCGATGTCCGCCTGTTGACCGCCGCCACCATCCATACGGGCAATCCGGACGCGCCGACAGCCACAGCGCTGGCCTGGGACACCGACACCGGGCGCGTGCTCGCCGTCGGCGACCGGCAGGCGATGCTCGAGCTGTATCCACTGGCGGCGCTGACCGACGTCGGCGAGGCCACGGTGATCCCGGGCCTGATCGACGCACATGCCCATCTGATGTTCCTCGGCGGCACGCTGATGCAGGCCGATCTGACCGGCGCCACCAGCACCGCGGACATCGTGGCGCGCCTGCAGCGCTTTGCGGCGGACAACCCCGAGGGCTGGCTGCTGGGCAGCGGCTGGGACCAGAACCGCTGGCCGGACAAGCAGTTCCCGACCGTGGCCGACCTCGACAGCGCCTTCCCGGACCGGCCGGTCTGGTTGGGCCGTATCGATGGTCACGCCGGCTGGGCCAACAGCGCGGCATTGCGCGCGGTCGCCGGGCAACCGGGGCAGCGCGCGCTGAAGGGCAACTGGCAGCCGGCAGGCGGACGCATCGTGCGCGATGCCAAGGGCCAGCCGAGCGGGGTGTTCGTCGATGAAGCGATGACGCTGGTGCAGGCCGCGATCCCGGCGCCGGGCGAGGCCGCCCGCGAGCAGATGCTGAGCCGCGCGCTGGATAAAGCGGTCAGCCAGGGCCTGACCGGCGTGCACGACATGGGCGTATCGCGCGCTGATCTGGCCCTGATGCGCCGCTTCGCCGAAGCCGGGCGGCTGCCACTGCGCATCGACGCCTATGCCGATGGCAACGGCGAGGCGCTGGCCGATCTGTGCGCGAACGGGGCCTACCAGCACGCCGGTGGCCGGCTGGAAATGCGCGGCGTCAAACTGTTCATGGATGGCGCGCTGGGTAGTCGTGGTGCGGCGCTGCTGGCCGATTACAGCGATGACCCGCACAACCGCGGGTTGCTGGTCACCTCACCGGCTGATTTTGAAACGGCGGTGCGCAAGGCCGATGCCTGTCATGTCCAGGTCGCCACCCATGCGATCGGGGATCGCGGCAACCGGATCGCACTGGAGACCTATGCCAAGGTACTGGGCGAGCGCCGCAGCAGCGACCACCGCTGGCGGATCGAACATGCGCAGGTGGTCGCGCTGGAGGATATTCCGCGTTTTGCCCAGCTCGGGGTGATCGCCTCGATGCAACCCACCCACGCCACCTCGGACATGGGCTGGGCACAGGACCGGGTCGGCCCCGAGCGCATTCTGGGCGCCTATGCATGGCGGCGGATGCTGGCCTCCGGTGCGCGGCTCGCACTCGGCTCGGACTTCCCGGTGGAACAGGTGGATCCACGCCTGGGCCTGTATGCCGCGGCCACCCGCCAGGACCGTGCCGGCCAACCGCCGGGTGGCTGGCAGCCGGATCAGCGGTTGACGGCCGCCGAAGCGCTGCGCGGTTTCAGCGCCGATGCGGCGTGGGCAGGCCATGACGAGGCCCAGGTCGGCCGGTTGCAGCCCGGCCTGCGCGCAGACTTCGTGGTGCTCGACCGCGACCCGCTCAGCGTTGCACCTTCGGCGCTGGCCGATCTGCAGGTGCGCTCGACCTGGGTCGACGGCGCACCGGTGTTCGACGCGGCGCGCTGAGGCGCCGCGTCAGGATTACCAGTCCAGCCTGCCGCGGATGACGGTCTGCACCTGGCCGCCGGACCAGACATCGCCGTGGTCATCGATGCGCAGGGTCAGGCGCGCATCGTGGCCGACTTCGCGACCCTGACTGACGACATAGCCGTGCGCGGTGCCGGGCAGTGCATCGCGGCTGTCCAGCCATGCGGCCAACACCGCATTGGCCGCACCGGAGGCGGCATCTTCAAAGCGCCGGCCGTTGCCGACGAAGGCGCGTACCGCCAGGTCCCAGTCCTGGCCCTGGCTGCGCGCATAGGCGAATACCCCCATGCTGTCGGTCGCCTCGGCCAGGGTGGCCACGGCGTCCCAATCCGGGGTGAGCGCACGCAGGGCGGCTTCGTCAGCCAGTTCGACCACCCACCAGCTGCGGCCACCGGCCATGCGCGCCGGCGGCAGGCGGCCCAGCGGCCAGCCGGCCAGCGCGGCCTGCAGGCGCGGATCGTTGGCGGTGGTCACTTCGGCCACCGCGGCGCGCGGCGTGCGGATCGCGATGGTGCGGGCATCCCCGCTGCCGTCCACGCGCAGGGGCAGCGCCCCGGCGATGCCGTCCTGGATCAGCACGCCCTCCACCGGCGCAGCCACGCCCAACTCCAGCACAGCATGGGCGGTGCCCACGCTGGGATGCCCGGCGAAGGGGACTTCCTTCTGCGGGCTGAACATGCGGATGCCATAGCTGGCGCCCGGGGCCTGCGGCGGAAACACGAAGGTGGTCTCCGGCAGCCGGGTCCAGCGGGCGATGGCCTGCATCGCCGCCTCGTCCAGGCCCTGTGCATCGAGCACGACGGCCAGCGGGTTGCCGGCGCCGGGGTAGGGCGAGAACACATCCAGCTGCAGGAAACGACGGGAGGTCATGGCGGGTCGCTCAACGAAAAACGGGCGGGCAGCTTATCAATCGGCGCCGGGTTCCGGGCCCTGATCGGCGCCCCGCTCACCGGCGTCGGGCCAAATCTGCCCGGCCTGGGCCGCCCGGGCCCTGCAACGGGCAGGCTTGGCATAGAATCGGGGGTTCGGCCCGGCGTGCCGGGCGATTCCCCTCACTACCCAAACCTCCACCTCCATGTCAGCTTCCCCCCTTGTCGATCGCTGGATCGTACTGAAGTTCGGCGGCACCTCCGTGTCGCGTCGTCACCGCTGGGACACCATCGGCAAACTGGCGAAAAAACGGGCGGAAGAAACGGGCTCGCGCGTGCTGGTGGTGGTATCGGCGCTGTCCGGGGTGACCAATGAACTCACCGCGATCGCCGATGGCGCCGCCGACAGCCGCGACCGTGTCGCTGCGCTGGTCGCGCGCCACCGTGAGTTCCTGACCGAACTGGAGCTGGACGCCACCGCGCTGGACGTCCGCCTGGACGCGCTGGCCGGGCTGCTGGACGATCCACGCGCCGCCGGGCGGCCGCTGAAGTGGCAGGCCGAGGTGCTGGGCCAGGGCGAACTGCTCTCCTCGACCGTCGGTGCGGCCTACCTGCGCGCCAGCGGTCTGGATTTCGGCTGGATGGATGCGCGCGAGTGGCTCGATGCGCTGCCGCCGCAGCCCAGCCAGAGCGAATGGTCGCAGCGCCTCTCGGTGAACTGCCAGTGGCGTGCCGAGTCGGATTGGGCCACGCGTTTCCGCGCCCAGCCGACCCGCATGCTGATCACCCAGGGCTTCATCTCCCGCCACGCCGATGGCGGCACCGCCATCCTCGGTCGGGGCGGTTCGGATACTTCGGCGGCGTACTTCGGTGCGCTGCTCGGTGCCAGCCGCGTGGAGATCTGGACGGACGTGCCGGGCATGTTCAGTGCCAACCCGAAGGACGTGCCGGACGCGCGCCTGCTGACCCGGCTGGATTATTACGAGGCGCAGGAAATCGCGACGACCGGCGCCAAGGTGCTGCACCCGCGTTCGATCAAGCCGTGCCGCGATGCCGGTGTGCCGATGGCGATCCTGGACACCGAGCGGCCTGAGCTGCCGGGCACCAGCATCGACGGCAATGCCGCGGCGGTGCCGGGTGTGAAGGCGATCAGCCGCCGCAACGGCATCGTGCTGGTCTCGATGGAAGGCATCGGCATGTGGCAGCAGGTCGGCTTCCTGGCCGACGTGTTCGGGCTGTTCAAGAAGCACGGCCTGTCCGTGGACCTGATCGGTTCGGCCGAAACCAACGTGACCGTCTCGCTGGATCCTTCCGAGAACCTGGTCAGCACCGATGTGCTGGCCGCGCTGTCGGCGGACCTGTCGCAGATCTGCAAGGTCAAGATCATCGTGCCGTGCGCGGCGATCACCCTGGTCGGGCGCGGCATGCGCTCGATGCTGCACAAGCTCTCGGACGTGTGGGCCACCTTCGGCCGCGAGCGCGTGCACATGATCTCGCAGTCGTCCAACGACTTGAACCTGACCTTCGTCATCGACGAGGCGGACGCCGACGGCCTGCTGCCGATCCTGCACGCCGAACTGATCGACAGCGGCGCGATGCCGGTGGAGGAGGGCGAAGTATTCGGCCCGCGCTGGCGCGAAATCGCCGGCACCATCCGCCCGCGTGAAACCGCCTGGTGGCGGGGCCAGCGCGAGCATCTGTTGACGCTCGCCCAGGCCGGTACGCCGCGTTACGTCTACAACCTGCCGACGGTGCGGGCGCGTGCGCGCGCGTTGAACGCCATCAAGGCGATCGACCAGCGCTACTACGCGATCAAGGCCAACTCGCACCCGGCCATCCTGGAGGTACTGGAGCAGGAAGGCTTCGGCCTGGAGTGCGTCTCGCACGGCGAGCTCAAGCATGTGTTCAACACCCTGCCGACGCTGTCGCCCAAGCGCGTGCTGTTCACCCCCAGCTTCGCGCCGCATGCCGAATACGATGCCGCGTTCGCGCTGGGTGTCACCGTCACCCTGGACAACGTGGAAGCCCTGCAGCGCTGGCCGGAACTGTTCAGCAACCGCGAGCTGTGGCTGCGCGTGGACCTGGGCCGTGGCGAAGGCCACCATGCCAAGGTCCGCACCGGCGGCAAGGACTCCAAGTTCGGCCTGCCGATCGCGCGCGTGGATGAATTCGTGCGCATCGCCGGCGAGCTCGGCACCCGCGTGGTCGGCCTGCATGCGCACCTGGGCAGCGGCGTGGAAACCGCGCAGCACTGGCGCCTGATGTGCGATGAACTGGCCGGGTTCGCCCGCCGCATCGGCAGCATCCAGACCATCGATATCGGCGGTGGCCTGCCGATTCCGTACAGCGCCGATGACGAGCCGTTCGATCTGGAGGCCTGGGCTGCCGGCCTGGCCGAAGTGAAGGCGGTGCATCCGGCGTTCCGCTTGGCGATCGAACCGGGTCGCTATCTCGTGGCCGAGTCCGGTGTGCTGCTGGCGCGTGCCACCCAGGTGGTGGAGAAGGACGGCATCCGGCGCGTCGGTCTGGATGCGGGCATGAACACGCTGATGCGCCCGGCTTTGTACGATGCCTGGCATGACATCGAGAACCTCAGCCGCCTGAGTGGCTACTCCGAGGCGATGTTCGATGTGGTCGGCCCGATCTGCGAATCCAGCGATGTGTTCGGCAAGCGCCGCCGCCTGCCGGCCTCGACCGCGCCGGACGATGTGATGCTGATCGCCGACGCCGGCGCGTATGGCTACGTCATGGCCAACACTTACAACCAGCGCGAGCTGCCGCGCGAGGACGTCATCGATGATGGTCCTTGATCGCTGCCTGCCGCCTTCCAAACCGGATACACCATGACTGCTTTTGATAAACACCAGGTTGCCGTTTTCCGCTTCGTCCGCTGCGCGTTCGCCGCGGATACCGGCGTGGCGCAGCTGGTCTACGCCTTCGATGACGGCCCGGAACTGATCGAGACGGTGACCATCCCGGGGGCGCCGTTCGTGCTTGAGGGTGATCGTGCCGAGGCGGTGCAGCGCGCCCTGCGTCTGCTGCACCTGATCGCCGGCGTGAGCTACTACAAGGCCGGCGTGCCCGAGCAGGTGCGCATCGACAGCTACACGATCGATGCGGCCACCGCCGCGCTGGTCGAGACGGTGTACCTCAACGGCCTGGGCGAGTTCGCCTACCGCAATGGCCTGAACCTGCGTGGCCGCTTCCGCCTGCCGGTCGAGGGCGAGGCCTTCGCCGCGCCGGCGCTGGGCCTGCGCGAACACGCGCTGGTCGCCATCGGCGGCGGCAAGGATTCGCTGGTCAGCATCGAAGCGCTGCGCAGCCTGGGCATCGAAGAGACGGTCACCTGGATCGGTGGCTCGCAGCTGATCCGCGCCTGCGCCGAGCGCACCGGCCTGCCGATCCTCAACGTCGGCCGCACGCTGGCCCCGGAGCTGTTCGAGCTCAACCGCCAGGGCGCCTGGAACGGCCATATCCCGGTCACCGCGGTGAACTCGGCGATCATGGTGCTGGCCGCGCTGCTGCAGGGTGTGGACCAGGTGGTGTTCTCCAACGAACGCTCGGCCAGCTATGGCAGCCAGATTCCCGGCACCGGGGAGGTCAACCACCAGTGGTCGAAGGGCTGGGCGTTCGAGCAGGCCTTCGGCGAGCACCTGGAACAGCACGTTGCGGCGGACCTGCACTATTACTCGCTGCTGCGCCCGCTCTCGGAGCTGGCGGTGGCACGTCAGTTCGCCAAGAGCGATTTCTACGACGCGCATTTCTCCAGCTGCAACCGCAACTTCCACATCCTGGGCGAGCGCCCGGTGAACCGCTGGTGCGGCGTGTGCCCGAAGTGCCACTTCGTGTTCCTGGCGCTGGCCCCGTTCATGCCGAAGATGCGCCTGGTCGGGATCTTCGGCCGCAACCTGCTCGACGATATCGAGCAGGCCCCGGGCTTTGATGCGCTGCTGGAATTCCAGGACCACAAGCCGTTCGAGTGTGTCGGCGAAGGCCGCGAATCGCGTGCGGCGATGGCGATCCTGGCCACGCGCCCGGAGTGGAATGAAGATGCGCTGGTGAAGCGCTTCGTCCACGAGATCCGCCCGCAACTGGAGGCCACCGAACTGCAGATCGAACCGCTGCTGGTACTGGAAGGCGAACACCGCATTCCGCCGGCAATCTGGGAGCGCCTGCGTGCGAATTTCGCAGCTTGAGGGCAAGCGCGTTGCGTTATGGGGATGGGGACGCGAGGGACGCGCGGCATTCGGCGTCCTGCAGCAGCGGCTACCGTCGCTGCCGCTGACCCTGTTCTGCCCGGAGGCCGAAGCTGCCGCGGCCCGTGAGGAAACCCAGGGGGCGCTGACGGTCCGTTCGGATGTCACCGGCGCGGCGCTCGCGGCGTTCGAGGTGGTGATCAAATCGCCGGGCATCAGCCCGTATGGCGAGGCGGCGCTGCAGGCCTCCGCGCAGGGCACGCAGTTCATCGGCGGTACCTCGTTGTGGTTCGCCGAGCAGGCTGCCGCCGATGGCATCGTGCACGACACCGTGTGCGTGACCGGCACCAAGGGCAAGAGCACCACCACCGCGCTGCTGGCGCACCTGCTGCGTGCCTCCGGCGAGCGCACCGGGCTGATCGGCAACATCGGCCTGCCGCTGCTGGAAGTGCTGGACCCACAGCCGGTGCCGAAGTACTGGGCGGTGGAACTGTCCAGCTACCAGACCGGTGAGGTCGCACGCAGTGGCGCGCACCCGCAGGTCGCGATCGTGCTGAACCTGTTCCCCGAACACCTGGACTGGCACGGCAGCCAGGCGCGTTACATCCAGGACAAGCTTCGGCTGGTCACCGAGGCCGCGCCGCGGATCGCCGTGCTCAACGCGGCCGACCCGTATCTGGCCGGGTTGTCGCTGCCACATAGCGAGATCGTGTGGTTCAACCAGCCGCAGGGCTGGCACATGCGCGGTGATGTCGTGCATCGCGGCGAGCAGCCGGTGTTCGACACCGCCCATACCCCGCTGCCGGGCCGGCACAACCGCGGCAACCTGTGCGCGGTGCTGGCGGCGATCGAGGCGCTGGGCCTGGACGCGGTGGCGCTGGCCCCGGCGGTGCAGGACTTCCGCCCGCTGCCCAATCGCCTCCAGACCCTCGGGACGCGCGAGGGGATCACCTTCGTCAACGATTCCATCAGCACCACGCCGCACGCGAGTCTGGCGGCGCTGGAGTGCTTCGCCGGGCGCCGCATCGCGCTGCTGGTGGGCGGGCATGACCGTGGGCTGGACTGGCACGACTTCGTCGCGCACATGGCACATGACGTGCCGCCGGTGGAGATCGTCACCATGGGTGCCAACGGGCCGCGCATCCACGCGCTGCTGCAGCCGTTGGCGGACGCCGGCCGTTTCGGTCTGCACGCGGCCGCTGATCTGTCCGAGGCCATGCAACTGGCGCAGGTCGCGCTCGGCGGGCAGGGCGGGGTGGTGCTGCTGTCGCCGGGTGCCCCCAGCTATGGCGTGTACCGCGACTACGTCGCACGCGGCCGTCATTTCGCCGAACTGGCGGGGTTCGATCCCGATGCGATCACGGCGATCCCGGGCATCGGGATCGCATGACGTGCCACGGTAGAGCCGACCGTTGGTCGGCTGCCTGGGATCCTGCGATCAGGCGTCTTCTTCATCGATGAACGCGTAGTCCCCATCGATAAGCTGCTGCAGGTATGCGTCGAAGCTCGGCGCGATCACGCGGTAGCTGTCCGGGTCGTGCAGGTAGCGCACCACCTGGCCGACCGTGCCGCCCGGCGCGGGATCGAAATCCAGGTACAGCATCGAGGTGCCGCCATTGTTCATGCAGTGCGAGAAGCACAGGCGCTTGCCCATCGGCAGATCCGCATCGATACCCTCGCCGAGAATCTCGGGGTCTTCTTCCAGCCATTCCTCGTAGATCGAGCGGATGCTGTCATCCCACTGCGCGCTGTCTTCGAAGGCCTGTTCCACCGAACGCAGGTAGTAGGGGTAATGCCCCTCCTCGACATCCGAACCCAGCATCAGCACCACGACCTCGCCACCGGGGTAGGCGCGGAAATGCGTGCCATCCACCCGCGCCAGCAACGCGACCAGACTCTCGGGCACCTGCGGCCAGCGCTCGCGCAGGCGCTGCAGATCGGCCGTGCTGGCGCCCTCGACCCACGCCCACATCCGCGCATCCTCTTCGGGCAGGCGCGGCACCAGGCCGGACAGGAAGCGGTCGACAAGGGTCATGAGGTGTTCCAAGCACGGGGGGCGGCCAGCCTGCCATAACAGGGACGGAGGTGGTTAATTCAATAACAGGGACGGGGGTGGTTAATTCAGATGAGGTCGGGCGCGGCCGGTCTGCCGGATCACCGGGCACGTCGACCGGCGCTTCTACACGGTCCCGTCAACCGGTCGTCATACACTCGGGGCTCTTTCTGTCGGGAGCAGACGCATGAACAAGCAATGGCGGTGGGGTGCGGCGGTGCTGTTGGGCATGACGGCGTTGCCCGCGCTGGCGGCAATGCAGGCCAAGCCGGTGGAGTGGACCCAGGATGGCACCACCTTCAGCGGGGTGCTGGTCTACGACGACAGTGACAATGACAAACGCCCGGGCCTGGTGATGGTGCCCAACTGGAAGGGCGTCAACGACTCGGCCATCGCCAAGGCCAAGCAGCTGGCCGGCGATGACTACGTGGTGCTGGTGGCCGATGTGTATGGCAAGGGCGTGCGTCCGAAGACCGATGCCGAGGCCGGACCGGTGGCGACCAAGCTGCGCAATGACCGCCCGGTACTGCGGGCGCGGTCGCTCAAGGCAATCGAGGTACTCAAGGCCCAGGCTGGCAAGGCGCCGCTGGATGCCAGCCGGATCGGCGCGGTCGGGTTCTGCTTCGGCGGCACCACGGTGCTGGAGATGGCGCGTGCGGGCGCACCGCTGGCCGGCGTGGTCAGCCTGCATGGCGGCCTGGGTTCGCCGCTGCCGGCCAAGGCCGGTGGAACGCATCCGTCCGTACTGGTGCTCAATGGCGCCGACGACAAGAGCGTGAGCAAGGACGACATCGCCAGCTTCGAGCAGGAGATGAACGCGGCCAAGGTCGACTGGGAGTTCACCAACTACAGCGGCGCGGTGCACTGCTTCGCCGAAGCCGATGCGAACAGCCCGCCGGGATGCCAGTACAACGAGCGCGCGGCCAAGCGCGCGTGGAAGGCGCTGGATGAGTTCTTCGAGGAGCGGTTCGAGACCAAGGGCCAGTAGATCCGACCGTTGGTCGGCTGCACCGCGCATGGCGTGGTGCGTTCATCGGGATCGCGGCGCCGGAAGGGCGAGCAGCCGACCAACGGTCGGCTCTACCGGTGAGGGATTCACATTAAGCGCGGGCGGCGGCCATCAGCCGTCCCGCCTTCCCCTCAATGCGAGCGCTGCACCGCGTAACGGGCCAGCCCGCGCAGGGCCGCCACGGCATCGTTGTCGGCCAGGCTGTCGAGCGCACGCTCGGCGGCCTCGGCGTATTCCTCGGCACGGGCGCGGCTGTATTCCAGGCCCCCGGTGGCGTGGATGGCAGCCAGCACTTCGGGCATCGCCCCGGCATCGCCGTTCTGCACGATCTCGCGCAGGCGCTCGCGGGTGGTGGCATCGGAATGCGCCATCGCGTGGATCAGCGGCAGGGTGGCTTTGCCCTCGGCGAGGTCATCGCCCAGGTTCTTGCCGAGCTCCTCGGCATTGGCCGAGTAGTCCAGCACGTCATCCGCGATCTGGAAGGCGTAACCCAGGGCCATGCCGTAGTCGTACAGGGCCTGTTGGGCGGCCTCATCGACGCCGCTGGCCAGCGCGCCCAAGCGGGTGCCGGCGGCGAACAGCACCGCGGTCTTGCGCTCGATCACGCGCAGGTAAGCAGCTTCGTCCGTATCCGGGTTATGCACGTGCAGCAGCTGCAGCACCTCGCCCTCGGCAATCCGGTTGGTGGTGTCGGCCAGGATCCGCATGACCGGCATGCGGTCCAGTTCGACCATCAGCTGGAAGCTGCGCGAGTACAGGAAATCGCCGACCAGCACGCTCGGGGCGTTGCCCCACAGCGCATTGGCGGTGCTGCGGCCGCGCCGCAGGCTGGATTCGTCCACCACATCGTCATGCAGCAGGGTCGAGGTGTGGATGAACTCGATGATCGCCGCCAGCTGATGGTGTTCCGGGCCGGCCTGGCCGACCGCGCGGCCGGCCAGCATCACCAGCATCGGGCGCAGGCGCTTGCCGCCGGCCGAAATGATGTGGTCGGCGATCTGGTTGATCAGCACGACATCCGAGGACAGTCGGCGACGAATCAGCGCATCGACGGCGTCCATGTCGGGCGCGGCGAGCGTCTGGATCTGGGGCAAGCCCAGCGCGGGGCGGGTGTCTTCGGTGATGGTCATGCGGTCTGACTTTCAGGCTTGGGCGGAATTATAGGCGGTGCCGTCGTATTCCGCCCGCCAAGACGCGGCTGTGGCCCGGTCGAGGCGCGCCGCAGAGGTGCGCCAGGGGCGGTATCCGGCCGACGTTGGCCGACGGTGCCGCCCTCCGGCCGGGGGAGCCGCCGCCTGAGCGGGTGCCGGGCCGGGGGTTGGAGCGCCGCGCACGCCGCGATCCGAGGTGAATACGTATGCAAGCAACCCCACCGCTGGAAGCGCGCAGCTAAGCTTGTCGGGTTCGTTTCTGGCCCCCTCGCGGGTGCCGTGGAAGCCCGAAGGGGGGCCTCAATGTCGCAGTCTCCATGGTGGCGCGGTGCCGTCATCTATCAGATCTATCCGCGCAGTTTCCTGGATGCCAACGGCGATGGCGTGGGCGACCTGCCCGGCATCATCGAGCGCCTGGACTATGTCGCCGCGCTCGGCGTCGACGCGATCTGGGTCTCGCCGTTCTTCAAATCGCCGATGGCCGACTTCGGGTATGACATTGCCGACCACCGCGATGTCGACCCCATGTTCGGCACGCTGGCCGACTTCGACCGGCTGCTGGCCAAGGCGCATGCGCTGGGCCTGAAGGTGATGATCGACCAGGTCTTCAGCCATACCTCGATCGACCATGCCTGGTTCCAGCAGAGCCGGCAGGATCGCACCAATCCCAAAGCGGACTGGTACGTGTGGGCCGACCCGCGCGAGGACGGCACCCCGCCCAACAACTGGATGTCGATCTTCGGGGGCGTGGCCTGGCAGTGGGAGCCACGGCGCGAGCAGTACTTCCTGCACAACTTCCTGGCCGACCAGCCCGATCTGAACTTCCACCATCCGGCGGTGCAGCAGGCCACGCTGGACTACGTGCGGTTCTGGCTGGACCGTGGCGTGGATGGCTTCCGCCTGGATTCGATCAACTTCTGCTTCCACGATGCACAGCTGCGCGACAACCCGGCCAAGCCGCTGGAGAAGCGCCTCGGCCGTGGCTTCAGCGCGGACAACCCGTACGCCTACCAGTACCACTACTACAACAACACGCAGCCGGAGAACATCGGCTTCATCGAGCGGCTGCGCGTGCTGCTGGACGACTACCCGGGCTCGGTCAGCCTGGGCGAGATCTCCGCGGAAGATTCGCTGGCGACCACGGCCGAGTACACCGCGCCGGGCCGCCTGCACATGGGCTACAGCTTCGAGCTGCTGGTGAAGGATTTCAGCGCCGGCTACATCCGCGACACCGTGTCGCGGCTGGAAGCGACGATGACCGAAGGCTGGCCGTGCTGGGCGATCTCCAACCACGATGTGGAGCGTGCGGTGACGCGCTGGGGTGGCCATCCGGCGCAACCCCGGTTGGCGCGGATGCTGGTGGCGATGCTGTGCTCGCTGCGTGGCTCGATCTGCCTGTACCAAGGCGAGGAGCTGGGGCTGGGCGAGGCGGACGTGCCGTTCGAGGCGCTGCAGGACCCGTACGGCATTACCTTCTGGCCGAACTTCAAGGGCCGCGACGGCTGCCGCACGCCGATGCCGTGGCTGGACGCGCCGAAGGCGGGCTTCACGACGGGTGAGCCGTGGTTGCCGATTCCGGCGGAGCATCAGGCGGCATCGGTGGCGACGCAGGAGCATGATCCGCATTCGGTGCTCACTGCGTTCCGTCAGTTCCTGGCATGGCGGCGGACAATGCCGACGCTGTTGGTGGGGGATATCCGTTTTCTTGAATCCGCTGAGCCGGTGTTGATGTTCGAGCGGGTGCACGGGGAGGAGACGCTGCTGTTGGCGTTCAATCTGTCGGCTGAGACTGTTCGTGTTGCGCTGCCGGTGGGTGATTGGCAGGCGATGCATGTGCCGGGTCCGGATGTGGGGCACGTTGTGGGAGGTGAGCTGGTGTTGCCGGCGCAGTCGGTGTATTGCGCGCGGCGCGGCTGATCGGGTTTCCGGTGGTATTGAGAGGGGGGGGCCGGGTGCCTCGCCCTTTTTTTGTCTTGCGTTCGTGCGTTTGGGCCACATCAATAGCAACAGCAACAGCAACAGCAACGGCCACGGCCACGGCAACTGCGCGTTGGGCTGCGCTTGTGCTGGTTTGGGCGGGCACGGGTGGGTTGGCGGGCCCCGCCGCAAGTACGTCCGTGTAGGCTCGTGTCGCGCCATCCACGGCGCTCATGGTCCCGCCAACCCACCCGTGCCCGCCCTTCGATAATGGGCTGGTGCGCAAGGGAAAAGCGACGCTGGGCCGGCGCGTCATGGCAACCGCAATGCTGATGTCGACCGTAAATCGAAAGGCTTGAGCTGTCGCGCTGGTCTCAGGTGTTGAGACAGTTGAAGCAGCTGAAGCAGCTGAAGCAGCTGAAGCAGCTGAAGCATGCGCAATGGTCGGATCGGCCAGCGCGGTCGAGATGATCGGGTTGATCGGTCTGGTCGGTGGGAGCGGAACAGTCCGGGCGGTCAGGGCAATCGGGGCGTTCGACGTGGTCGGCACGGTCAAAAGTGTCGAGGCGGCGGAACTGCTCGAGCTGGTTCGAACCCTAGATACCTCGTTCGATCTCCCTTTGCTTTGCCCTGCTCTGGTTTGCTCTGGTTTGCGTTGCGTTGCACTGCCATGGTCACCGACCCACTGTCGAAGGGCGGGGGTGTGTGGGTTGGCGGGACCGTTGTGCCGCATGGATGCGGCTCACGAGCCCCCATGGATGGGTTTACGGCGCGTCCCGCGAACCCACACACCCCCGACCAGCCCACGGACAGTCGGCACTGACGCTTTTGAGGGCGGGGTAAACCAACAAAAACCCGCTGCACAGGCAGCGGGTTTTCGATGTTGCAAATATCTTTACTGACAGCTCAATCAGAACTTGTAGTTCACGCCCAGCATGTACGTCCGACCCCACTCCACATATTCCAGCGGACGATCCTTCGTGCCAGCGTAGGTCCGGTACGGCTCGTTGGTCAGATTGCTTCCCTGCAACAACAGCGTCAGCCCATGCAGACTGCTGCTGTCGGCGAAGGTGTAGCTGACCTGCGCATCCGTCACGTTCTCACCGACCACATAACGCAAGGTGCGGTTGCCGTTGAAATTGCCGATCTCACCGATGAAATCCGAACGACGGCGCTGGCTCACGCGGGCCTCGAACCCACTGCGCTCGTAGTACGCAGTGAAGTTGTACACGCGCTCGGACAGGCCGGGCAGGCTGATCGGGTCACTGCCGACGCTGGATGCGCTTTCCGGATCCAGGATCTTGATGTCGCTGTCATTGAACGTGGCACTGGCCTGCACGCCGAAGCCACGCAGGCTCTCCGTCAGCATCTCCAGCGGGAACGAGGCGGTCAGCTCCAGGCCCTTCAGCTTGCCACCCTGGCCATTCTGCGGGGCCGAGAAGGTGCCGGTCGGCAGGACCGGGCCGATCATGCCCGGCGGCGGCACGTAGCTGGCCAGCAGGTCGCTGAAGTCGTAGTCATCGCGCGACTGCGTGTAGACGTAGGACTTGAGGTCCTTGAAGAACACCGCGGCGGCCACGTAGGCCTTTTCACCGAAATACTTTTCGTACGAGAGGTCGATCGCGTTGGCGCGCCACGGATCCAGCAGCGGGTTGCCACCGCTGCCGCCAGGCTTGCCGGTGGCGGTGTCCACGCCGAACTCCAGGCCGGCCCGCATCTGGTCCACGCGCGGGCGTGCCACCTGCTTGGCCACGGCGAAGCGCAGCGTCTGCTGGTGCGGGAACATGAAGGCCAGGTTCAAACTCGGCAGCCAATCGGTGTACGTCTTGCCGTCATCGATCGGCAGGATGTTCTGGCCGTCCGGACGCGAGCGGTCGAAGTAGTTGGACTGCGAGCTCTGGTCGGTGCGCACCATCTGTACGCCGATGTTGCCGCGCAGGCCGACCTCGCCCAGATCGGTGTTGATGTTGGCGCGGATCCACGCGGTGCTGGTCTTTTCCTGCACCGTCCAGGCCTTGGGAATCAGGTAGTCCAGGTTGGTGACCGGGTTGAAGACCATGTAGCGGTCCACCGCGGCCGGTACGTTCCAGGCGGGAATGTAGCCGATACCGGCGAAGCCCAGGTTGACCGGTGCGTACTGCAGGTCACCGGCGATGTTGGCATCGCCCTGGTCGCCGAGCAGGATGTTGCCCTCGGCCTGGGTCTTGTCCTTGCGGCGGTCGGCGTAGTTCACGCCCACGTCCACGTCGGAGAACCATGGCAGAGAATCCGGCATCGCAAAGGTGGCCTGCAGGCGGGCGCCCTTCAGGCGGTCTTCGACCATCGGCACCTTGCCGTAGCCGGAGCCGTAGATGGTATTGGTCAGGAACAGCGCGTCCGGGTTGGAATAGTCCAGGCCCGGGCTGATCTGCGAGAACCCGTCCGGCTTGACCACCACGCCGACCGAATCCAGCTGCGGCATCGGGGTGAGCTGCAGGTTGTTCTCCAGATTCAGCTCGTTGCGCGTGGCCTTGGAGTAGTTCACGTCGGCAACGACCTTGACCCGCTCGAAGTTGAACTCGTTGTTCCAGCCGAACGCGTCGATCTTGTCCTTGCGCTTGTTGTACATGCCCCGCACCAGCGGGTACACGCCGGTCGCCACGCCGCCGGCAAAGGTGCCGTCGGGGTTGATCTGCGGGTTGGTGATCAGCAGGCCCGGCGTGTAGCCGCCGTTGTAGTTGCTGAGGTTGACCTCGAACTGGTTCGCCGTATCGATCTGCTCGGCTTCGGTGTGGAAGGCATCCAGGGTGCTGGTCCACACGTTGGACGGGCGGAACTGCACGGTCGCCATCACGCCGTCGCGCTCGTTGTTGCCGGTGCGGCGCAGCGCCTTGATGCCATCGGAGAACACGGTGCCCGGGGCCAAGCCGGGGCGGTTGCCCTGATCGGTCTGCTCGGTGGTCCACGGTTCGTACAGGCCGACCTGGTTTTCCTGGATGGGCATGTCGCTGTGCGCATAGCCGATCGAAATACCCAGGGTGTTGTCCAGGAACTGGTCGATGTAGCTGGCACTGAAACGGTTGCCGTACGGATCGACGTTGGCGGCCTTGCCCAGCGAGCTCTTCTGGTAGCGGCCGCTGATGGCGATCACGCGCTCGGCGAAGCTCAGCGGACGCACGGTCTGCATGTCGATGGTGCCCGACAGGCCCTGGCCGACCAGCGCCGCATCCGGGGTCTTGTAGACGGTCACGCCGTTGACCAGTTCCGAGGGGTACTGGTCGAACTCGACGCTGCGGTTGTCGCCGGTGCTCACCACCTCACGCCCATTGAGCAGGGTAGTGGCGAAATCCGGCGACAGGCCGCGCACGCTGATCACCTGCGCGCGGCCGGCCACGCGCTGGGCGGCCAGGCCGGGCAGGCGGCCCAGCGATTCGGCGATGCTCACATCGGGCAGCTTGCCGATGTCCTCGGCCGAGATCGCCTCGACCACCGAGGTGGCGTCCTGCTTGATCGCGATCGCGTTCTCGATACCGCGGCGGATACCGGTGACCTGTACGGTGTCCAGGTTGGTTGCCGTATTACCGGCCGGTGGGGTGGTGGTACTGGATTCGGCGGTCTGCGCCGACGCCATCAACGGCGTCAGGGCGACGGCCAGCGCGAGACTCAGCGCGCTGCGCTTGCGGTTCAACATTTTCCCCTCCCAGGCAATGTTGCCAATCGATTTTGTGGTTGCCCGGAGGACCCGGGAGCGTCACGGCGCGGTGGCCGTTGACTGCGTGGCTATGGTAGGCAGCGCGCCTGCTGCGGGAATCACCCTGCATACGTATTCAATGACGTTTGCAGCATTGGAAGCGATTACAGGTGCGGTATCGCATTCGCGCTCCCGCTCCACGGTCTGCTTCGCAAACCGCGGACCCCTGTCTCACCAACACCCATGCCCCCGTGCCTTCGGCACCGCCCCCCTGACTCAGGGGGCACTCCTCCAGACGCGCCGACGGTTGGTATTCCGCAGTGCGCCGGGACAATTACAACGGGGTAAAGCGAATCGCCTGCCCACCGCCCGGTGCCAGCTTGAGCACCAACGCATCAGCGCTGGTGACCTCGCGCGTTTCGCGCACGAAGGCGAAGGGGTTGCTGCGGAAATCGGCGCCGTCGCCATCGCGGTAGATCTCCGCGCGGTAACGCACCCCCGCCTCAAGGAAGCCCAACGAGAGGGGCAGCACGCGGCCGTGTTCGTCGGTGATGCTGCCCAGGAACCAGTCGCGGCTGTGGCGGTCCTTGCGTACGATGGTCACGAAGTCGCCCACCTCGCCGTTGAGCACGCGGGTGTCGTCCCAGTCCACCGCGACGTCTTCGATGAAGCGGAAGGCCTCACGGTGCTGCTCATAGTGCTCGGGCAGGTCGGCGGCCATCTGGATCGGGCTGTAGATCGTCACGTACAGGGCGAGCTGGCGCGCCAGCGTGCTGGGAATGGCCTGGCCGCCGCGGCCCTTCAGGCTGAGGATGCCGGGGGTGTAATCCATCGGCCCGGACAGCATCCGGGTGAACACCAGGTTGACCTCGTGCTCGGGCGGATTCGGCGGCTGGCCCCAGGCGTTGTACTCCATGCCACGCGCGCCTTCGCGGGTGATCCAGTTCGGGTAGGTGCGGCGCAGGCCGGTGTCCTTGATCGGCTCATGCGGGTTCACCGCGATATGCCGCTTGGCCGCCTCCTGCACCACCTTGAGATGATGGCGGGCCATGAACTGGCCGTCGTGCCACTCGCGCCACAGCGGCCCGCCGGCCGGGTTGCGGCGGTCGACCTGGCCGTCATCGCACACGTAGCCGCTCTTGAACGAATCCACGCCCAGCCGCGCGTAGAGATCCAGCGCCGCGCCGAGCTGATCCTCGTAGTGTTCGATCGCGCAGCCGGTTTCATGGTGGCCGATCAGGTGCACGCCCTGCTTCGCGCCGTAGGCCGATAGTGCCTCGATGTCGAAGTCCGCGGTGGGCCGGGTGAAATCGAAGGCATATCCATTGCCGACCCAGTCACCGTTCCAGCCGGGATTCCAGCCTTCCACCAGCACGCCACGGAAGCCATGCCGGGCGGCGAAGTCGATCACGCGCTTGGTCTTGGCGGTGGTCGCGGCATGCCGTGGGCCGGTAGCCCAGCTTTCCTCGTCCAGATGCATCGACCACCACACGCCCAGGTACTTGGAGGGCTTCACCCAGCTCACGTCGCCCAGCACATTGGGCTCGTTGAGGTTGAGGATCAGGCTCGATTCGACCAGCCCGCCGGCGGTGTCGCTGATCTGCAGCGTGCGCCATGGGGTATCGAAAGGCAGGCTGCGCCGCACCTTCCAGCCTTCCGCCGACGGCGACAACTGCGCGCGCAGGCGCTGACCCTCGGTGCGGCGGAGCCACATGCCGGCATAGTCCACCAGCGCAGCTTCGTGGATGGAGACATGCAACCCATCGCGGCTGCGCAGCGTCATCGGCGTGTGTGCCAGCGGCACCTGATCCAACGGCGTGCGCTGGTACAGGTATTCGTAGTGGATCGGCTCGCCGGCCGGAATCCACCACGCGGTGGAGGTCGGGGCGATCGCGAACTCGGTCAGCTCATCATCGATGATGGCCTCGCGCATGCCGGGCTGCTGCGGGAAGTGATAGCGGAAGCCCAGGCCGTCGTCGTAGACCCGGAACACCACATCGATACGACGTTTGGCGCCACTGCGCTCGGCCAGCTGCACCACCACTTCGTTGAAGTGATTGCGGGTGAGGCGACGCTCGCCCCAGGGTTGCTCCCAGGTTTCATCGACGCTGCGCGACTGCTGACCGACCACGGCAAGATCACGGTCCAGGCGGCCATCGCGCAGTTGGAAGCCGAGCCTGGAGTTGTCCACCACGGTCTCGCCAAAACGGTCCACCCGGTAGCTGGGATTCCCGCCATCCAGTTGCAGCGACACGCGCAGCACCTTGCCGGGCGAGTCGACGCTGGCCACGGTGACCGGCTCGGCGAAGGCGGTGGCGCTGAATGCGCAGAAAATCCAGCCCAGCACAGGCAGGCGACGACGAACCGAAGACCCGTCAGTTGAATGCGACAGTGACGGCATTTCCCCTCCCAAGGCGGCCGATAACACCCCCGGACTATAGCGACGCCGTCACGATTGCCGGCCGCATCGGCCATGAATACGTATGCAGCTCGATGCAGGCTGCGGCGTGCCGTCTACCATGGGCCCAAGGCACCCTGGGAGGGGGCCGCGAGCGCATTGCCGCGAGGCGGTGCGGACCTACAACGCGAGCAAAGGGGAGGGAGGCAACGGGCGCGAGCCGGTTCGCCACTTCGATGCTGAAGATGATCTGCCTGACCGTTGCCCTCGGGGCAGCGATGGGGTCCACCGCACGCGCGGCCGACCTGGATTTCGACGGCCGCCATGCGCGCGCCGAGCCCGCCGCCGCAGGTGGCTACCTTCTGCATGCGCCGCAGGGCGAGGTGCGCGTCGGCGCGCAGCCGATGCGCAGCGAGACCGGCAGCGTGCTGTTCGATGCGCTGTTCGGGCTGGCCCAGCAGGAGATGGAGGCCGATCGCGTGGAGGCGATCCGTGACCCGGCCTTCAATCACGGCAAGCCGGTTCCCTGCGCATGCTTCCAGACCGGTGAGCGCTGGCCGTATGTGTGGACGCGTGATGTCAGCTTCGCTGCCGATCTGGCGCTGTCGCGTCTGGATCCGGTACGCACACGCCAGTCGCTGCAGTTCAAGCTTTCCACCGCGCGCGATGGGCATACGCCAGGCCTGTTCGTCGCCCAGGACACCGGCTCCGGGGGCAGCTGGCCGATCAGCAGCGACCGCGTGGTGTGGTTCCTGGCCGCACGCGGGCTGCTGGATGACGCGGCCTTTGCCGACCAGGTCTGGCAGGCACTGCAGGCGACCCTGGCGCAGGATCGCGAGGCGGTGTTCGATGCACGGATCGGCCTGTATCGCGGCGAAACCTCGTTCCTGGATTGGCGTGAGCAGACCTATCCGGACTGGACGCGCGAGGACGTGCGCTTCATCGGCGAGTCCTTCGCGCTCTCCACCAACGTGCTGCATTACCAGGCGCTGCGGCTGGCCGAGCAACTGGCCCGCCAGCACGGCGATGCGCGTGCTGCCACCTACGCCCAGTGGGCGGATGCACTGGCTGGCCAGATCGACGCACGCTTCTGGCGCGAGGAGGCCGGTCAGTACATGAGTTACATCGGCGAGGCGGCGCACCCGGTGCCGTACGCCAAGTACGACCTGCTCGCGCTCTCGCTGGGCGTGCTGGCCGATGTGTTCCCGGCCGATCGCGCACGGCGCGCGCTGGCGAACTACCCCGCCGTACCCGGTGGCAGCCCGGTGGTGTGGCCGCAGGAAGCGCAGCAGCCGATCTATCACAACCGCGGCATCTGGCCCTTCGTCAGCGCGTATTCGCTGCGCGCCGCGCGTCGGCTGGACGATGCCCCGCGCATCGCCCTGGAGATCGAGTCGCTGATGCGCGGCACCGCGCTGGCCGGTTCGAACATGGAAAACTACGAGATGCGCACCCTGGCGGTGCATGTCGACGAAGGTGCCCTCAGCGGCCCGGTGGTCAATTCGCCACGCCAGCTATGGTCGGTGGCCGGGTACCTCTCGATGGTGCTGGAAGGTGTGTTCGGCGTGGAGGACGACGGACGCGTCGCGCCGAAGCTGCCCGTGTCCCTGGTGCCGACACTGTTCGGTGCGCATGACCGCATTCGCCTGGACGATGGCAGACAGCGTTACGTGCTGGTGCGGCCGAAACAGCTCAGCGGCGAACTGCTGGTGGCCGGCGAGGTCCATCGCGATGGCAGCACCACCACCGTCCAGCTCGTACCAATGCAGGACAGTGGCGCCACGCCGTCACCGGCCATCCTTCGTTCGTCAGCCGTATTCGCCCCGGCAACCCCGGCCGCACCGGTGCCACGCGAAACGACTGCTGGCTGGCAGATCCCGGTGCCCGCCGACCATGTGCTGTGGCGTGATGGCCAGCCGCTGTTGCCCGTAAAGGGTGTCGCTACGCTGCCCAAGGAGGGTGCCAGCCACTGCCTGAGCCTGACCCGCCGCGCGGGTGCGCTGGAATCGCTGCACAGCCCGATGACCTGCGTCGGGCCGCAACAGCGACTGGCCGGTGCGCAGCATTGGCAATGGACGGCACCCACTGCCGGCCGCTGGCGTGCGCGCCTGCGCTACGACAACCCGAACGGCCCGATCAACACCGGCGTGACCGCGGCGGTGAAAACGCTGGTGGTGCAGTGCGCGGGCCAGCCAGACCAGCGCCGCCCCGTGGTCATGCCACACAGCGTGGGCGAACAGGATTCCACAGCGGTTGAATTCGAGGCGACGGCAGGGGCCTGCCGCATCACGTTGGACGAGGGCTTCAACATGAGCGCGCTGACCCACTTCGCGCAGTACAACGGCGGCAAGGGCGGCAGTGAGGGCGTGCTCAACCAGGCCCAGGTGTCCGCACTGACCCTGATGCCGGTGGCGGCCTCGCCGGAGCCGCGCCCATGAGCCGTCCCCCCAAACCGACGCTGTCGTTCTGGCAGATCTGGAACATGTGCTTCGGCTTCCTCGGCATCCAGTTCGGCTTTGCCCTGCAGAACGCCAACGCCAGCCGCATCTTCGAAACGCTCGGCGCGCCGATGGATGCGGTGCCCGGGCTGTGGATTGCCGCGCCGCTGACCGGCCTGCTGGTGCAGCCGGTGATCGGCTACCTGTCCGACCGCACCTGGACACGCTGGGGCCGCCGCCGCCCGTTCTTCATGATCGGTGCGGTGCTGACCACGCTCGCCCTGCTGGTGATGCCGAACTCGCCGACGCTGTGGATCGCCGCTGGCACGCTGTGGGTGCTGGATGCCTCGATCAACGTATCGATGGAGCCATTCCGCGCGTTCGTCGGCGATCAGCTGGCGCCACGGCAACGGCCGACCGGCTTTGCGATGCAGAGCTTCTTCATCGGCATCGGCGCGATCGTCGCCAGCTTCCTGCCGTTCATCCTGGCCCACTTCGGCGTCGCCAACACCGCGGCAGCCGGGCAGGTGCCCGATACCGTGCGTTACGCGTTCTACTTCGGCGCGGCGGTGCTGCTGGCGGCGATCACCTGGACCGTGGTCAGCACCCGGGAGTACGCGCCGGCCGAGCTCGCCAGCTTCGAGGATGCCGAACCGGCCGCCGTGCACCAGCATGCGCGCGTGGCCGGGCCGCCCCCGTGGGCGCAGATCGGCGGTTGGGTGGCGGTCGGTATCGTGCTCGCTGCCGCCATCGCGTCGCAGCAGGGCGACCGCATGCTGTATGTGCTGGCCGGCCTGTGCATCGCCTATGGCGTGCTGCTGGGTGTGGCGCGCTGCGTGCCGGGCGCGAACATGCTGGTCACCATCGTCGGCGACCTGCGTGCGATGCC
>Ga0256883_1000056_pt1 | contig 33115 bp, 32 predicted proteins | sample MC6MC0491MT_FD_186337 | JGI IMG/M metagenome (GOLD analysis project Ga0256883, IMG submission 186337) | Metatranscriptome of enriched soil aggregate microbial communities from Iowa State University, Ames, United States - MC6-MC0491-MT... | ecosystem: Environmental > Terrestrial > Soil >...
CTTCACGAAGCAGAGGTTGATCAAGTTCTTCGGCAGGTCGTTGGCCCCCAGCCCCACATGCAGCGGAAGGTTCCCTACATTCTTCGATCACTGCGAAAATACGGGCGGTTATGAGAGATTGGGACATTGAGGATCCGAGGCGCGGACCCTATCGCACACTTTCTCTTCCAATAATTGATCGGATGAAGACTTTGTTCCGCGGCCCTTAACGACTCCCACCCCAATATCGGCTTTATCCTCCGTGGTTCGCCTTTCCTTCACTGGACGAATTGTCGGGCTAATGTGCAAGGAGGAAAAGGAACAGAAATGAAGAAGATGGCGGCGAACGAGGCCGCCGCAACCAGCCAATACTCTGCGCCCTTTAAGGCCCGACGCGCGATTCTCAGTAGCGCCTCGACCATTATGACAATGACGGCCGATTTAATGCCGAGAAAGAGCGCGCTGATGACAGGAACGTTGCCGAAAGCAGCATAAATTGCCGCCAATGCCAGAACGACCATAGCGCCAGGAAAAACAAACAAGAGCCCCGCTGCCAGACCACCACGCGTGCCATGGAATTTCCAACCAACATACGTTGCAAGCTGCATAGCTTCGGGTCCAGGAAGAAGCATACAGAAGCTCAACGCGCTTAAAAAAACGCGCCTCGTCGATCCACTCTTTTTCTTCGACGAGAACACGATGCATCAAGGCGATCTGAGCGGTGGGAACCCCCAAAGTTCAGGATGCCAATGCTCGCCCAGACGGGCAGCGCCTGCCTAAAGGTCGGCGTCGATATTCTCAGATTTGCTTGAGATTGCTTAGAGAGTTCGGCCACAGATTGCCCTCCGTAAAAAACGGTCGAGGGCGATGCTTGGGCCGATAAGCCTGATGAACGCTGGGGGATCGCGAGCCCCCAGAAAGCCTGCAAGGCTTACTCAAATCCGCGCGCCATTAGAAATAATTGCAAAGTTCTCTGTGCAGTTTTTTCGATCTTCACCATGCACAGGCTGGCGCTGGTTCGTTAGAACGCCCGTTCTCGGCGGAACGTCTATTTCTCCGCGCCCGCCTGATGCCACTAAATGTGGCTCGCGCTAAGCCATCGCATGACTTCCTCCGCATTTTTATCTGGTGGGAAGACAGGATAGAAAACGTGGCGAATTTTGCCATCGGCAATGATCATTGTTAGTCGCTTTAGCAACCGAGTGCCTTCGACCTCGAACGTTGGAAGGTGAAGTGTATCCGTCAGCGTAAAGTTTGCGTCTGACAGCAATGGAAAGGGCAAATGGAGTCGAGTAGCTGCCTCAAGCTGATAATCTGTTTCCTGTGATGACAATCCGAACAGGTGGCTGACGCCGAGTGCTTGTAGCTCGGTGGCGTGGTCACGAAAAGCGCACGACTGCGGCGAGCATCCTCTTGCGCCAGGGATCAAGTCCCAACCCTCAGGAAGGGGCACGCCAGGACGGCCTGTCATCGGGTAGGCATAGACGACGGTCACGCCCATCAATTCCGCAAGATCGGTATTTGCACCATTGGTCGCGGCAAGCGGAATGCTTGGCAAGCTCAGCCCCTTCAAGTGCGCGGCAGCGCCATCGTCATTGGGGATCGGCAAGCGAGAAAAATCAACGTCAGAGAAATTTTTAGAGGGCATATGCGATCCGTTTCGCAATTGCGGACACGACATCCATCTTGGCTTGTCAGGCGAATTCTGCAATAATGTGCGTTGTAGACGATCCCTGTCCCACAGGACGCTCTACGGACTCCAGGGGCACCTTTCGACAACGAGAGGTGCCTTTTTTTGCGCCTGCGAAGCTCGCACACGCTGCACGACGCACATGTTGGCTGGTCGAGCGTATTCGGTAATAATGTGAGTCGGGACGATCCCCCTCCAACGGACGTTCTACGAACTCCGCGGCACCTTTCGATGAGAGGTGCCTTTTTCTTTGCCAACCCTAACTGAAAGCGCGATTGCTGCGAAGCAGCACGAAAAAGTATCGTATCCCCGACATATTATTGCGATAGCATGACCAGTGCATACCTTACATCGCGGCCCTGTCGCGGCCTGTTTCTATTTGTGCGGTTACCAGATTACGGACCCCCTTGATGCCCAGCGTAACTCTTGCCGATAGCAAAACGAGTCTCCAACTTCGGCGTGAAGTTCTCACGACCATTCGAATTCAAAATCCGAATTTCCCGCGAAGCGAAGACTTCATCAAATTTATCGGCGAAACCATTTCCGTGTTTTTACGGGCAGGAGTAAGCGAAGGCGAACTGACGCGCATGACGCTTGTGATTGCTCAGAAGTTCATCGTTCAGCATTGCGAAATGGACGTGAGAGATTTGCAAAGAGGATCGCTTCAATAAGGGCCACCTCACCCTGCAAGGAAGTGACCGTCCTCCTTGACTACCGCGACGATACGTTGTCGCAATGTCGTTTTAGGTCATCGATAGTCAGCGTGCAAATTAAAACAGAAACCCCAGATACCCGCATCAAGCTGATACCGTTCGACTTCGTTATCCCACCTCACAAGCGAGACAAAACGCGGCGCAAACCCCTTCCATTCCCTGTTCGCACTTATCGTTTTGGGGGCTAAGTCTGGCCTTGAGCTTCGAACGCGGCTCGCAGTGCGCTCTCAATAGAGTCCCGCGTAAAAGGTTTCGATATCCACGGATACGACTTGGATAAAGTTATCGGAGCATTCTTGCCGTAGCCTGTAGCAAGCACAAAAGGTATGTGGCGTGCCCTCAGGGTATCGACGACAGGGCCCACGGAAACATTGTCTCCCAAATTCACATCGAGTACGGCGCAGTCAATTTGCTCGGTAGTTGCAAGTTGAAGCGCCAAACTTAGAGTAGTCGCGGGCCCCACGACTTGCGCCCCTAAATCTAAAAGTATCTGTTCCATATCCATCGCGATCAGAAGCTCGTCATCGACAACAAGCACGCGACGCGAAACAATCTCGTTCAAAGCACGCCTCACACTGCCCCTAAACAATAATTATGACTTACAAGTGGGTAATCGTCTTGTAGAACCACAGGAAATTTAGGTGCGCCGTGGCGAAAAGGTCCTCCCGGCGCCCAACATCACAAAGCTGTATGGTCTCCGCCTAATTCTGTGTTGGCCCTCAATCCTGCGATAGCGGGTGTCGTCACGCTTCACGTCAACGTTTAGGAAGCGTCGTCTAGCCCGCCGCGATTTGGCGGGCCTTTTATTTCAAATGTGAGGTTCGCTCGTGCTTATCAGATGACGCAGTTCTCTGGCGGTTATCGAACGGCCACCTAAGGACAATGTGCTGACACTCGTCCTCAAAGCTTCATCAAGAACACGCAAAGGCTTGCCCTCAACGTCGAACTCGACCGCTTTGTCGTATGCATAATTGACAACAACGCCCTGAGGGCGTGCGAAGGCGGGCAGAGACGACGAACCCCATCTTCGCAGTCGCGTGTCTAAGCCATCGCGAGCCTGCATCGCGTAGGTGACGGGTGCGGAGCCCTCGGCAAAGTCGATCCGTAGAATTCGATCCACACCGAGCACAGAAGCGAGCCAGATTGGCTGGGGTATTGAGCGTTCGCAGACGATGATCCCATGCGGTCGGAAAGCGTCTCGATAACAGCGCTCTTGCTCGCGGGCCTGCACTTGTCGTGTAGCAAGGATGGCGGCCTCTACGACCTGAGGCTCGAAGCGCAAAGCATCGGGAAGCTTAGCTAACCGCAAACCTGCCCGATCAACATTCCCCGCACATACTTCGTCGAGCCGTCGAAGCCCCTTCGCGATGTTTTTGAATCCACATCGCCCTACAATTTCGGCTCGGCTGATGCCAAGCTCCTGCGTCCGAGTATTGATCAGGGACGAAATAGCAGTTTCGCCAACAGACATGGTAAGCTCCGTCTTAGTTGCCCCAAAGGGCCGCATCCCCGAAATGGGCACCACCTTGCCTGAACGGCGGGCAGGTTGGCCGACGCATATGCGCCGTTCTTGATGCTCCCAATATTATGGAATCGCGATCCCGAATTGCAATGACGTATCCCTGAGAAGGGCGCCAACTTTTGCTCATTCAGGCCCGCATAGAAAGGAACACGCTCTTGTTCTAAGGAGGTCGTGGTGGCAGAACCAGCAGCGGCCATCGCGGACGTCTGCAAGACGTAACTTCAATGTGGTGATGCGGATGGCGGGGTCTAGGCCGCCCGAGTAGTCCATCACGCCGTGGTCATCCAGGTAGAAGGAACTGCTGATGCCCTTCATGTTGACCTGGATGCGGTCACCCCAATGGTAGGTGAAGCGCCGCTCCTCGCCGTTCCGCATGACGCAGAAGTCGCCGACACGCGGTCCGTTGAACTGTTCGCGCCGCTCGATGCGCCGCTCCAGGATGGCCAGGTCCGTCTTGTCGAGGTGCTGGTTGCGTATCTCTCTCTTCCTTCTCTGTTGCACAGAGGCGGCGCACCAGGCGCGCCGCCTGCGCCGAAGGAAGCCGGGACGGCACGGGCCCCCGCATCCGCGAGGGCGCGGCAAAGCCGCGAGGGTTCATCCCTTGCGGGGAGGGCGGACCGGCTTAAGGCCGAGGCGGCGGCGCGCCCCGCCCTCTCTCGAAACCCGTTCCAAAATCAGAAAAGCCCATGAAATCGCGCACGTCTGCGAGGCCGACAGCGCGTGGCTTGATTCAGCGGGATAACTGGTCGATACGCGCCCATGCGCGTTGCCGGACGCCGGTGGTCCGGCGACAATCGGCACCAGGACAAAGGGACACGGGGTCCGGAATGAACGACAACTGTCATCCTCGTTTGTCAGTTCCAGAAAACTTCGACAAGATCGACGGCGCTCGTATGACTAGGCAAAAACCAAGCTCGAGTCGAGGCTATCGGCGCAACAGTTGACTCGTCCAACGCAACGACATCCTGCGAGCGATAATAAGTATAGCCTTGCACTGAAAGCCAAGATCAACGGCGGCCTCTTGCCTAACGCCGGGCCCCACTTGCTTTCGTATGCGGCGGTGAATAACGGCTTTGCATATCAGGCGGACAAGCGACTAGCGATCAAGCTATTCACTACCAAGGCAACGTCGTCGGGATTGTAGGGCTTACCCAATATCGGCGTGCTGGGGAAATGCACGCTCAACTCATGAGCGTCGCGGCCGGTGCAGAGTGCAAATGGTATCTGCTTCTCATCCAAGTACTGAGCGAGAGGGCTCGCAACTCCATCCTCAAGGAGGAAGTCGATGATCGCCACGTCGATGCCCTCCTGGTCAACGATCAACATCGCGTCTTGCACCGTCACACTCGGGCCCACCACGCAACAGCCGCTATTCTTGAGAATTTCTTCCAGGTCCAATGCAATAAGCGCGTTATCTTCCACGACCAGCACGCGAGGCGTCTTCGGTCGTACGGTTGTCGTTTGTTCGCTCAATCTCAGCACGCTCGATCTCCTCAACTCACGGACGAGGATAACGGATTTTTTCAAATTTTATCAATTGGCTAGATGATATGAATGCCATGTTTGAGCCGATAACCACGTACGAGGATGAAACCTATTTGTCTATAAATGCGTTCATTCAATCTCTTGCTAAAACTACTAACTCGGCTACTGCCCAAATTTCGCGCATAGGAGGTCGCGATGAAAGCCTCACCGAACAGAGAAGAACGTCTACAGATTATGTTGGAGCCCGAGGAACTGAGGGCAGTTGATGACTTCAGGTTCACGTATCGGCTACCAAGTCGCGCCGCTGCCGTACGCGAATTATTGAAGCGAGGTCTTCAGAGCACTCCCACCGGAGAGGTGGACGAAAACTCGCGTTCGCGGGATTTTGGCGTACTCGGAATTGCCAACGGTAGCGGTTTCAAAACGCCCGAAGGGCCCAATGAGAAGGACCGCTGAGCAGACAGATGTCCCAGACGTTCGCAAAACAGAATTGTCGGGGGCTAGCTCGCCTCTTAGGATACAAGTTCGCGGATTTTCGCTAGCAACGCCTCTGGTAGATAGGGTTTTTCGAAATACCCGATACGGCTGTCGTTATTGTATCGCTCCCGGAGCACATCCCCGCTTCCACCGGTGGCAAATAAAATGGGAAGGTTCGGATATAGCGACCGCATTTCGCTTGCCAGCACATCCCCTTTGCGATCGGGCAGCCCCACGTCGAGAATTGCTACGTCCACCTCGCCGCGCAGGAGCCGCAAGCGTTGTAGGGCGGCTGCAGCCATACTGGCGACGTCAACCTCAATATCTTCGGCCTGTAAGTGTTCGGCCGCCATCATCTGAATGAGCAGCTCATCTTCAACAAGCAGCACGTGGCAGCGCGGTCGGCGGGCATCCAGAAGATCGCGCAGCTTGGAAGCAAGCGCATCAGAAGTGAACGGTTTGGTGATGAGCTGCACGCCAGGATCGAGGCGGCCATCGTGTACGATCGCATTACGCGCGTAGCCCGTCGTAAATAAAACGCGCAATTTCGGGCGGCGCCTCTTGGCCTCGTCGGCGAGTTGCCGCCCATTGAACTTTCCCGGCAGGCCGACGTCGGTAAATAGCAGCGCAATGTCGGGACGTTCTTCGATGATCCTCAGTGCGACCTCACCTTCAGCTGCCTCTAAGACAGTGTAGCCGAGCTCGCGCAGGCTTTCGCAGGAATAATCCCGCACATCAGGTTCATCCTCGACGACGAGGATAAGTTCAGATCTGGTTGCAGCAGATTGCATACTGTCTTTTGGGGCGTCGTTCTCGTCGTCACCCATGAAGCGCGGCAAATAGATCTTTATTGTCGTACCCTCGCCCGCTTCCGTATAGATTTTCACGTGCCCGCCGGATTGCTTCACAAAGCCATAAACTTGCGACAAGCCAAGGCCAGTACCCTGACCGATTTCCTTCGTAGTAAAGAATGGCTCGAACGCTCGCGCAGCCACCTCTTTGCTCATTCCACTTCCCGTGTCGGTAATGCAGATCACCGCATATTGGCCCGGCACGACCTCTGACTGCGCAGCGCATAGGCGTCGTCAAGGTAGGTATTCGCCGTCTCGATCGTCAGCCTGCCGCCTTCGGGCATTGCATCGCGCGCGTTGATTGCAAGATTGAGAAGCGCTATTTCCAGCTGATTTGGATCCACGTTCACACGCCATAATCCCCCCGGACAGGACCGTCTCCATTGCGATCTGCTCGCCAAGAGAGCGACGCAAGTGGTCTGACATGCCCGTAACTAGCCGCCCGAGTTCGATGACCCGCGGATCAAGAGGCGCACGCCGGGAAAAGGCTAGCAGGCGTTGTGTCAGGCTTGCGGCACGCTGAGCCCCGCGCTGAGCGCTCTCTATAAGTCTCGTTAATTTCGCTGCATCCGGTGCACCATCCTTCACGGCTTTTGATAAGGTATCAAGATTGCCGAGAATGACGGTGAGAAGATTGTTGAAATCGTGCGCGATGCCGCCCGTCAGTTGCCCGATCCCCTCCATCTTCTGAGCTTGCACCAGCTGTTCCTGAGCTTTTTCTAACGCTTCCTGAGCGTCGCGCCATTCAGTGATGTCGCGAGTGATCTTGGCGAAGCCTATGATATTGCTTGAGCGGTCGCGGACAGCGTTTATGACGACGCTCGCCCAGAAGCGCGTCCCATCCTTTCGCACGCGCCATCCCTGGGCCTCCCATTTTCCGTTCAGCTTCGCATGCTCAAGCCCGCGCTCAGGCACGCCGGCCAAGCGATCCTCTTCCGTATAAAATTTGCTAAAATGCTGTCCGACGATTTCTGATGCCATGTAGCCCTTGATGCGCTCTGCACCCATATTCCAGTTGGTGATGATGCCTTCTCTGTTCAGCATGAAGATTGCGTAATCGACTACGTTTTCTACGAGGAGCTGATACTCTTCATGCGAAACTGACATTCTTCGGCGCTCACAATTTCAAGAATTTACAGCACAGCGTTGCCGAAGCTGCGGGGCTTGGCAAGCAAAGCAACTTTTTCGTGGCGGGCCGATTCAGAATGATGGGTTCCGTTCATAGTCGTAACACTTTTCGGCTGATGCCAAACGAATTGGGGGCGATCGCACGCTTAAGCAATATGATTAAACAGCGCTTTTAGTTCCTGGGACGCGCACCCTCGACTCGATCGAGTGCCCTTGCTGGCACAGTGTCCGGCGGTGAGACGTACCACGCCGAAACTCTGCGAACTCACGTGTCTTCTGATATATACAAGGCAATCGAAATGCGGCTGCAGCACGGAGGCAAGTGACTACGGATGATCCACTGGAAACCTATCGTAGAGTACGTCGAGCCCAACTGGGTGAAGCTTGGGACTGATTTACCGCCAGCGCTTTTCTGGCGCCCCAAGAAAGGGGCTAGTCTCGGCTACATTCGGGATGGCGAGCTTTTTGACGCCAATGGATCTATATTTGTGATTCAAACAAGGTTTCGGATTTTTCCACAGTCAACCCACCCGATAACAATCTCATAGAACTCGATACCCGCCGTGCCGAAGGGCTCCGCTAAGACCAATGTGCAAAGCTCAGCCTTCGCGCTTGCTATTCGACCCATCGCGCATGCGAATCGTGCAGAGCGGCAAAGACAAAGAAGATCGGTTGGGACAGACCCCATGAGGAAATTCCGACTTTTTCGAATAAAAATTCGGGGGAGCGGCGCGACTTCAGTCAGAAAACAAAGAGCGTCGCGACCCCATCACAGCGGTGGTGGTCCATCCCAATCCAAATAGCTATCCCGTGACACGGAATCTTCCCATAACGCTTTCATCGCGGCAGAGCACCATCATTGCGGCCGGGACGGGAAAGGCCGCCACGCCGTTGGTCACGGCGCTGTAGTAAAGCGCTTTTATGGAATCTATCGGCATGAAATTGAGAGCTATACCGACGATCGTCGCGAGCGCGATTGTCCCACAGAAAGGCCCGCCCTTCTTTCGGTTTGAGCGTGAGGCCCGTCCGCCATCGAAATGCTTCGCCTGCGGCATAGGCCGCGGACCCTGAGGGGACAGGAATCGCAAGGAGATCCGTCCCGATGATACCTGTTGCGAACAAAACGAATGCATAGGGGCCGGCAATCGGCCTCAGGGCTTCGGCCGCTTGCGTGGAACTCTCGATGTTGGTTTTGCCTTGGGCGTGCAGGATTGCCGCGACTGTGATCATGATGGTGATCGCGACGATATTAGAGAACGCCGTCACGACAGATGTGTCGAGGCGGATACACTCGAGCGCAACAGATGCTGTCGAGGCTTACTGACCCGAAAGCAGTAATGTCTGCCTTATCACGCCTAAATCTCGCGCGGCTTGGCTTACGGATAAGCCCAAGGTTGGAAACACGACGTCATGGAGAAGCAAACCCGATGACATCGAGAGCGATCGACCGTTCAGTTTCCACGACGACAGTCCCATAAGAAATAGCGCTGGCCCGTAACGTATGGCCCGTCAGTCTAGTTCTGTATGGCCGTTATTTTTTGAGGAGCCCTAAGACTTCGTGTGGTTTGGAGATATGGAAATACAGGTGTGCGACGCGGCAGCGTGCGCGGAGTACCGGCGAAAGAGTTGTATGACCTCGTTCCCTTCACGGTTCACTCTTTGGTGCGTCCGATGACAATGGAGCTTTTGAGCTTCGGTGTCAGGCGTTTGCGAATGCAAATTACACGTGGGCATCTTGCGAATAATTGTCGGCCGCTCAATTCTTCCCAGATCCTGGAGCACCGCGTCCAACGCCGGCTAGCGGAGGATGCTCCTTGCTGGGAACCTCTGCCGTTGCCTGCAGATAGCAGCCGCTGCGCCGGGCGATTTTATCGAGAAGGCACTTGCATTTGCTGACGGGCAGCGGGACTGGGTGTTTTTTAGACGAGGTTTCGGCGCAGTCGATCATCGTCACCGCTTGCTTTTTTCTTGAAGACCGTTTCGACATTCTCGGCCTACGCGTAGCGGCGGCGCCTTCGACCCATCCAATGCGCCACAGAAGGAGCCGGACGATTTCTCGTCCGGCGTCCGGCTCATCGGCTTGGAGCCGCTGAACTGTTTTACCGGGATGCGGCCCGCTTCTTCGGCTTCATTGCGCCCTCGTGCTCTTCGGCTTGGTCGTCCGCCTCGAGATTAATTTCCGACTCGGCCAATTCGCTGAGAGCCTTGTCGGTGGCCTTTTCTTCTTCCAGCGTTTCGGCGAGGATTCTGGTGGCATCGTCCATACCGAGCTTGGTAGCCCACGCGATAAGGGTGCCGTAGCGCGAAATTTCGTAGTGCTCGACGGCTTGAGCCGCACCGACCATCGCCGCGTCGCGAACCGTATCAGTCTTGGCTTCCTTCATCAGTTCTTCAGCTTCGGCGAGGATGCCTTCGATAGCGTCGCACTTCTTGCCGCGCGGGACTTTATCGATGAGCTTAAAAACCTTCTCGAGACGGGCGACTTGCTTCTCAGTCTCGCCCTTATGCTTCTCGAAAGCCGCTGCCAGATTTTCCGAACCGGCCTTCTTCGCCATTTTTGGAAGGGCTTTTAAAATGTGCTTCTCGGCGTAATAGATGTCGCGCAGCGTGTCTTCAAAGAGGTCCGCAAGCGTTTCCATGGTGTTTCCTGATGAGGCTGTTGCTGGGCAGAAACGCATGGAGCGGCCGCCAGTTCCGACCGATGCAAGACAAGATCGATCCTCTTCCCGACTTGTCTTAGTGCATCCAATTGATGATCTCGGTCCCATGCAATGCGGATTGATATTGAAATGCTGCGAGGCAACAATCTCGTTAATACCCCGCCGGCAGTGTTTTTGCCGATGAAACCAATCGCCAAACCCGGAGTTGAACCTGCATTCCGGTCGCGATTCGCATCACGTCGTTGGCCGGCAGGGCAGCCCAGCATCCCCCGAGTTGGTTGCGCCCCTATAAAGCACGCCGGCCTCCCTACCGGGGTGCTTTCATTTGATCGAGTGCAGAATTGGACGACACAAATCCCGCATTCGTCGCGGCGAATTCATCGGTCAGCAAGGGCTGGACGCCTGAGAACGAAGCCGACCACTTCTGCCGCTGTCCCGGCTGCGGCGAGTGGATCGACATGCGCGACCTCGCCAAAGCATTTGATCCCCCGGGCCGCTTGCGCATGTTTCTTCATGGACGACTAAGCCCGTCCGATGAAGCGCTGTGTCACCCGTTCCTTGAATCCAGCAGCAGATTCCCATTGGCTATGACACGCGAGGCCGATGGTGAATCATCGCCAGATGCTCGCGCTCTGTCGCAGCTTCTGACCCGTTTCGATAACCCTGCGCTTTTGCCTCAACCGAAACGTCTTCCAGGACGCTGGTTAGAAACACGACGTCGTCGGGGTCGAAGCCACCGTCGGAGATCATCGTGCTTTCATGACCGCGCTCTCCAGTGCCATGCCCCCGGGAGCATGAAATGCTTGTATCAACCGCTTGCCGCATTACATGTGCGGCGTGTTGCGTAAAACCTCATTTATCAATCCCATGCCCCGACTTCGGCAAGGACACCACACGGAAATCCAACAGGCCTCGCTTCTCATTCCGCGATTGCTACTATCAGACCGGCCGTACGAGGAAATAATTCTTCTCGATTGGTCAACCTATTGGCGGCCGCCCTTCTCCGGTCCGGGCTTTAGCAGAGGATCTGTATGTTCCTTGCTAACTTCGCGCGATTCCGCTGAAAGCGCGGCGAAATAGGTTGACACATTCTCGATGTCGGCGTCGCTCAGGCCCTGCGCGATACGAGCCATAATCTTGGCATTCGGCGTATTGGCTCTCGTACCGGAACGGAAAAGTTTCAATTGCGCTGTGAGATACCGAGCCGGTTGGCCGGCAAGATCCGGAATGTCGGACAGCCGCTTAGGATTGTCTTTGACGTGACACGATTGGCACGCCGGCATGAGGCGCGTGTTGTGAGCCAACTCGGCAATTCGCGCGCCTTGTTGAATTTTCTTCTGATCGAACGCGACACCTTGAGGGTTCGAGCCACGCTCCAGCTTATCAAAATAGGCCGCGAAATTCTTGATATCCGTATCGCTCAAGCCGGCCGCAAAGGGTTGCATGAATCCGCTTGCTCGCTGACCTGCTCGATAGTCTTCGAGCGACCGTCGAATATATTTGGCGCTAAGCCCCGAGAGCTTCGGAAAGGCGTCATCCCTCCCGTTTCCATCGGCGCCATGACAACTGAAACAAGCATTAAGCGACACCGTGCCTCCGATGCCTGGCCGTCGTGGCGACTCTTGCGGAGGCGTTTCGAATTGCGGATTTTTTCTCAGTTGATCCAAGTATGCGACCAACGACCAAATTTCATCATCTCGCTTCTGCGTCGGCCAAGCCGGCATCGCGGACATTTTTATGCCGTGCTTGATGATCCAGTGAAGCTGGGCCGGAGAAAATTCTCTCGCAAGCGTACTAATATTTGGCGGCTTCGGCAACATATCCTGAGCAACAAGATCCGCAGCGCGTCCGCGCGAAGCGTGACATGGCGCACAACGCAGGTCCGCGTAGCTTTTCCCCTTTGCGATCAGCGCCGGATCATCAAGTGAAGGCGGCGGTGCAGCCGTCGCATGTGCCTTCGCCGAATTGCGCATGGTGAAATGCAGGAACCAGGCAAAGAGTTCGTTATGTTTTTTTGTTGCAGCAACGTCATAGATACCGAGCCAAGCCACGACGATCGCCCCAACCACGAAAATTATACCTGCTGCCAAAATCGCAGCTGCGGCCGATACGAGAGCGCTGAAAGGCCGGCGCCGGCAAACGCCTATCGTTGATCGGAGGACGACCTTGGCCGGTAACAGATATTTATCGATCATGTACCGGCTCCTCGTTTCGTCACCTACCCCTCAAAGAATCCCGACGATCAAACGTGCTTTCCGCACGCGAATTGTTCATGCCATCCGCACGCCACGAGGCGTCAGTTCCCTGGAAATGCGATTGTCGTAATGAGAGCGTTTTCGGCTTGTCGCGAATCGAGACGAGTATGCTGAACCACGATCGGTACGTCAGACGTAATGACGCTCGCATAATCCGTTCCACGAGGCACAGGCGCGGGCTCGGCAAGATCATTGAAGCGAACGTGCCGTGTCCGCCTCGGTGGAACGACGATGACGTATGGTCCGACCGGATCCCTGTCGGAAAAATATATCGTGATGTGAACTTCGGCGGGGCCATCCGTGGTGTTTAGCAAGCACGCCGTTTCGTGGCTGGTCATTTCGGGTTCGGGGCCATTGCCAAATGTAGGGATGTAGCCTTCGGCGATTGCCCATTCCGTCCGGCCAATGGCTATCGTCATGTTCGGCTCCTTTCCGGCATTCTCATGCTGCGCCATCCAACTCGGATTGTCGCGCCATGAGCTCTGCTATGTGCAAGGTGGCGCGACTCGTCGCCTGTTCGATCTGTTCGCGGCAACTGAAACCATTTGCGAGTACAAGTGTGTTCGCCGCCGCGGTGCGTACCCTCGGAAGCATAACCCGCTCGGCCGCCTTCATCGAAAGATCGTATTTATCGCGTTCGAAGCCAAACGAGCCCGCCATTCCACAGCATCCAGACGGCATGATCTGATAATCGAGCCCAAGCCTGTCGAGAACACGCCGTTCGGCCGTGTCCTTCATGATGCTATGGTGATGACAATGAATTTGGACGATCGCGGTGCGCTTAACCGGCTTAAACGCAAACTTGCTCGCATGTTCGTCAATGAATTCGCTGAAAAGAAGCGTCTGGCGGGAAAGGCGGCGCGCCAGCGCCTTCTCCGGAAAGAGGTTGATCAGTTCGTCGCGAAATGTCGCCGTGCAGGCGGGTTCCAGCCCCACCATGACCGTGCCGCTCTCGATTTCCGATTTGAGTTGATCGAGGATTCGCTCAAGCAACGCCTTAGCGGTATCTAACATTCCCCAGTCGAATAGCGGCCGGCCGCAACAAATGGGTTGTTCTGGAATGATGACGCGATAGCCGGCTTGCTCCAGCACACGCGTCGCGGCAATTGCCGTTCGGGGTCGAAAATAATTATTGAAAGTATCGACGAAGAGAATAACGGGCTTACCGCTTTGATGAGCAGTACGGTTACGATGCCATTTCCAAAATGGCTCGACTGCAAAGGCCGGCACGCGTCGCTGCTGCGCGATGCCGCCTGCGAACTTGACCACTGATGCGAGCCCAGCCGTCTGCGTAAAAGTGTTGGCCACGCGCGGCATGTGACTGGCGATATGCGCCCACCGATGAATAAGTCCCATCGAGTAGGCTGCCCGAGGCCTCAAACGCCCTTCGTAGTAGTGCGAACGAAATTCGGCTTTGTACGTCGCCATATCGACATTGACCGGACAGTCGCCTTTGCATCCCTTGCAGGCGAGACAAAGATTGAGTGCCTCCTCGACAGCGTCGTTGCGCCAGGCCTTTTCGATCGCGCCGCCGTGCAGCATCTCGAACAGCAGGCGCGCACGTCCCCGGGTGACGTGCATTTCTTCACTCGTCGCCATGTAGCTCGGACACATGACATTGTCGTGCGGATCGGCTGACCGGCATTTTCCGACGCCGACACAGCGAATTCCAGCGCGTGCGAAGTTGCCTTCATCATCAGGAAACTTGAAGTGCGTCTCGATTTTGGGAGGAACATAGTCGGGCCCAAGGCGCAAGCTGGAGGCAATCGGAAACGGATCGACGATCTTACCCGGGTTCATCATGCCGTCCGGATCCCAGATCGACTTGAACTCGCGAAAGGCATCGATCAACTCTGGGCCGAACATGTGCGGCAGAAGCTCAGCTTTCGATTGCCCGTCGCCATGCTCACCCGAAATTGATCCGCCATGTTCGACAACAAGGTCAGCCGCTTCATCAAGAAATCGGCGCATCTTGACGAGGCCATTGATTGTTCGCAGGCCAAAGTTGATCCGGCAATGGACGCAGCCGTCACCAAAATGCCCATAGAGTGTCGAGTCATACCCATAGTCTCGAAACAGTGCCTTAAGCCCGCGCAGATAACCGCCCAACCGCTCCGGCGATACGGCTGAATCTTCCCATCCTTCCCAAGCATCCGGGTGATGCGGCACGAATGCTGTACTTCCAAGCCCGGCTTCTCGCGCTTTCCAAATACGCGCTTGCTCTACCGCATCGGTGCTGACCTTGATATTCGGCTTATCGGGCCTTCCGTGAAATGCACTCTTGAGCGCATTTGCCTTGTCGGCTGCCTCTTGCTCGGTGTCTCCGCCGAACTCCGCTATCAACCAGCCTTTGCCATCGGGAAGAACCTCGACGCTCGACATGTCGCGATGCTTGGCTTTCATGAACTCGATGAGCTTGTCGTCCATCGCCTCGAGTCCAATCGGGCCGTGACTTCGCACAAATGCCGCCGCGTCGGCCGCTTTGAAAATATCGTCGAAGCCCAGGACTGCGAGCGCCCGCACAGGTGGGCTATGAACGAGATCGAGCGTCGCTTCTAGCACCGTGACGCAGGTGCCTTCGGAACCGACGAGCGCCTTTGCAACATTGAAACCGTTTTCGGGGAGCAGTTCATCAAGATTGTAGCCCGAAACTCGGCGAGGAATATTAGGATAACGTTCGCGGATCAGCCGCACATAGCGATCCCGCAATTCAACAAGTCGGCGATAGATTTCGCCGCGCTTTCCTCCGGAAGCGATGATCGACCGCAGTTCAGTGTCCGGCGTCACCCCGACTGTGAGCTGGAGGCCCCGATATGTAACGACTTTCAGAGATCTGACGTTATCTGCCGTGCGCCCTGCCATGACCGAATGCACGCCACACGAGTTGTTGCCAACCATGCCGCCAAGGGTGTTGTGGTCATGTGTCGACGGATCCGGACCAAACGTCAGGTGATACTTCTCGGCAGCATTGCGCAGGATGTCCAATACGCAGCCCGGTTCGACGCGAGCGAACTTGCGGGCCGGATCGAGTTCAAGAATACGATCGAGATACTTGGAAAAATCGACAAGAACGGCGGCGTTGCAGGATTGACCGCAGAGGCTTGTGCCACCCCCGCGCGATAGAAACGGAACATGATATTGACGGCAAAGTGCCAGCGTCTCAATGACGTCTTCAATGCGCTTCGGAATGACAACGCCAATAGGCACCTGACGATAATTAGAGGCGTCGGTACAATAAAGAGCCCGGCTTGGATTATCAAAGCGAACCTCTGAGCTTGTGCGTGACCTCAGAGACATCGCCAGCTGTTCAGCACTTTCTTCGGAAACGATATCGGTCCAGAGACGAGGCAATTGGGTTCGCTGATCCGCGCTGGATCTTGGGCTATTCTCCGATGGTTGCCGCGACGTGTGGACCTGGGGCATGGGCACATCCAATCAAACGCTATACTTGCTGACGTCGGCCATCTTGAGCTCCAATCCAATGCCCGGCCTGTTGCGATCGGCACTGATCACTCCGGAATGCGGACTGGGCGCACCATCGAACATGAGATGTTCAATGCGCGCATGATCGTGAAACCATTCCTGATGTCGAAGCTGGCGAAGGCTCAGAGCGGCATGCAAATGCAACGCCGGCGCGCAATGCAGGGACAGTGGCATGCAGCGCGCAACGCAGAGGGCGTCAGCCTGCATTAGTCCAGTGAACCCAAGACAGCGCGTGGCATCCGCTTGAAGTACATCAACTGCTCCGGCGTCGAGCATGCGCCGAAAATAGAACGAGTCGAATCCATACTCGCCCGCGGCGATGTCGATGCCTGCGGGTGCGCGATCGCGCACAAGTCGTAGCCCCTCAAGATCGTCGCTGGAAACTGGCTCCTCGAACCATTCCACACCCATTTCCGCGAAATCGCTTGCAAGTTGAAGAGCCTGTTTGCGGCTGTAAGCGCCGTTGGCGTCGACAAATAGGCCAACTTTCCCGATGCAGTGTCGCGCAGCCCCGACGCGGCGGGGATCCTGTTCGGGCTCCGAGCCAATTTTCATTTTTACCCATCGGAAACCTTGGCTTGCCCAGTTTCCGAACTGGTCCTTCAAACGCTCGAGCGAATAGCTCGTAAACCCGCCGCTGCCATAGAGAGGAACGTCTTCTCGCGCTGCTCCCAGAAGCATGCACAGCGGTTTGCCGAGTAATTTCGCCTTGAGATCCCACAATGCAGTATCGACCGCTGAGATTGCCGTTGCCACAAGTCCCGCTCTTCCGAAATTTCTGATACGTCGCAGCATCGCTTGGTGAATTCCTGGAATAGCAAAAGCATCCAATCCCATGATGAGCGGCCCAAGTGCATCGCGGACAACAGCCGCAACAGATTGATCGGTGAAGCTGTAGCCGATACCTGACTTTCCGCCCGCCAGGACTTGAGCCACGACGATGGTCGTGCTGTCCCACGCATAAGTACCATCGGCCTCGGGAGCGTCGCTAGGGATCGTGTATGCGTTGGCCCGAACCTCGCTTATACGAACGGTATCTGCCATCGCATTCATATGATCTCGCGCACCGTATCCGACGCAACCGTGAGTGCTATCTTGCCCGCACGAGGCGTACCTCGCGCCAATGCCTCGGCGAAATGCGCAGCCTGTTTAACCGTCACCTTTGGTGGCATTGGTGGCTCGTGAGGATCGACCACGGCCTCGATGAGTACGGGCCCTTCCTGCGCCAACGCTTCGCGCAACCTCTGTTCACACTGCGAAGGATCATCAATGGTGAACCCGATGGCGCCGCAGGCGCGCGCGACGCCCGGGAAGTCGATTGGCTGCAACTCGCAGCCATATTCGGGATTGCCGAGAAATACGATCTGCTCCCACTTGATCTGGCCGAGCGCATTGTTCTTGATGACAATGATCTTGATATTCAGTTTGTACTTCACACAGGTCGCGAGCTCGCCCATCAGCATGGTCAGCCCACCATCGCCAACGAAAGCAATGACTTGCCGTTCCGGATAGGCGACCGCCGCGGCCATCGCATAGGGCAAACCGCATGCCATTGTTGCGAGGTTTCCTGAACACGAGAACAGTTGTCCTTCGCGGATCATCAGATGCCGGGCGATCCAGGTCGTTATGGTGCCGCTGTCCGTGGCGACGATCGCATCGTCAGCTATAAGTTTATTCAGCTCATGAGCAACGACTTGCGGCTTCATCGGCTTTTCTGACCGCGTTCCGCGTTCTTCCAGAAGTTCGCGCCACTCTTTCATGGCGGACTGCGCAGTCCTCAAAAAGTCTGCGTCCCTGTTTTCGTGGATACTCGGCAACAATGCCCGGAGAACTTTCGCCGTATCGCCCACAAGTCCCACATCCACGGGATAGCGCAGGCCGATGCGCTTAGGATCCAATTCGATCTGGACGCAGCGAACGGAACCCGGCTTCGGATAAAACTCGATATAGGGAAAAGAACTGCCCGCGATCAAAAGCGTGTCGCAGCCTTCGAGCGCTTCTTGTGCCGGTTTGGTCCCCAAGAGACCGACCCCGCCGACGCAATGCGGATGTTCGTCTGGAAAGGAGGCCTTGCCGAGCAGCGGCTTTGCCACCACTGCGTTCAAGCGTTGTGCGATCTCTGCGAGTTCAAGACCGGCTCCTATCGCACCACGGCCAGCCAAAATGCAGATCTTCTTGCCGGCATTGAGAATCTCCACAGCTTCACGCAAAAGTGAATCGGACGGCATGTGCCCGCCTTCACTCATTTCGTCCGAGGCATGATGGGGAACGTTGCGTTCGGAACGGATGTCCTTGCTGACCTTTTCAGACTGAACATCAACCGGCATCGTCACATGAGCCACGCCGCGGTACGCGAGTGCAGTACGGCAAGCGAGATCGACGACGTTTTCGGTGTGGGCCGGTCCCATGACACGCGAATTGTAGACGGCGACGTCCATGAACAGTTTGTCGAGTTCCACGTCTTGCTGGGTGTGTGTGTGGAGCAGGTCATGGAACTGCAAACCCGTAATGGCCAGCACCGGAGAACCATCGAGCTTCGCGTCATAGAGGCCATTGAGAAGATGAATTCCGCCGGGGCCTGACGTAGCGAGACAGCAACCGAGGCGGCCAGTCCATTTGGCATGTGCGCAGGCCATGAAGGCTGCGGTTTCCTCATGCCGTACTTGAAAAAAACGAATGCGATCCTGGCGCTGACGCAACGCCTCCATGATGCCGTTGATGCCGTCACCAGGCAGGCCATAAACCGTATCTACTCCCCACGCGAGAATGGTTTCGACGAGAACGTCGGCAGCGGTAAGGGACATTGAGCCCTCCGGGGATATTTATGAAAACAGGGATCTGCATTGAGCGATCAATGCACCTGATATGCTAACCGGCGAACGAACAGCTGGTTCCGCAAAGCACGGCAACCTACACGCTACGGATTGGTAATCTTTGCGAGCGTGAACTGCTGTATTCGGGGCAAATTCGTCCCGCGCAAATACGCTTCGCGAAATGACCCTCGTGGTTCCATTACTTGAGCCGGTGTCCTGACCGCTGCTCCGCCGGCTTATCGCCGTGCATGAGATTAAGCGCCGTGTTGATGAGGCCAATATGCGATAGCGCCTGGGGAAAGTTGCCGAGCATGCGGCTCTTCGCGACATCATATTCCTCAGACAGGAGCCCGATATCGTTGCGCAGCGAAAGAAGGTATTCGAAAAGCCGCCGTGCATCCTTTCGCCGGCCGAGCAGCAGATAGGTATCAGCTAACCAGAAGCTGCAAGCGAGAAAGACGCCCTCCGATCCGGGGAGGCCGTCATCGGTTCGCTCCGTTTGATATCGCCTGACGAGACTGTTCTCCACGAGCGACGTCTCAATTGCGCGCACTGTTCCAAGAATTCGTTGGTCCGTTGGCGGCAAAAAGCCGACAAGCGCCAACAATAGCAGGCTGGCGTCCAGTTGCTTGGACCCATAACTCTGGGTGAACGATCCAAGCTCGATGTCATACGCTTTGTCACAAACTTCGGCATGGATCTGGTCCCGCAGCGCAGCCCATTTTTTGATGGGCGCGTCCAGCTTGTCTTTTTCGGCGCTCTTTATCGCGCGATCGAATGCTACCCACGCCATCACCTTCGAGAAGGTGAAGTGTTGCTGAGGACCACGAATTTCCCAGATACCCTGATCCGGATCTTGCCAGATATGTTCGAGATGTTCGAGCAGTTTGACTTGAAGCGCCCATGCCGTCTCGTCGCCGCCCAATCCTCCGCAGCGCGCGAGATGAAGCACGTCCATGATCTCGCCGTAGATGTCCAGCTGGAACTGACTGGAAGCAGAGTTTCCAATCCGCACCGGTCGCGCGCCTTCGTAGCCTTGCAACCAGGGAACTTCCAATTCATCGAGCCGCCGCGTTCCGGTGATGCCGTACATGATTTGCATTTGCGACGGCGAACCGGCGACAGCACGCAGCAGCCAGTCACGCCATCTGCCAGCCTCTTCGAAATAGCCGCTATTCATCAACGCCAAAAGCGTGAAGGTGGCGTCCCGCAGCCAGCAGTAACGGTAGTCCCAATTTCGCGAGCCCCCTAGCTCTTCGGGAAGCGACGTCGTGAGCGCCGCGACGACACCGCCCGTTGGTGCATAGGTAAGTGCCTTCAGGACCATGAGCGAGCGGCGCAAAACTCCGGCGTAAGGTCCACTGTCTTCGGCACGGCCCGCCCACTCCCTCCAGAAAGCGATGGTATCTTCGAGCGCGGATTCCCAATCGATGGCTGCTGGCGGATCGCGATAGGAGGCACCGAAGCTCAGAACAAACGGGACCGTTTCGCCTTCAACCACCGCAAACTCTGCGACAGTTTTGAGTTGCTCGCCTTTGATCGGCGCCGAAGTTCGCAGGACAAGCATATCGGGTCCGGCTACGGCGCGCAGTGTTCCATCCGGAAGCCGTGTAACCCACGGCACGAGGGAGCCGTAATCGAATCGTATGAGGAGCTCCGCACGCATCGCCACGCGCCCGCGTACGCCTCTGACGAGACGGACGAGATCAGAGGCTTCACCACGTGGCGGCATGAAGTCGACGAGTGCGACCGTACCGTCTGCAGTCTCAAAGGTCGTCTCCAGGACGAACGTGTCGTCAAGGTACCGGCGGGTTGTTCTCCTAATTTCTGCGTCGGGCGCGATCAGCCAGCGCCCATTATCGGTATTTCCAACCAGCGCCGCGAAGCACGCGCGGCTGTCAAATCGGGGCAAGCACAACCAATCCACTGAGCCGTTGCGTCCTATCAGAGCCGCAGTCCCACAGTCGCCGACAATCGCGTAGTCCTCAATACGCACAGTTCCGTCCTGCAAAAAAGTTTGGACTCAAACTTACGACAGGCGTTTCTGCGCCTCTCGCCGCGCGCGGCGGCGATTGCGGGTGAGATAACGCACGAAAAGAGCAGCCCCCGTAGCCACAAGGTATGGCTTGAAAATCGAAGCGGTCAGTGCCGGGCAGAACTCCGTCGCGCGCGCATCAAAGCGGCCATGCGCACCGTATGGCCCTCGCACGGGTTCGAACAGATTGTCGTCTCTGTCCGATCGAGCCACCCTGGCAGACAGCTGCTCTCGATAACCGGCGCGCGCCAGATAGTCGTCGAGCAGTCCGGGGGCCAATTTATTGACGAGAATCGCCGCGATCGTGGAGCGTCCGACCCACACTTCACGGCGGCGCGCGCCCGCCGCGAAGACGATCGCACGCGCAGCGACTTCGGGCTGAAATATCGGTGGAACTGGCTGCGGCAATCGAGACAGCTTATTCCGGCCCCAATCAAACTGAGGCGTGTTAAGCGCCGGCATCTGCACCATGGTCAAATGAACGCGCGAGCGCTTGTGGGCCAGTTCGCAGCGCAACGCATCCGTGAAGCCGCGTATCGCGAATTTAGCGCCGCAATAAGGTGCCTGCAGCGGGATTGCTCGATAGGCGAGCGCGGATCCGACTTGCACGATGCTTCCCTTGTTGCGCGGTTCCATGCGCTTGAGCGCAGACATAGTCCCATGCACGCATCCCAAGTAAGTCACTTCCGTCGCCCGCCGGTATTCGTCTGGATTAATCTCTGCGAAAGGAGCGTACACGGTGGTCATCGCATTATTGACCCACACGTCGATTGGCCCAAGGTTCCGTTCGATTTCCTCAGCCGCCGCTTCGATGGCCCCCGCGTCCGCGACATCTGCCGATACGCCCATCGCGGTCACACCGGATGCTTCGGCCTCTCGCACAACTGAATTGAGACGGTCCTTTCCGCGCGCGATCAACCCAAGACAAGCTCCGGCATTGGCAAATGCCTGCGCCGTCGCCCGGCCAACCCCCGCGCTAGCACCCGTAATTACAACGACCATCACACGCCTCTCGAAACTTGCAGGGAATTTGACGATATTTGGTGCGCGCAGTCCGACTGGCGGACGTTCTGTGCCGCAGCATGGAAATTCCGTGTGCGCCTAAAACGACAACAGCTGTTTGGCGAACTTTGTTCCGACGCGTCCCGTTATTCCATCGCGCTCATCCATCGTGCGGACGCGGCCGACACGTATTGAAAACATGGAGAGGCCAAATTTGCCTAATGCACGGAGGCCGAAAGCGTGCCGTGAGACGCGTCCCGATGCTTCACCAAGGATACCGAACAGAAGGCACATAAGAGGATCTGCCGGCGTCGCGTTATTCTGCTGCCATCGGCTGCGAAAGCGAGGAGTTTTCGAGTTGCCGAAGCCGCGCCTCTTCCTTTTCGAGGTAGGCCCTCGTGCGTGGTACGGATTCAAGTCGTTTCGCGAGTTCGATCTGGAAAACCGCCAGCCCCTCATAGCGGAAGCCTACCTCCGCGGCCGCGAGGTAGAATTCCCACATTCGGCAGAATCTATAGCCAAGGACCTGAACGGCAATGTGGCGATGCGCGAGAAAACGCGTTCTCCAGGCCGCAAGCGTATCGGCATAATGAAGCCGTAGCATCTCGACGTCCCGTGGTAAGACGTCTCGATCTTCGGCACTCCCTCGGAAAGCGATGGCAAGTAGCTACCTGGGGAAGATGTACTTCACGCTGTCGCGTTAGAAACTCGACTTCATCACCTGCGGTCATCGCAGCTGCCGATTTGACCGATACCAATGGCGAGTGGTTAAAAAAAGCGCGCAGCGCCGACGTCGTCATTACTTTGGCCCGCCACGAACTATTTCAACGTAGAAGTCAGCCAAGCCATCCCCGGTTCGGAGCGTCTCCTTGCTTAATGTTCTCCGTGCAGTGTCTCGAGATAGCGCGCAATGTCGTGCGCGTTATCCGAGCTGATGCCCATCTCCGGCATCGCGCTGCCCGGCGAAACCGACTGAGGATGCTCAATCCATTTTGCCATGTTGTCGGTACTGTTTTGCAAACGCCCGGCAATGAAGACCCGATCGGCGATGCCGCCGAGAGGCGGCCCGACGCGCCCCTTCGCATCATCGACACCGGGAATGGTGTGGCATGTCCCGCATCCATATTGCCCTATTAACGCTTTGCCCGCAGACGCCTCGTCTTATGCAGCCAAGGCCTGTGAGCAACCCAGCATGACGGCAGGCGCCGCCAAAAATAACAAGACCGCCGCACTATGCGCCATTGCTCGGCGCTCCGCATCCTGCAATGACCGTACAAACAACCACGCGATCGGCACGAGGAAGAAGATACCAGCTGGTACCCACATGATAAGACCCGCGATCTGCTGATCTTCGAGCGGCGTCAGCCCCCATTGCAGAGCCGCGCTTCCATGTGCTTTGAAAAGCATGACAGGCGATAAGATCATCAGCGCACCCGGAAGTCCGCTGAGAACGGCAATGGCGGAAACGTAAAGCATTGTCGACATAAATGCCATGCGCCGCCGGCCTGACGGCTCGATGATAAGCGTCCAGAACATCAGTGCTGTCACGACGAAGCTCAAATGCTCAAACGTATGCACCCATTCGTTTTCTAGGCTCCACGCGTAAGGGCGCGGCAAGTGCCAGAATGAGAACGTGCCAAGGAAAAGCACCGCGGTGCACAGCGGGTGCATAAGATGCCAGACAGCCCACCGAACCCATTGCGCCGAGTACGAAGTTGCAAAACCCTTTCGCCAGCCTCGCGGCAAGGCCCAAAGCATGACGAGAATTGGTCGGCTCCAGACCAGAAGCGGCGGAATCACCAGCATCAAAACAAGATGCTGCCCCATATGCGCCGAGAACAACGCATCGGTGATCTCGTCGACTTGTGGCGACAGGATAATGATGAACAAGGTAATGGCAGCCACAAACGAAAGAACTTGCCAATTTTGAACGACATGGCGCGAACCGGTCTCGCGACGAATCCTCAAAATGCCCTTCGCATACGCGATACATGCGACCGTGATAAGTATCACTTCGAGAAATCTGATCGTCGCCGCCGTTGCCTGCGAGGCGTCGCCGACAGCGTGAGCGCTCGCTGCGGAAATGGAGCAAAGACCGAAAAGCGCGAACGCGGCGGCAAATTTTTTCAGCATATCGGCCCCACAAGAACTCCAACCACGTCCGCGAGAACCGCAAAACCAAAGAGAATGCTGGTGAGCATCGCGCAAAGCGCCAAAAAGCGCGTACGATTCTCGCCAGAATGGACGGACCGGTGCAAATCGCCGGCCTGCTCAGTCATCGATTTTGTCCAATGTTCATACGCGATGTAACCGGCCGCAACGGACAGGCCCACCGCGATGAGATCGACTAAGTAAATCGCCCACATCGCGTGCAACCAAGGATGTGAGGTCGCTTCAGGAAGCGCCGCGCCGACGCAATTCTTTCCGGCGATGCTGGTATTCACCAGAAGATGCAACGCCCATCCGACGGGGGCCGCAACGAGACAAAAGACCAGCCGCGCGCAAGGCATGGGCTTTTCAGGGGATGCCGAAGCCGTAGCGCTATCGGTGACAGAGTTCGGAGACATCGCTTAACTCAGATATGGCGTAATATAAAAAGTGAAGAACACCGTGAGCCACACGGCATCGACGAAATGCCAGTAGATAGCTGCAATCGAGACCGCCGAATTGCGGCGATCCGAAAGATGACCAAGCGCGAGCCATAGGATCAGCGTCGCCATGATCACCAAGCCCACGACGACATGGGCCATATGGAATCCGGTGATCGTGAAGTAGAGAGAGCCGTACGGGTCAGATGCAAGCGTGAATGTCTTGTTGTGCCATTCGATGAGCTGCATCCCGAAGAAAACAACACCAAGCCCGACGCTTGCTGCCAGACAGCCCATTGCTTCTGTCATTCGTCCGGCGATATACTGTCGGTCCGCCCACCAAACCGTGACGCTACTGACCAGCAGAATGATGGTATTCGGCAGCGCCAGCGTCATCGACGGCGCACTGGACGGCCAGACGCTATGATTTTCGATGGCCATATAATAGTAGCTGAAGAGTAAGTACGCGAAGACGGCAGCTTCAGTAGCGACGAGGAAGAGCATTCCCCACCACCCCGACGATTTTTTCAAATCGTCCGAAACGCTGCCACGATCAGGACGGAGAACTATCGCGTCAGCCATGCGATTCCTCCACCGGCCGGAATGTTACGCGCTCGGGCCAAAGCCACGTCAGCATAGCGATAAATCCGACGCACAGCGCTAGAACGCCGCCGCCAACCGATTGCGCCAGCATAGCAACAAAGAGACCCGACAAACTAATCGCCAGGATGAGCGGCGCAAACGAATCCTCGGGCATTTTGAGAATAGCGTCCGGCTCGGCATCGATCGAAGTCGTCGCAAGCGTCTCGCGTCCATCATCCAGCGCCCAGCCTCTGTTGAGCAATGATCGCTCGCCCGTCTCGCCGAGACGATCCTCCCACAACGGATGCCGACTTGCGACTTTCGGTATGACGACGAAATTATAGTCTGGCGGCGGCGATGGCACGGCCCATTCCAGCGTCGGCGCATCCCAGGGATTGTCGACGGCACGCGCACCGCGACGCAGACTGATCGCGACGTCGACGAGGAACAGTAAAATCCCGATCGCCAACACGAACGCACCGATAGATGAGATCATGTTGAGCGTATTCCAGCCGAAATCGGGCCCGTATGTGTAGATTCGCCTCGGCATGCCGCGCAGCCCGGTGAGATGCATCGGAAGGAAAGCGACGTTGAATCCGATGAAAGTCAGCCAGAAACACCATTTGCCAAGACGCTCGCTGAGCATCCGGCCCGTCATTTTTGGAAACCAGTAATAGATGCCCCCAATAACCGGGAACACGTTGATGCCGATGAGCACATAGTGGATGTGTGCGACGATGAAATACGTATCCGTCAGCTGCCAGTCGACCGGAACCGCCGCCGTCATGAATCCGGAAACGCCGCCGATCACGAACATCACAATAAAACTTGCGAAGAAAAGAAACGCCGTCGTCATCCTGGGGCGACCGAGCGCAATCGTGGCCGTCCACGCAAAAACGGCGACCGCGCTCGGAATGACAATCACAAAGGATGCGGCGCTGAAAAATGACATGCCGATATTAGGCAAGCCGGTTGCAAACATGTGGTGCACCCAGACGCCAAATCCGATGACCATCGTCAGCACGGTCGAGAGCGCGACGACCGTATAACCGAAGAGCGGACGCCTGCAGAAAACCGGCAGCGCATCAGACACGATTCCCATGGCGGGCAGCACGATCGCGTACACCCATGGATGACCGAACATCCAAAATAAATGCTGCCAAAGAAGCGGCTGACCGCCAGTGGGCACATCATAGAAATGCGTTCCGAAGCGGCGGTCGAGCCAAAGCAGAAAGAAGGCCAGACTGACGGCAGGCACCGCGAGAACGTTGCCGACCGAAGCGGTCAGCGTGCCCCAGACCATGATCGGCAAGCGATTGATCGACATTCCGGGCGCGCGCGTACGCAGGAGCGTCACGATGAAGTTGACGGCGCCGACCGTGGTCGAGATCCCAAGAAGGATCAGAGCCAGCGAATAGACATCGATATTGATGCCGGGATTGTAGTCCATGGACGCATACGGCACGTAGTTGAACCAGCCGGCGTCGGGCGCGACGCCCGCTGCGAAGCTCGCATAAAGAAAAATCCCGGAAAACAGATAGATCCAGTACGAAAGCGCATTGAGGCGCGGAAACGCCATATCCCGCGACCCAAGGAGCAGCGGCCAGATGTAGTTGCTGATGCCCGACAGGATGGGCGACGCATACCAGAAAATCATCGACACGCCGTGCATCGTGAAGAACTCGTTGTATTGCTCGGGCGTCAGGAAATGTTGATCCGGCCGCGCTAGCTGTACCCGCATGACGAGCGCTTCGACTCCGCCCATCAGTAGAAATATAAAAGCCGTGACGATGTATCGAATACCGATCGACTTGTGATCGACGCTCGAAAGCCAGCCCAAAACTCCTGATCCCGACGTCCAGATGCCATCGAGTTTCCTCGCCAGCTCGGGAGTGGCGTCAACAATCGGGATCGCGGATATCTGAGCCATGCAGCGCCTCACTCTATCGCAGTGTTCTTAGGTAGGCGGTGACCGCCTGCAACTCTTCACCCGACAACGCGACACGTGGCATGCGGCTACCCGGCTTGATGTGTTGCGGATCGGCGATCCACCCGGCTAGATAGCCGCCCTTATTCGGTATGGTTCCGTCAGCAAGCGTCGCCCGCGTCATGAGATGCGAAAGGTCAGGTCCGTAGACACCACCGGCACTTGTGCCGCGAACGGCGTGGCAGCCTGCACAACGGCTTTCGAATACCACCAACCCGGCTTTCGCATTGGAGGCCGCAGGCTCGGACGCCGATTTCAATTGGTCCTTGCGCCAAGCCTCGAATTTTTCAGCGCTCTCGGCGATGAGCCGCAATCCCATATGCGCATGCTGCGCACCGCAATATTCAGCACACTGCCCCGAATAGACGCCCGGCTTATCAGCTTCGAGCCATGTTGTGTTGATCTGCCCCGGAATGAGATCGGTTTTGCCCGTCAGCGCGGGTACCCAGAACGAATGGATGACGTCCTTCGAGCGCAATTTGATTTTGATCGGCACGCCCACCGGAACGTGAAACTCGTTGGCAGTCGTGAAAATCTGGCTGGGCTGATCGCTCAGGTATCGTATTTTCCACCACCACTGCTGTCCCGTGATTTCGAGAGTGAACGCAGGCTTCTCGTGCGGATGGTCGATCGCGGCCAACGTGACCATCGTCCAGGCCACGCAACCGATCAGGATCAGCATCGTCAGCCCCAGCCCAAACTCGAAGACATGGACGCTTCGTTTCGAGGATTCGATATTCTCCAAACCACGTTCGTCTCTGCTGACGTCGCGTGAGCGGAAAATGGCCCACAACACCAGGGCCGTCATTACGACGACGACCAGAATTGAAATAATCAGCAGGCCCCATGTCAGATTGAGAATACTGTCGGCCTTGCTCCCGAACGATTGAAGATAGCCGAGAGGCGGCGCGGCAACCCCCGCAGCCGATCCAAGTCCAGCAAGCACCGATGCCAGAAAAAGGCGAAACCCGCATTTGCCCAATTTCCGCAGCAAGGCGTTCATTTCTTCATGCCTTGATCTGCACTTTGCGTGGCTGGTGGATGCGAAAGCGACCGGACATAGGCTGCGACCTGCCAGATCTGCTGTTCCGGAAGGAAACCGCGGAACGACGGCATGCCGTTCGGACGCCCTTCTCGAATCGTCGCCGCGATGTTCTCTATCGAGTCGCCATAGATCCAGATGTTATCCATCAATGGCGGACCGATTCCGCCGCCGCCGTTAAAATGACAACCATTGCAGTTCATCGCCGCGAAAAGCTGTTTTCCAGCCGCGATCTGCTCTGGATCGTTCATGATACGCCGGCCTTCCGCGCTCCGATCGACGACGGGCTTCTGTGCACCCGGCGTCAACGGCACGAGCGCGACCCTAGGCTCTCTGCGGTCTGCTTGGTCTTTATCGGCCTTGCTCGCTTGGGTGCTCTTCGTCTCCTTTACATCGCACGCAGAAACACATGAAAGGAGCAGCAGGCAGGTGAATGCCGGAAATGGATTTTTCACTGAATTTACTCCGCGGTGGCGGATTTCGAAGGTCCGGACGACTGAATGTGAAACTCGGCCAATATCCGTTGGATGTCGGACTGCCGTCTTTCCAGGATGCGATTGATTTCATCCGCCAATGCTTTGTCGTGCTTGCGCACGCCCATCGAAATCGAGAATGTCATTGGCTTCATGCTATCGATGTGCGTCACTCGTAGCGGTGGAGTTTCACGCGCGCCGTAATAGTCGGCGACGGGTCCCCATACAAATGCAACGTCAACATCACGATGCGCGACCGCGTCGACGATCGGCGCAAGGGGATCGGGCTTCGACCAATCTCCGAAGACCATGTATCCTCGAATGCTGTGGGTCAGGCCGTGTTTCGCCAATTCATCCATCGGCGGCGTATTGGCTCCGTCATCTCCGACAAGTTGGACACCGATGCGCGCCGTCTGCAACGCCGGGTCATCGAATGACGCGATCGGCGGCGACACGGCAGGCTGAACGATCGCGTAGCTAGCGCGATAGTAGGGCTTGGTCGGAAGCACGCGTCCATAATTGGCGGGAACACCGGGCACTACATCGCACGCATGCGCGTTGAGCCCCTTTCTGACAAAGCCCCGCCATTCGGGCTTCCATACGAACTTGACCGTGGCGCCCATATCCTTGGCGACGAGTTCGGCGAGCCGGTTTTCGAAGCCTTGTCCTTGCTCGTTCGAAAACGGCATATTGTTTGGATCAGCGCACACTTTGAGTTCCCGTGCTGACGCGCCACCGGATGCAAAAAGCATTGCGGCGAAACCGCAACACACGGCCTCAGGGAAGCGTAAAGACATTGAGCGTGCCTCCCTTTGTTGTCACATCCGGAAGATCCTTCATTGCATTAACAAAGCCGAGTGCTGCGGTCCCGTCACGCTTATCGAGGCCACCGGCAACGATCGCACCCGCCCATCCACCGACACCCGACAGAATGGAAACGTATTGCTTGCCGTCGGGCCCCTTCCACGTAGTCGGTTGCCCAATGATTCCCGACGAGGTTTTGACCTTCCATAGAGGCGCGCCCGTCTTGGCGTCGACGGCTTTGAACCAACCGTCCATCGTCCCGTAGAATACAACATCGCCCGCCGTCGCGAGCGCGCCGCTCCACACCGGAAATCGTTCGTTGATGCTCCAGACCTTCTGCCCGGATGTGATGTTCCAAGCCGTGAACTCACCGCGATGCCCATCGCCCGGACCGGCCTTCATTTTAACCTCGGCGCCGACGAATGGCGTTCCGGCGATGTAGCCGACTTCCTTCTCCTCGATGTCCATGCACAGATTGTTGTGCGGCACATAGAGAAGTCCAGTCGAGCTTGAGAATGAAGACGGCTGCCAGTCCTTGCCCCCAGGCGGAGCCGGGCAAACGTCTTTCACGACTTGATCGACCTTGGGCTGCTTATCCTTGTTGTATTGCAGACGGCCGGATTTCAAATCGACCCCAGTGCTGCTGGTGATCGGCACGAAGGGCTTTGCCGACAGCACTTCTCCAGTCTCCCGATCCAAGACATACATGTGCCCATTGCGATCAGGATGGACGAGAATCTTGCGCGGCTTGCCGCCCCATTCAGCATCGATCAAAACCGTCTCGTTGACGCCATCGTAGTCGGACATATCGTGCGGACTCGTCTGGTAGAACCAGCGTGCTTTGCCGGTGTCCGCATCGCGCGCAAAGATGCCTGCCGTCCACAGATTGTCGCCCGGACGCATCGAAGAATTCCAGGGGCCGGGATTCGATGTTCCGTAATAGATAAGATTGAGATCTGGATCGTACGCGGACCAGCCCCAAACGGCGCCGCCGCCCTGCCGCCACATGTCAGCGGGCCACGTTGAAACCCCGAGGTCTTTTCCTTTGTATTGAGAATAGAATGGCTTGAATTCTGGGCCGATTAAAACTTCGGAATCGGGGCCGGTGCTGTATGCTTTCCAAACAACTTTGCCGGTTGCCTGATCGAGCGCCGCAATCCAACCGCGCACACCCATCTCACCGCCGGAGTTACCGACAAAGACTTTATCTTTTGCAACGAGCGGCGCCATCGTGATGGTTTCGCCGTGTGTGATATCGCCGAGTTGCGTCCGCCAAACTTCCTTGCCTGTTTTCGCATCAACCGCGATGGCGTTGCCATCGAGCGTATTGAAGAAGATGCGCCCGTTCGCATAGGTCGGACCTCTATTAACGACGTCGCAACACGCAACGCCCTGCGAAGCGGCCAACGGATGCGGTTTATAGCTCCACTTTAAGGGAGCGCCCGGCTTCGACAAATCCAGTGCATACAGAATGTTAGGGTATGGAGAAACGACGTAAAGCGTATTTTCTATAACCAGCGGCGCCGACTCCTGGCCGCGATTGACGCCCATTGAAAACGTAAATGCAATTTTCAGCGTGCCGACGTTCTTCGCATTGATATCGCTGAGGGAACTATAACGCGTCAGTCCGGTATTCGCCGCGGGCATTGTCCATTCGTTGCCGCCCGGTGTAGCAAATGCGGGAGCATGCATCGACGAATCCATCGAGCCATCAGAATGGACCGGAGTGGCGGAAGTATCGGCAGCGGTGGCATCCGTTGGCGCCTCATTGGGCTCCGCCAATGTCTGCTGTGTGTGGATTGTTAGGAACGGAAGACAAAAAAAGAGGGCGAGATGTGGCCCGGAACGCAGCATCGGCAGTTCTCCAGCGAAGTTCGCCGGGCACGACGGCAAGCCTACTTTACAGGATAGAAAAGTTTGCTCGCTGTACCCTTGTGCTCGCTAGAACGGCTCCCCTCCGATACAGTTCCAAAGTTTAATGACTCTTTTCTTCGATGCACAGCATATCCCCCCACACCCTCCTCTGCTAACCGAATGCTGGTCCTGCTCTTAGACGACCGGCTGATCATCCTCGAAGCTTGCTACATCATCGAGGTGTTCTACGCCAACAGCGTCAATCTCAGCGCGATGCAATGTGGTTGCTAGCAGGCTATGCGAAACGGATACGGAAGTCGTCGGCGGTGATGCGGAACTCACTGGCGGTCGCGAAGGTTGCTTCTTAACTTTGCGATTAGGAGCGCCAATTTGGAAAAGACTCCGCCGACAGACCCTGTGCAAGAAGACGGCTGGTCCCGGCGACTGTTCATGGCGGGAAGCGCCGTGGCCGCCTCGATGCCACTCATACCTTTGCGCAATGCAGCGGTTTCCGCCCAGCTGCGGCCAACACCTTCTGACCAGCCCGAAGCCATCGTCCTTCACATCAACAAGAAAGCTTACAGACTTGCAATCGACACAAGGACGACCTTGCTCGACGCCATACGCGATCATGCCGGTTTGACGGGTACGAAAAAAGGCTGCGATCACGGGCAATGCGGCGCATGCACTGTGCACATCGATGGCAAACGCGTTCTCTCGTGTCTGATGCTCGCAGTAATGGCAGAAGGGCACGACGTCACGACCATAGAAGGGCTCGCAGGCCCCGACGGAAACTTACATCCCGTTCAACAGGCATTCATCGACAACGATGCCTTCCAATGCGGTTACTGCACTCCGGGACAGATCATGTCCGCGGTCGCTTGCATTGTCGAGGGGCATGCCATGGACGATGACGAAATTCGCGAATTCATGAGCGGCAATCTCTGCCGCTGTGCCGCATATCCCAATATCGTCGCTGCGGTGAAACAGGCAAAGGCAAAAGCGGAGAAGGCCTGATGAAGTCTTTCTCTTTTTATAGAGCGCAAAATTCCGCCGACGCGATAAGCGCGGCCGCATCGCAGCGTGCGGGCGCTCAATTTATCGCCGGCGGTACTAACATGCTCGACTACATGAAGCTCAATGTGCTCCAGCCGGACCACTTGGTTGATCTCAATGGCCTCGCAAAAAGCGAGCACGGAACGATCGAGGTGACGGATGGCGGACTACGGCTCGGCGCCTTGGTGCGCATGGCCGAAGCTCAGGATCATTCCTTGATTAAACGTGACTATCCGGTGATTGCGGAAAGTTTGATGCTCGCTGCCAGCCAGCAGATTCGAAACATGGCAAGCCTGGGCGGGAATATCTTGCAGAAGACGCGATGCGAATATTATCGCGAAACGTCTTGGCCGTGCAACAAGCGAAACCCGGGATCCGGTTGCGCGGCGTTTGATGGTGTAAATCGCGAGCATGCGGTTCTCGGTGGCGGGTCCGCTTGCATCGCCACGTACCATGGCGACTTTGCGCAGGCCCTTATTGCGCTGGATGCAACCGTCGAGATCGTCGGCCCGGGCGGGCGTCGGATAATTCCGTTTTCGAAGTTGCACCGCTTGCCCCGCGACACACCAAATATCGAAACAACTCTCGAACCGGGCGAACTCGTGACGTTTATCGGCGTACCGGCTGGCCGCCACA
>Ga0256883_1000097_pt1 | contig 25850 bp, 19 predicted proteins | sample MC6MC0491MT_FD_186337 | JGI IMG/M metagenome (GOLD analysis project Ga0256883, IMG submission 186337) | Metatranscriptome of enriched soil aggregate microbial communities from Iowa State University, Ames, United States - MC6-MC0491-MT... | ecosystem: Environmental > Terrestrial > Soil >...
AACGTGATTGCCCATGCCGAAAAAATCCGTTCAGATGTCTTTGGCCGACCAGCATCCGGCTGCCGGCGGCGTAAGTGCCGTCGATAAGGCGATCACCGTGCTGGCGGCGTTCAGCGAGGCCAACAGCACGCTGTCGTTATCCGAAATCGCACAGCACACGCAGCTCTACAAAAGCGCTGTCTTGCGTTTGCTGGCATCGCTCGAGCACGGTCGCTTGGTGACCAGGCACGCTGACGGTCGCTATGGAATCGGCCCAGAGGTGGGCCGACTTAACGCGTTGTATGCGTCGTCGTTCTCGCTTGAGGACCTCGCCTTGCCCCTTTTGCGTCAGCTCGTTGCGCAGACGCAGGAAAGCGCCGCGTTTCATGTGCGGCAAGGCGACCAGCGCCTGTGTCTGTATCGCGTGGATTCGCCGCAGATGGTGCGCGACCACATCAAGGCGGGCGATCTGTTGCCGCTGGATCGCGGGGCCGGTGGACGGGTGCTCTCTGCGTATTCAGGCGCGAAAGGGGCGCTTTACGACCGCATTCGCCGCGATGGCTGCGTGCTCTTGCAGGGCGACCGCAGCCCGGATTTATGCGGGATCTCGGCGCCCGTGCTCAGGCGCGGCACCGAACTGGTGGGGGCAATCACCTTGACGATGCCCACGCATCGTTTAAACCCGGACCATGAGCCGCTCGTGCGGGCTGCGGCGCAGGAGATGTCGCGCAAGCTGGACTTTGCCTGAAGATCAGATCGATGCACCCGGTTTCTGCACGATGCAGCGCGCGCGCCGGCAGCCGACTGTCAATCGATCGTCTTGGCATGCGGCAATTCAACGGGAATCAACTTCACGTCGATTTCCGGGATGCCCAGTGTCTTGAGTACTTCGGGACCAGTGCAGTGAAAGCTGCACGCCAGCATGCTCGAGCGAGCCATGCGATGAATCGCCAGATCGTCCATGGCCATCAGGCGCGCTTCGGCGTCGGGGCTGAGCGGTTCGCGTAGCAGAGCGTGGGCGTTTTCGCGCACGATGCGCCGCAAAACGCTGATGAAGGCCACATTCACTTCCTGAATATCGCGAAGCAAATGGATGTCGATGATGGGTAACATGTCGCGGCGGATTAGGCGAAAGCGGCAAGACTAACTCGAATTGCCGATTTTGCCGAATATGTCTTAATTTGCTTTTTTGTTGCGTGCGTTTTGCATAATTAAGTAGAGATTGAGGACGCCGGCACGCTTGCCTGCTCAATTAAAGTAAGCCCCTTCCAAAAAATGAAAATCGCGAAAAGCGAAAATCGGAGACACACCATGCGAGTCGCTCGTCTTGTATCAACACTGCTGTTGCCGCTTGCCGCGGCCATCGTGCCCGCCACCGGCATGGCAGAGGGCGCCTATCCGGAGCGTCCGGTCACGGTCATCGTGCCGCAGGGCGCGGGCGGGGCGAATGATGTGATCGCGCGCATCGTTACGCAGAAGATGTCGCAACTGCTGGGTCAATCGGTCGTAGTCGATAACCGGCCCGGTGCAGGGGGCACCATCGGTACCGCGCTCGCGGCCAAGACGGCGCCCGACGGCTACACGCTATTGTTGACGTCCGATAGCGCGCACGTCATCAACCCAGGCTTGTACAAGCAGATCGGATTCGATCCCATCAAGAGTTTTACGCCTATCGGCACGGTGGCCACGGCCGGTTATGTGCTGGTCGCCAATCCGGCGTTTCCGCCGAACACGGTGGGTGAGCTGATTGCAGCCGCAAAGGCAGCGCCGCCGGGATCGCTCAATTACGCCTCGGCCGGCAACGGCACACTGAACCATTTGATCGCCGAGATGCTGAAGCGCTCGGCCGGCATCGAGCTCGTGCATGTGCCATATCGCACCGCAGCTGCTGCGGTAACTGACGTGGTGGGCGGACAACTGCCGTTGTCCGTGCAAAGCTTGCCATCGTCGATCAACTTCATCAAAACCAATAAGTTGAAGGTCCTGGGTACGGTCAATCCGAAACGCGTTGCCGCATTGCCGGATTCGCCCACCATCGGCGAAACCATTCCCGGCTTTGGTGCCACGCCTTGGTACGGGTTGCTGGCACCCAGCGGCACGCCCAAGCCGATCGTGGACAAGCTCGACGCGGCGCTGGCCAAGGTGCTTGCCGATCCCGACGTGCAGGCGCAGCTCGCCGCGCAGGGCTGCGAAGTGATGCCGGGCACATCTGCCGACTTTGCCGCGCTCATCAAGACTGACCTCCCGAAATGGGCAGCCGTGATTCAGGAGTCTGGCGTCAAGCTGGATTGATCCCCGTGGACTTTATGTTGTTGGTTGCTTTTTTGGTCCTTGGTGGCGTGGTCGGTTTCGCGGCGGGGCTGCTGGGCATCGGGGGCGGCATGGCGCTCGCTCCCATTCTGGCGCTGCTGTTTGCGCATCAGCAGATGCCGGCCGAGGTCAACGTTCATGCCGCCATCGCCACGTCGATGGCCACGATCCTGTTTACCTCTGTGTCGAGCTTGATGGCGCATCAGGCGAAAGGCAATGTGATCTGGTCGATCGTGTACACGATGGCGCCCGGATTGATCGCAGGGGGATTGCTGGTCGGGGGCGGTTTGTTTGCGCTGATCGATACGGGCTGGCTGGCCTTGTTCTTCGCGATTTTCGTCGCGTACAACGCCGTTCGCATGTTGACCCGTAAACCGCCGGTGGCGGGCACCGGTGCGTTGCCCGGACCTGTCGGATTGTTTGGCGTGGGGCTTGGCATCGGGGGGCTCTCCGGCATGGTGGGCGCGGGTGGCGCTTTTCTATCGGTGCCTTTTATGGTCAAGAAGCATGTGCCCATCCATCGCGCCATCGGCACCTCTGCGGCGCTGGGCTTTCCCATCGCGTTGGCGAGTTGCGTGGGCTACATCTATTCGGGGTGGGGTTTGGCCACCGCGTTTCCGCATATGGTGGGATACATCTATTGGCCCGCTTTGCTGGCGATTGTGTGCACCAGCATGGCCACCGCACCGCTAGGCGCCCGGATGTCGAGCCGCTTGCCGGTGGCCACGATCAAGCAGATTTTCGCGTTCATCTTGTTTGTGCTGGCGGCATCGATGGCGTGGGAGGCGGCTAAGGCGTTTGGCTTCATCGCACGATGACGCGCCTGCGCTGTCCTGCCGCTAAGGGCTCGGCGGCCGCTCATATTCGATATCCCATTCGCCTTCGCCTGTCCGCACGAAACCGTGTGCCGTGTAAAAGCCGTTCGAGCGGCTGTCGCGCAAGGCACACACGCGTAACGGCAACTTGGCTCGGGCCGATTCGTCGATCAAACGCTGCATGACTTGCGCACCCCAACCGCGTCCCGATGCGCTCGGGTGCAAATACAAGTGCTGCAGCATCAAATGATCTGCCTCGGCCTGCATCGCGTAAAACCCGATGCGGCAGGGCTCGCGTTCTTTACTGCAGGCCACAATCCAATAGGTGTGTTCGGGTTTGAAGGTCGCTGCCAACCGCGACCGGGCGCGTGCGAGATCGAATCGGCCGATCGCCTCGAGGCTTTCGCGCATCGCGGCAATCCGCAGGCTAAGCAGATCTTCGAAGTCGGTCGCCTGCGCGGGGTGGTAGTCGAGCGCTGCTGCGTGGGTACTGGAGGCGGTGAGAGATGGCACAGTATTTGGTTCTTTGGAGTGGGGCGTATGCCTGGCGCCAAGCATGTTGCGAGACGACGCCGGAATGACCGCTGGCGCCTGGCGACAATCGACGCTTTCGCGGAGGCCTTCTCGAAACGGCGGAAAGGATGCACCGTGTTTGATCCGTCATCTCCGAGTCGCCACACTATGAGAAAATCCGCCATCTAGCAAGCCACCGGAGCCCTGCCGTATGCATACCCCTCGACTCGAGTTTGTGACCTGCGCCAGTCCGGCGGGCCTGCATCGCATGGCGTATTGGGAATGGGGCGACCGCAATAATCCTAAAGTGCTGATCTGCGTTCATGGCCTGACGCGCACCGGTCGCGATTTCGACCGTCTGGCGAGATGCCTGGCCGAGGAATATCGCATCGTCTGTCCGGACGTAGTGGGCCGGGGGCGATCCGATTGGCTGCTCAACCCGGCGTTTTACACCGTGCCGCAGTACGTGTCGGACATGGTCACGCTGGTGGCGCGCCTGCAACCCGAAACATTGCATTGGGTGGGCACGTCGCTGGGCGGTTTGATCGGCATGGTGCTCGGCGGCGCAGCGTCCTACTCCAGGCACTTCCGGCATCCGGAGGCCGCGTTGGGCGCCTCGGCGATGGGGCTGCACATCGACAAGATCGTGTTGAACGATGTCGGTCCCAGACTGAACCCGGAAGCCATCGCTCGGATCGGCCAGTATGTGGGGCAGGCCGGCGAATTCAGTTCGCAAGAGGCTGCCGTGGATTATGTGCGTACGGTGTCGGAACAGTTCGGTCCGCATACCGACGAGCAATGGAAAGAGCTGGCCGAGTTTGTGTACAAGAAGGACGGCGAGCAATGGGTCAAGCATTACGACTTGGGCATTGCCGTGCCGTTTGCCGATCAGAATGCGACCGTGATGGCGGCCGGCGAGCAGATTTTGTGGCAGTCGTACGAGGCGCTCGATTGCCCCATTCTCCTGATGCGCGGTGAGCTTTCGGATTTGTTGAGTGTGGATACGGCCAACGAGATGCTGAAGCGTAATCCCCAGGCGCGCCTGCATGAAGTGCATGGCGTGGGACATGCGCCCACGCTCATGCACGACGCACAGATCGAGCCAGTTGTGCGGTTTCTGCTCGATAGCTGACGCGAGCGGCTTAGAATAGGGGAATGAACACCCCCAGTCTAAACATCGATCTGCATTGCCACTCCACGGTTTCGGACGGCGTTTTGGCGCCTGCTGCCGTGGCCGAGCGTGCGCGCGCCAACGGCGTGGATGTGTGGGCATTGACCGATCACGACGAGGTCGGCGGCATTGCCGAAGCGGCTCAGGCCGCGCGCGCCGTGGGCCTGCGCCACATTACCGGGGTCGAGATTTCCTGCACGTGGGCCTCGCAAACGGTCCATATCGTCGGGCTTAACTTCGATGCCGGGAACGAAGCGCTGGTGCAGGGCCTGCACAAAACGCGCTCCGGCCGAGGTAGCCGCGCCCAGGAGATCGGCCGCAGGCTGGCCGCCATGGGCATGCCGGGCGCCTATGAAGGCGCACTCGAGTTCGTGGGCAATCCCGAGTTGATCAGCCGGTCGCACTTCGCGCGCTGGCTGGTCAAGGCCGGCTACGAGCCCGACGTGCAATCCGTGTTTACCAAGCACCTGGGCGACGATCGCGCCGGTCATGTGCCGGTGCAGTGGGCCACACTCACTGAGTGCATTGGCTGGATCTTGGGTGCCGGCGGCGTGGCGGTGATGGCCCATCCTGGCCGCTATAAGTACACGCCGATGCAGTTCGACGCCTTGTTCGACGAGTTCGAGGGCTTGGGTGGCAGAGGGGTGGAAGTGATTACGGGCAGCCATACGCCGGAAGAAGCGCGCCATTACGCCCGTGTCGCCAAACAGCGCGGCCTGTTGGCTTCGCGCGGTTCGGATTTTCACAGCCCGCACGAAAGCCGCATCGATCTCGGCCGCCTGCCGCAATTGCCGTCGGATCTGACCCCCGTCTGGCACGATTGGTTTTGAGCGTATCGCCATGAATAAAGCATTTGTGAAAGAGTCCGACCAGGACGAAGACGACGAGCTGCCTGAATCGCAGGCCTTGCCGCAGGGCACACGCAATTACCTCACGCCGGGCGGTTACGCACGGCTGCGCGATGAGCTGGTGCATTTGATGAACGTCGAGCGTCCGGAGATTGTGCAGATCGTGTCGTGGGCCGCGTCCAACGGCGATCGATCGGAGAACGGCGATTACCTTTACGGCAAGAAGCGCCTGCGCGAGATCGATCGCCGCATGCGGTTTCTGACCAAGCGGCTCGATATTGCCGAGATCGTCGATCCCGCGTTGCAGACGCGCCGCGATCATGTGTTTTTCGGCGCCACGGTCACATACGCCACCAAATCCGGCGAAGACCATACGGTTACGATCGTCGGCGTGGACGAGGCGGAGCCTTTGGCCGGCAAGATCAGCTGGATTTCGCCGGTGGCTCGTGCGCTGACCAAAGCGTGCGAGGGCGATACCGTCACCTTGCGCACGCCGGGTGGCGTCGAAGAGCTGGATATTCTCGAAGTGAGTTATCCGGAGTCATGAAAAAGGGGACACGTGACGTGTCCCCTTTGATCACCTGACGCAGTGAATTACTTGGCGTCCGGCTTGCGCGCCGCAATGGCGCGCTCGGCCTTGTCCACTAGGCTGGCGCCGATCTGCGTTTTCCATTTGTCGTACACCGGCTGCGTCACTTTCACGAACGCATCGTGCCCGGCCTGATCGAGCTCGGTGATCGTCACGCCTTGCTTGGCAATGTCGTCCAGAAGCGCCCGGTCATTACGCGTCACGCCTTTGCGTGCGATCACGATTTCCTCTTTGGCGGCATCCACGGCGGCCTGACGCACAATATCGCGATCCTTCTCCGACCAGCTCTGCCAGACTTCCTTGTTCACCACGAAGATGAGCGGATCGGCAACGTAGTTCCAGAGCGTCAGGTGCTTCTGGCCCACCGTATAGAGCTTGGAGCCGGTATAGATCGACAGCGGGTTTTCCTGTCCGTCGACCGCGCCGCTGGCCAGTGCCGGTTGTGCATCGGCCCAGCTCATTTGCGTGGGATTGGCACCCAGTGCCGTGAACGTGTCGATATACAGCGGCGATCCCACCACGCGTAATTTCATCCCCTTCATGTCTTCCGGGCGTTTGATGTCGCGCTTCGAATTGCTCAACTGCCGATAACCGTTTTCGCCCCAGGCCAGCGGCACCACGCCCGCCTTGTCCAGGCGCGCGAAGATATCGCGCCCGACCTCGCCCTGCGTGAGCGCATCGATGGCCGCATAGTCCGGCATCAGGAAGGGCAGTGAAAAGAGGTTCAGCTCTTTCACCTGCGGCGACCAATTGATCGTCGAACCGACAGCCATATCGATCACGCCTTGCCGAATCGCCGTGAACTCGCGCGTTTGATCGCCTTGCACCAGCGATGTCCCGGGATAGACCTTGATGTTGATCCGTCCATCGGTACGCTCGCGCACCAGCTTGGACCAGATCTCGGCGCCTTGTCCCCACGGGAAAGAGGTGCCCACGACAATGGAGAGCTTGTACTCAGCCTTGTACGACTGGGCCTGCGCGGGCAGGGCGGCAAATAGCGCAACAGCGCAAGCGGTGGCGCGGAACAGGGTGCGAAACATGGCAGTCTCCTCGGTGAGGTAGCGATCTAATTATTGAGTGGTCTTGCTATTGAAGAGTCTTGATTGAAGAGTCTTGATATTGAATGGTTGTGCTATTGAATGGTTTTGCTATTGAAAAAGGTAGTACACGAAGGTCCGAACTGAAATCGTCAGCGCCGGACATCTCCATCGCGGCGTAGTGCGCTGCCGGACTCAATACCCCAGCTTGTTCGGCAGCCATAACGCCAACTGCGGAAACATCACCACCGCAACAAGCACGAGGAACATGCTGGCCAGCATCCAGATTACCCACGGTACGGTGGACTCCATCGGCACCTTGGCGATGCGGCACGACACCATCAAATTGACGGCAAGCGGCGGCGTAAATTGGCCGAGGGCCACCTTGAGCGTGAGGAGCACGCCAAACCAGACGGGATCCCAGCCATACGCGTTGGCGATCGGCATCAGCAGCGGCACAAAAATCAGAAAGATCGAAATGCCGTCCAGGAACATGCCGACGGTCATCAGCAGCACGATCAACAGCGCGAGGACGCCGTATTCGCCTAAACCGGAGTTGACGATGGCGCTGGTGATGGGATCGATCACACTCAACGTCGAGAGTGCATACGCGAAAATGCCGGCGAGGGTGACCACCATCATGATCACGGCCGATAGCTCTGCCGCTTCGCGCAGCATGGGAAACAGATCCCGCACCGTAATCGTGCGATGAATGACCATGCCCACGAACAGTCCGTAGAACACGGCCACCACGGCGGCTTCCGTCGGTGTGAACCAGCCCAGCCGCATCCCACCCAGGATGAGCACGGGCGCAGCCAGACCCCAGGCAGCCTCGCGCATGCTGCGCCAGAAGGGCGGGCGGGGCAGATGGCGTTCGAGTTGCCCCATGCCGTGTCTACGGGCCAGCCATACCGCGGGCACGATCAGCGCGAAACCGGCAAGAATCCCCGGGATCATGCCGGCCGCGAAGAGCGCGGGTACCGAGGCGCCCGGCACCAGCACCGAATAGATAATGAACGCGACGGACGGGGGGATCAGGATGTCCGTGGCGGCGCCGGCGGCGACCACCGCAGCCGAGAACGGCCGGGGATAGCCCGCGCGCGACATCGCGGCGATCATGACAGCGCCTACTGCTGCGGCACAAGCGGGGCCCGATCCGGAAATCCCGCCAAGAAACATGGCTACGGCAATCGACACCAGCGGCAGCATGCCCGGGCCGCGTCCCACGATCGAAATCGCGAAATCCACGAGCCGCCGCGCTACTCCCGATCGGTCGAAAATCGAGCCGACCAACACAAACATCGGAATCGCCAGGAGCGGATATTTCGCGAGCCCCGCATAAAAGCTCTGCGGCACGGCCATGAGACCGAACCAGTTGGTGTCGAGATTGGATAACGCGATGGCCAAGGTGCCGGCCAACCCTAACGCGACGCCTACGGGCACGCCGATCACCATCAGCCCGATGAAGACTGCAAACAGCGCGATGGTGATCATTGGTCGTCGCCTCGCACCAATCGCATGATGGCGCCCAACGTGCGCAGCGTGATGAGTGCCGAGAGCAGTGGCAGCCAGATCGTGTACCACCAGGTGGGCACGCCGATCGCAGGTGAGGTGTCCTCGTACTGGAACTCGTCGAGCGCGAGTCGGGCGGCCAGCACGGTCAACAGCGCGAAAAAGAATGCCGTAAACCCGTGGGCCACGATCGCCCAGCGCCGCCGCCGCTCGGGCGGCCCCCGGTCGGCGAAGAGTTCGATCCTGATGTGATGGTGGCGGATGAACGCGGTACTGCCGGCCACGAGGGTGAGTACGACCAGAAGGAAAATCGAGATTTCCTCGGTCCAGGCAAACGATTGGTCGGTGAGATAGCGCACCAGCACATTGCCAAACGTCAGCAGGGCCAATAGTGCCAGGATGCCTACGGCAAAGATGTCCTCGATCTTGAGAGGAACGCGCGCTTCAGGCTCGGGCTGCGGTTCAAGAATGGGTTCGATCGGTTCTGCGGGTGTTTCCGGGGCGGTCATGGTTGCGTGTTCGCTATTTTTTACCCGATGGCCTGGCGGGTTGTCTCCATCGCAACGGCGCGCGTCGCGTTGGCATCCTACCCGGCGGTAGCGTCCCCGCTCGTCCGTATTTACCCGCAGGCGGTCGCCAATAACGCTTCTTGCGCCGCAGCAAGCTTACGTTTCACCTATGGCACGCCTCACGCACGGAAGGCCTATCAGCAATGATCGCGCGGCTCGTCGTCAATCGATGCTGCAATGCGATCCGTGGGCGCTGGGCTTGCCCAAAGTTATTTGTAAGTGCCTGCGGACGCGACGCTCCGATTATCAGACCGATGCACGTTCGTACAAATTCGCAGGCTGAGGGCGAAGCGGGCGGTCAAGCGGGTAAAATCCCGTTTTTGCTTCCTCTCCTCTGGCGCCCCTAATCGTGTCTTTCGTCCAGCATTTGCCCGGTTCGTCCGTTCTGTCGTCCTTCCGCCGCGAGCGCTTGCTCGCTCAACTCAAGCAGGCAGGCCTGCCGGTCGCTGACTTGTCCGCGCGGTACGAACACTTCGTGCATAGCGATTCTGAACTCTCGGCAGCTGACCAGGAGCGCCTGACCAAGCTGCTGGACTACGGTACCGAAAAGGCGCTGGTGCCGCCGCCCAAGTCTTTGAATCTGCTGGTGATCCCGCGTCTGGGTACGATTTCGCCGTGGGCCAGCAAGGCCACCGATATCGCCCACAACTGCGGTTTGTCCGGTGTGCGCCGGGTAGAGCGTGGCGTGCTGTATACCCTCGTGCCCGAGCGGGGTTTGCTGGGGTCGAAAACGATCGATGCCGACATGCTGGCGCGTGCGGCCGATTGCCTTCACGACCGCATGACCGAAACGGTTGTCGATGGTGCATTCGATGGGCAAGCCCTCTTTCAGGCCCTCGAGGGCAAACCGATGCGCACCGTTGCGGTGCAGGCTGAGGGACGCGCCGCACTGGTGTCTGCCAACACGGCATTCGGTCTGGCACTGTCGGAAGACGAAATCGATTATCTGGCGCAAGCCTTTACCGATCTGGGCCGCGACCCCACCGACGTCGAGCTGATGATGTTTGCGCAGGCCAATAGCGAGCACTGCCGGCACAAGATTTTCAACGCGCAATGGGTGATCGACGGCGAGCCGCAGAGCAAAACGCTGTTCGGCATGATCCGCGAAACGCACGCTGCGCAACCGCTGGGCACGATCGTGGCCTATTCGGATAATGCGGCGGTGATGGAAGGCGGTCCCGCGTCGCGCTTTCATGCAGGCGGTTCGAGCGAAGGCGATGTGCGCACTTACGCGCGCCACGATGCCGTCGTGCATACGCTCATGAAGGTCGAAACCCACAATCACCCCACGGCGATTGCACCGTATCCCGGCGCGGCAACGGGCGCGGGCGGTGAGATTCGCGATGAGGGCGCGACGGGCCGCGGCTCCAAGCCCAAGGCTGGCCTCACGGGCTTTACCGTGTCGCATCTGCGTTTCGACGACGCGCCGCAGCCCTGGGAGCAGGATCACCACGGTCTGCCCGATCGCATCGCCTCGCCGCTTTCGATCATGATCGAAGGCCCCATCGGGGGCGCGGCATTCAACAACGAATTCGGTCGTCCCAATCTGCTGGGCTATTTCCGCACGTTCGAGCAATCCGCCGGCGGCACGCGCTGGGGCTATCACAAGCCCATCATGATCGCGGGCGGCCTGGGCAGCATCGACGCGGGCCTTACCCAGAAAGACATCATTCCCCCTGGCGCTTTGCTGATTCAGTTGGGCGGTCCGGGCTTGCGCATCGGCATGGGCGGCAGTGCCGCGTCCTCGATGGGCGTGGGCAGCAACTCGGCCGAGCTCGATTTCGACTCCGTGCAACGTGGCAATCCCGAACTCGAACGCCGCGTACAGGAAGTGATCGATCGCTGCTGGCAGCAGGGCGATAACAACCCCATCATCGCGATCCATGACGTGGGTGCGGGCGGCCTGTCCAACGCGTTTCCCGAATTGGTCAACGATGCGGGTCGCGGCGCCACCTTCGATCTGAAGCGCGTCAACCTCGAAGAGTCGGGCATGTCGCCGGCGGAAATCTGGAGCAACGAGGCGCAAGAGCGCTATGTGCTGTCCATTCTGCCCAAGGATCTGGAACGATTCGACGCGCTTGCGCGCCGTGAGCGTTGCCCCTACGCCGTGATCGGCGTGGCCACTGAAGAGCGTCAATTGCGCGTGCTCGACGGCGAGGGCGTGCCGGGTCTGGACGAGATCGGCCCCAAGCAGGACGTGCGTCCGGTCGATGTGCCGATCGACGTCATTCTGGGCAAGGCACCGCGCATGACGCGCGACGTCAAGCGCCTGCCGGGTGCCTCTGAAGCGATGGATCTGGCCCAAGTGGACCTCACCGACGCCATTCATCGCGTGCTGGCGCATCCCACGGTTGCCAACAAAACCTTTCTGATCACGATTGGCGATCGCACGGTGGGCGGCTTGTCGAGCCGCGATCAGATGGTCGGTCCCTGGCAAGTGCCTGTTGCCGACTGCGCGGTTACCTTGGCCGACTACGAAGGTTTCCGCGGCGAAGCAATGGCCATGGGCGAACGCACGCCGGTCGCCATGCTTAACGCCCCGGCCTCCGGCCGCATGGCCGTTGCCGAGTCGCTCACCAATCTGGTGGCAGCCGACGTGGCGCGGCTGGAAGATATCAAGCTGTCGGCCAACTGGATGGCCGCCTGCGGCGTGGACGGCCAGGACGCCGCACTCTTCGACACCGTCACGGCGGTCAGCGTGCTGTGCCAGGAAGTGGGTTTGTCGATCCCGGTGGGTAAGGATTCGCTGTCCATGAAAACCTCGTGGACCGAAGGTGCCGAGTCGCGTCAGGTGATCTCGCCCGTATCGTTGGTCGTGACTGCGTTCGCGCCGGTTGCCGACGTGCGCGCCAGCCTCACGCCGCAATTGCGCACCGATGTGGGCGATACCGTTTTGATCGCGATCGATCTGGGTGAAGGCAAGCACCGCATGGGCGGGTCGATCCTTGCCCAGGCGTTCAATCAGGTGGGTGAGACCACTCCCGATATCGATACGCCCGCCGCGTTGCGCGCGTTCTTCATCACGATCCGTACGCTGGCCGAAGCCGGCACGATCCTGGCCTATCACGACCGTTCAGATGGTGGCCTGCTGGCGACCTTGGCCGAAATGGCCTTCGCGGGCAAGACGGGCATTTCCGTCAACATCGACATGCTCACCTTCGATCCGCAAACTGCGGATTGGGGCGACTACAAGATTCGTCCCGAGCAAGTGGCCGTGCAGCGCAACGAGCTCACGCTCAAGGCGTTGTTTACCGAAGAGGCGGGTGCTGTGATTCAGGTGCCGGCATCCGAGCGCGACGCCGTCATGCAGGTGCTACGCGGCGCCGGCTTGTCGCGCCATTCGCATGTGATCGGCGGGCTTAACAACGCCGACGAAATCGAGTTCTACCGCGACGGCAAGAAGATCTGGGGCGAGCCGCGCGTGGCGCTGGCCAAGATCTGGAGCGATGTGAGCTACCGCATCATGGCCCGCCGCGACAACCCCGCTTGCGCCGAAGCCGAACGCGATATGTGGGACGACGCCGGCGATCCGGGCCTGTCGCCCGTCGTGCCGTTCAACCCCCAGGAAGATGTGGCCGCACCGTTCATCAACACGGGCAAGCGGCCGCGCGTAGCCATCCTGCGCGAGCAGGGTTGCAACAGCCAGGTCGAAATGGCCTGGGCGTTCGACACCTCCGGATTTGAAGCCGTCGACGTGCACATGACCGACCTGCTGTCGGGCCGTGTGGATCTCTCGACGATGCAAGGCTTGGTGGCCGTCGGCGGTTTCAGCTATGGCGACGTGCTGGGTGCCGGCGAAGGCTGGGCGCGCACGATCCGCTTCAACGATCAGCTTTCCGATCAGTTTGCGGCGTATTTCGCGCGCCCCGATACGTTCGGTCTCGGCGTGTGCAATGGCTGCCAAATGATGGCGGCTTTGGCACCGATGATTCCGGGCGCCGAAGCCTGGCCGCGGTTCACGCGCAACCTGTCGGAGAAGTACGAAGCGCGTCTGTCGTTGATCGAAGTGGCTGAATCGCCGTCATTGTTCTTCAAGGGCATGGCCGGTGCACGTATTCCCGTGGCGGTGGCGCACGGTGAAGGGTTTGCCAATTTCGCCGTGCAGGGCGATGCCGCCAAGGTGATCGGCGCGGCACACTATGTGGACAATCGTGGCGCACGCACTGAAGCCTACCCGTTCAACCCCAACGGCAGTCCTGACGGCTTGACCTCCGTCACCACTGCCGATGGCCGCTTTACCGTGATCATGCCGCACCCCGAGCGCGTCACCCGCAACGTCATGATGTCGTGGGCGCCGCAAACGTGGGGCACCGCCGATACCGGCGGCGCTTATAGTCCCTGGATGCGTTTCTTCCGCAATGCGCGCGTAGCCCTCGGCTAAGCGTACTCACTGGAGTTTCGATATGAATGCCCGTATTCCTGACGACGCTGTCGCCGCTCCCCTCGATCCCGTCGCGCTGCAAGCGTTTGTCGACGCGGCGTGGGATGACGAAATCATTCCCGCGCTCACCGATTACATCGCGGTGCCGGCCAAAAGCCCCGGCTTCGATGCCGATTGGGAGAAGAACGGCTACATCGATCGCGTCGTGCGCGATGCGGCGCAATGGGTGGAGTCGAAGAAGGTTGCGGGCCTGAAGCTCGAAGTCATTCGCTTGCCGGGCCGCACGCCCGTCATCTTCTTCGACGTGCCGGCTACGCGCGCCGATAATGGCAATACGGTGCTGCTCTACGGTCACCTGGACAAGCAGCCCGAGTTTTCCGGCTGGCGCCGGGACCTCGGTCCGTGGACGCCCAAGTACGAAAACGGCAAGCTCTATGGACGTGGCGGCGCGGACGATGGCTATGCCATCTATTCGTCGATTACGGCCATCCTGGCGCTGGACAAGCAAAACATTCCGCGCCCGCGCTGCGTAGGCATTGTCGAAACCTGTGAAGAATCCGGCAGCTACGACTTGCTGCCCTACATCGATGCCTTGCGCGATCGTCTCGGCAATGTCGCACTGGTGGTCTGCATGGACTCGGGCGCCGGCAACTACGATCAGCTCTGGATGACCACCTCGCTGCGCGGCATGGTGGCCGGCACGCTGGAAGTGCAGGTGCTGGACGAAGGCGTGCACTCCGGTGACGCCAGCGGTGTAGTGCCGTCGAGCTTCCGCATCCTGCGTCATCTGCTGGATCGCCTGGAAGACAGCGGCACGGGTCGATTGCTGCCGCAGAGTTTCCATTGCGAAATTCCTGCGGCCCGCGTCGAGCAGGTCAAGCAAACGGCGCAGATCCTGGGCGACGAGGTATGGCGCCGCTTCCCGTGGAGCTGCGGAGCTGACGGCAGCTTCGTGCTGCCCATGACCACCGAGCCCGAAGAAGCACTGTTGAACCGGACCTGGCGGCCCACGCTGTCGGTGACGGGTGCCGACGGCCTGCCGCCGCTCAGCAGCGCCGGCAACGTGCTGCGCCCGCGCACCGCATTCAAGCTTTCGCTGCGCCTGCCGCCGCTGATCGATGCGGTTGCCGCATCGCAAGAGCTGAAGGAACTGCTCGAGGCCGACGCACCGTATCAAGCCAAGGTGATTTTTCACGCGGGGCAGGGCGCTGCCACCGGCTGGAACGCGCCTGAAGCCGCGCCGTGGCTGTCGACTGCGCTCGACGCGGCGTCGAAGGCCTACTACGGTGCACCGTGCGGCTACATCGGACAAGGCGGCACGATTCCGCTGATGAGCATGCTGCAGGAAGGCTTTCCGAAAGCGCAGTTCATGGTCTGCGGCGTGCTTGGTCCCCAGTCCAATGCACACGGCCCCAACGAATTCCTGCACGTGCCGTATGGCAAAAAACTGACAGCCGCCGTCGCGCAAATCGTCGCTGCCATGCCCGCCTGATACGGGGCATAGCGCGGCGCAAGGGGGAGTTGGCCGGGGTTGACAGCCTTTAACCCTGCCGATCGCCCTGTTTTAAGCGTGTCAAAACGTATGAAAAGCGTATAATCTTGCTTTGCGCCGGAGTCTTTCATGCGTCTCGTACAAAAAGCCTACACCTTCGACGATCTGTTGTTGGTGCCTGCTTATTCCGAGGTGTTGCCGCGCGACACCTCGCTCGTTACCCGCCTTACCCGCAACATCACCCTGAATATTCCGCTCGTGTCCGCTGCCATGGATACCGTGACGGAGTCGCGCCTGGCGATCGCCATGGCCCAGGAAGGCGGCATCGGCATCATCCACAAGAACATGAGCGCGGATCTTCAGGCCAAGGAAGTGGCCCGGGTCAAGCGCCATGAGTTCGGTATCGTGATCGATCCGATCACCGTCACCCCCCAGATGAAAGTGCGCGACGCCATTGCGTTGCAGCGCCAGCACGGCATCTCCGGTCTGCCCGTGGTGGAAGGCAAGAAGCTCGTCGGCATCGTCACGAACCGCGACTTGCGCTTCGAAGACCGCCTCGATGTGCCCCTGCGCGACATCATGACCCCGCAAGAGCGATTGATCACGATGGACGAGGGCGCCACGCTGGACGAAGCCCAGTCGCTGATGCACAAGCACCGCCTGGAGCGTGTGCTGATCGTGAACAAGGCCGGCGAATTGCGCGGTTTGGCCACCGTCAAAGATATCGTCAAGAACACCGAACACCCCCATGCCAATAAAGACTCGCACGGTCAGTTGCGCGTCGGCGCCGCAGTCGGCGTGGGCGGCAACACCGAAGAGCGCGTCGAGAAGTTGGTCGCGGCCGGTGTTGACGTCATCATCGTCGATACGGCGCACGGCCACTCGGCCGGCGTGCTCGAAGGCGTACGCTGGGTCAAACGCAATTACCCGAAGGTCGACGTCATCGGTGGCAACATCGCGACTGCGGCGGCTGCCAAAGCACTGGCCGATGCCGGTGCTGACGGCGTCAAGGTTGGTATCGGCCCTGGTTCCATCTGCACCACGCGTATCGTCGCCGGTGTGGGCGTGCCCCAGATCACTGCGATCTCGGACGTGGCCAAGGCCCTGCAAGGCACCGACGTCACTCTGATCGCCGACGGCGGCATCCGCTTCTCGGGCGACGTGTCCAAGGCGCTGGCGGCCGGCGCACACGCCTGCATGATGGGCGGCATGTTTGCAGGCACCGAAGAGGCGCCGGGCGAGATCGTGCTGTTCCAGGGCCGTTCGTATAAGTCATATCGCGGTATGGGCAGCTTGGGCGCGATGACGGAAGGCTCCGCCGACCGTTATTTCCAGGACCCGGCCAATAACGTCGACAAGCTCGTACCCGAAGGCATCGAAGGCCGCGTGCCCTACAAGGGCAGCGTGCTGGCGATCATTTATCAATTGGTAGGCGGCATTCGCGCCTCGATGGGTTACTGCGGCTGCGCCACCATCGATGACATGCGAACCAAAACCGAATTCGTCGAGATCACATCGGCCGGCGTGCGCGAATCGCACGTGCACGATGTGCAGATCACGAAGGAAGCGCCCAACTATCGCGCCGACTGATCCGGCATCCGTCGCACCCGTGTTGCGCTTGAGCGCACACGCACCGCACCGTCAGAATCGCTTTTGACGGTGCGCTTTTACTTATTACCGACAGAGTTCACATGCACCAGCGCATCCTTATCCTCGATTACGGTTCACAAGTCACCCAACTCATCGCGCGCCGTGTGCGCGAAGCCGGTGTGTATTGCGAAATCCACCCCGGCGATGTCGGCGACGACTTCGTCCGCGGTCAGATCGACCAGGGCCTGAAGGGCATCATTCTGTCGGGCAGCCACGCCTCGGCCTACGATGAAGCCTCGATGCGCGTGCCGCAAAGCGTATTCGAGCTGGGCGTACCCGTGCTCGGCATCTGCTACGGCATGCAATCGATGGCGCAGCAGTTGGGCGGCAAAGTAGAGTGGTCGGATCATCGCGAATTCGGCTACGCCGAAGTGCGCGCACATGGTCACACCAAGCTGCTCGAGGGCATCGAAGATTTTCGCACCGTCGATAACCACGGCATGCTCAAAGTCTGGATGAGCCATGGCGACAAAGTCACGGGCTTGCCGCCCGGCTTCAAGCTCATGGCCTCCACACCGTCGTGCCCCGTGGCCGGCATGGCCGACGAAGAACGCCGTTTCTACGCCGTACAGTTCCATCCCGAAGTGACGCACACGCTGCAGGGCCAAGCCATGCTCTCGCGTTTCGTCAACGAGATCTGCGAATGCACCGGCGACTGGAACATGCCCGACTACGTGTCGGAAGCCGTGGCCCGCATCCGCGAAACGGTCGGTGACGACGAGGTGCTGTTGGGTCTGTCCGGCGGTGTCGACTCGTCGGTAGCGGCCGCGCTGATTCATGAAGCGATCGGCGACAAGCTCACCTGCGTCTTCGTCGACCACGGCCTGCTGCGCCTGAACGAAGGCAAACAGGTCATGGAGACCTACGCCGGCGCAATGGGCATCAAGATCATCCACGTGGACGCCACTGAGCAGTTCATGGGCAAGTTGGCTGGTGTGGTCGATCCCGAAGCCAAACGCAAGATCATCGGCCGCGAATTCGTTGAAGTGTTCCAGGCCGAGGCTGCCAAGCTCAAGAACGCCAAATGGCTCGCGCAGGGCACCATCTATCCCGACGTGATCGAATCGGCCGGCGCCAAAACCGGCAAGGCCGTCGCGATCAAATCGCACCACAACGTAGGCGGCCTGCCCGAAACGCTTAACCTCAAGTTGCTTGAGCCGTTGCGCGAATTGTTCAAAGACGAAGTGCGCAAGCTCGGCGTCGCACTCGGTCTGCCGCCCGCCATGGTTTATCGCCACCCGTTCCCGGGCCCCGGCATGGGCGTGCGCATCCTGGGTGAAGTGAAGGCCGAGTACGCCGATCTGCTGCGTCGTGCCGACGCGATCTTCATCGAAGAATTGCGCAGCACGGTGGATCAGGTAAGCGGCAAGACGTGGTACGACCTGACCTCGCAAGCTTTTGCGGTGTTCCTGCCGGTGAAATCGGTAGGGGTGATGGGCGACGGGCGCACGTATGAATACGTGGTGGCCTTGCGTGCAGTGCAAACCTCGGACTTCATGACGGCGGATTGGGCACAGTTGCCTTATGCGTTGCTGGGTAAGGTTTCCGGGCGGATCATCAATGAGGTGCGCGGGATTAATCGCGTGGTTTATGACGTGTCGAGCAAGCCGCCTGCGACGATTGAATGGGAGTGAGGTTTATCTTTAAGTTATGGACTTAACTATCGGAGTTAAATTTCATCAAGGATATCTTGTATACCCATCGATGGTGTCTTTCATGCCAGGCAGAAGACATACTAGTGGAGAAGCGCTGATACCATGACTAGGTGCATGGTATCGATGAAACTGTCGCCTATAACTATGGCCGGATGTTGCCCAAGTTTGCGACTCTGATAGGGCAGCGGTTCATTGATGCGGTTTTCTGAACATGGGTAATCAAAATACGGGCAACTGAATCCGCTCATACTCGCCTTGGGTAACACGCGCCTGATATCGAGTCGTTGCCTGCGGCAAATAATTAACGTCTAGCGGCTCGTCGCTCGCTATTGAAACCTAACTGTACGACCTATCGGATGCTCGGACAGTTCCAGGTACGTTCACCGCACTTGTACAAACGTCGCGCTGCATGCGCCACCCTCAAGTGACGCACGTTGGTTCTACGACTTCCAACCGTCCGTCTTCAGCGGTTTTTAGCGCGTTGGTGGACAGCAAAACATTCAGTTGGGTTTCGATGTGTGCGGCGATGTTTGCTGTAGCCCGGCCGAAGCCAAACGCCCTTGCAATTTCTGCAACCAGATCAGCAGTTCTAATGGAGAAGGTCATTTCAATCGTTTTGAGCAATGCTGTGCGGATTTCATTTGGTGCGATTAGCTCGATTTTCCGTTCAGCCGCAGGCAGGAGTGATCGGCTTCGCACGGGAATGGATTCATTGCCGTTGGACTGGCCAGGACGAAGCAGAAATTTATCGTGCTGTACCCAACCATACTCACGTGCAGCCGCGTCCACGGCCTCTTTCACTCTTCCAGCCACGCGTGCGCCCGCTCGACTCGCGCCATAGGCGGTCATCAGCCTGCGGGTCACCACGTCGATGTGGACTGGGGCTTCGATGTCTACAATCTGCTTCGCCAGGTCGCGGAGCACATGCAATGGTGTTGCCACGATGTCGCTGCCGTGCTGCGGGGGAAGGGCTGTGGCGGTGTAGGGAATGATATGGTCAGGACCGCTAGGCAGATCCATGTCCTCCCGTGCCAGAGTCGCCGGCACGGCAGTCTCGCGCGCGACGCTTTCTAGCACGATTTCAGGCTGCGCGACCGCTCTCTCGGCCAGCGCCAGACGTGCGGCCTCGATGGCCTCGACCACCCGATCCGTCTCACGCACGGCATTCCGGAACCAGTCCGTGCTCCAGATCCGATGAAATCGCCAGCCCAGTCCCTCGAGCACACCCTGGCGCAGGCGGTCGCGATCACGAGCCGACTTTGCACTGTGGTACGCGGCGCCGTCGCACTCGATGGCCAGCACATAGCGTCCAGGCATCTCTGGGTCTCGCACAGCAAGGTCGATGAAGTAGCCGGCTGTACCGACCTGGGGCTCTAAGCTGTAGCCCCGGTCCTGCAGTGCGCGCAGCACCTGATCTTCAAAGGGGGAGTCAGTGGCTTTGCCGGTTTCGGCGCTCACCATGAGTTCGCGTGTCTCAGCGTACGTGAGCAGGTTCTTGAGCGCCCGCACGCCGTGTTTAGCGCTGGCATCAAGCTCGAGCTCGTCTCCGCGGAAATTGCTGAACACGGTCATGGCCATTTTCGCTCGCGTGATTAGCACGTTCAGGCGACGGTGCCCGCCATCGCGGTTCAGGGGTCCGAACTCTTTGGCGATGCGACCTGATTCGTTGCGTCCATACCCAATGCTGATGAACATGGCATCGCGCTCGTCACCCTGGATGTTCTCCAGGTTCTTCACGAAGAACGGCTCGCTAGGGTGAGCGGCAAAGAAGGGTTCAGTCTCCGGATGCGACCTGCGCAGGCGCTCCAGCTCTTCCTCGATTCGGTCGCGCTGCGTCACGCTGAAGGCGGCTACCCCCAGTGAGAGGTGAGGTGTGGTGCGGGCATGGTGCAGCACCGCCTCTGCCACGGCCTGGGCTTCTCCCGGGTTGGTGCGCGTTTTGCCGCGGTCGTACAGGGCGTCTGGCAGGTGCCGGAACAAAATGCCCGTGGCATGCGGCGTCTGTCCGGCCGCTGGGAACACGACTAGTTTGCTGTCGTAGAACTCGACGTTGGACACTGCGATGAGCGACTCATGCCGGCTGCGGTAGTGCCAACGCAGGTAGCGCTCATTACAGCCTTTGGCCTTAAAAAGGCTCAGGATGCTCTCCATGTCGGCCGTCTCGGTCTCGTCCTCCTGATCCAGGTCGCGGCTGAAGAAGTCCGTCGGTGGCATTTGGCGGGTGTCGCCCACGACAATCACCTGCTTGCCCCGCAGAATTGCACCCAGGGCATCTACCGCCTTCACCTGCGACGCTTCGTCGAAGATCACCACGTCGAAATCCACCTTCGCTGGCGGTAGAAAGTTCGCGATGGACATGGGACTCATCATGAACACGGGCTTGAGCTGCTGGATGGCTCGGCCGGCGCGGTCAATCAGCTGGCGGATTGGCAGATGCTTGCGCTTCTTGTTGATCTCGTTGCGCAACACGGCCATCTCACCGGGCTGATTGATGTGGGGCTTACGCTGCCAGATGGCGGTAGCAAGGCGCGTCTGCGCATGATCGATGGAGGCAAGATCCAGGCTGCGGAATCGCTGGATGCGGTGTTCATGCTCCAGGCGGTCGAAGCGCGCAAGAACGGGCAGGTCTTTGTAGGCGCGCTGCACTAGGCTGTCATACCAGGTGATATCGAGCAGTGGCACAAGAGTATCTGGCTGATCGCAATCTCGCGTAGCTGCCAGCATCACCTGCATGCCAGCAGCATTGAATTTCTCAGCCAGCGCATTGAAGCGCGCCATCTGGTGCAAGTGCGGCAGTTGCTGGCGCCACTGCTTGAGCTGCTCGGCAAGCTGCTGCAGTGGACACTCGCTCCAGTTCGAAGCAGGCAGCGCGAGTGCTTGCGTAGCGGCTTCAACGGCCGACGTGAGCGTCCTGACATTTGCGTTGGTGGCTACGGCCATTTCGCCCAGCCCGCTGGCATCCTGATGCCCGGACAAAAAGTCCACAATCCCTTGTGGCATGTCACCCTTGCCGACTTCGTCATGTAGGGCAATCACCCACTGTGAAATGCGGTCGAGGACACCCCAATCTGAGCGGTCGGCTTGCCATTGAGCGCCAAAGAGGGTTTGCCCTAAGCTGGCATGTGTCTCGTAAGTCTTGCGATGACGTTGATAGGCCAGGACGCTGTCAGCAATTGCCACCAGTTGCGCTGGCTCGTCAGGCAACTCGCCTCTCGCTAGGCCTTGAAGGGTGCGCTTAGCTGTGCGCCATTCGCCGGATACGCTACGCCACCACTTGGTGCCCAGGCGAGCTAGGCTCTGCCGTGTCGCTAGGAGGTCTTGTTCCCAGGCAGCTTCGATTAGCGCTCCATCCCATTGCGCGCGCTCGGTGCTCATGCCTGCACCGGCCTCAGTCAGTTCCTTGAGGGTGTCGCGTCGAGCCTGCCAGTCGCCGGTAGAGAGCTGGACGCCAGTGAGTTTGGGCGCTTCGGCTGCACGCTTGGCTGCGCGGCAAACCACATCAACGTCGTGAAGACTGGCTGGGGCAGTCAGCTGAAGCCGTTCCGAGAGCGCATTGGCCGACGCTAGCAAGGCGTCCAGCGCCGTTGCGCCGCGAGTCAGTGACTCGCTGGCACGATTCTCTTCGACAGGCGTGAAGATGGTGTGTTGGCTCCCCCACAGCGCGCTTGCTGTAGGCCGGCCCAGGACGCTAATGATCCGCGCCATGCTGTCAACGAGCTCGCTGGCGTCCGCATGGTCCTGTTCAGTCCAGTCAGCCATCCCGGAGACTGATAAGGGGGGCAGGGCCGGGTGCTGACGCTTGAGCGCCAGGAGGCGACCAAGGACGGTCGCGAAGGGCATCTGGGTTCTGCCGACTGTGGTCGCAACTGCCTCACAGTACGCATTCAGCTCGTCCTGCACTCGCCGCAACTGTTGGAGATCGCGTTCGCCGCTCTCGACGACCGGCCGGCCTTGCTCCAGTGATCGTCGCAGTTCCTGCAGCACCGCCGTCTTAGTGGCGCTATGGCTGTGTAATTCCAGCACGGCATCGCCCAGATGACATTCATCCAGACGACGCTTCACCACTTCCAGGGCGGCCATCTTCTCGGCCACAAACAGCACAGTCTTGTTCTGCCCGATCAGCTCGGCAATGAGGTTGGTGATGGTCTGCGATTTGCCCGTGCCAGGCGGGCCCTGGATGACAAGGTTGCGCCCCGCTCGGACTTCCAGGATGGCTTGTGTCTGGCTGCTGTCGGCGTCTTTAACGAAGTGTACTTCGCCAGGAGCGATGACGTCATCGATGTGCACGTCATCGCTATAAGCGGCTGGATCGCCACCGAAACCCTCGCCGATTAGACGCTGTAGCACTGGATGCTCGTTCGGCTGCCTGTCCTGTGGCCATGTTTCTGGGTCAAGGTCCTTGTACATGAGGAACTTGCCGAAGGAGAAAAAGCCCAGCACTATGTCATCGGTCTTCACGCGCCAGCGCGGCTGCCGCGCCACGGCTTTCTCGACGTCTGCCAGGTACTGAACTAAACCCGCAGCATCACCGTCGTCGTCGGCCTCGGGCACGGGTAGGACGATGCCGAAATCCGTGCGCAATTTGGCAGCTAGGGACATGTTCAACTGAACGTCGTCGCCGGTAGGCTCCAGATGGAAGAGTTCCAATGCCGACCTGCGCACCAGTGTGCATGGCACAAGGATCAGTGGAGCGCGCCTGACCTCTCCGGACGATTCGCTTTCATACCAGTGGAGAAAGCCAATGGCCAGAAATAGCAGATTCGCGCCTTGCTCTTCGACAAACGCCTGGGCGTCCGCGCGCACCTTAAGGAGCTGAAGCGACAGAGCGTCCTCTGATGAGGCGACGACTAGTTCGTTGGGCCGCTTGGGGGACTTCTTGACGGAGGCTTCAAGCGCCTGGACATCATCCGGGACGGCGATCGCAGCGTTTTGCGGCGCGTGCGTGCTACCTTCAGAAGTGAAGTCGGCGGATCTCGTCTGTAGAGGGTCGACAGGCGACCCGGTTGAAGTTAAAGGTTCGGAAGGATTGTCGTTTGCGCTACCGAAAGTCGCAATGGAGACCTTTGCGGCGACGCGAGAATTCCCGATCGCGCGAAAGCTCAGGGGTTTCTGTGAGTTGATCAGAATTTGCAGAAGCGATTCCGCCTCGGCCTGCTGTATCGCGATGTTCCGAGCGTTCTTCCTGAAGCTGATTAGGTTGTTGCGTAGTCCGATGTCCAAGAGCTCTTGCCGACTCTGCAGGAGTTTGTCGTGTACGCGGGCGGGCAGGGTGTCGTTGGACGGCATGGGCAACATTAAACGAAGAGAGGCAAGAACCGGACAGCGAGTTGTCGGTCCCGATGGGACATAACTTTTGGGTGCGACACAGTGCGAAAGTCGCTTGGCTACAGATACTACAATACGTAATTAGAAACAAGCGGTCATGATTGTTATCCACATAATCGTGGGTAACGGGTGTTGGATTCTCACGTCATAGCTTAGATCTGGTCGCCAATCTAACTGCCATCTCGCCGGCTAGAGCTATGAGCCTGAATTATATTTTTGCGGGTGTCATCGTTGACGAGTTGGCGATAGACCAGCCACTGGCTTGCTTCCAGCGGTTGAGGCAGCGCCAGGCTGGCATCTAGAGACGCGGCCCCGTACCAGTCCGGTTTTTCTTGGTGGTAGACGGCATTTTCCATGTCGTAAACCATATTCATTAAAATGATGAACTGATTTCAAATGAGATTTTATCTTTGAATATAATAGCGCGGTGTAATTTTGCGTCGGGCATATGCTGGCACGAGAAGGCGCATAGGACCCACGAAGCCGCCCGAAGTATTGGCTGGGATGTGTCCGCTGAGCCTTTACCACCGTATGCTGTGCATGATAGGCAAGCCGCGTGACGAATGGCCTGTAACTAAAGGCGACACGATCACGATGCTTGCGTAGAAGCGGCAGAAAGGATGCAGGTAGCTTATCAAGGCAAGCAAGGTCGGCCCGAGCGGTGTTGCGGCAACCGGGTGCGTGTAGCGGGCTCGACTGCCGAGATCACCTGTCACCTGGAATCAGGAGACCAGCATGAAAACAACGGGTGTCGTAGTCTTGCTGGTATTGCTAACCGCCAGCTGCGCATTCGTAGCATCTCGATTCGACCAACCGTTAAATCTGCCAGACCCGCCTGACACCCGCATGTTGCAGGAAGGCTACTTCGAAGCGGCTGAGGTAGTGCCGCCGAACAAGAGCGATGGAGGTGGTTCGTTCTACGGTCGGCTGGAGTTCGAATCGCACGAGTGGACGTGGGAAATGACCATCGCGCGATTGGATAGTCCCGTCACCTCCGTGGCGGTTCACGGCCCCGCGGCGAAGGGCGAGAATGGGCCAATCCTCTTCAAGATGCCCATTCCTGCATTGAAAGAGACCATCCACGGTAAGACCACACTGACGTCGTCCCAGGCCGACGACATGCGCGCCGGAAGGCTCTATCTGTTGGTTTCGACGACGCGTTATCCGCAGGGCGAGATCCGTGCGCAGATCGCCCTGCGCCGGCCCGGTGAGCGCGGCGCACACTGACGCTGCACCGAAGCCGGTCAAGCTGATCTCTCGACCACATGGGCACCCAACGGTGTGCCTCGAGATGCCTAAGCGGTTGTTGTGGCGCAGCCGGGCCAGTGCGGTTCAGCTCCACCAACAGAACGGCCGAATTTTTGCTCGAATCGGGATGGGCATTTACGTTGGCGCATTTCGCTAACCAAGGTGATTGGTCTATTCCGTTGCTTCTTGGTTCTTGATCACGTCAACCCAGCGAGCACCAGTCAGTTCCGCCATGCGTGCAGGCGCTATGCGCACCGCGGTGTGGATATCGCCCGCCGCCGGCAGCACGATATCGAACGCTTTGACGGATTCATCGCAATAAACGGGTAGATCTGTGGCCAAGCCAAACGGGCAAACGCCGCCCACTGGGTGGCCGGTCAGACTTTGCACGCTCTCGGCATCCAGCATCCGAGCCTTGCTGCCGAACGCTTGCTTCAGTTTCGCGTTATCCAGTCTCGCGTCACCCCGCACGACGACCAGAATCACTTGATCGCCCACCTTAAGTGAAAGCGTCTTGGCGATCTGGCCGGGCTCGACGCCGTGCGCCTTGGCCGCAAGTTCTACAGTGGCCGTGCTGGTCGATGCTTCAATGATTGTGATGTCAGGTGCCTTGACAGCAAAATATTCGCGAACACTTTCAAGACTCACTTCTTGGTCATCCATGTATGTGGTTAAAGAGTCGTTGTGCATGCCGGACATGAGTCCACCGACAATGCCACTACGTCGCGTAATTCTCCCTTATCTGGCGGTTTTGCG
>Ga0256883_1000099_pt1 | contig 25666 bp, 18 predicted proteins | sample MC6MC0491MT_FD_186337 | JGI IMG/M metagenome (GOLD analysis project Ga0256883, IMG submission 186337) | Metatranscriptome of enriched soil aggregate microbial communities from Iowa State University, Ames, United States - MC6-MC0491-MT... | ecosystem: Environmental > Terrestrial > Soil >...
CTCCATCAATGGCGACGGCGATGACACGATGCTTGCTGAGCTCATGCGCCTGTCTTCGCACGATGGGCAGATCACCACGCTGCCGATGCGCGACATCGGCGCGCGCTACGCCATCTATCGCCACCGCCTGCATGGAGACGAGGTCAGTTTCGCGTTGCGCTACACGACACCGCAGGGGGCCACGGTCGCGCGTACCGTGACGGCCACACCGCTGGCGGATCGCCCCAGGGAACCGGTCGCCGAAAAGGCTGTCGCCCGTCTGGAATGGCTGGCACCTGGCGTGGCCTACCTGGACGTATCCACCTTCAGTAACCGCGTTTACCGCGAGGCGCACACGGATTTCCGCAGTCATATCCGCCGGCTGTTCGAAGAGATCGAGCGTGGCCGCGCGACGCGGTTGATCCTGGATCTACGCCGCAACGGTGGCGGCAGTGAGCCCAACGAAAGCATCCTGTTTTCCTTCCTGGTCGCGCAGCCATTGCACAAGTACGCCTCCGTCCAGACCCGGGGGCAGCACCTGAGGGTGACCAGCCGCTCGGGCCGGGTGTTCGAGCAGGACGTGTTCGATGAGGATGAAATCCACTTCCAGAAGGTGCTGCCGGACGGGCGACTGTCCCGACTGAATGTGCCGCCGGAAGGCCTGATGAGCCATTGGGTGCCTTCCGTGCCGATCTATCGCGGGCGGCTGGTGGTCCTCGCCGGCGGGGCCACGTTCTCCGGCGGTGCGGAACTGGCCTCGATGCTGCACCACGTGCGGCGCGGGGTGTTCGTCGGGGAGGAAGTCGGCGGCACCCATGAGGGCAACACCAGCGGCTACAACTGGCGCGTGGAGCTGCCCAACAGTGGCGTGCGCCTGAAGGTGCCGCTGTTGAAATTCACCTTCAACTGGCCAGGCCTGCCGCAGGGGCGAGGCGTGCCGGCGCAGTGCGACGTGCCGCCATCGGTGATGGAGATCGGTGTGGTCCGCGACCGTGCATGGCGGGTGGCCCGGGCGGTGGCCGAGCAGTCGTGGCGCGATCCACGGCAGGCGCAGTGCCCCACCGTGGAGTGACGCGTACGACAGCGCCTGCCTGATTCATGCGCTGCTGATCAGCGCCTCGCGCAGCGCGGCCAGCCCCTTCCGGTGTCGCTTGGCGGAGGGAATGACGAGGTAGTAGGTTTCTTCCCCGCGATCCACGCGCACATCGAAGGGCGCGACCAGGCGCCCACGCTGGAGCTCGGCCTCCACCAGGACCTCCTGCGCCACGATGATGCCCAGGCCATCCTGCGCAGACTCGTAGGCCACCGCCGAGCTCTCGAACACCCGCTGCCGTGTCATGCAGGCCGGATCGATACCCGCCGCCACGCACCAGTGTTCCCAGTCATCCGGTCGCGCACTGACCCGCAACAGGGTCTGCTCGGCGAGCCAGACCGCATCGCGTGGTTTGCTGGGTCGGATCAGCGACGGAGCACACACCGCCACCAGCACATTGCGGACCAGCGGCGTGGCGTCGTAGTCCGGCCAGTCCCCAAGCCCCAGCCGGACCGATGCATCGCAGTCGGCGCCGGGCGTCCAGTCCGAGGAGGTGGTCAAGCGGATATCCACCTCCGGATGCAGCACCTGGAAGTGGCTGAGGCGGGGGATGAGCCAACGCGTAGCGAAGGTTGTGTGCGAGTGCAGCCGCACGACCGCGCGGTGGTCCAGGCCCTGCAGTGCCTCGGTCGCTTTGCGGATGCCGTCCAGATGGGTGCTGATCTGCTGGTAGTAGGTCGCCCCCGCCGTGGAGAGCGCCAGGCCGCGACCGCTGCGCTCCAGCAGGCGCATATCCAGAAAGTCGTCCAGCACCTTCAACTGCCGGCTGACCGCACCGGGCGTGACGAAGAGCGCTTCGGAGGCGGCGCGCACGGAGCCGGTCCGTGCGACGGCCTCGAAGGCGACCAGCGCATTGAGCGGGGGCAGGCGTGCCATGAGAGTTTCCATAAACTCAATGATTCAGGAAAATTAGTCGATTGTCCCGGGTCCGTCCAGTGCCGAGACTGGCTCCACGCCGCCATCTGGCGGGCATTCCCCCTCTGGAGACACCGCATGAACGTAATCAATCCCGCCGACGGCTCGGTCGTCGGCGTCGCCCCTGAAATGAGCGCCGCCGAGGTTCAGGCCGCCATCGACCGGACCTGCAACGCATTCCCGGCGTGGTCGCGGACCTTGGCCAAGGAGCGTGGCGCCGCGCTGCGCCGCTGGTTCGAACTGGTCAGCGCGGACAAGGAGGCCTTTGCCGAATTGCTGGTGAAGGAAAACGGCAAGTGCCGGAGCGAAGCCCTCGGGGAAATCAGCTATGGGCTGGGCTTCATCGAGTGGTACGCCGAGGAGGCCAAGCGCGTCTATGGCGAGACCATTCCTGCCCACGTGGACAACGCTGCGGTAATCGTGACGCGTGAGCCGGTGGGCCCGACCGCTGCGATCACCCCGTGGAACTTCCCCTTCATGATGATTGCGCGCAAGGTCGCCACCGCGCTGGCGGCTGGCTGCACCATGATCATCAAGCCCTCTGAAGAGACACCGCTCAGCGCCTACAAGCTGTTGGAGTACGCCCGTCGCGCGGGGATTCCGGACGGGGTGCTGGAGATGGTGACGGGCGACCCGAAGCAGATCGGCGAGGCATTCACCAGTCACCCGCGCATCCAGAAGATCTCCTTCACCGGTTCGACCCATGTCGGCCGTCTGCTCGCCCGCAACAGTGCGGACACGCTGAAGAAGATGACCATGGAGCTGGGCGGCAATGCGCCTTTCGTCGTCTTCGATGACACCGACATCGATGCAGCGGTGGCCGCATTGGTATCGGCCAAGCTGCGCAACTCCGGCCAGGTCTGCATTTCCCCCAATCGGATCTATGTGCAGGATGGCATCTATGACACGTTCGCCGCGCGCTTGAAGACGGCAGTGGAGGCGATCCGGGTGGACCAGGGCCTGCAGGATGGGTTCGTGGTGGGGCCGCTGATCAACCAGTCCGCCATCAACAAGGTGGAAGCACTGGTGGCTGACGCCGTCGCGCAGGGTGCCGTCCTTGTCACGGGCGGTGCGCTGGCCAGGCCCAACTCCCTGTTCTATCGTCCGACGCTGCTGGCCGAGGTGCCCGACACCGCGCAGGTGCGCACCACGGAGATCTTCGGGCCGGTGTTTCCGCTCTACCGGTTCTCCACCGAAGCGGAGGTCGTGCAGCGTGCCAACGACACCGAGTACGGCCTGGTGGCGTACGCCTTCACCCGTGATCTTGCGCGCGCCTTCCGCCTGTCACGCGACATCTCCGCCGGCATGGTCATCCTCAACAGTGGTTCGGTGGGGGCCGAGTCGGTGCCCTTCGGCGGCGTCAAGCAATCCGGCTACGGCCGCGAAGGCGGTTCCCACGGTATCCAGGAGTACGTCAGCATCAAGTACACCCTGATGGCGGGGCTGGATCAGTAGTTCTACCCAACACGACGATGTCGCCGCCCGTCAGTTGGCGGCGGCATCGTGCCCGGGGACGCGCCGCGCCAACGGTCCCCACCCGGCCAACGCGATCCCTCCGACGAAGACCGCTGCCGTGCCGACCGCGTTCATCAGCAGATCCACCGCAGGCGCATCGGGCATCGCGAACGCGACGGCGATCCCCTCCAGGACGGGGCTGATGATGAGATACAACCCGATCACCGCCAGGACCCGGCCGAGTCGCTGCCACGGCGTACGCGGATCCTCGGGCCAGCCACGCACCTGCAGGTACCCGAGCACCAGCAGCATGCCCAGGAAGCGCCCCGCGGTATCGGCAGGGATGACGGGGGTGATCACGGCCGCTGCAGCCAGCCCGACCCCCAGTGCGGCCAGGGTGAGGTGACGCGGCAGGTTCCGGGGTACGCGTACCGCTTGCGGCATGTACCGCCATGCGAACGCGCCCAAGGCAATCCCGACCAGCCATCCGCCCAGCACATCGGACAGGAAGTGCCGGCCCAGGTACATCCGTGACAGCGCCATCAGCAACGGCCAGCCGATCAGCAGCGCGATCCGCCAGCCGGCACCGCGGATGCCGAAGCACAGCACCACGGCTGCCATCGCAGCCGTCGCTACGCCCACATGACCACTGATGAACCCATAGTCCGGATCTGGCTGCGCACGCAGGGCGGCAATCGCTTCATCGGTCGGCAGCGTCCAGAACGATCCGGCGGCGCCATCGGCGACCAGCGCGTGGTCCGGCCGACCCTTGTCCAACACGTGGATGTCGACATCGCTGGGGCGGGGCAGGGCGGCACCCTGCTTGATCGCGTGCGTGGCCATCGACATCAGCAGTACCGCCATCATGATGCCCAACCCCGCGCGCAGACGCACCCCGAAGCTGCAGACCACGATCAACAGCACGTACGCCCATTCGTAGCCCAGCGCGCTGACGAAGTTCATCAACGGCAACATCCACGCTGCATCGAAGAAGGACTGCAGCCACACATGCCAATGGGTCTGGAACATCCGTATTCCTCAGTGCCGGGCCACCGCCCGCGTGACCGGCAACGATAGCCGCTCCCGGCGCAGTCCGAAAAGAGGGCGCAGCCAGGCGATGCGCCGGATCAGCCCTTCGTGCAGCAGCAGGCAACCCGCCACGGTTCCAGCCAGTACCAGCAGTGGCTCCCACCACGGCCCCAGGTGCAGGGGTTTGACCCAGAACAGCAGCGCGATGATCAGGCTCTGGTGCAGGATGTACCAGGGATACACCGCCTCGGTGCAGTACGGCAGCCAGCGGAACGGGCGATCCAGATATACCTTGGCCCAGCCGAGCAGGGTCAGCAGTACCGCCCACAGGTACAGTGACTGGCTGGCCATCACCTGCAGCATCCAGACGCTGTCCGGCCACTGCCGCAGCACCGAATCGGCCGGCAACGCCCGCCCCAGGAGGCGGATGCCGAAGTACCAGCTCGCCGCAATGACCGCCACCCACAGGGTGGTCCGGCGCAGTTCGACCACGCGGGCCCAGAACGGGGTGGCGCGGGCAAGCAGATAGCCGGCCAAGAACACCGTGCCGTACTTGGCGTGCTGGTACCAATCGCCAAACAGCAGATTGGTGGATGGGAAGCGGGGATCGAGCCAGGCCACCCAGCCGAAGGAAAGCAGGCTGGGCAGCCCGATCAGCAGCGGCGCCGGCGCACGGGTGAAGCGCTCCACGGCGCGATGCACGGCAGCGGTATCCAGCGCCGGCATCAGCAAGGCCAGTACCAGCGTGTAGATCCACAGGTAGGCCAGGTACCACAGGTGGTTCCAGGTGATGCCCAGCTGCCACCCGGCGAAGCTGTCCTGTGGCCAGGCCGGCATCTGCCAGTAGCGCAGCAGGAAGGCGCCGAAGCCGGGCTCGATATGCCCGTTGGTCACTGCCTCGCAGTACGGCTGGATCGGCACCACCACGGCCATGCCGAACAGCAGCGGCAGCAGCAGCCGCCACGTGCGCAGCACGGCAAAGCGCGCGATGCGCGTCTCGGGCCGCATCAGGGCGATGGCGATACCGGAGAGCAGGAACAGCAACTGCATCCGCCAGCGGTTGACCAGCAGCATCGGCCATTGCAGCCACTCGGCGGTGTAGTCGCTCTTGAGATGGAACCCCCAACCGTCCACGTAGGCCATGGCGGTGTGATACAGGATGAGCAGGGCAAAGGCGAACACGCGCAGGGCGTCGATGTCGTGGCGGCGTGGCATGGTCGGGACAGGGAGAGAAAAGGAGCCTGCACGGTGCGCATGGGCATCGCGCTCGGCCATGCCAAAGGGGTCTGATGTAGGCGCCAAGTGACGAATGGCGGTCGCCAAGTGACGGGCGGGGCGCACTACCATGAGGCGATGAGACAGGCTGAGCACCCTTTGCGAATGGATGATTCAATGGCGAACGGACGTGCCGCGCGGTGGCGCCCGGGTGCGCGGATGCTGGTGTGGTCGGTGATCCTGCTGACCACGGCGGTGGCCAATGCAGTGGTCGAAGTCATGGATGCGGGGCGCCGCGGCGAGGACCTGGGCCTGTGGCAGCCAATGATCTGGGAGCTGAGCAGCGTCGCGATGATTCTGCTGACACTGCCGGTGCTGTGGTGGGGCTGCCAGCGTTGGCCGCTGCATGCCGATAACTGGAAGCGGCGGCTGCCGCTGTATCTGCTGGCCAGCGTAGCGTGGTCGCTGGTGCACGTGGTGGGGATGATGGCGCTGCGCCATCTGGCCTATGCGGCGCTGGGCTATCACTATCAGGACGACGCCACCTGGCCGGTACGCCTGATGTACGAGTACCTCAAGGATGTCCGCGCATTCTTCACGTTCGTGGCGATCGAGCACTTCTTCAGCTGGTTCGGGCGACGCCGGCAGGGCGAAGCCCATCTGCTGGTGGCGCCGGATGATGCGCCCCCGGTGGAAGCGGTGGAGCGCCCGGAACGGTTCCTGGTGCGCAAGCTGGGGCGCGACTTCCTGGTCGCCACCGGTGATATCGAATATGCCCAGGCGGCCGGCAACTACGTCAATCTGCGGGTGCGCGGGCACGATTACCCGCTGCGCAGCACCATGGCGGCGCTGGAAGAGCGGCTGGACCCGGGCGTATTCGTGCGGGCCCACCGCAGCTGGCTGGTGAACGTGCGCCACCTGGTCTCGATCGAGCCGCTGGACGGGGGCGAGGCCCTGCTGCACATGGACGATGGGGGCCGGGTGCCGTGCAGCCGCCGGCAGCTGCCCTCGTTCCGGCAGGCCCTGGCGGTGCAGGCACCGGCGTGACGCTGCGCACGCCCGTGTTCAGCGATGTCGTTTCTCTACCCCCGAGCGGGCGCCCAGCACCCCGGCCACCGCCGGAAAGCCCCGGATAGGCTATGATGGACAGTCTTTTCGCACGCATTAATCGCCGACATGATCGAGCTCAATCCTGTCCGCCAGCGCATCACCGATCTCACCGATCGCGTGCTCTCGCTCAGGGGGTATCTTTGACTACGACGCCAAGAAAGAGCGTCTGGAAGAAGTAACCCGGGAACTGGAAAACCCGGATATCTGGAACAACGCCGAGTACGCCCAGAATCTTGGCCGCGAACGCGCCAACCTGGACAAGACCGTGGGCGGCATCGCCACGATCCTCGACGGCCTGACCGAGTCGGGCGAACTGCTGGAACTGGCCGAAAGCGAACAGGACGAAGAAACCGCCCTGGCCGTGGTCAGTGACCTGGACAAATACCAGAAGCACGTGGAGCAGCTGGAGTTCCAGCGCATGTTCTCCGGCCAGATGGACAACGCCGCTGCGTTCGTCGACATCCAGGCCGGCGCCGGCGGTACGGAAGCCCAGGACTGGGCCGAGATCCTGCTGCGCATGTACCTGCGCTGGTGCGAATCGCGCGGCTGGAAGACCGAACTGATGGAAGTCTCCGGCGGCGACGTCGCGGGCATCAAGTCGGCCACGCTGCGCGTGGAAGGCGATTACGCCTATGGCTGGCTGAAGACCGAGACCGGCGTGCACCGCCTGGTGCGCAAGTCGCCGTTCGATTCGGACAACCGCCGCCATACCAGCTTCACCTCGGTGTTCGTGTCGCCGGAAGTCGATGACAACATCGAGATCGACATCAACCCGGCCGACCTGCGTACCGATGTGTACCGCTCCTCGGGCGCCGGTGGTCAGCACGTCAACAAGACCGAGTCGGCGGTGCGTATCACGCACATTCCGACCAACACGGTCGTGGCCTGCCAGACCGGCCGCAGCCAGCACCAGAACCGCGACAACGCGATGAAGATGCTGGCCGCCAAGCTGTACGAGCTGGAAATCCAGAAGCGCAACGCCGAGCGTGACGCGGTGGAAGCCACCAAGTCCGACATCGGCTGGGGCAGCCAGATCCGCAACTACGTGCTCGACCAGAGCCGTATCAAGGACCTGCGCACCGGCATCGAACGCTCCGATACGCAGAAGGTGCTGGACGGCGACCTCGACGAATTCGTCGAAGCCAGCCTGAAGTCCGGCCTGGCCGTGGGTGCCAAACGCACCGACGCCTGACCGTCGGGGCCGCCACGCGCGGCCCCGATCCGTTGTGCCCGGGTCACGCCCGGTTTCGCAATCCGCCCCGACCATCGGCATGATGGCGGGGACCGTCCCTCCCCCCGACATACATAGACCCACGCCATGAACGATCAGACCGCCGCGCCGCAGCCCCCCGTCGACGAGAACAGCCTCATCGCCGAGCGCCGCGCGAAACTGACCGCCCTGCGCGGGCAGGGCATTGCCTACCCGAACGATTTCCGCCGCGAGCACTTCGCCGGCACCCTGCAGGCCGAGTTCGCCGATGCCGAGCAGTGGACCGCCGAAGCGCTGGAGGCCAGCGACCGCCAGGTCAAGATGGCCGGCCGCCTGATGGCCAAGCGCGTGATGGGCAAGGCCAGCTTCGCCCAGATCCAGGACGAGTCCGGCCGCATCCAGCTGTTCCTGCAGGGCAGCACGCTGGGCGATGCCTACACCGCCTTCAAGGGCTGGGACGTGGGCGACATCATCGCCGTCGAGGGTGGGCTGACCCGCACCAAGACCGGTGAGCTGTCGGTCAAGGCGACCAGCATCCGCCTGCTGACCAAGTCGCTGCGCCCGCTGCCGGACAAGTGGCACGGCCTGGCCGACGTGGAGCAGCGCTACCGCCAGCGCTATGTGGACCTGATCGTGACCCCGGAGTCGCGCGAGGTGTTCATCAAGCGCTCGCGGATCATCCGCGCCATGCGCGCCTGGCTGGACAGCCGCGACTTCCTGGAAGTCGAAACGCCGATGATGCATTACATCCCCGGCGGCGCCACGGCCAAGCCGTTCACCACCCACCACAACGCGCTGGATCTGGACCTGTACCTGCGCGTGGCGCCGGAGCTGTACCTCAAGCGCCTGGTCGTGGGTGGGCTGGAGCGCGTGTACGAAATCAACCGCAACTTCCGCAATGAAGGCGTCAGCACGCGCCACAACCCGGAATTCACCATGATGGAGCTGTACGAGGCCTACGCCACGTACACCGAAGTGATGGACCTGACCGAAGGCGTGATCCGTGACGTGGCCAGCAAGGTGCTGGGCACCACCACGGTGGAGTGGGACGGCGCCACCATCGACCTGGCCCCGGCCTTCCGTCGCTGGCGCATGGACGAGGCGGTACGCCACCACAACCCGGAGATCAGCGCCGCCGACTGCACCGACCGCGACGCGCTGGCGGCCCATTGTGAACGCCTGAAGATCCGCATCAAGCCGTCCTACGGCTGGGGCAAGCTGCTGCTGGAGATCTTCGAAGCCACCGTCGAGCACACCCTGATCCAGCCGACCTTCATTACCGACCACCCGGTCGAAGTCTCGCCGCTGGCCCGTGCCAACGATGACCAGCCGGGCTATACCGACCGCTTCGAACTGTTCATCAACGGCAAGGAGCTGGCCAACGGCTTCTCCGAGCTGAACGATCCGGAAGACCAGGCGGCCCGGTTCCAGGCCCAGGTGACGGCGAAGGAGGGCGGTGACGACGAAGCCATGCATTACGACGCCGATTACATCCGCGCGCTGGAGTACGGCATGGCCCCGACCGGCGGCCTGGGCATCGGCATCGACCGTCTGGTGATGCTGTTGACCGGCAGCAGCTCGATCCGTGACGTGCTGCTGTTCCCGTACATGCGTCCGGAAAACTGAGACCTGGGTCCGGGCGTCCTTGGGGCACGTCCGGCGCGGGGGTTCCGCTGCCGTGGCCGCGCGAGTATGGTTTCTGCGTGGCCTTAACAGGCGCTATGGCGTGATGGCCACGGACCATGACGGGTTGCAGGGGGATGCCGACATAGGCGTCACACTGTGACGACGATCATGAACTGGGGTGTTCATGACGGAGGCGGACCGATGCAAGGTGCCAGTGTGCAGACGGGCGGAGTATCCTCTCCGCAGCATGTTCCAGTGTGGTCAAGGAAGAAGGCAGAAGCAGCCTTGAATATTGTCATCGTTGACGATCAGACGTCCGCGCGTACCATGCTGCGCCATGTCATCGAGGACATCGCGCCGGAACTGTCCGTGCACGACTTCGGCGATCCGCTGACGGCACTGGCCTGGTGCGAGTCGCACGCCGTGGATCTGCTGTTGCTGGATTACCGCATGCCGGAGATGGACGGGCTGGAGTTCGCCCGCCGTTTCCGCCGCCTGCCCAAGCACCGCGACATCCCCGTGATCCTGATCACCGTGGTCGGCGACGAGCCGATCCGCCAGGCCGCGCTGGAAGCCGGGGTGATCGATTTCCTGGTCAAGCCGATCCGCCCACGCGAACTGCGCGCACGCTGCTACAACCTGTTGCAGCTGCGCCAGCAGTCGGAGAACGTCAAGCAGCGCGCGCTGTCGCTGGAGCAGCGCCTGCTGGCAAGCATGCACGAGGTGGAGGAGCGCGAGCGCGAGACGCTGTCGCGGCTGGCGCGGGCGATCGAGTTCCGTGATGCCGGCACCAGTGCCTACCTGGAGCGCATGGCGCATGTCGCCGGCCTGATCGCCGAGCAGCTCGGGCTGCCGGAGGAAGAGGTCAAGCTGATCGAGATGGCCGCGCCCCTGCATGACATGGGCAAGATCGCCATTCCCGACGCGGTGCTGCTCAAGCAGGGCAAGCTGAGTGATGAGGAGCAGGCGATCATGCGCCGGCACCCGCGGATCGGCTATGAGCTGCTCAGCGGCAGCCAGAATCGTTTCATCCAGGTCGGTGCGTTGATCGCGCTGCGCCACCACGAACGTTACGACGGCAGCGGCTACCCGGATGGTCTGGTCGGCGATGCCATTCCGCTGGAAGCGCGGATCGTGGCAGTGGCCGATGTGTTCGACGCCCTGATCTCACCCCGTCCGTACAAGGAAGCATGGACGATGGAAGCCACGCTGGCGTATCTGTATGCCCAGCGCGGCCGTTTGTTCGATCCGCGCTGCGTCGATGCCCTGCTGCGCGGCCGCCTCCAGCTTGAGGAGATCTGCGCACAGCACTCCACCGCGTCATCCCGCCCGGGGATGTGATATGCGTCGTCTGTACCCGCGCCTGAAGCAACGACTGGCGCAACGCCCGGATACCGAGCACGGCCAGGCGATCGTTCGCATCGTGCTGATCACCCTGATCCTGCTCTATGTGCTGATGCCCGGGCCGCGCCACGACCTGCCGCCGGCGCAGTACCACGGGGTGCTGGCGATCGTGCTGACCGGCCTGACCCTCTCGCTTGGGCTGTTCGGCTGGCTGCTGTGGCGGCCGGGGCGTTCGGATCCGCGCCGGGTGGCCGGCATGCTCGCCGACTACGGCCTGATCGCCGCTGGCATGGTGCAGATGGGTGAGCCGCTGGCCTGGGTCTACATCGTGGTGATGTGGGTGACCGTCGGCAACGGCATGCGCTACGGCAACAACTATCTCTATGTGGCCGTGGCGATGGCCATGGTCAGCTTTGGCAGTACCGCACTGCTCACCCCGTACTGGCATCAGAACGCGCGGCTGGCGTTCGGCCTGTGGCTGGGCCTGGCAGCGGTGCCGCTGTATTTCTCCACGCTGCTGCGGCAGCTGACCCGCGCGATGGCGGAGGCACGCCGCGCAAGCGAGGCCAAAAGCCGCTTCCTGGCCAACATGAGCCATGAATTCCGCACGCCGCTCAACGGCTTGTCGGGCATGACCGAGCTGTTGGCCACCACCAAGCTCGATGAAGAGCAGCGCGAGTGCGTCAATACGATCCAGGCGTCCTCGCGCAGTCTGCTGGCGCTGGTGGAAGAAGTGCTGGATATCTCCGCGATCGAGGCCGGCAAGCTGCGCGTGACCGCCGAGGACTTCGCGCTGGCCGATGTGATCCAGGCCATCGGGTTGATCCTGCTGCCGCAGGCCAAGGCCAAGCGGCTGGATTACCGGGTCAAAGTGGCCGACACCGTGCCGCCGTTGTTGCGGGGTGATCTGGGCCACCTCCGTCAGATCCTGCTCAACATCGCTGGCAACGCGGTCAAGTTTACCGATCACGGCCGGGTGGAAATCCGTGTCGCGGTGCTCGATGCCGAATCCAACGGCGGGGTCCGCCTGCGCTTCGACATCCTCGATACCGGCATTGGGGTCACCCCGGAAATGCGTCCGCGCCTGTTCGAAGCGTTCGAGCAGGCCGATGTGAGCATGGCGCGCCGCCACGAAGGCACCGGCCTGGGGACGACCATCGCCAAGGGCCTGGTGGAAGCGATGGGTGGCGAGATCGGCTACCAGGAGAACCCGCCCCAGGGCAGTCACTTCTGGTTCGAGCTGCCGTTCGCGCCGCCGCGCGTGCCGCTGGGCACCGTTACCCCGGCCCTGGTCGGTGACGGGCTGCCGGACCGCAACGGCAATGTCATCGCCTTCGCCGATCCGTTCCTGCGCCACCGCGCGCGCGTGCGCAGCATGCACATCCTGGTGGCCGATGATCACGAGGCCAACCGGATGGTGCTGCAGCGCCTGCTGCAGAAAGCCGGTCACAGGGTCCTGTGCGTCAACGGTGGCGAAGCGGTGCTGGATGCGATGGCCGAGAGCGATTTCGATGCGGCCATCGTGGATCTGCACATGCCCGGCATGAGTGGCCTGGACATGCTCAAGGAACTGCGGGTGATGCAGGCCGGGGGCGGTCCCCGCACCCCGGTGCTGGTGCTCAGTGCCGATGTCACCCCCGAGGCGATCCAACGCTGCACCCAGGCCGGTGCACATACCTTCCTGGCCAAGCCCGTGGTCGCCGTGCGCCTGCTGGACGTGCTGGCTGATATCGCCTCCAACGGGCAACTCAAGGCCAGCGCGCCGATCGTACGCACCGCCACCGTATTGGATGGCGTGCTGGATCCCGGCGTGCTCGACGAGTTGGCTTCGCTCGGCATGGGCGATGGCTTCGAGCGCGAGTTCATCCGCCAGTGCCTGGCCGATGCCGAGCAGTGCGTCGGTGTCGCACTGGCCGACGGCGAGCGCGGCGATTGGGTGCATTTCCGTGAGCAGGCCCACGCGATCAAGGGCGTGGCCAGCAATCTGGGCCTGGTCCGCGTGGCGAACCGCGCGGGCGACCTGATGCGCATGGCCGACTGGCAGCTCAAGAGCGAGTGGCGCCAGCGCATGACCCTGCTGCAGGCAGGCATCAAGGAAGGCCGTCAGGCGCTGGATGCGCGTGCGCAGCGCAAGGCCCAGGGCCAGGCCGATGACGGCGGCGACATGCGCTGAGCGGTCACGCCGGTGGCGGCGTGGCAGCCGGCTCGAAGGCGCTCAGGTCCAGCCCGGCGGACTGGAAGCGCTGCACTACCTGCCGTAGACCCTCTGCATCCTCCCGGGTCGGACCTGCGCGTCTGATCGCCGCCGAACAGATACGTTGATCGGTGAGGCAGTGTTCGGGTTGCTCAAGCTGCGCGGCAGTCATCGCGATCACGATGGCCATGCGAGCAACAGTGCTGTCTGCCACTCGATCGCCTCGGTAGAACGCCGCGAACTGCTGCTGGACGGCCGATGCGGATGTCGCGCCGTTCGGGGGCGATGCGCCGGGGTGTGCGAACAGCGCGGTCTGTCCACCCTGCTCGAGCGCGCGCACCTCATCGGCCAGGACGGTTTCAAGGATGAACGCCTCTACGGCACTGGGGACGTAGCCCACGCCGTTGGCGGCGGCGTACCGGGTCGGTGCCATGGCCAGCAGCGCCATGCAGAGCAGCAGGCACACGCGGCGCCCGCGTCGATCAGATTGTTCCGTGGTGTTCAACATCCGTCCTGCTGGATCATGGGGGAGCGCACCATACAAGAAAAAAAGCCCGGCGGCAGCCGGGCTTGAACAACACAGGGGAGGGGAGGACTCAGGCGACGTCGAGGGTGGCGCGGCGCGTCTGGGCCTTGATCAGGCGGTCCATGGTGCGCAGCGACTTGTCGCCCAGCGCGAGGGCGGAGTCCACCCAGACCTTGGTGATTTCCAGTAGTTCGTCGTAGCGCACGGCCTGGGCAAGGTTGCGCGCGGCATTCATCGCCAGGTACGAGTGCGGAATGCGCTGGTGCTGGCGGATCAGGTCTTCCACGGCTTTGACGCCCTGGCCCTTCGGCACCAGCACGTCGACGACGCCCATGGCATGCATTTCTTCGGCGGAATACACGCGGCCGTCGAGGATGATCTTCTCGGCCAGCTGCGGGGCCACGCGCTTGCACAGGAACGAGTAGGCACCCATGCCCGGGAACAGGCCGAACAGCACCTCCGGCAGGCCCATGCCGCAGCCTTCCTCGGCCACGATGGTGTGGCAGGCCAGCGCCATTTCCAGGCCGCCGCCGAGCGCGTCGCCCTGGATCAGCGCGATCGAGCGCACGTCGCCACCGAAGCCGGTATGCAGGTGGTGCACGCCCTCCACGCAGCGCTGCGCATAGGTCAGCAGGCGGTCGCGGTTGCCCTCGCGGATCAAGCGGGTGAACAGGTCCAGATCGCCGCCCAGGTTGTAGGCATTCGCATCGGAGGCGAGCACGAAATGGCGCAGCTTGCCGCTGTTGCGCTCGGCCGGGCTGCGGGTGATCGCGCTCATGAAGTTCCACATTTCATCGAGCATGTCCTTGCGGCAGCACGGGCGGATGCCGCTGGCCGCGTCGGCATGCATGAACAGCCAATGGGCATCGTCGTTGCCCGTGGTTTCAGTGCGGATGGTGGCGTAGCGGTGGTTGACGGGCAGCTTTTCAATGGTGCTCATGGCGATTTCCTCGGAGGCTGGCCCGCTGGGAGGACGGTGGGCGGCGGGCCTGACGGGTCCACACGCCGCGATCCTACACCCCCGGCATCTCACGCAATGCAAAAGGCCCCCGCCGTTGCCGGCAGGGGCCCTGTGAAGATGCAGCCGTTGGGGAACCGTTACGGCGCGGGCGTATCGCGCAGCTCGCGGCGCAGGATCTTGCCGACGTTGGTCTTCGGCAGCTCCTTGCGGAACTCCACGATCCGCGGGTGCTTGTAGCCGGTCAGGTTGGCACGCGCGTGCTCCTTGACCATCTCGGCGGTGAGGTTGGGGTCCTTCTTGACGATGACCACCTTGACCACTTCGCCGGATTTTTCATCGGGCACGCCGACCGCCGCGACTTCGAGTACGCCGGGCATCATTGCAATGACGTCTTCGACCTCATTGGGGTACACGTTGAAGCCGGACACCAGGATCATGTCCTTCTTGCGGTCCACGATGTAGAAGAAACCCTGCTCATCCATGCGCGCCATGTCGCCGGTATGCAGCCAGCCCTCGGCGTCGACCGCTTGCGCGGTGTCTTCCGGGCGCTGCCAGTAGCCCTTCATGACCTGCGGGCCCTTGATGCACAGCTCGCCGACTTCGCCGGCGGCCAGCGTCTTGCCGGCGTCATCTTTCACGCAGGCATCGGTGGACGGGATCGGCAGGCCGATCGCGCCGTTGTACTCGGCCAGGTTGAGTGGATTGATGCAGGCGGCCGGCGAGGTCTCGGTCAGGCCATAGGCCTCGACCAGGGTCACGCCGGTGACCTTTTTCCAGCGTTCGGCAACAGCGCGCTGCACGGCCATGCCGCCACCGAGGGTGACCTTCAGCGAGGAGAAATCGACCTCGTCGAAGCCGGGGGTGTTGAGCAGGCCGTTGAACAGCGTGTTGACGCCGGTGATCGCGGTGAAGCGGGTCGCCTTGAGCTCCTTGACGAAGCCCTTCATGTCGCGCGGGTTGGTGATCAGGTAGTTGCAGCCACCGAACTTCATGAAGACCAGGCCGTTCGCCGTCAGCGCGAAGATGTGGTACAGCGGCAGGGCGGTGATGATCACCTCCTTGCCCATCTCGATGCCCGAGGCGGAGATCCAGGCCGAGGCCTGCTGCATGTTGGCGACCAGGTTGCGGTTGGTCAGCATCGCGCCCTTGGCCACGCCGGTGGTGCCGCCGGTGTACTGCAGGAAGGCGACATCGTCGTGGTCGATCTCGACCTTGGGCAGGGTGTGGCGGCTGCCCAGCTTGAGCGCCTGGTTGAAGCGGATCGCGCCGCGCAGGCTGTAGTTGGGCACCATCTTCTTGATGTACTTCAGGACGAAGTTCACCACGATGCCCTTGGCGCCGAGCATGTCGCCCAGGCCGGTGGTCACGACGTGCTTGATCGGGGTATCGGCGATGACCTGCTGCACGGTGTCGCAGAAGTTGTCGACGACCACCAGCACGGCTGCGCCCGAATCCACCAGCTGGTGCTTGAGCTCGCGGGCGGTGTACAGCGGGTTGACGTTGACCACGGTCAGGCCGGCACGCAGCACGCCGAAGGTCGCGATCGGGTACTGCAGGCAGTTGGGCATCATCAGGGCGACGCGGTCACCCTTCTTGAGCTGCAGCTCACCGAGCAGGTAGGCGGCGAACTGTTCGACCAGTGCGTCCGTTTCCCCGTAGGTCAGAACCTTGCCGAAACTGGAGTAGGCGGGGCGGTCGCGGAACTTGGCCACCGAAGTGTCGAAGACGGCCGACACCGAATGGAACTCGTTGACGTCGATCTCGGCGGGTACGCCTTTGGGATAACTCTGCAGCCAGGGTCGTTCCAGACTCATATTCCCCCTCCAGGAAACGTGGATGATGTAACGCGATGACGGAGAGTATCCGTCGTTTCATGCCTCGGCAGCATACCGTCCCGAATGGGAAACGCGAAGGGCCGGTGAAGAAAGGCCGCGGAGGGGCGTCAGGATGCGTTGTTTGCGACATGCCAGGCCGGTGCCCACGACCCGCGGTCGTGGGCTACCGTGTGGGTCACGGCCGGGGGGGCGTGACCCGACTCCGCCGGGAACGCGACGGCCGGCTTACTTCTTGCCGGCCAACTGGCGCAGCACATACTGCAGCAGGCCGCCGTGCTTGAAGTACTCCACTTCCTTAGGGGTCAGCAGCATCACATGGGCCTCGAAGGTCTTCTTCGAGCCATCAGCCCGGGTCGCGGTGAGGGTGGCCGACTTGCTGGCGCCATCCTCCAGACCGGTGATGTCGATCACTTCCGAGCCGTCCAGGCCCAGGCTCTGCGCGTTGTCGCCGTTCTTGAACTGCAGCGGCAGCACGCCCATGCCGACCAGGTTGGAGCGGTGGATGCGCTCGAAGCTTTCGGCGATCACCGCCTTGACGCCCAGCAGGTTGGTGCCCTTGGCCGCCCAGTCGCGCGAGGAGCCGGTGCCGTATTCCTTGCCGGCGAAAACCACCAGCGGGACGCCCTCGGCCTTGTACTTGACGGCCGCGTCATAGATCGCCAGCTTCTGCGGCTCGCCGCCGTCCTTCGGGAAGTACAGCGTATTGCCGCCTTCTTCGCCGCCGAACATCAGGTTCTTGATCCGGATGTTGGCGAAGGTGCCGCGCACCATCACGTCATCGTTGCCGCGGCGGCTGCCGTAGCTGTTGAAGTCGGCCGGCTGCACGCCACGCTCCTGCAGGAACCGGCCCGCCGGGGAGTCCTTCTTGATGTTGCCGGCCGGGGAGATGTGGTCGGTGGTGATCGAATCGCCGAACAGGCCCATCACGCGGGCGCCATGCACATCCTCGATGTGGCCGACGTCCATCGTCATGCCCTCGAAGTAGGGAGGGTTCTTGATGTAGGTCGAGCTGCCATCCCACTCATACAGGTCACCATCGGGCGACTTGATGGTGTTCCAGCGGGTGTCGCCCTTGAACACGTCGGCATAGTTCTTCTTGAACATCTCCGGCCCGATGGTCGCGGCAATCACATCGCCGATTTCCTTGTTGCTCGGCCAGATATCGCGCAGATACACCGGCTGCCCATCGCTGCCCGTGCCCAGCGGCTCGGTGGTCAGGTCGATGTCGGTGGTGCCGGCGATGGCATAGGCGACGACCAGCGGCGGGCTGGCCAGGTAATTCATTTTGACTTCCGGGTGCACGCGCCCTTCGAAGTTGCGGTTGCCCGACAACACCGAAGCCACCACCAGGTCGCCAGCGGCGATGCCTGCACTGACTTCGGTCGGCAGCGGGCCAGAGTTGCCGATGCAGGTGGTGCAGCCGTAGCCGACCACGTAGAAGCCGATCTTCTCCAGCTGGGTCAGCACGCCGGCTTTTTCCAGGTAATCGGTGACCACACGCGAGCCCGGGCCGAGCGAGGTCTTGACCCACGGCTTGCGGTCCAGGCCCTTGGCCGCGGCGTTGCGGGCGAGCAGGCCGGCACCGATCATCACCGCCGGGTTGGAGGTGTTGGTGCACGAGGTGATCGCAGCGATGACCACTGCGCCATCCTTCAGGCGGAATTTCTGGCCATCCAGCTCGACGTCGCTGTAGCCCTTGGCCAGCTGTTCGTTGCCGACCGCCGCGCCGCCGCCTTCGTTGACGAATTTGGAGACGTCATCGTTGCGCTTGTCGCGGTTGGTGGTCAGGCCGACCAGGTTGTCGCGGTAGTTCTGCTTGACGTCTTCCAGCAGCACGCGGTCCTGCGGGCGCTTCGGGCCGGCCAGCGATGGCTTGACCTGACCCATGTCCAGTTCCAGCGTGGCGCTGTAGCTGGCGTGCGCGGTGTTGGCGTCGTGCCACAGGCCCTGGGCCTTGGCATAGGCTTCCACCAGCGCGATCTGGGCCTCGCTGCGGCCGGAAAGACGCAGGTAGGTCAGTGATTCTTCGTCGATCGGGAAGATGCCGCAGGTGGCGCCGTACTCCGGGGCCATGTTGCCGATCGTGGCACGGTCGGCCAGCGGCAGGTGCTGCAGGCCCTCGCCGAAGAACTCCACGAACTTGCCGACCACGCCGTGCTTGCGCAGCATCTGGGTGACGGTCAGCACCAGATCGGTCGCGGTGGCGCCTTCGGGCATGCGGCCGGTCAGCTTGAAGCCGACCACCTGCGGGATCAGCATCGAAGACGGCTGGCCCAGCATCGCCGCTTCCGCTTCGATACCGCCCACGCCCCAGCCGAGCACGCCGATGCCATTGATCATGGTGGTGTGGCTGTCGGTGCCGAACACGGTGTCAGGGTACGCAACAGCCTTGCCATCCTTGTCCGCGGTCATCACCACGCGGGCCAGGTTTTCCAGGTTCACCTGGTGGACGATGCCGGTGTTGGGCGGCACCACCTTGAAATTATCGAAGGCCTTCTGGCCCCAGCGCAGGAAGCCGTAGCGTTCCTGATTGCGCTGGAATTCGATCTTGCCGTTGAGGTCCAGCGCGTCGGGCGTGCCGAACACATCGACCTGCACCGAGTGATCGATCACCAGTTCGGATGGGATCTGCGGATTGATCTGCTCCGGGCGACCGCCGAGCTTGACCACGGCATCGCGCATCGCAGCCAGATCGACCACGCAGGGCACACCGGTGAAATCCTGCAGCACCACGCGCGCCGGCATGAATGCGATCTCGATGTCCGGCTCGGCCTTGGGGTCCCACTGGGCAACCGCCTGGATGTGGTCCTTGCCGACGGTGACGCCGCCATCCTCATGCCGGAGCAGATTCTCCAGCAGGATCTTCATCGAGTAGGGCAGGTGGGAGATGTCGAACGTCTGTCCGAGCTTGGGCAGGCTGAAGTAGTCGTAGGTGGTGCCGCCGACGTCCAGCTGGCTGCGGGTGGAGAACGAATCGCTCATTGCAGATGACTCCTCTTGCGGATGGCTTGCGTTGGCCCGCCCGAGGCAGACCTGCTTGCGTTCGCCGCTGACCGGTAGGCCGGCGATCGTCCCGAGTATGAACGATTCAGCCGGTTATCCACCTGCGGCAGTTGGTCTCAGGCTACACGGAGATATGTATCCCTCGTGTCATGGATGAGACAGATCCTTTCTGTGCCAACGGTCCTGGCGGCCAGATCGGTACTCCAGTGGAAGTATGCCCCCGGAAGTATGTATAATTTGTGCATACTTTGGAGGGCGTACCGATGGAAGCTACCGTTGCAGAACGCGGGCAGATCACCTTGCCCAAAGCGGTCCGTGATGCGCTTGGCCTGACCAAGGGCACCCTGCTCAAGGTGGAGCTGGAGGGCAGCCGGATCATCCTGCGCAAGAGCGTGGACGATGCGATCTCCCGGGCCCGGGGCAAGTTCGCGCTGGATGGATTCGATTCGGCCGAAGCAGCGGTGCGCGCGGTACGCGACGAGGAATGAGCGCGTGATGATCGCCGTTGATTCACCGGTGCTGATTGAACTGCTCAGCAATGGCCCACAGGCCGATGCGGTCGAAGCGGGCCTGCGCCAGAGTCTGGTCAGCGGGCGCGTGGTGATCTGCGCGGTGACGCTTGCCGAGATCTGCGCGTCGCTGCGCGGCGGCGCCGAAGTGCAGGAAGCACTTGAGGAAATGGGCGTGCACTTCAGTCCGCTGGAGGCCAAATCGGCCTTGCGTGCGGGTGAGATGCACCGCCGCCACCGGCAGCGGGGTGCCAGACCTCGCGGCCTGGATGAATTCATGGTCGGGTCGCACGCACTGCTGCAGTGCGATGGCCTGATCACCTGGAACGACACGTTTTACCGCGACTACTTCAAGGGCCTGAAGCTGATCGTGCCGCACGCCTGAGCCCATACTTTTAAACCGCATTCTTTCAAAGAATCACCCGGGAGTTGTCATGTTGGAAGCCTACCGCCACCACGTAGCCGAGCGCGCCGCGCTTGGCATCCCGCCGCTGCCGCTGAGCGCCCAGCAGACGGCCGACGTCATCGAGCTGCTGAAGAACCCGCCCGCCGGCGAAGCCGAGTTCCTGCTGGAACTGCTGACCCACCGCGTGCCGGCCGGCGTCGATGACGCGGCCAAGGTCAAGGCCTCGTACCTGGCCGCGATCGCCCTGGGCAGCGAAGTCAATCCGCTGATCACGCGCGAGCGTGCCACCGAACTGCTGGGCACCATGCTCGGTGGTTACAACGTCGCCCCGCTGGTCCAGCTGCTGGACGACGCCACCGTCGGTGCGATCGCCGCCGATGCGCTGAAGAACACCCTGCTGGTCTTCGATGCCTTCCACGATGTGCAGGAAAAGGCCAAGGCCGGTAACGCCAACGCCCAGGGCGTGCTGCAGAGCTGGGCCGATGCCGAATGGTTCACCAGCCGCCCGCAGGTGCCGGAAAGCCTGACCATCACCGTGCTCAAGGTGACCGGCGAAACCAACACCGACGACCTGTCGCCGGCCCCGGATGCAACCACCCGCCCGGACATTCCGCTGCACGCCCTGGCGATGCTGAAGAACAAGCGTGATGGCATCGAGCCGGAAGAAGACGGCAAGCGCGGCCCGGTCAAGTTCATCGAATCGCTGAAGGACAAGGGCCACCTGGTGGCCTACGTGGGCGACGTGGTCGGTACCGGTTCCAGCCGCAAGTCCGCCACCAACTCGGTGCTGTGGTTCACCGGTGAAGATATTCCGTTCATTCCGAACAAGCGCTTCGGCGGCGTGTGCCTGGGCTCGAAGATCGCGCCGATCTTCTACAACACGATGGAAGACGCCGGCGCCCTGCCGATCGAACTCGACGTGTCGCAGATGAACATGGGCGATGTGATCGAGCTGCGCCCGTACGACGGCAAGGCCCTGAAGGACGGCGCCGTCATCGCCGAGTTCAAGGTCAAGTCCGACGTGCTGTTCGACGAAGTGCGCGCCGGTGGCCGCATTCCGCTGATCATCGGCCGCGGCCTGACCGCCAAGGCGCGTGAAGCGCTGGGCCTGGCCCCGACCGATCTGTTCCGCCTGCCGATGGACCCGCCGGATACCGGCAAGGGCTTCTCGCTGGCGCAGAAGATGGTCGGCCGCGCCTGTGGCCTGCCGGAAGGCCAGGGCATGCGCCCGGGCACCTACTGCGAACCGAAGATGACCTCGGTGGGCTCGCAGGACACCACCGGCCCGATGACCCGCGACGAGCTGAAGGACCTGGCCTGCCTGGGCTTCTCGGCCGACCTGGTGATGCAGTCGTTCTGCCACACCGCGGCCTACCCGAAGCCGGTGGACGTCAAGACCCACCACACGCTGCCGGAGTTCATCTCTACCCGTGGCGGCATCTCGCTGCGCCCGGGCGACGGCGTGATCCACAGCTGGCTCAACCGCATGCTGCTGCCCGACACCGTCGGCACCGGTGGCGACTCGCATACCCGTTTCCCGGTGGGCATTTCGTTCCCGGCCGGCTCGGGCCTGGTGGCGTTTGCCGCTGCTACCGGCGTGATGCCGCTGGACATGCCCGAATCGGTACTGGTCCGCTTCAAGGGCAAGATGCAGCCGGGCGTGACCCTGCGTGATCTGGTCAACGCGATCCCGCTGTACGCGATCAAGTCCGGCCTGCTGACCGTGGCCAAGGCCGGCAAGAAGAACATCTTCTCCGGCCGCATCCTGGAAATCGAAGGTCTGCCGGAGCTGAAGGTCGAACAGGCGTTCGAACTGTCCGATGCCTCGGCCGAGCGTTCGGCCGCCGGTTGCTCGGTGCACCTGAACAAGGAGCCGATCATCGAGTACCTCACCAGCAACATCACGCTGCTGAAGTGGATGATCGCCGAGGGTTACCAGGACGCCCGTTCGCTGGCGCGCCGCATCGAGAAGATGGAAGCCTGGCTGGCCAACCCGGAGCTGCTGGCCCCGGATGCCGATGCCGAGTACGCCGCCGTCATCGAGATCGATCTGGCTGACATCCACGAGCCGATCGTGGCCTGCCCGAACGATCCGGACGACGTCAAGACGCTGTCCGACGTGGCCGGTGCGGCGATCGACGAAGTGTTCATCGGTTCGTGCATGACCAACATCGGTCACTTCCGTGCAGCCGCCAAGCTGCTGGAAGGCAAGCGCGACATCCCGACCAAGCTGTGGGTGGCCCCGCCGACCAAGATGGATGCCTCGGAGCTGACCAAGGAAGGCCATTACGGCACCTTCGGCACCGCCGGCGCCCGCATGGAAATGCCGGGCTGCTCGCTGTGCATGGGCAACCAGGCGCAGGTGCGTGAGGGCGCGACGGTCTTCTCGACCTCGACCCGCAACTTCCCGAATCGCCTGGGCCGCAACTCCAACGTGTACCTGGGTTCGGCCGAGCTGGCCGCGATCTGCTCGCGTCTGGGTCGCATCCCGACCAAGGAAGAGTACATGGCCGACATCGGCGTGCTGGATGCCAGCAGCAAGGACATCTACCGCTACATGAACTTCGACCAGATCGAGGATTATCAGGACGTGGCCGGTACTGTGGCTGCCTGATCCAGCGCCGGGCGCTGCCCGGCCTTGGTAGCCATCGACCGTTAGTCGATGGATGAGAGACTAAAACACCCGGCGCGAGCCGGGTGTTTTTTGATCCTACGCTGCATCGCTATGCTTACAGCGGGAGCGGCTGGCTGCGGGAAATAGCATCGTAATCGACATCCGGTCGCGTGCAGACTTCCGGCGCTTGCCGGGCTGGCACCGGAAGCCGGCTGCCATCGGCGTCTACCCGATGGATGTTCAGCTTGCAGACTCTGCCTACAGCCGTCATCTCCACTTCGTAGTCCTCTCCGGCCTTTGGCACGAACTGCGACGCGAGGTTTCCGGTGCAGAAGTAGCCCCGCAGTACAAGGGTGGCATCAAAGATCAGCGGCTGACCGGCCGCCACCGCGTACTCGCGGTACTTGGGGTGCTTCACGCTGCGCAGCGTCTCGGTTTCCGGGATGCCGAGGCTGAGGTTCTGCGCGTCCGGATCCGCTGCGGGCTCGGTGCGCGAGACGCTCCAGCGCGGGTCGTTGAAGGTGGTGCCGTGATCACTCATGCAACGCGCATTGGTATGCATCGTCACGCGCTGGGTGGCTTGGTTTAGCACGCGTACACGTGCAGTTCCCAAGCTGCTGCCATTTGCCAGTGGCGACTGGGCAGCCACCAGCGGCTGCGGAAAATACAGCGGTATCTTGGCGACGAACTGCTGTACACAGGCAGCGGCCAACTCGCGTGATGCAGCGCGCAGGCGGGCGTAGCCGTCGGCCTGCCACTGTTCCAGCGTGGCACTGCGGCCCCAATCGTGACACCGCAGCACTTCATGTGCCGTGCCATCTGGCTGCAGCAGGCGCAGCATGCTGAAGTGGCGGAGCTCGTAGGGCAGTTCGCCGCGCTTTGTGTCCTGATAGATCAGGGCCCATTCGTTCGCTTCAACGCGCAGGGTGGCGCGGCCGTACGGGACAGCGTTGGGAAAGGCGCTGAAATAACGGTCAAGCCATGTCTCCAGCATCCCCGGCATGAGATCCATCGCCGGGCTGGGCACGGCATCAACGTTGGTCCCGCTCAGGTAGTGCTTGTCAAAGCGTGTGGTCGAAGAGGCACCAAAGACCTGGCGGACAAACTGGCCGCTCTTTGCCGCTGTGCTGATGCGTTCGCCATCGGAAGGATTGACCACGCGAAGCACAACGTCCGGGCGGTGCTCGTGGTGGGTTACGGTTCCTGCCCCGGGGCTGATCTGCACCTGTGTGCTCCACTCGGCCGCTGGCGCCACCGGAATGGCGGCAGCGCGGGTGTCGCTGGCGACCGCCGCAAGCGGAAGAAGGAGGGTTGAGTAGATAACGTTGCGTAGGTGGTGCCGGCGTAATGCCATGGTCAAGCTCCTTGAAAACCAGGACTACGCCAAGCGACTCGGGTCGGTGACGTAGAGGATGACGCTGCGAAGCGCGCGTGGAGCTTCAACGTCACGCCGTTGCGCGTCAACCCCGCGCCAACGCCATCAAGCGCTCGGCAATCCGCTCCAGCGGCACCATTTCCTCCGCTGCACCGATCCTCACCGCGCTGCCCGGCATGCCCCAGACCACACTGGTGGCTTCGTCCTGCACTAGGGTCGGGGCACCGGCGTTGCGCAGATCGAGCAGGCCACGCGCACCGTCGTCGCCCATGCCGGTCAGGATCGCGCCGATGGCGTTGGCGCCGGCGCTTTCGGCCACCGAGCGGAACAGGACATCGACCGCCGGCTTGTGCCGGTTGATCGGCGGGCCGTCGTCGATCCGGCAGCGCCAACGTGCGCCGTCGCGGATCACGCGCAGGTGCTTGCCGCCGGGCGGCAGGTAGGCGTGGCCGGGCAGGACGGCTTCACCGTCGCTGGCCTCGCGTACCGACATCGCCGAATGGCGGTCTAGGCGCTCGGCGAACGGGGTGCTGAACTGCGCCGGCAGGTGCTGGGTCATCACTACGGCCGGGGCGTCGGCGGGCAGGCCTTCCAGCACCACCCGCAGGGCTTCGGTGCCGCCGGCCGAGGCGCCGATGGCGATCAGGCGGTCGGTGGTGCGGAACTGGATGGAGCGTGGCGAGGCTGCCGGGGCTACCGCATCCAAGGTGATCCGCGGCGGATTGGGCCGGGACAGGGTGCGCACGCGCGAGCGCGCGGCCATCTTGACCTTGGCGATGATCTCGTCGGCATAGCCCTGCAGGCCACGGGCGACATCCAGTTTCGGCTTGGAGACAAAGTCCACCGCGCCCAGCGCCAGCGCCTGCAGGGTGGTATCGGCCCCACGCTCGGTCAGCGAGGAAATCATCACCACCGGCAGGGGATGTAGACGCATCAGGTTTTCCAGGAAGGCCAGGCCATCCATCCGCGGCATTTCCACGTCCAGCGTGATCACGTCGGGGGCCAGGCGCTTGATCTTCTCGCGCGCCAGCAGGGGATCGGCGGCGGTGCCGACCACCTCGATGCCGGGATCGCTGGCGAGGATCTCGCTGAGCATCTGGCGGACGACCGCCGAGTCGTCGACGATCAGGACTTTGCAGGGCACACCGTGGGTCATTCGAACAGCTCCACGCCACCGGTGACCGGGGCCTTGGACAGGCGCGCGCGCACCGCAGATTCGGTCGCAGCCACTTCGGCTTCATGGGCGTGCGGCAGGCGCTGCACCACC
>Ga0256883_1000103_pt1 | contig 25168 bp, 28 predicted proteins | sample MC6MC0491MT_FD_186337 | JGI IMG/M metagenome (GOLD analysis project Ga0256883, IMG submission 186337) | Metatranscriptome of enriched soil aggregate microbial communities from Iowa State University, Ames, United States - MC6-MC0491-MT... | ecosystem: Environmental > Terrestrial > Soil >...
AGAAAGAAATAAACCGGGCGAGGCACTGGAGTGTTCAGCTCCTTGATGCCGTTCCATTCATGGCCGGTGGTCATGTGGCCCGTGTGCGGATCGCGTTCACCTACTCCCATGGCTTGTCCTTGTCGCGAAGGATAGGCTTCCCATCGTCGTCCTGACTTGGCTTGTCCTCGTCATCCAGGATCGACTTCGCGGCGTCGTCGAAGCGCTTTTTGTTGGACGGCCAATAGACGTATATGAGAACGGCGATGAACAACCCGAGCAAATAGAAGAGCCCGAACGATTTCGAGAACCAAACGGTGGTTTCGTGCTCCATTGTTCTAATCTCCTGCCGCCACGACGGGCTTGTGCGCCGCGTTCGTCAGGCGGCCAAGGATTTGCAGGTAAGCGACCAGAGCGTCCATTTCGGTCAATTTACCCGGCGTTCCGCCGAACGTTCCGACATGGGTATCCTTGCCATAACGCTTGACCACGCCTTCAGCGCCTGAGGTGTCGGGCGTTGCCTGACCGGAAGCGTCCGTGGCCGCGTTGGTGATCATCTCGTCCGTATAGGGAACGCCAACCGCACGCTGCGCCTTCAAATTGGCATCCAAATCGTCAGTTATCAGCTTATTTCGCTTGAGCCAACCGTAAGCCGGCATGACCGATTCCGGCACCACGTCGCGCGGGTTGTTAAGATGCGCGACGTGCCATTCATCGGAATACTTGCCGCCGATCCTTGCCAGGTCGGGGCCGGTCCGCTTTGAGCCCCACAGCATCGGGTGGTCGTATTTCGACTCGACCGCGAGCGAATAGTGACCGTAGCGTTCCACCTCATCGCGTAGCGTGCGTATCATCTGCGAATGACAGGCATAGCAACCTTCGCGAATGTAGATATTCCGCCCAGCAAGCTCGAGGGGTGTATAAAGGCGCATATCGGGCGCGTCTTCTACCGTTTGATGGATCGTGAATAACGGCGCGATTTCGACGATCCCGCCGATGCTGGCGACTCCGACGATCGCGAGCACCAATCCGATCGCTTTGCGCTCAAGCCGATAGTGAAATCCGAACATCGACCCTACTCCCCTGCCTGAAGGACGGGCGGCCTGACAAGGAATGGCTCAGGGCGGTCAGGTGCCTTTTCTTCGGCGGCCTCGGGCGCCTTCCGGATCGTCATCCAGATATTATAGCTGCCGACAATCGCGCCGATCGCGAATATCAATCCACCGACGGCGCGAGCAATGTAATAGGGATGCATTGCAACCGATGAGTCGACAAAGGAATAAGCCAGCGTGCCGCTTTCATTATAGGTCCGCCACATCAGCCCCTGGATGATGCCGGAATTCCACATGGCAAAAACGTAGACAACGGTTCCCGCGACAGCGAGCCAGAAATGGACTTCGATGAGCTTGGCGGAGTACATTGCCGGCCGCTTCCACAGCCACGGTACCGACGCATAGATCGAGCCAAACGTGATCATCGCGACCCAGCCCAGCGCGCCGGCATGGACATGGCCTACGGTCCAATCCGTATAGTGCGACAGCGAATTGACGGGACGGATCGCCATGAACGACCCCTCGAAAGTGGTCAGTCCGTAGAAGACGACAGCCACCATCATGAATCGGAGCGTCGCGTCGTCACGCACTTTGTGCCATGCGCCGTTGAGGGTTAGCAGCGCGTTGCCGGCGGAAGCCCATGACGGCACAAGCAGCATCAACGAGAACGTCATGCCAAGCGTCTGCACCCACTGCGGTAACGCGGTGTAGTGAAGATGGTGCGATCCCGCCCACATATAGAAGAAAGTAATTCCCCAGAAACTGATGATCGACAGCCTGTAGGAATAGATCGGGCGGCCGGCGCGCATTGGCAGGTAATAGTAAAGCATGCCGAGGAAGCCAGCGGTGAGGAAGAAGGCGACGGCGTTATGGCCATACCACCACTCCGTCATCGCATCTTGGACACCCGAAAACAGCGAGTAGCTTTTGGAGCTGGCGAACGAAACCGGCACTGCCAGGTTGTTGACGATATGCAGCACCGCCACGACCAGGATGAAGGCCATGTAGTACCAGTTGGCAACGTAGATATGCGGTTCCTTCCGCCGTGCCAGCGTGCGCAGGTAAATGATGAAATAGACCACCCATACGATCACGAGCCAGATGTCGGCATACCATTCCGGCTCGGCGTACTCCTTCGACTGGGTGATGCCCATCATGTAGCCAGTGACGGCGAGTACGCAAAAGAGATTGTATCCGAGCAGCACGAACCACGGACTGAGTTGATCGGGAAGCCGCGCGCGCGACGTCCGCTGCAAGACGTAGAACGAGGTCGCGATGAGCGCGTTACCGCCGAACCCGAAGATCACTGAAGTTGTATGCACTGGCCGGATGCGTCCGAAACTCGACCACCCGGCGTCGAATGTTAGATCCGGGTTGACGAGGAGCCACGCCACCCAGTCGCCGATGAAAAGGCCGAACACGACCCAGACCATCGCAAGGATGATCCCGACCTTGCTTGGCTCGTCGTAATACCGGTCGAAGCGGTCCTCGCTGGGCTCGGGCGAAAAGTACCCGGAGAATACGCCGACAATTCCCAGAATCCCCACAAGCGTTATGAGCACGCCGTGAGCGCCGACCGGATCGTTGCGCCCCGCGATCGCAAACCACAGGCCGCATAACGTCAGCGCAAGAAGAATGACCAGTGAGAGTTGACGCTCGTTTTTTGTGAGTTGGCTGATCATCAATCGCAATTCCGCTTTTTTATGACAAAGCGCGCGGCTCAACCTTCGCCAAACCGGCCGCAGGTGCACCCATACTGTTCTCCAATTCACCCTATTGTTGCCGAACAAATTGGCTTTGCGCTAGCGCAAACGTCGTGAGAACGAACGTAGCGAATCCAGTTCCTCGATGACGCACCCCAACGAAAGGAGAATAACAATAACCGCTGTCTGACGCGCCGGCTAAGGATAAGTGTCATAACCGGCGGTCCAGCCGCTCGTCGGGTCGGCTCCTTGGACACTTTCGTAACATCGTCGCGCGTTGAATAAATCGCAACGGCGATCGGACCGGCCTACGCAACATCCCGTTTGCGCAGGAACAAAGTCCTCCCCTAATTTGGTTGATGACGTTATCATTTAGGCATGGCCGAACCCATGCAATTTCCGCGGACGCTTCCCTCGATAGAGCTCTTTGCGGGGCTATCCTCGACAGACTTGGAACAGGTGCTGGCAACGGCGCGTATCCGCCACATGGCCAAGGAAACACGGATATTCAATCAAGGCGATGACGCCGACCGAGCCTACGTCCTACTCCGGGGCAGCGTTCGTATTTCGCAATCGGGAAACGATGGAGATCAGGTGATCATCCGTTTTATCGGGCCTGGCGAAACGTTTGGTACGGTCGCGCTTTTTACCGACCGGCTTTACCCGGCGGATGCGGATGCGTTGGCCGAAGCCGTCATTGCAAGCTGGAGCGAGGATGCATTGCTCGGTTTGATGATCCGACATCCGCAAATTGCGGTGAACGTGATTCGCATCACGGGCAAGCGCCTGAAGGAAGCACAGGAACGCGTCCGCGAACTCTCGACGCAACGGGTCGAACAGCGCGTAGCCCGTGCCGTATTGCGGCTGGCGCAACAGGCTGGCCACCATACCGTGGATGGCACCGCGATCAAATTTCCTCTACGCCGTAAGGACGTCGCGGATATTTCCGGCACCACGCTCCACACAGCCAGTCGCATCCTGACCGCATGGGAGAAGGCTGGTCTTTTGACCAGCGAAAATCAGCGTTTGACGATCTGCAAACCCACAGAGATCAGCAAGATTGCTGATGGCTCAGCCAGTTAAGCGCGGACGCAACCGCACAGGGAACGTGCAGCCTGACCGCGCAACTTTGCTGTGATGCAAAAGGTTGATACCGACAGCCGCGACTTGCCCGGCGGGGGCATGAGATTTCAAGCAGCGATAGCGAGGGGAATTCGTATTCGGTGCGTTCCTGGTCCGACGGCGGCGGTACCGACGTCAATGGCCGCGTCAACACATCGGTGGGTTAATCGGTGTTGAACCCTCTCTGCAGTGATTTCTGGTCTTCCTTTGGTCAATGGTTTGCAACGCCCTATGGCATCTTCGGCATCAATGGCAGCTATGAAACGACGTTGAACTGGAACGGAAGCCGATCTGTTTTCCGTCCTTCAGCAATTTTCCTTTCTCGTCGCGGTGGATGTAGTCACTGCGAACCGGGTCTTGCGAAGTTAATAACCCAAGCAGCACGATGTTCATTCTAAGCCAGGGTACCGATCGGTGCGCATCCTAGGAGGCTTCGCAGAGAAAGCTGCCAAGGACGAGTTACGGCATAGCGCCGCACATAGAAGAAATGTCCCATAAGTTGACATGCGGCGTGACCAGAGACGCGCAAAAACCGTCGTGCTTCTGCTTGACCGCTTTTGGATGTAATTCCGCTTCGTTCGAGAGAGTTTATCGAACGCACGTTTATCGGCTTTTCAGCGAGCAAATCCCCCTTTTTGCCCTGCTCGTCAGTTTTCAGATATCGATCTTCTCAGCAATTTCGATGGGTATCATTGACTTCGATGCCAAGGTAGTTTGGCGAGATCGCCCCACTCCAAATTAAACTGCATCCCTCCAAAACAGCCATCCTCGGGCACACTACTAGTTCCGCGGCCGGCCAATCATGACAATCTGCGTAAATAGCTTCTGCTTGCCAAATAAGAACTCACGCTGCCCAGGAGCAGCTGTCCGGCAGCCGAGCTTTAGCGCCCCTTCGATCATCGCCGCTTCGCGTTCAACGGCGATGGCGGATGATGATGCCGGCTCGGTCCAACGAATGGCGAGTGAGAGCCCGAATATTTTTGCAATAAATAAAAAGAATGCGTCCCCGCCCTAAAAGTGAGACGACTTGATCGCGATGGCATGCGCTTCGCGCGGAGGGACTTGAACTGAGGTCCCCGCAATACCTCGCCGGTGTCTTGCTTCCGAAGGGGTATGCCTCTGGACAGGTCGGCGCTGCCGCACATTGAACGCGCTCGTGCAAAGACGGCCCCACGAGATAGGGCGAGGCGTGATTGCGATCAGAAGCCTGCGGCCTCCTGTTCCTCGCTCAGCTCCCCGTCTCGCAGCGTACGACGCTCTAATGCGGACTTTCGACCTGGAGGGCAATTAGCCTTTACGCGGCTTGCGTTTGGCTGCGGCAGCGCTGGCCTTCTTCTTGGCAGGTGCCTTTTTGGCTGCCGCTTTCTTCGGGGCCTTGGGTTTCTTGGCCGGAGGCGCAATGCGGTCGGTGATGGGCTTGGCGGATTTCTTCGACACACCGGCCTCGTCCGCGAATGCGGGCCACCGGGCGATTGCCCCCCGGACCTCGTCGATGATGCGCTCAGGTTTCTTGAGCTGATGTTTTGAGGCCAGCGCGGCCAGGTGCTCGATGCCCGGCGCCCTCCCTTCACCCATGACCATCATGCTCTGCTCGCCACCAGGCCCGGCTGAAAATGTCAGATCGTACGCGGGCGCAAGCGCCCACTGACCCGATTTTTCGTCGAGCAGGAACGAGACATTCTTCGCGTGATCGTCGCGGTTGTGCGCCAGAACGTTGAAGCACGCGAGCCGAAACGCCTTCTCGACCTGCGTCACGTCCTTGGTAAGCGCCAATGTGGCTTTGAGCAGGCCATCGTAGTCGACCGTCGGCAGCCGGTGGTCGGCGTGCAGAAGGCCCGACAGACTGAGCATGTGGATGCGTTTGTCGCCGTCGCGGTCAAAACGTTCAATCCCGAAGTATCTCTTCTTTTTCGCGCCGAAGAGATGCGTCGGCGGCATCTCGACGCCGGCGGCACGGGCCATCAGGCTGTAGGCGTACTCCACGGAACCGGCATCGGCGTTGTCCGTCGTGGAGGGGAACTTGATCATCCAGTGCCGATAACCGGCCGGCAAACTGGCCGGACCGTGAATGATGGACTTACGATCGGCACTCACCTGCGCGACCACCTTCGGACGCGCGCCCGCCGACGCGCCATTGAGCTTCAGCAGCTTCTCAACGATTGGCCCCTGCTCGCCCTTGAGCACAGTGATTGCCTCGGCTGCGAGCTTGTCGAGCTTCAGAATCTGCGCGTCGCGGTCTTCCTTGCCATAGTCCGGCTCGTAACTGAGCGCTCCCATGCCATGGCGGCCGACATGAGCCAGGCGATCAAGCGGCGTCAGTGCGCCGCGCAGTATGCCGTGCTTCTCGACTGCACGATCAAGCAGAAGACGACCCCACCCATCCGGGAGGCTGTCGTTGAACACACCGAATAGCCCGTCGAATACTCTCGGGTCGCCGATTATGGTGCCGGACGTCGGAGGCAACTGAAAGGGCGACAGTTGCAGGTTGCCGGCCAGAAATTCCGGATCGTACTCGAAGAGGATCTGGCGATCCTGGAGTGCCAATCGTCCGATCTTTTGACGATTGACGCCGTCGAAGAAAACACTGAGCAGCGTGACTGGGGCATACTTCACCGGGCACGCCCCTTCCCGCGGTTGCGGGACTGGGCCAGCACGGAATCAAGTGGCTGTCCGGCAAGCGATGTGAGATCGTCGGCCGCGACCTTGTCGAAATCCCCGAGACACTCCAGAACGAGGGTGATCTTCAGCAGTGCTTCAAGCGCTATGAAACCTGTCTGTTCGAACCGGCGCACCGAAGGCAGCGAGACGCCGGAGCGCTTCGCAACAACGGCCTGCGTCAGGTTTAGCGCGAGTCTTCGCTTGCGGAGCCGCTCTCGCAGCTCGTCCTGCACATCTGCCGGGGACTTCAATGTAAGTACCAATATTTTATCCTTTAAGGCCGTTATAGGCACCTAAGTGATAATATACGAGTACTTAACGAATCGCAAGTCCGGTATCGTTCTTGACCAATGAGGCGATTCGAAAAGTGAGAGATTGGGCGTGACCTCACCTTTGGCAACCCTTCTTTACTCGCTCCAGCCCCACCAAAAACCATGGGCTGAGCCAGGAGGTTTACGGCCCTTCCGTCGCTATCGGGCCTAGCCGCCCACTTCGGTCGCGGGTCAAGGCCAAGCAAGCGGCGCTACGCGCCGGCCTTGACCCTCCCCTCGGGGCGTCTTGAGCGGCCCGCGACGGCAGGCTCCGAAAACCTTGGCGCACATATCCAGGCCCAAGATCTGCAAACGATGGTCTGCGCAATTGTAGGTTTGCATGATTGCCCACTTGGAGATTTGAGCTGTTGCGCATCTGCTCGGGTGCACTGATGCGCAACGCGCCAGATGAGCAATCCTGCATATGTGTCGTTCAACAAGAAAGGTCTTGGTCAATTGAACGAATACGGTAGCCTTTATTCGTCTGAGTGCACATTCCACCAAATCCATATTTGCGCAGTTGCGCCGTTATTGAGGTTTCATGATCATTACGTTTGCGTCTTCCAAAGGCGGCGTCGGCAAGTCCACGACGTGCGCCTGCATTGCCTCCGCCCTGGCTCTCGAAGGGGGCAGGGTGCTGCTCATCGATCTTGACCAGAACTGGACACTTGACCGATGGGCGCGCAAGGCACCGCTCGCGGGACTGACGGTCACTGCCATCGAACAGCAGAAGTTCGGAGCGTTCTTCCGAGATGCTGAAACTTCCGGAAAATACGATCACATCTGCATCGATTTACCCGGTACGCGGGAAGTGACGCTGTTCAAGGCGCTTGCCCGCTCCTCGTGGTCATTCCAGCTCAGGCGTCAGAACCCGACCTCCGCGAAGCGCTAGTAGTCGTCGGTGACATCCGCGACGTCGGCGAGACCACCAACCGCGCTACTCCCTATCGCTTGCTGCTGACCAAGGTCTGTCCCCTGCGTACGCCCGTGACCGACTTCGCCTATCAGGAACTGGCGCGGCACGGGCTGCCGCTGTTCCGCACCGCGCTCGTCGAGCGAGCGGCGTATCGCGAGATGTTCCTGAATGGCCAACCGCCGACAGTGACGGAACGGGAGAAGGGGTCCGGGCTTGAGGTGTTGAACCTGCTCGCCGAGATACGCGCCGTCGTCGATGGCGTCGACAACGAACTCAAGAAGGCAGGATGACATGAAAACTCAACGAGTACCGTTTATGCCCGTCAGTACGGATATCGATGATGACAAGCTCGAACGTCTTGCGGCGGACAAGGGGGTTGGCTCGTTTGTGAAGCCCGACGAACCTCAACGGGTAGGGGAGGGGTCGACCGCGGCCAAGCCCATCGTGAAGGCGAGACCGACAAACCAGAATCCGGCTGAGGGCGCTACACCGCGCGCCGAGATGAAAACCGTCAACCTCGAACTGCCGGCCTATGTCTGGACCGATCTGAAGATCCGCGCGGCGCAACGGCAGACGAGCCTCAAGCACGTCGTGATGACCGCGCTCGTGAACGACGGCGTTACGATTGCCGATGCGGACATGATTGAGGATGGAAGACGTCTACGCGGCAGCGCCACGTCTTAGTGCCATCGTTCAAACCGCTTTGATTTTGTTCTGTCGCTGACGCATATCCGTATGCCAAGCACGAACTTTGGAGATTTCGTCCAAAATTGCCTCAGGCGTCGGAAGTTTCGGGTTCATGCTTTCACCGACGGTATGTAGCAGGGCCGAACATGCACCGAACCCCTCGCGCATGAGATCGCAAGCGGGGATGTCGAGAACGGTGAGCTTGGACAAGTTCTTGGAATCCACTTTCGTGGACAGACGTTTGAAGACGGGCCCAATGAACTCTTCAACCGCACGTTCCCATGTATCGCGAAGTTGGACAAGCGCACCTTGGAGTGTATTGCGCCACTCGGCCTGCTGACCCTTTTCGTACAAGATGGATTTGTTCTTGATGTTCGCCTCCATGGCGTCGAGAACACTTTCGACCGGCCTGGCGTTAAACGGGATCTCGTTCGTGCAATATCCAGAATTCTCGGAGCCACGGGCCACGCAGCGGTATCCGACGTGAAGGAGCTGCTGTTCCTGGGCCGCTTTATCTAGCAGCATCAGGAAGGCGACATCGTGAGTTAGAACGATGACCTGACGCTGTTTGGCTTCAACGGCGAGCCGCGCTGCCACTTCTTCTCGATGGCGGTGGTCAAGGGACGACACAGGATCGTCGAAAATGATCGTCGATTTGCTGCCGGACGTTGCCAATTCTGCCATGAACGCAGCGAGAGCAACGCATCGATGCTCGCCCTCACTTAAAACCGCGCCGACGGCCGCATCGGGCTTCCTGACCAGACGCACTCGGAATCGCGCAGCGCCAGTTTGAGCGGATTCTTTCTTCAGCTCGACCGCAAGATTGGCGACGCCGAGCGCGGCAATCTCTTTAGTGAATTGCGCTCGCAGTGCATCCGTCACCAGTGCTCCGGCCAATCCGCTAGCTTTCTGCGTTATCGCGCGCGTGTCAGTCTCCGCGTTGACCCGTTTCAGGACTTTGGTTCGTTTTTCGCGTTCTATCTGCCGCGCTACGTCTGGCAACATGGTCTTGAGCCAGAGCCGCGCCTCCAAGTCCTTCAGTTGGGCAACGAGAGCCTTGCGTTCAGGCGAATTGACGTCAGCCGTAATCGCCGTCGCACGCGCTTTCAGATGGTCGGCCAGCCGCTGAAGCTCGGATTTTGCCTGGGTCGGGTCGATGTTCTCAACGGCCAACGCTTCGTTGGCATGGGAGCGAAGAATTTTGCGCAACTGCCATGTCGCTCGGACCGCAACCTTCCGCACTTCATTTGCGGCAGCACTGTCGCCAAGCTTACCTTCAATAAACTGAAGTCGCTGGCGAAGCTGACTTGCAGGCATCAGATGCGGTCGCATGGATGCCAGCCGATCTGAGTACGCCTTCTCAGCACTGTCAGCCCGGGTCTTCGTGTCGTCTCTTACAAACGCTTCAAAACGACGAAAGCGATCGAGAGCTTCGTCGGACAACGTCTGCTGGCACAAAGGGCAATGCTCGCCCGTCGAGTCCGGCGGAAAAGGTGCCTCTGGCGCAACAGTCGTCGCGAAGCGCCGCGCTGCTTCCCAGAGCGTTCGCCAAGTCTGTGTGCCCACATCCGGAATCGGCTCAGAGGCAAAGCTCGTCCGCGCCGCAATATCTGCGGCTTCACGCGATGACGCTTTGCTCGAAAGAAGCGTGCGGAGGGTAACGAGTGACGTGTCGCTGCTGTCCTCGACGAGCTGCGTTAAGATGTCTACGAAGCGCAAAATTCCGTCACTCTGGTCCCTCATCTGTTTGGCGGTTTGCGCAGCATCGCCAGCCAAATCCTGACGCAAACTCCCTAGGAGCGCAGCTTCTGCCGGCGTCAATTCTGCGAGCGCCTCGAATGTTGCAAGTTTACTTTCAGCGCTTAGGGACCTCAGGGCTTTAGCGACGGAAGTCTCGAGATCGACAGGCGGCGTTCGCAAGGATTCTGGCATCTGCGCTTGAATCGCTCGCAGTTCTTGATCGCATTTTTCGTTAAGAGCCCCTGCCGTTTGCGCGAGCCGCTGCACAAGCTCTAGCGGATACGGCGTATAGGCGACCGTGTTGGTCCCATCTACGTGGACCGTCGCCGATTTTGAGTCGAACACGCTTACCGCGGACAGTTCTGCGGGGGCAGGGGTATCGGCGCGCCAGTCAATCTGGCGGTTCTGGCCGTTCACGGTGAAGCTGATTTGGGCTCTAGGTATGCCGGGAGCCTGATCATAGATGTTTGCGAGAATCCCCGCGTTCTTGGCTTCCAACCGCGCTCGGCAAGCCTGCTTCAGGATTCGCGCGTATCCAGATTTTCCTGCACCATTGTCCCCGTAGACAATCGTGAGCCCAGATTTCTCAAAGCTCAAGTTTTGGTCAGAGGCGAGGGCGTTCACATCGTGCGGCTTCATCACCGCCTTCAGCGTGACTACCGAAGAGGCGGACTTGGCTGAGCGCACATCCCCTTCAACAATCGGCGACGGCGCCACGCCAGCGTTGATGGAGAGCTGATATAGCTCATCGAGGTGAGCTGGGGTCAGCTCCGAGTTCTGGACAAGCATCTTCAGTGCTTGACGTTGCCATTGCGGGCGGTCGCCACCTCCGCTCCAAGCGACAATGTCGGTTAGGGCCTCGGCGTCAGTCTGCGGCGTCTTTCCACTAGGAGTGATTGGCTTAAGAGCTTTCTTCATGGTGGCTCGGTCAAAGGTTTAGGTCATCAAAATCTGAACGGAGTGTACGACTCAGTTGAGCAATCCCCATCATATCGCATCGGAGAAGGCCATCGCACCCGCCTAGCGGCGGGCCGGGCTCTCGTGAACGGAACCCCGCGAAGGGCGGGTTTCCGCCATTCGGCTTCGATCCCTTGCGGAACGCCGCACGCTGACGCGGACCAACATCAAAGTGTTTCCCATAAGTCTTGCTGCAACGCATCGTGACTTGCATGGATGAATTGCGATCATCCCCGTGGTTTCAACCACAACAACAAGGATGATCATGTCTGCCAATGCATTGAAGTTCACTACACACGAAGGCGTATCCAAAATCGTGCCGCTTGACACCGTTCGCCTCATCAAGCCGATGAGCGATGACGACAAAGAGCGTACGAAAGATGCCCTCAAAGAGAAGCGGGGCATCGACATCGATGCCGCTCGCGTCAACATCCGCATCGAATTCGGAGACAAGTCGTCCAAGCTCGCCCGGGAAAACCTCGAGGCTCTCCGCGAACAAGGCATCGCGCTCGTTAACCTCGGTTCCGAACGCTATGTGCCGGCCGCCAACATCAAAGGCGCAGAGGCATTCTCGAAAGAGGACGCCGAGCGTCTCAAAGAAGAGGAGTACACCCTCAAGCAGACCTTCCGTTCCAAGGTCGAGACGAGAGCAGGGACGGTGCTATCATCAGCCACGCCTGTGCAAATTATGGATCGCCGCGCCAAGGCCATGGAAGCGGTGCCAGCCAACAGCAACAACGAGAAGCCGATCGCGAAGCCGGCGTAAGGCTTAAGCAGTGAATGAGCCGCTGACGGCGGCAGCCGAATCAAGTCTGATGTGATAGTCAAGTCGTGAAAAACCTGCCGCCGTTACGGACCAATGCTGACAGCCAACCGTACCATACGCCCTTCGGCGCAAAAGCAGTCGGGCGCGTACTACACGCCGGACCCTGTCGCGGCGTCACTTTTGTCGTGGGCAATCCGCTGCCCGGAAGATCGGCTTCTTGATCCCTCTTGTGGCGATGGTCGATTCATCCGAGGCCATCGCAATAGCGTCGGCATCGAGCAAGACCCGCGCGCCGCCGCGCACGCGATGGAGGTCGCCCCTTGGGCGCTTGTCCACGAAGGTGATTTCTTCGCTTGGGCGAGTAACACTGAAGAGAGGTTCGACTGCACGGCCGGGAATCCACCATTCATTCGCTATCAGACTTTCAAGGGGCCCGTCCGCGAACGCGCCCTGAATTTGTGCGCTAAATTGGGAGTGGCGTTCTCAGGACTTGCATCCTCATGGGCGCCTTACCTTGTCGCGACTGCCAGCCTGCTCCGTCCAGGTGGACGTATGAGCTTCGTCGTACCCGCCGAGATCGGGCACGCACCATATGCATCGCCGCTTCTTGAGTATCTCGTAGATCACTTCGAGACCGTCCAAATTGTTGCCGTTCGGGACAAACTGTTCCCAGATCTTTCCGAGGATTGCTGGCTTCTTCATGCGGAAGGATTCGCGGACCGGATATCGAGAAATCGTTCTGGCTTGATAACGTCAGCTGGCAAATTTTTTCCGTCTGGTGGGCGTGCTTTTTTGTCGTTTGCAGTTTCTGGCCCTTCCAATCCATCGCCAACAAAACCATCCGGGGTGTGGCGGTCGTTGCCGCATCATGGGTTCTTGGATGGTGGAGCGCGAAGCTCATTTTCTTGATCGGTCCAGGCGCCGACGGAATCTTTCCCCTCGTAGGAACGACGTGGTTCCTCCTCGCGTTTTTTTGCTTCGCCGGCGGAAATTTCCTCGTAGCTAAACTGCCACCACACCGGCAGGCCCTGATCCATCTGCTCTTGTTTGCGGGCCTGACCTATCTAATCACGCATTCGGCGGTTAAGTGGATTCCAGCATGGTGGTTTCCGTTTTTACTCGTCGGACTTGGAACCGGAACACTGCCGTTCCTGACTCGAGGCTTGCCGCAACCGGGTCGCGCTATCGTAATCATGTCGACTCTGTTCGCGACGGCCGCCCTTTGTTTTCAGATTTCGGCGGCTTCCGGATTTTGGGATTTTGAAAAATCGCCAATCTCGGCGTTCTGGACGATGGGCCACTTCACGGACGACAGCTTCTGGCTGCTCTGCTTCATGACTGCCACCTCCATCAATTATGCGATGCCTATCATCACGCATAATTGGCCATTCACGCTCATCCGCATGCCTTGGGGCGGATTGCTGGCATGCATCACGTATCTGGTGATCGATGTGATCGTCGCAAGCCTGCTGGTCAAGTTGATTGGCCCGATCTTCTCAAGCATGCAGGAGCTGATGACCTACGCCTACATGGGTGTGAACTGGTCTCTCGTGATCCCACTGGTGTTCGGCATCGGGCTTCAGGAGCCCTACCTGTGGACTGGCCAAAAAACGCCGGGCGAATGGGACGACGTAGCTTGAGTTGTCCTCCGCTCAAGCTTCACTGAAGATGTCCGGCGGGCACGCAAACCGTCGGACATCTTTCTTTAATCGCATCTTGAAAAATTTTGCGAAGCCCAATCGGTGTGCTCCCAGATTAGGGGCCGAGCCATTTCCATTCCGCGGCCGCGGATCGCTCGCCATTGCACTTCCTTAAGAATGATCGCGTCGCGCTCGGAACCAGACTCGATAGGCGCCAGGCGTCATTCCCGAAAGTCTCTTGAACATACGGCGAAAACTGGCGTCATCGGAATATCCGGCGTTGGCTGCAACGTGCTTGAGAGACTCAACGCCTGTTTCGAGTAAAGTCTTTGCTGTCTCGAAACGAATCCGATCAATAAAATTCTTGGGCGATTCACCAGAAATCTGCTGTAAGCGCCGATGTAAAGTACGTTCTGACGTCGACAGTCGTTCTGCAAGATCGCGCGCATTCAAGGGCATCTTGCCAGCCATCCTGACAATCCGCTCCGCTTCCGTAAGAAATAGATTGGCTGCCGCCAAATGACCCGCCGGAATATAAATCGCCTGCGAAGAGGGAGCGATGTCTACGACCGCAAAATCAGCGGCAATACGGGCTGACTCTGGCCCATAAAGCTTCCGCACGACATGAAGCGCCAGATCAATCCACGACAACGGTCCTCCTGCTGTAACAACCCGTCGATCCTCGACCAAAGCGGAGGCCCACGCTGCCTCAGCGCGAGGAAAACGTTGCTTCATCTCATCATGCAGCCACCACGTTGTTGTGCATTTTCTTCCATCGAGTAAACCGGCTTCACCGGCCAGAAAAACCCCACTGCACGATGCATACACGAGCGCACCACGCGCATGCTGACGCCTGATCCATGTGGCAACCGGCGCAAGAGCCGTCAGGTCAGGAGGACGTCCATTTTCATCAGGCACGTAACCCGGAACCAGGATGGCGTCGCAAGTTGCGATCGACTTCAGAGCCCTATCGACATCGAGCCGACGTCCATGACCATCGACTACGGGCTTGCCATCGACGCTGGCCGAAATAACTTGAAAATGCTTCTTGCTTTTCTCGCCATTATTAATCGCACGTCCCGCAAGCCATAGAATATCAAGGAGTCCTATAAACCCCGACGCGAGACACCCATCCGAGCCGATGACGACCAACTTCATCCGCGTTCCTCCTGGCGAATTCTGCACTAATATTGTCAAACCTGCCACTCAGTTTGTGAGCCAGGAATCTGGCACAACCGACTTCTCGAACAATCGATGGATAGGAGTCTGGTTGATGAGCACCGTAGCTGGCGTTATTCCCTTCAAAGCAAAATCAGGACAGGGTGAGAAAGTGGCGAGCCTCATCGCTGCTGCTTTACCCCATGTCGAGAACGAACCCGCGACACCACTCTGGTTGGTGCTGCGTTCCGCTGCCGATCCGGATTTGATTTTTTTAGTCGATCTATTCAGCAACGCTGCGGGGCGAGACGCCCATTTGGCAGGAGAAGCCGCGAAACTTATCTTCGCTACAGTGCCAGAGCATCTCGAATCTGATCCCGTTATTCACCCTGCGGATCTGATTGCCGCTAAGGGCCTTTAACACTGCTGAGTTGCGAACTCTCCCTTATCCCAAAAACCTACACGAGGCAGATCAGAACGCAGGCCATGACCGTGACGCGGCAATTCCATCCTGGCGCATGTAGCTGCCGCGTGAGCTCAGCCGCCGCCAGCTGCACTTTGGTGTCACGGCCTGCGGTCGTTGCGAAGATATCACTATCGATAGGCCTGACGGACGGTCACAAACTGCAGACATGCAAATGTCGAGCAAAACATAAATTTGCGTTTTGCTTTTTTGTGTGCCGCTGCTAATCTAGTGTAACCGACCGAGCACAGCAGGCTGCAGCCTACGCAGCCGTGAATGGGAATATTACGAAGACCACCCCACAACAGTTATTTCATGCTCGCTTCGCAGCCGGTGATGCCAAAGCCTGTGAACTTGCGGAAGTATGCGCGGTGGCCGGAGTGGAGATCCTCCGTCAGAACATCGTCCTTGCGAAAATGAAAGTCGGGCAGACGCAGGCCGTTGGAGCATTAGCCCGGTGTTTTCGCGATTATGGCCGCGAGACGCTCATTACCGCACTTCAGTGCATCACGGAAACAGCTGATGGCAATTCCGGCTTTGTCCGGGCCACGATAGTTGAAGGTCTATGCGCTGCATTGCATGGATCTCGGTGGCGCGACGCGGGCGAGACTCTTTTGCGTGCAATGGATCATTTCTTGTTTGCCGACGTATGGGGAGAAGTCACAGACGGGCGAGATCATGTCTTTCCCGGCACCGTCAAACGGATGATAGCAGAGAAAGTCACGGCACCCCTTGAAAAGCACCTACCGCCAACTCAACAAGCGGCTGCATGAATGCTGCACAAACGGAGGCCTCGTACCTACGAGGCCCCATTCCAAGGCGAGAACCTATTCTCGGGGTTACCGATATGAGGCCGGTGGGCAGAGTCACTACAAACCGCAGTTTGCGAATTGAGCAATTCGGCAACACGAATGATTCATTCTAAGCCAGGTACCGATAGACGCACATCCAGGTGGCTTCGCTGAGAAAGCTGTCGAGGATGAGTTACGGCATAGTGCGTCGTACACGGACGCAACGTCCCAGAAGCGGTCATAAGTGCGTTGTGACAAAACTGCCCACTTGCCTGACGCGGATGTCCGCAATCGATGCGAGAGCAGCGGACTTTAGACTGGCCTGAATTGCCGAAAACCACCCCCAGCGGACGCAAAATACGGTCCCAACAGAACATCGCAAGCGCGCCTCAGTTCGGGCATGCCGTCTGAGCAGCTCGACGAAATGACTATGGGTTTGTCCTAATCACGCTGGTAAGCACTCCCTGAATCTCAACAGCATCTGCATCGAATTCTTGAATGCGGAACTTCTTGTTGTGCGGGATCAACTCTATTCGTCGGCCGCTCTTACGAAATTCCTTTAGCGTCGCTTCATTGTCGACCAATGCGACCACGATCTCGCCATTGCGAGCAGTCTGAACAGACTTGATGATTACAAGATCACCGTCGAAAATTCCGCGATCCTTCATCGAATCACCTTCGACGCGCAGAACGAAACAATCTGGTTGAACAAGCAAGGATAACAAGTCGATCGACTCGGCTTGGTCGACGGCCAAGATCGGCCGTCCAGCGGCGATCTTACCGCAGAACGGTAGCTCCGTCGGCGCTAGCCGCGTTCGCCAACCGCTGCCAGCTCTATCGAGAAAACCCTTGTCTTCGATGGCTTTGAGGTAGCGGTGAACGGTTCCGACCGAACTCACCCCGCAGCCTTCGCCAATCTCGACGAGAGTGGGAGACCGACCGTCGTGTTCACGAAGGTAGTCCCCAATGAAATTCAGCATCCGTTGTTCCAGTTCGGTCAGCATCTTGACTTTCTCTAATTTTTCTCCATAACTCCTTTGGAGAAAGTTTGGAGAAGCACGGGCGACCTGTCAAGGCGCTCATAGATCTGGAGGTTCAATCTGATGGCAAGGAAGCAACCTTCGTCGACGACGTCGACGCTCGCGAGTAAGGTGCTTAGCGGCAGCAAAAAACCGACCACCGCTGATGCCAAGAAACTAGCCGCTTCGGTACTCTCACAGGATGAGAAGAAGGGCCAAGGCAAGTAGTCGGCGACGACCTTGTCCACACAAACGATAACGGTAATGACGCCGTTGTATCGCTTGGTTTGCAGGCATTGAGGCGGTTGCCGGCTCAACAGTTGTCTGGGAGAGAACTGATCACAGTTGGCAGCTTCGGTAGCCTAGAGGTACATCCGATAGACAACAGGATCGCGACATGAAACCCGCCTTACCGACCCGGCCCGTCGTCCCCGAACTGCCGCAGCGCCCGATGGTGCCGGAAGTGCCTCAAAGACCCATAGTTCCAGAACTGCCGCAACGCCCTGTCGTGCCTCCATACGAGACTAGGCCGTCGCGTCCCCCACACAAAAGATGAAAGCCAAGTTGTGCCCGGCACGGCATTGATTTCGATGACGCGCCGTCGTTCTCTGCGTAAAAATTCGACGAAATATTGCCGTTTCTGTTCTCCTGCCTCCTGCTCCTTCGATGAAGAAAGCACGTCTCCTATTGGCGCTTAGCGTCGGGGGTTGACAGAGGCTATCGGTCCATTGCGGCCGTTGGCGGCTTCACGCCAGCTCCGATGTTTCGTCCCAGAAGTGGAAGTGAGACACCTCAGCTGGCGTTTGCCTATCGCTAACTCAGGCTGGTCTGCCTTAAGGCGGGAGGCAGATGGCAATACTCCCTCACAACTTTTGGTGAGCCGGCGCAACTCCGCGGCTTTAGTCGTCAAGCTTGCCCTCGACCGCCTTGCCTGCTCGGGGAGGTATAGCGTTGGCTCCTTAACGGAATTGCGCAAGCTTGCTGCGTATGCTCGCTCTACACCCGATTATTGAGTCGGGCCGTTAACATGCTGATCGGTAGGGTTACATGATCAATACTGAGTCGGCTTCTACCTTCTTCCGATCCCTTCAAGCCGCAATCGAAGATGGTGGCCAACAAGCGCTAACAGTTGTCGCGGAATGCGCAGCAGCCGAGCGGGAGTTGGATATTAAAGGCCCCTGCGTTGCGGCTCTAGCTTGCTGGGGTGAAGCCGGATTCGAGAAGATGGTCGCCAATGCTTTACGTAACAGAACGTCAAAAGACATTTCAGCCGCGCTGAAGACTCTGGCGTTGATAGCTGCCGGCAAAACCATCTCATCCCTTTCGTCGTTCATGCACGACGACAAGCTTCTTGACCGAATCAACCAGTCTATTTCTGGACAAAACCTTCAGGGCAAGGCACGACGCAAACTTTCCGAATTAGTGATGTCGCTTCCCACACATGACCTTCTCATTCCGCTCGGTACTGCGTTCACCCAAATTGGAATTGCGGGTGACGATGGACCGGAAGAGATTGTGGGAGCGCTCAGTTCAAAGTGGCTTGGGTTTGGACCACGCGACTTGGAGGCGTTTGCACTACTTATCAGCCACAGCTCAGATGATGAGCCCAAGCTACACTCATTTCTAGAAACGTTTCCGCAGATACTCGATCCTATGGCCGCGCAAGTTTGGAGCAAGCCGGATTTTCATGGCTTCAAAATACCTGACTTTTTAATTCGCAGATCAGACAATAGCTATCTTGTCGTAGAAATCGAAACCCCGGCAAAGACGCTCGTGACGCGTGGTGGGCAGATGTCGGCGTATGTAACCCAAGCTGTCAAACAGGCGATTGATTATCGCGCTTTCGTGTTGGAACGGTTGTCAGAGACACGTCATCATTTTCCAGAAATTCATGATCCAGATGCTCTTGTCGTGATAGGACTTGAAGAGAAGCTTAGCAAGGTGTGGGCTCGCACATTGCAAGAGGAGAACCGTGCTCGCACTAAATTGCGGATTGTGGGGTTTGATTGGCTACTGCATCGGGCGCGCGCAGTACTCTCAAATGTTACCGGTTCTAAGATCGAAGTAATAAAGAATTATCGCGTCGTTTAAGTCGACTGCTAGCTTGCTGCCCAAAGCCCTACCAAAACCATATCCGATATCGAAGCAACCTCCCAAGCCAAGCGCGAACGGACTGCCTCGCGTGTATGGTCAGCTGTAGGGAATGCGTAAAGCGAGTTGGCGTCCTGGGACGCCAACCTCCCTGATTCCCATAGCGCCGCACGCCGGAGCCCCCCAAGGGGACTTGGCGCTACCGTCTCCGTACCTCAATATGCTTCAGAGTTCCCGGAGTGATTCGCTGGTGCTGCGTCCTCGTGGTGTCTCGATTGTTGCCGCAGGATGCATGCAATGCGTCTCGTCGCTGCTACCCTTGATGCTCTATGCAGGAAGCTTCTACCACGCCTCCTTGTCGGCGCTGATGAGACCCAGTCATCGAGGTCGGAAGAGCTGGGCGTTGCGCACGAACGTCGAGGCGTTCTGCTGGAGCTCAAAAACCCGCGCGCACGGCTGAGCCGCACCGAAACTAGAGGACGACCTTTCAGCTCCCTGGGCGAACTGCTTTGGTACCTTTCGCGCGACAATCGGCTGGAATTCATCGAGTACTACATCGACGACTACAAGAAAGAGTCCCAAGATGGCGAAACAGTGCATGGCGGGTATGGTCGTCGACTGTTCAGCCATTCAAGTCATGACCAAGTTCGCACGTTGATCAACAATCTAAGGCAGAAGCCCGATAGCCGTCGCGCAGTTCTTCAGATTTTCGAAGCGAACGACACGGCTCGACGACATAAGGAGGTGCCATGTACCTTGGCGATGCAGTTTGCGCTGCGCCGGGGAAAGTTGGATCTGATGGTGACGATGCGGTCTCAGGATGTATATCTGGGGCTGCCGCACGATATCTTTTGCTTCACGATGCTGCAGGAGATCGTCGCGAGATCAGTGGATGCCGAGGTCGGAGAATACAAGCAGTTCGTTGGGAGTCTCCACCTTTACGACGCGCACCGCTCTGCCGCCGAGCAGTTTCTATCCGAGGGCGTTCAACAGACAGTGCCAATGCCAGTCATGCCATTGGGTGATCCTTGGACCGCCATTGGTCGTCTCCTCGAAGCGGAGGTTGATATACGTGCGGGGCGAACCCTGTCGAAGGCAGTGCGCGACTTGGATGCGTACTGGCTAGATCTCGTCAAGCTTCTGCAGATCTTCGAAGCGACAGGCGATGCCGCAAAGATACGAAGGCTGAAGGCTTCGCTGAGTTTCAAAGGGTATTGCTCGTATGTCGACAGGCGATCGCAAATGAAGCCACGCTCACGGCCCCAACCACGTCAACCGCGCCTACCCTTTTGAGGATGACAATTCGTGTGGCCCAATAGACAGCACGTGGCGGATCGCATCTCAGACGCGCTGCGGGTACATTCCCGGAACCGGCGCGAACTGCCTGGCATAGCTGCGCGCGCGCGCCTGGACACGCTCTCTTGGCAGATGGTCGCAAGCTTACGAAGGCTCGAGTACACGGCGTTGCTCAGGCGCCGCCCTCTGAGTGCCGAGCGTACTGATCCCAACAATGATCTATTCGACCCAGAGCGGGCGGCAATCCTGCATCATCGAAACGGCGATCTGGACGAAGCCTTCTGGATCACGTTTCTCTCAATTCACTTCGGCAAGCATGGCCGCCACGGCTGGCGCCGCCTGCGTGACGTGTACTCAGGGCTCGGGCGGAGAACATGGACGTGGCCCGCCTACAGCAACGACCCGCAAGCATTTGTCGATTGGCTGACTGCGCACCAAGACCGCATTGGTGGCGGTTTTGGCAACCATCGCAAATACGCATCGCTTCGTACTGATTCCGAGGAAGGAACAGACAAGGTATTTCAAAGCTACTTAGACTGGATCGGACTAGGTCTCTCCCACCAGAAAACCGTTGCGCGTCTCGTGCAAGCAGGCGGGAACGATCCCAACTCAATTTTCGACGCCTTCTATCGAGACATGAATGTCCGGCAGTTTGGGAGGCTTGGAAAATTCGACTTCCTAGCCCTGGTGGGACGACTGGACCTTGCACCGATTGCTCCCGGATCGGCTTATCTTAAGGGTGCGACGGGGCCCGTTGCTGGAGCACGTCTTCTTTTCGGCAATGATCGTAAGGCGGCGTTGTCGGTAAGGGACCTTGACGCTTGGGTGATTGAGCTCAACGATGACCTCGACATAGGTATGCAGGCAATGGAGGACTCACTCTGCAACTGGCAGAAAAGTCCTGATGTTTTCGAGCACTTTAAAGGCTGAGGTGCTCGACAGCCTTTTGTACCTCGTCCCATGTGTAGCGACGCTTCAAGCCGTTTAGCTGGTTTGGTCCCAACAGTCCCTCGTGCTGCATTTGACCAACGACAATCCCCGGCGAAATTCCGATCGACACTGCCAAGCGGACAATTTCGTTCACATTCGCTCGTAACCGATCAAGACGCCCGCGCTCTGAAAGTGGGATCAACGTTCCGGCAGCGAATAGGTTTGCCTCTCTCTCTTTCTCTGTTGTTTCTGCAGCATCTCCGTCGACGAACGTCGAGCCGTGACCGTGCAATATTAGATGTCCCGCCTCGTGGAAGAATGAAAACCAGAAATGATCATCAGATAGGTGTCTGAAGCTCAAAATGATCATTGCCTTGTCACGACTTATAAATCGCGTTGCACCGCTGGCACGACAGCCGGCGGGGGCCTTAACGAACACGACCGCTACTCCTGACGACGCACTGAGCTGTCGCAGTTTCGCCATGAACATCAATGGGCTCTTTAGGCGGGTCAGCCGTCGAATCTCCACCAGCGCTGAGCGGAACGTCTGGACGTCCCACTTCGCGCATTTGATCCCGGCCGCCTGGAGCTCCCCCTGGCGCAACCAAGCTGCCAATGCGCCGAGTTTCGACTCAAACGCCTGAGAAGTGCGGTACGAGTACTTCGTCGCGTGGTCAGCGTATCGTTCGCGCCACTCGTCTGGACTAGTGACGCCGAAATACGCGAGTGCTGCTGGAAGCGAATGCTCTCGCGCCGTTGGCACAATCCAGCCTGCCGAACGCATGTCTTTGAGGGGAAGCGAACGGAGCCAAGCAGCCGCGGCGTCCGAAGAGATATTGCGAGCTGTCTGATTTAATGAAGTGTCGTATCTGGCCTGACGCGACGTCCAGAATTCTGGTGTCGCTCCTACGTTCTCAGCCAAGAGATTGGCCAACTCCTTCTCTATCCGCTCCGTGCCTGCAAACAAGCGCAGGACGAACGCGATGTCTTCTTGTAGCGTCACCGCCAGTTCACGCGTGCCGATTCCCCGCCGTGCCATCATCATCGAGAGAGTGGAGCCGGGTGGCGAGAACCACTCCGGTGCAAATTCTGATGTCATGGCAGAACCCCAATTTCTTCAATCTTTAGGCGAGTAACTTTGCTCCGGTCGACTTCACCGGCTTTTCGTCTCGGCGTCTTGACGTGGCCGGATGTGAAACGAACCGATATCGAGTTCTCAAGCGATAGCATCCAGCTTTCCGTGCCAGCCACCATTGGCAGGTCGCCATAGATAGACTCAACCTCATCAAGCGACTGACAGGCATCGATATCGGCCAAGACCATCTCCAAGGCGCTCGACGCGTCGTGCCCAAGACGCTTGACCGCCTTCCGCCGACTTTCGCATAGCGCCCTCAGCTCTTCGGTATTGAATGACAGTTCCATCGAGGAGCAATATCCCAACCTCCGAGCTTCCCTATCCTGCCGTCAAAACCTGTTCGACACCACCACAACTAACTTGCTGAGTTGATTCGGCACAACGCTCACAACTCCCCCCTGAACGCAGGGACCAGAATGGCCGGCAGAAGCTCGTAGAGTTCAGGTAATGTCTCGCGATGTATGGCAGCATGGGATTCTACTGACCGACGCAACGGCCGTGAAGAACCTTGCAGCTCGGTATGAGGTTTCGTCAGGTATGGGAAAACGTCTGATTTTTTTGGTGTTCTAGAGAGCCGAAGGAAGTCGCACCTGGGCGCTCCGTTTGGATGTCGGCTTACCGGTGATGTTCGGACGATAAATTGATCGACTGCTGAGCCTACCGAGCATCGACCTCCCACTTCCGCTAACTCGGCATTGCTGCCTCGTGGCTACGGCTGCAATGCCGAGAAAGCGGTCTTCGACCGGCAATCGCCGAATGGCATCAGACCGCGCCTGCGCACGTCTGCTCCTCACTCAAGAACAGATTCCACGGTTCTTCTGCTCAGGGCCAGGACCAGCCATTGCCATGCTGCGAACCTTGTACTTGAGCGCTTAGATCGCTGCCGGCGAAATTAATCAGTCGTGACCCTATCGCTACAGCTTGAACGATCATTCGGAGGTAGCCTCCAGACCAGCGGCTTGCGTTTTTTCTGCGGGATGGAGTCTCGGAAATGCGCATACGATTTACCGCCATAGCCGTCGCGTTTTTCAGTCTGTCTGGCATCTCGGCGGCAAGTGCCGATGAAGCAGGCTTCTCTTCCTACGGACTTGGTGCCTCGGCATTTAACGCTGGCGTTACGCCGCCGCCCGGTACGTATTTGACCTTTGGAAGCGGCTTTTACACCGCCACGATCGGCGGCGCAGTGACATTGGGGAACGTGACGCTCAACGCAGGCGCTCACGTCGACTTCTTCCAGGCTTTTATCAACGGTCTCTATGTCCCCGATCGGAAAGTCCTTGGGGGCAATTTTGGTCTTTCCGTCACCGTTCCCACCGGTCACATCGACATGAGGGCCGACGTTTCAGTCCCGCCTCTGCCAGCGGTTGAACGGGAGACGTCGGGCTGGGGATTGGGTGATATCACCACACGAGCACAGCTCGGATGGCAGAGTGGAGAATTTGCCCACACCGCCTACGTGCAAGTCGTTGCGCCGAGCGGGCGATACGAGGTTGGGTTCAAACCCGACATCGGCCTCAACCGGCCAGGCATCGATACGGGCTGGGGCTTCACATGGACGGAAAAGACCTCGAAGCTCCAATTTAACGGCACCTTCGGGGTGACCTTCAATTTCGAGAACACCGCCACGGATTATCAAAGCGGCACAGATTTCCATTTCGAGTGGGCAATCGGGCAAGAAGTATGCACCGGATTGGTCATTGGGGTCGCCGGCTATGACTATCGCCAGTTAACAGGCGACTCTGGCTCTGGCGCCGTGCTTGGGCCTAACGAAGGAAGCGTTGACGCTATTGGCCCTGCGCTCACGTACACCACGCTTGTCGATAAGACGCCGGTAATCCTCAGCGCGCGCTTCTATCAGGAATTCAATGCCGACCATCGTTGGGAGGGTAATTCGACGACGGTATCGGGAACGGTAAAATTCTAGAACGTCCGTTTACCAACGGTATGCACTGCGGATTCGTTTGACTCGCACGCAGGCAAACGAAACAGTGACGGCGGGCGGATAGGGCACACTGGTCTTCGAGAGCGAGTCTCGATATGGGCCTGGATTTGCCTGCTCAACCGATGCTCAATAGGTTCATCAGTTGGCGTGCGATCGTCGCCTTAGCAGCGGCGCTTACTTTCTTACTTACCATCCCCCGGCCCTCCTTAGCAGACATCGACCCTCTGCCATCTTGGAACGAGGGTCGGGCGAAGCAATCCATCATCGCCTTCGTTGGCAGGGTGACGAAGGACAGCGGCGCGGATTTTGTGCCTGAAGCACAACGCATCGCTGTGTTCGACAACGATGGCACGCTCTGGGCCGAGCAACCGGACTACTTTCAGGCGGAGTTCCTGGTCGCTCGCGTCAAGGCCATCGCGCCGCAACACCCTGAATGGAAGACCGAGGAGCCATTCGCGTCTCTTCTCAAGGGCGACATGAAGGGCGTCGCCGCGAGCGGCGAGGCGGGCATCGCAGCCTTGATGGCAGCGACCCACTCCGGCATGACGACGGACGAATTCGCGGCCACGGTCAACGACTGGATCGGTACGGCGAAGCATCCGAAGACCGGCAGGCTCTACAGCGAGATGGTGTACCAGCCAATGCTCGAATTGCTGGCCTACCTGCGGGAGAATGGCTTCAAAACTTACATCGTCTCAGGAGGCGGCATCGAATTTATGCGCCCGTGGACCGAGCGCGTTTACGGCATTCCGCCCGAGCAGGTCGTTGGTACCACCGGTGGACTTAGACTCGAAATGCGAGAAACGGGTCCG